>ERZ887942.751-NODE-751-length-24875-cov-20.885818_pt1 | contig 24875 bp, 18 predicted proteins | sample MGYA00521099_ERZ887942 | MGnify/ENA primary metagenome ERZ887942 (study PRJEB32303, sample SAMEA104408605) | aquatic metagenome | biome: Brackish water; feature: Pelagic; material: water | place: Baltic Sea | collected 2014-06-07T06:48:00 | depth 16,251 m ...
GGAAAATATTTCCCCGCTACGTAGGCGATGAGGAGGTTCAAGCCAATCGCCCTTTCGGTATGACCGCACTATCGAAAATCTTCATGACATTCCATGTAGGGCCTGCAATTCTGCTTTTTGTCTCTTTTGATTTACTTCTTCGGAGAGCCGGGGATCCGGAGAGAGCGACTTCGCCAAAAGCATCGATAATCTTATGGGGGGCGACGATTGTTGCGGCCTCGGCCCTTTCCTTGATTCTTGTGCACATCTTTTTTCGTTCATGAAGCTCTGTTGCTTTCGATTTCTACCAATCGAGAATGAAACCCGTAAACCCAGTCACTCGCACAGATTATGAACAATGACCAAAATAGCAGAATTTCCATATTCATAATGGCGCAGTCAGGCGGCCTTGAATCTCGTTCTGGTAGTAAGTGAGTTTCTCGTGATCGATGCCCAGCAAATACAGCAACGTGGCGTGGAAATCGTACCACGGCACGGGATCGACCACGGACTTGTAAACGCACGTCGTCCGTCGCGCCTTAGGTGATCCCGTGTTTCAGCCCGGCGCCGGCCATCCAACAACTGAAACCGATCTGGCTGTCATCGCATCCGGTGCCGACCTGGTCGGCGCCCGATTGGGTGAAGGGCGTGCGGACGAACTCCGAGGTGAACAGGACCAGCGTATCATCCAGCATGCCTTGCTGACGGAGGCCCTCAAGTAGCGTCGGGAGGCCGGGCAACTAAAGGGACAGAAATAGAAAAAACGAACTCCTCATGAAAAAGGGAACGATTAAGGGCACACCCTCACTTCCCGATGCAATAGAGGGTTGATAGCGAACGCGCGAAGATCTGCCCCTTGATCGGGGCAAGGGTAGCGCGAAACATTTCCGACTCCTCCGCACCCAGGGAGTTATTGGACACGATCTCCAGCTTCTTTCCCGGCTTAATCACAAGGGTCCCACCTCCGTAGACATTTTGGATGAGGACATGCCCTTTCACGACCAAGGGAGCGGAAGCAAACTCTCCCTTCACGCCGAGCTTCTCCTTCCAGTGCACTTTTCCGGTCTTGGCATCGTAACAGGTTGCGGTGCCGGACATCGAAACAACGAGCAGGTAGCCGTCGACGACCGCCGGCGATGGCAGATCCCGTCCAACGCGCCGTTTGGTGTGCCAGGCCATGTGTGACTTTGTGACGTCGCCCTTCCCTCCCGGTTTGACGGCATAAGTGTCGCCCGGCTTCCCGCTCACAACGTGGAGGAGGCCGTTGGCGAAGTCCGGAACCGGCGATCCCCGTCCGTTGAAGGCTTTGCAGAACCACAACTCCTTTCCCGTCTTCGGATCGTAGCCGCGCACTCCCAACTCTCCATTCAGGACCAGCTCCTTGCGGCCGCCATCCTCAATCACGATCGGCGTGCTCCAACCTCCGCGAGGTTTCGCTTCGCGATCCGTCTGCCAGACCGGCTCGCCCGTATTGAGGTCGAGAGCGATGAGTGAAGATGCCCCCTCCGCGTCGCAATTCTGAATCACGAGGCTACCGAGAATGATCGGAGAAGCCGCCACGCCCCAGGGACCAGGAAATGCACCGAGCTCCTTCGACCATTTCTTTTCTCCATCAAGGTCAAAGCAATGCAGTCCACCCGGACCAAAGAAAGCCACGACCCGCTTGCCGTCCGTGGCACAGGTGGGAGTGGCGTAACTGTTCATCTTATGCGGATTCTCCGGAACGGCACAGGCGACCGTTTTCTCCCAGAGAATCTTGCCGTCCTTTCGATCCAGGCAGAACACATAGCGTTCCTTTCCATCTTCCGAAGCGCTGGTGAGGAAAAGTCGGTCTCCCCAGTTCACCGGGGACGACTGTCCCTGCCCTTTGAGAGTTTTCTTCCAGGCCACCGAATCCGCGTTCCAAGTGATCGGAACATCCTCCGCCGTCGAATGCCCACGCCCGGTGGGACCCCGGAACTGCGCCCAGTTGTCTTCCGCGTGCAGACCGGGAAGCCCCAGTAACACCGCGAAGGTTGAAACAAGAAAACGAACGAGACGGGCGCGATTAGAGAGACTCTTCATGGATCCAGATTGGATATCTACGAACTCTTCGCTGTTTGTATGTCATGAATAAAAGCAATTCGCTCCGCTACTCCCCAGCACCGAAGGTGCTGGTTGAGGAAGCTGCCCTGAGACCGTTTTGAAGAGATCGATTAATTGAAACCCTGCTGTCCTACAAAATGTGGAATTTCACACCCACCCTACGCCAGGATCCCGTCGACCAGTTTCCCGTGAACGTTGGTCAGGCGGCGTTGGATCCCGTTGTGATAGTAGGTGAGCTTCTCGTGATCGATGCCCAATAAATGCAGCACCGTAGCGTGGAAATCATACCATGGCACGGGATCGACCACGGACTTGTAACCCACGTCGTCCGTCGCGCCGTAGGTGATCCCGGGTTTCAGACCGGCGCCGGCCATCCAGCAGCTGAAGCCGACCTGGTTATGATCGCGACCGGTGCCGACCTGATCGGCACCCGATTGGGTGAAAGGCGTGCGGCCAAACTCGGAGGTGAACAGCACCAACGTGTCGTCGAGCATGCCTCGCTGACGGAGGTCTTTGAGCAGCGCCGCAATCGGCTGGTCGATCCGCAAGGCCTCGCGGCCGTGGTTGCGCTTCATGTCCTCGTGCCCATCCCAGTTGATGCGTGGCGATCCGAAGGAGCCGCCGGAGAAGAGCTGCACATGGCGCACGCCCTGCTCGAGCATCCGCCGCGCTAACAAACAACTGCGCCCAAAATCTTTCGTCTCCTTCCCGTTCAAGCCGTAGCTCTCGCGAGTGGCTTCGCTCTCCTTATTGATGTCGGTGACCTCCGGAACGGCGAGCTGCATCTTGGCCGCCAGCTCATAGCTCGCGACCCGCGCCGCAAAGACATCTTCGAAGCCCCTCTCCTCCATGTGCAGGCCGTTGATCTTATCTAACAGTGCACGGGTGTTGGTTTCAACTTCCGTCGTAATCGGCCTGGCCGGGAAGAGATTACTGATGGCATCGCCCTCGCCGCTGGTGCGGAAGGGCACGCCCTGATGGACGGCCGGCAGGAAGCCGTTGGTCCAATTGCTGGTCGAGCCGGCGGGCATCCCACGGGCGTCGGGGAGCACGACGTAGGTGGGCAAATTATCAGTCATGTTACCGAGTCCGTAACTCACCCACGAACCCATCACCGGAAAGCCGTTGAGGCGGAAGCCGCTGCTCTCCTGAAACGTCGCCGGGGTGTGGCTCGACGACTCCGCGACCATGGAATTGATGACGGTCAGCTCATCGGCGACCGTGGCGAGATGTGGAAAGAGATCGGAGATCCACAGGCCGCTCTTGCCGCGCGGCTTGAACTCCCAGTCATTCTTGCGCAGCAGTCCCACTTTGCCAAAGAAGACGTCGGGGCGCTCGTCGGCCGAGAGCGACTTGCCGTGCATCGCGGCGAGCTTTGGTTTGTAGTCGAAGGTATCGACCTGGCTCACGCCACCGCAGAGACAGAGATGGATCACCCGCTTCGCCTTCGGCGCGTATTGCGGTGAAATGGGTGGCGCGGCGACTCCCTCCCCCACCATCAACGAGGACACTGCGGCACCGCCGAGTCCCCCCTTGGTCCACTCGAAGAATTCGCGTCGTGATAATGGTTTGCCCGTCATGGTTTGTTTAGTTCACGTAGAGGAATTCGTTGGCGTTGAAGAGCACCCGACAGAATGCGGCGAGGCCGTTCTTTGCGACAAACTCAGAGCACGGCCCAATCTCCGCCGCCCTTGCCTCGCGGCCGTAGGCGAGCTGGAATCCGAGAACGACTTGTGCCTTGGCGTCATCGCCGGCATCGCGCTGGAGTCGCTCGGCGAAGCGATCCGACATGCGCAAGACAAAGGAGGTGTTCATGAGCGAGAGCGCCCCGAGCGGCGTAGTGGTGATACTGCGCGTCGGCGTGGTGGTCGAGGGGTCCGGGCAGTCGAGTGGAGACAGCAGAGGGTGAACGTTCCCCCGCGCCCAAGTGCGATAGATGCTACGGCGGTTGAACTCGGGGCCCTCGGGGTCGATCGGGTCGTAGACCCATGAGCCCTTGTGTTTATACATCTTGAAATCGCGGAACCCCGCTCCGCCCATCGCGGTGTTAAGTTGGCCCGCCACGTTCAAGATCGAATCACGAATCACTTCGGCCTCGAGCCGCCGAGGGGAAGAGCGCCATAGCAATACGTTGCCGGCATCGATCCTCGACGCGTCAGAGCTTGGCCGTGAGGACTGCCGGTAGGTCGCGGAGTCGACAATGAGCCGATGCATCGCTTTCAGGCTCCAGTTTTGCGCCCGGAACTCGGAGGCAAGCCAGTCCAACAACTCCGGGTGCGAGGCTTCCCCACCGCTGAAACCGAGATCGTTGGGCGTCTTCACCAAGCCCTGCCCGAAGTGGTAGTGCCACAGCCGGTTCATCATCACGCGGGCGAACACGGGGTTGTCCGGTTGCGTAATCCATTCGGCGAGCTTCTCGCGGCGCTCGGCCTCGGCCGCGTTCGACGCTAAACCAAAGTCTGCCGGAAGCGTCGCTTGGACCGCCGCCACTCCGCCCGCCGAGACCTCTTCGCCGGGCTCGAAGGGGTTGCCGCGTTCCAAGAGGTGCGTCACTGGTGAACCCGACGGACGCACGGCGTAAACTTTCTTCTTTTGGATCTTCGAGAGCTCGCTCTTAAGTCGTGCGATCTCCGCTTTTTGCTCGTCGCGCGTCTTACGCTGCGCCGGATTCAAGGCGGCTATCAGCTCCGCATCCGTGACGTAACGAACGTCTGCCGAGCGTGCGATCTCTTCGGCAGACAGGACGCGATCGTAGAGCTGCGCGCGATCGATTTGGCCGGCCAGCATTCGTCCGTCGCCGGCCCCCGTCCCGTGGCGCAGGCCAAACAGGACCTGATGGTTCTTAGCGAGATACTTCGAGCACCCTGTGCGGTAGGCTTTTCCATACGGCTTGCCGTTACGGTAGGCGGTGATCGTGCCGTCCTCGGCGTAGGTGATCGCGACGTGGACGAATCCATTTTTGGCCTCGGTTTCCTCGCCGCCGCCAAAGCTCTGCGAGCGCGTGTGACCATTGCTCCCCGCCATCCAGTGCCTGGGCTCGCGCTCGCCGAACACAATGGCGTCGAACTGCCCGCCATCGACGTTTTGGACCGTGATCGCCGAGCCGCCACGTTGGTTGAGATTGTCCAACTTGACCCAGGCCTCGAGCGTTTTCGCGCCCAATTCCTTCGGCATACTGGCGGTGATCACGAAGTCGTCCTTGCCGTCGAGATGCAAGACCCCGCCGGCAACGCGCGCGCCGCCCCTTGCTTCGCCATGAGAGGATCCAATTTCATCACGGAGGTCCGCGTCAAAGGTCCAGCGCGAGATCGGCATCGCCGGATCGCCTGCCGGAGCACTCCTTGTATCGGACGCGAGAATCTTCCGCGTGATGTCTTGATCAGCCTCCGCCAACTTCGCCGTGACCGCCTCGAGCGACTTTTGCAAAGCCTCTGGATCACCGCCCGCTGGAACCTCCCGATCGCCCCGCGTGACTCCGGCCAAGGCTGAAGCCATTTGGTAATACTCCTTCTGCGTGATGGCGTCGAACTTGTGATCGTGACAACGCGCGCAATGCACGGTGAGTCCAAGAAAGCTCTGCGCAACCGTGCCGACGAGATCCTCCATCTCGTCCTGGCGCATGATCTTGCGCTGCTTGTCGCCATTCGGTTTCAACCCATCGAAGGCCCCACACACCAAAAAACCGGTGGCGGTGATCGCGTCGGGATTGCCGGGCTCCAAGACATCCCCCGCGATCTGCAGACGCACGAAACGGTCGTAGGGCATGTCCTCGTTGAAGGCCTTGATCACCCAGTCGCGATACGGCCAGGCGTGTTCGCGTAGCTGGTCGTATTCGAAACCCTGGCTCTCGCCGAAGCGCGCGACGTCCAACCAATGGCGTGCCCAGCGCTCGCCATAGCGCGGCGAGGCGAGCAACGCCTCGGCGTTCAATTCCACACCCGGTTCCGGCGGCAGACCGATGAGATCAAAGTGCAGGCGCCGGGCGAGGGTTTGCGCATCCGCTTCGGGGCCCGGCTTCAAGCCCGCTGACTCTAGCCCGGCCAGGACGAAGTTGTCGATCGGGTTGCGCACCCAATTCGCGGTCGTGACCGCCGGCGCCTTGGGGCGAACCACCGGCTGGAGCGACCACCAACTCTCGTCGCCGCGCTCGGCGCCGAAGGTCGGCAGCAAGAGGCTCACAAAGATCAAAAGCGTCGTGATTGGGAGGCGTATCATCACTGGTGACGGTCATTGTCTACGAATCACAGCCGGAGACGAGCGTTTTCATGAAACCGGTAGCCGGCCTCGATATCTGGAGGCAGCCCGGGAGGGGGTGCTGGTTTTTTCCTTTCAGGACTTTGAGAACAAGCGACCACCTTTTCTGAAACCGACAATTGGGGTGGGCGACCATCATGGCGTGGCTCATTCAGTAGAAGCGCCGCAAGTAAGACCCCGGGCATTCCGTAACCACACACCATGACTTATCGCTTCCTGCTATCGCTTCTTTTGGTCTCCCTGGTTCCGGCGGCAGGCTTGTCCGCTGCTGTGACCGCCGCCAGTTTGTTCAGCGACCAATCGGAGGGGGCTGCGCTGGCATTCCGGACGGACGCCTGGTAGGCTGGAGTTGAGGACACCGATACCCACCCAAAACGATCCATGACATTCAATGCTCTCGTTGTCGAAAAGAACGGCGAATCCGAAGTCTCCGTTGCGGTGCAACCGTTGGACGGGGATCAATTGCCCCCGGGCAATGTGACGGTCGCGGTTGAGTATTCCACCATCAACTACAAGGACGGGCTTTGCATGCGGGCGGGTGGGGGACTCGTTCGGAAGTATCCTCACGTGCCGGGAATCGACTTTGCGGGAACAGTCGAGTCGTCCGATGACTCGCGATACCATCCCGGCGACAAGGTCGTCTTGACCGGATGGCGGGTCGGCGAGGCTCATTGGGGAGGCTATTCGCAAAAAGCCCGCGTCAATGCCGATTGGTTGGTGCCACTGCCGGAAGGATTAACTCCCAAGCAGTCCATGGCAATCGGGACGGCAGGCTTCGCTGCGATCCTCGCCATTGTTGCTTTGGAAGATCACGGTCTGAAACCCGATCAGGGAGAAGTGCTGGTCACTGGAGCGTCAGGTGGCGTTGGCTCGATCGCGACGGCGATTCTTGCCAACCTCGGCTATGAAGTCGCAGCGGTGACGGGACGCCCGGAAACTGCGGATTATTTGAAATCGCTCGGTGCGAGTCGGATTGTCGCTCGCGAGGAGATTGACACGGTGTCGAAGAGGCCTCTCGAATCTGAAACCTGGGCGGGCTGTGTCGATGCCGTCGCCGGCGGGATGCTCGCGCGGGTGCTCGGCCAACTGAAATACGGAGCCTCGGTTGCCGCGGTCGGACTCGCCGGCGGGGCCGCGCTTCCAACCAGTGTGATCCCGTTTCTGCTTCGCGGTGTCAACCTGCTGGGCATCGACAGTGTGATGCAACCGTTTGCACAACGCGTGAGAGCGTGGCAACGGCTCTCCGGCGATCTGCCGCTGGAGAAACTCGATGCCATGATTCGCCAGGTGACCTTGACCGAGGTTCCGGCATTGGGAGCCCAGATATTAAAAGGCCGGATCAAGGGGCGCATCGTGGTCGACGTGAACGCCTGAAAATTGGCCTTTCCCGCCTTGATTTCTCATTCCCAGTCAAAGTCATCCGCCGATGAGAGGAATCATCTACGCAAACGATCCGGCTTTCGATTCTCGAAAAATACGGATGTTCCGGGCTTCAATATTCCAAATAATGTCATGACCCCATTTTCCGTGACTCCATCCAAAATCGCCCTCAGGGTACTCGTATCTTCCAACTTATGGTCCGTTTTCTTTTCATCACCTTCACGTGGCTTTCCGGGGCGTCGATGATATCACCGGCAGCCCCCTTTGAGGCGTTTCTGGATTCACACTGTCTGCGTTGCCATGGGCCTGAAAAGGAGAAGGGCGATTTGCGGATCGACCAACTTTCACGCGATTTTAGGGCGGGAATCGATGGACATCACTGGGCCGAGATCGTGGAGCGCATCAATGCCGGGGAAATGCCGCCGGAAGACGAAGCCCAGCCAAGCGAAAGCGAGATCGCGGGGGTCATTGCGCAGCTCGATTCGCGGATCAGCGAGGGGCGGGCCGCTCGAATGGCGGCGCGACCTGCGGTGGCGCACTATCGGCTGAGCCGGAAGGAGTATCAGAACACCGTCTACGATCTGTTGGGGGTTCGCTATGATCCCGCCAAGCCGGGAGAGCTGAACGAAGATCCCCGGTGGCAGGGCTTCGAACGTATTGGTTCGCAGCTCTCGCTCGCCCCTTCTCATGTGGAACGTTATTATCGTGCGGCCGAGACGGTGCTGGCGCGGGCGTTTCCTGAGAAGCCGGTCGAGACCCGGAAGGTTCGCAAAACGGCTGCGGAGATTCGTTACGCGGGCGGCGGGAAGCAGCAGGCTTACCTTGATCGCTTTGGGATCAAACGTCCGCTGCGCGCCCTGATTTTTCCGGGGAGGACGCAGCAGGCTTTTAGCCCGAACTGGTTTGGCCGGACCGGGCCGGAGCACAGCGGTCTCTATCGCGCGCGCATGCAGGTGAGTGGGATTCGTCCGGTCGGAGGACAAAGGGCGCATCTTCGCATCGGCACGAACACGGGTGAAGAAAGTAACGAAGGCTTGGTTGAGTTGGATATTCTGGCGCCGGAGGACAAGCCGCAAGTCGTCGAGTTCGAGGTGTTTCTGGAGATGCCCGTCAGCCTCGATTTCAACGTGGTGGCGACCGATATCATCGATCGGCAGAAGGGCGGGCATTACCGCAATGCTTTGTCCCAACCGTTTTATATTTTCACCCACAGCAGCGAAACAAGTCTGCTGAATCCCACCGCGCCCAAGATGTTCGATGAAGCCGGCAACGGAATCTATTCGATGGTACTGCTGGACTGGATTGAGTGGGAGGGTCCGCTCGAGAGCGAAGCCGAGCGCGCCGCCCGCGAGGGTTTGCTGCCGGGTGATGAGGTAAAGGCGGAGGAGGTCGCGAATCATTTGCAGCGTCTTGCGGAGCGTGCCTGGCGTCGACCCGTGCCGAAGGATGAACTGGCGCCCTACCTCCGCGCTTACGAAGCGGAGCGTGCTGCCGGAGAAGATGTGCTGGCCGCTTATCAGGTCGCCCTGCTCGGAGTGCTGACCTCCCGTCATTTCACCTATCTGGTGGAGGGCGATGCCGTGCCGCGTGAAAAGCTCACGGACTTCGAACTCGCCTCGCGGCTTTCGTATTTTCTGTGGAGTTCGATGCCGGACCAGGGATTGATTGACGCAGCCAAAGCCGGGAAGCTGGCCGGCGGCCCCGATGATCTGGCTGCACATGTCGATCGCATGCTCGCGGACCCGAAGATCGATCGCTTCATCGACGACTTCCCGCGGCAGTGGCTTCAGCTGCATCGTCTGGGTATGTTCCCGCCGGACGGCAAATTGTATCCGGACTACGATGTCTGGCTGGAGGCGAGCATGCGCGAAGAGGTGGTCCACTTCTTTCGCGAGGTCTTTGCGAACAACCTGTCCCTCGACTCCTTCATCTCTTCCGACTGGACGATGGCCAATCCGCGCCTCTGTGAATTCTACGGCCTGCCCGAGCCGAAGGCATCCGGTTTTGAACGCGTGTCGTTTCGTCCCGGGGATCATCGGGGCGGCCTGCTGACGATGGGGGCGATTCTCGGGCTGACCTCGGACGGCACACGGCATCGTCCGGTTCACCGCGGGGTTTGGGTCAGCGAAGCAATCTTCGGGAAAACCCCGCCGCCGCCGCCGGCGAATGTCGGTGCGATCGAGCCAAATCCGCCGGAAAGCCCCAAGGCGACGATTCGGCAAAAGATCAAGGCTCACGCCCAAAACGCGAACTGCGCCGCCTGTCACCGCAAAATTGATCCGCTCGGCCTGGCGTTTGATCAATTCGACGCGATTGGCCAGTGGCGCACCCATGAGCGGGTGGAAAAAGGTAAGGGAGACGATCCCCCGGTCGATGCCAGTGGCGAGCTGCCCGATGGCCGTGCCTTCGGGGACGCGGAAGAGTTTAAGAATCTGCTGTGGGAAGACCGCGACCGGTTCCTCCATGCTTTTGTCGAGCATCTTTGTACTTACGGGCTGCGCCGCGTTCTCACCATCGATGATCGGGCGGACGTGCAGTCCATCGTAGACGAGGCGAAGCGGAAAGGTTACCGTCTCAAGGAGATTATCCGTGCCGTCGCCTTGTCCGATCTCATCCAAATGCGCTGAAACTCCATTCCCATGAGCAATATCCAGACCCAATCCTGGCTGATCAACCGCCGCCATGCCCTGCGCGGGCTCGGCAGCTTCATCGCCCTGCCGCTCCTCGACTGTATGCGCCCTTTGCGGGCTGCGGAGACGCCAACGACGCCCCGGCGCAGCGTGTTCATTTACATCCCCAACGGGGTGAACACTCTCGACTACCAGATCACCACGCCAGGCAAAGACTACGCCTTCTCACGTTCGCTCAAGCCGCTGGAAAAACACCGCAAGGTCATCACTCCCATCAGTGGTCTCCATCATCCGGGTGGACTGGGGCATCATCACAACTGTCAGAAGATCTGGCTGACCGGCGGTCAGCTCGGACCGACCGATCGCAACACCATTTCGGTCGATCAGCAAATGGCTGAGGTGACATCGCCGCACACGCGTTTTCATTCGCTGGAAGTCTCGAACAAGGGCGAGTCTCTGGCTTGGACTGCGGACGGAGTCCGGCTTCCGGCGATGGGCCGATGCCGCGAGATTTTTGCCCGCCTGTTCGAGGAACCCAAGAGTGGCACGGCTGCCCGGCGGCGCGCGCTTCGCCGCAAAGCAAGCGTGCTCGATTCAAATCTCGAGGAAGTGCGCAAGCTGGAGAAAAAGATGGGCGTCGAGGACAAGGGCCGGCTCGAGCAATATCTCAATGCGGTGCGTGAGACCGAGATCCGCACCGGGCGTGCCGATGCCTGGCTCGACATTCCGCGGCCCGCGATTGCCGATGACGATCGCAAGCGCACGAATCGCGAGGTGCCGCAAACCCAGGCCGGCGAGTATTTCCGGACGATCTACGATTTGATCGTGCTCGCCTTCCAGACCGATGCAACCCGGGTTGCCACTTTCAGCAGCGGATCCGAAGGTCAGGGTCTGCCGATTCCGGAACTGGGCATCTCGCAATCGCGCCACGAACTCAGCCATCACAACGGAGATCCGGGCCACCTTGAGAAACTTGCGCAGAGCGACACTTTTGCGGTTGAGCAGTTCAGCTATTTCATATCGCGATTGTCCGAGACCAAGGATCTCGACGGGCGTTCACTGCTCGACACCACGATGGCTTTGTTTGGCAGCGGCATGGCCTACGGGCACAGCCACGGAAATGCCAACCTGCCGCTTGTTTTAGCTGGTGGAGCGAACTGCGGGATCAAGCATGGCAAGCACCTCGATCTCAACCAGGGGCACTTTGATGGCTACCAGTTGGATGATCCTGGCGAGCACTATCGCCTCTGTGGTCGCCCGGCGAACAGCGAGGCTCACATGAGCAACCTGCTGCTGACCATGGCGCAGAAGATGGGTGTCGAAAGCGATCGTTTTGGCGACAGTAACCGCGACCTGGAGTTAGGATGATCCGCTTCTCACTTTTATTTTTGATGCTTTTTTGTGTCGGGCACGCCGCGGAAAAGGCCGCCTTTCGTCCGGAACCGGGAAAGTTTCCACCCCTTGCCGAAGCCAAAGCCTATCGTGGTGAACTGGTCTTCGTCGACCACGTGAACCGCCGCGGAAGTCTGCGTCTGCATGTGGACGGCCATTTCCATGACGGGAAATTGCACCACTTCGCGATGCTGCCATACGGCATGATCCGTTACCGTGGCGCTCCGGCGGAGTTGCGGGACATTCCCATCGGCACCGTCCTGTATGGGCGATTTTTCCTGCCGCCGGATCCCAGGATTTCGTCTGTTCCCAACTCGAACGGAAGTGATGTGACGCAGCCCGCCGAGAATCATGCGATCCTGCTGGAGGACGGCCCGAGTCTTTGTTTGCGTGAAGGAAAAGCGTGGAAGCTTTCCGAACTCGAAATCAAAGGAACAGAAGGCCATCTGGTCGTTAGCCTGGACCGCAAGAAAGGCGGCGATGGTCTTGGCGGCGAACACAAAGTAACGATCGACGGCTCCACCCGTATCTGGCGAGGCCGGGAATTGCTCGGCCTCGATGAACTTGTGGCGGAAGGCATCTGGCCGGCGAAGGGCCGGAAGCAATTTGAAGGGCAGTCCATCCGTCTCGGCCTCACCTGGAATCCGCAATATCTTTACCAACATTTCCACGTTGCCGATCTCTGGCTCGACGAAACCGCCCTGAAAGTCGCGAGCGAGCGGCAACGCCAGCGGCACATCCGACACCTCCGCCTTCGTTGGATGCCGGCACGAGTGGACACGATTGACTATGGAAAATTCGGTCGCGCCAAAATCACGGCGACCTTGTTTGGTGGCATGGATGAATCGCTCTACGCCGATTTTAAGACCGGCCTCGGCGGCAAAATGGCGGCCGCGGAAAACACCCTTCGGACTTGGTGGCCCGATCACGATGGCATGGACGGCAAGATCACTTCCGTGGAAAATCTCGAAGGCGAACCTCAATTCGGCAGCAGCGGGATTCAGATCCAATTTGAGGTTCCTCTGATCCTGGAGGGATTCAACCCCGGTGCCACCGTCCGGATCCGCCCCCAGAGTTGGCCCAACGTCAAACCGCCGCTTGAGGAGCGTGTTGACAGCTTTGAGGACCGCTGGCCGGGCCCGGAAATCTTTCGAAAGTGAATAGAAAGTGGCAGGGATGATTTCCGCGGGAGCAACTTTGGGAGATTCCGGTGACCGGCGATATTGGGCCGGGCGGGCGTTGATTATCGTTTCTTTTTTTCGGCGCGAGTAAAAAAAGATTCATTTAACGGCAATACAAGCGGTAAGCCTCCGTTGGTGCCTCTTGAACCTCCGTGGATGACTTTCTCTTAACCCAAAATGCCAAAATCATGGGCACTCCGACCGGGCCCGCAAACTACAAATCGAACTCAACCATTTACCAACCTCTTGATTGTGAAAAACCTAAATATTGCTCCTTTGTTGATCGTCCTTGCTGCCGTTCTTACAACCTTCAGCCCTTGTCTTCACGGTGAAGAGATCTTGTCCGAAGAAGACCGCGACGAGAAAAATGGAGAAAATCAGAAATTTTCGATCACCCGGTCGTGGTCCCAGGAAAAGAACTACGAACGGACCTACTGGGTCAATGTTCCGGAGCGTGATGCCGACAGCCAGAAAACTTTGCCTGTTATCATTTTTTTGCATGGCAATGGAGGCAATGCCAAAGGGCTGCAGCGAATGGTTCGCGCCCGCTACCCGGAAATTTCCCGCCAGTTTATCACGGTATTTCCAGAAGGTTACCGGGAGAGTTGGAACATTGTTTCGGAACGATCAAAAGCCGATGACCGGGGATTTATCGAAGCCATCATCCTGAAACTCGCCAAGCGTGCGGATGTCAGGATGAATGATTTTTCAGTCATGGGGATTTCCAATGGAGCCGCCCTGGTTAACCAGATCGCCATTGAGAGCCAACTCCCTCACATCAGGAACTCTATCGCCGCAGTCAGTCCGCTGAACGGTTTTCAGCACGATGGCACGCACTTCAAGGCGATGGGGAAAGAGAATGGCTACCGTGCGATTGCCAAGCCGCTTTCCGGGAAACGGCTCCTGAACATCTCAGGGACAGACGATCCGCTCGTCCCGTATCAAGGCGGTCCCTCCAAAGCCATTCCCGCGAAAGGTGGTAAACTTCCCTTCGTGAACGCTGAAGAATCCATTTTCTTGTGGGCCAAGCAGATGGGATACGAAGGGCGAAAGCTTACCGAGCCCAGTCGAGTGAACGGTAAGATCGAAATTTTTTCCTATCTCGATGGGGATGTCGTTCATTTTAAGGTGAACGACCATGGTCACAATGCCACCCGGGCACTCGGTGAACGTCTGCTTTTGGACTTCTTGCAGGGCAAATAATCACCTGTCCCAATGGTCGATGATCCGGAGTAGCCGTAAAATCGGGGTCACGATAGCGCGGGTGCCAAGGGTGATATCGATCTGGAATCAGCGCTGGCACAGACTCCGCTGGTCAAAAATCGACTGCTGTGGAAAAACGTCGCGGAACCGGTGAGGATGGGGGATACGCCCGAAAAGAAAGAACAGCGGTCAGGCGTCGCGCAACGGCAAGTTGGAGGCCGGGTTTTGAGAATGAGGTCTTAGTGGTCGCCCAGTTCCTGGGGTTTGTAGCCGCCCTTCGATCTGAAGTAGAAGAAGATGATCAGGTAACAGACCAGCATGAAGGCCGGGAGGATGGCGACCTGTCGGAAGGCGGCCTTCTTGTGGGGATACTTGGTCCCGGTGATGGTGGCTTGATCTTCGGAGCTGAGGGCATTGACCTTATCGGCATCGAGAGTTTGGACCTCGCCGATGAAGGTGAGCTTTTGTGGTTCGTTGGCAACTTCCTCGAAGAGGGCGGGATGGTTCTCTTTTAGGTCGGCGCTGATGCCTTTATCCTGAAGACCGCCCATGATGGGGGTGCCGAGGATTCCCATGCCGAGGACCCCGACGGCGGAGACGCCATTGAGGGTCAGCGGTCCGCCCTTGGGAAACTGTTCGGAGACCAAACCGAGGGTGGTGGACCAGAGGAAGGTCTTCCCGAGGGCGTAGACGGTGGCAGCGACGATGATCCAGAAGGCCGCGGCCTGGGAGAGGAAGAGGAGGCCAATGATGGCGACGATCGCACTGACGACAAGAAGCCCGATGGGTGAGAAACGATGCACAATTGGCCCGGCATAGAAGCGCAGGATCGTCATGATGGTGGAGACGTAGATGAAGATCCAGCCGGCTTGCGCGGGAGTGAAGTCGGCACCGAGGAGGTCTGGCATCCAGCTGTCGGTGCCCAGCTCGGTGGTGGCGAGCGGGCCCATCGTGATGAGGACGAGCAGGAACATCCAGTGTCCGAAGCTTCGGGTGTAGAGTCCGGCCAGGACGGCAACGACCAGGGCGATGGCCAGAGGAACCACGAAGGGCAGGTTCACGTCGGGGTTCATGCTGGCGGCGATTTGTTCGATGCCGAGCACGAGGAGCCAGGTGATGATGAAGAAGCCAACCGCTCCGACCTGCCCGAGCATGTCGCGGTAGGGGACCTTGGCGGCGACGCGTTCGTTGACGGGGAATTTGCAGGGCAGAATGAGGAAGGCGTAGATGACCACGGGGATGAAGCACATGGCATACTTCAGATGCCAATCAGCGTCGCCAAGGACGATGGAGGTGAGGGCTCCGAGGGCGAGTCCGGCGGGCCAGCCGGCGTGGAGGATGTTGAGCCATTTGGCTTTTTCCTTCTTAAAGGCGGTGGCAATGACCGGGTTGATGAAGGCCTCGACCATGCCGTTGGCGATGGCGATGAGGAAGACGCTCCAGTAGAGAGCGGTGGGGGTTTTTGCAAAAAGGGTGAGGAGGAGGGAGGCGATGTGGCAGGCCATCGCGATGAAGGCCGTGGTCTTGTAGCCGATCTTGTCGATGATGAGACTGAAGACGATGATGCTGATGGCGAAGGGCCAGAGGCCGACGCCGAAGATGCGTCCTTTTTCGGCTTCGCTGAGGCCGAATTCGGATTGCCAGTCGCCGATGATGTTGGCGCGGAGTCCGAAGACGAAGGAGGTGGCAACGAGGGCGACAAAGCAGGCCCAGAAGAGTCGTTTGTTGGAGGCGTCGGTGGAGTCAGTCATGGTTCTTTGGTTGGTGGTGGTGTGGGTTTCGTGGAGACGGGTGGTCCACCGGTGGATGAAGAGGTTGTTGTTGAAGGCGCCGATCTCTTCGACCATGCCGGCACTTTCGTGACCGGGGGCGAAGGGGAAGGAATCTTCAAAGAGCAAGAGGGGGGGGAGAATCGCGAGGCAGTGGATTTGAGAAAAAAAGAGACGGCTTGAAAAGCCGCCTCCTGGTGATTTAAGGAACAGAGCCGACGGTAATATTACGGCTTGTTTGAGTAGTTCTTATCCTTGATTTGCGTGTAATAATCGAAGGAGGTTTTTGCTTTGAGGTGGACGTTTTCGATGAGCTCGATGTGTCCATCGATGAAGCAGCAGTGGACGCTGTCCTTGTAGTTTCCCTGCGGGGCATTTTGCATGTTCTTGAAGACCCAGCCGGCCGTTTTTTGATCGTCATCGGCTTCACCGAAGTAAATCGTCGTGGGCGCATCTTCGACGTGGCTGAGCCGAACGGTGTAGGCATTTTCCTCCTGAGCGTTCGAACTGACGTCTCCCCCGAGTTCCGCATTGTAAGCGTAGCTGCCGTGGCTGAGGTCGGGATCGTTGTAGAGGGAGTCATACTTGGATTTCCCCCCTCCCAGGTCTTTCTCCGAAAGAGGGTTTTGCAGAAGGGTCTCGGAGGGAAGAGTTATCCAACGGTAACCGCCGCTGTTGCGATTTGCGAGGTCGAGCTTTTCCGCGACGAGGTCCCACCAGACAAAAGAGGCTTCCTGTCCATCTTGAAGGCTGCCCTTGTAGGGCGGGAAGGTGTTGGGGGCGTGGAGGCCGGTGTTGACCCCTTCGGTTTGGATGGAGGAGAGGGCGCCGTAAATCTCCTTCATATTCTTGGAGGCCTTTCCGGCTGCGGCAGCTTTGAGCCCGAAACGAACACCGGTGATGGCGAGGCCGGCAAGAGCAAGGATGATGGCAATGACGACAAGGAGTTCAACGAGAGTGAATCCCCGGCGTTTCGATGTGAGAGTGTGTGCTTTCATATGGTTTTTATAAAGTTGGACTGCTGAGCGGATCGATCAAGCAGATTTCACTCCCTGAGCAGATCTTCCTGAACTTCCTTGTTGTTTTGAACCGGGAATCCTCGTTTTGGAGGGTGGTGATGAAAGTCAAAGCTCCCGCAATGGTCAGGATGAAGGCCACCAGAAATTGTGGCGGGACGGCAGGGGGAGAGGTCTTTTTTGAAGTCACTTTTAAAAACGGAGCCAAAGTGGATGTCAGACAAGTTTGTTTTTGCAGAGATCAAAGTCTCGCTTCTTGCTGAAATTCTGTAGGATGAATTCATGAACGATTTTTCCCGCCGCAAGTTACTCTCCTCTTTGGCACTGTCCTCCGCCGCTTGTCTGACCGGACTGGGTCAGGAGAAAAGGCACGGCAATCCAATTGGTGTTTCGACCTACAGTTTCTGGGGGTTTCAGCGTGATGAGCTCCGCGATATCGGAAAATGCATCGATCTGGCGGCCAGGATGGGTTTTGACGGCGTGGAAATTTTGCAAATCCAAATGGAGGATTTTTCACCGGCGGCTCTCCAGAAGATCAAACGACAGGCCTTCATGGCCGGCGTGGACTTGATGGGTTTTTCAACACACCAGGACTTTGTGGATCCGGACGAGATTGTAAGACGCAGAAATGTTGAGCAGACGATCACCTATATCGAGCAAGCCTATGCCTTGGGAATTCCCACCCTGCGGATCAACACGGGACGCTGGGGAACGAGCAAGGATTTCGATGCCCTCATGGCGAATCGGGGAATCGAGCCGGTCCTGGAAGGGCACACCGAGAAGGAGGGGTTTGAGTGGGTCATCGAGTCGATGAAGCAACTGGTGCCCTATGCCGAGAAGTGCGGCGTGGTGCTGGGTCTGGAGAATCACTGGGGGCTGGGCTTAACTCCGGAAGGGGTGATGAAGGTGGTTGATGCGGTGAAGTCGCCCTGGCTGCAGGTGACCTTGGATACCGGAAATTTTCTCGAAGATCCCTATGCCCGCCTTGAACAGCTGGCTCCGCACACGGTCCTGCTGCAGGCGAAAACTTATTTTGGGAAAGGCCGCTGGTATACCTTGGATCTGGACTACGAGCGCATCGGCAAAATTATGAAAAAGGCGAACTACAAGGGGTATGTCTCCTTGGAGTTCGAGGGATTGGAAGATCCCATGACGGCAGTGCCGAAGAGCTTGGAATTGTTGAGAAAGCACTTCTCGTAGGGAGAAGACCACCGCTGCACTCAAGATAAGATATCCGATTACTTTTACGAGGGTGCCAGGAAATGGTTGCGGCGCTGAACAGGTTCTCCTTTTTAGAGCGTTTGAAGAATGCGACGGAGTAGTCGTGGTATTTCTTCGGGCTGCGTCCATTGCCGAGTTCACCGTAATCGTGGGAGAAGTCCCAAGTGAAGGTGGTGTCGGTGGTGGAGTGGGGGAACTTTTCCAAGGATGCCAGTGAGGAAGCCGTTGTTTTTAAAATGGGAAAAAACGGTGGGGATTTTTTTTTGGGAGGGGATTGAAGCCGTAGCGCCCGGTGGCGATGATGCTTCGGCTGGGGGCGCAGATGGCGATGTTGACGTGGCCGCGGAGGAAGGTGTGGTTGTCGGCGGAGAACTTCGAGAGATTGGGGGTGACGTCAGGGACGCCTCCGCCGTGGAAATCGAGTTGTTCGTGGCCGAGGTCATCGGCGGTGAAAAGGAGGACGTTGAGTGGTGCTGCCACCAGTCCTGACGCGGTAGCGGGAAATGCGAGGAGGGTGACGAGAAGATGTTTCATCGCTACTTTGTTTTTGCGGTAGAAAAGGAGAGCTTTTGAATGAGTTTGGATTCGTCTTCCGGGAGGCCGGAACTGAAGTTGATCTTTCCCGGGTCTTCCTGGAAGAAAGTGACGTAGAAGACACACGCTGCGAGGTAGGCTCCTTTTTTGGACGGGTGGCTGCCGTCCTTTGCGTAAAGAGCCTGACCGAGTTCGGGGTCTTTTTTTCGAAGTGCGCTCCAGGTGTCTCCGACGGGTGCAAGAGTGGCTTTGCAGGCTTTGGCGGTGGAAGCGTAGCTCTTGCTGAGAGCATTTTGCATGGAGTCGTAGGAGGGGAAGGTCCTGGGATTTTGTTTGTCGCCGTCCCGTCGCCCCCAGGTTTGGTAGAAGACGGTTTGGGCGCCGGAGGCGTCGATGATTTTGTCGAGGCCGAGTGCGGCCTTTTTGAAGCGATCGGGGAAAAGAGCGGGAGTTTGGCTTTGGTCCTGAAGGACGACGAAGTGGTATTTTCCGTTTTTGATTTTCTCGACGGTTTCCTCTTTGGAGAGGTGAAAGGCGAGGGTCTTGCCGCCTGGATTGATGAAGGTGAGTTGGGTCTTGGCGTGGGGGGAGGACTTGATGAGGTCGATGACGGTGTTACGAATGCCGCCGGTGTAGCTGTTGCCGATGAAGAGGATCTTTTTGGGTGTTTTTGGAGCCGGTGTTTTTGGAGCCGTTTGGCCGAAAGTAAACGAAGTGAGGAAGGAGATGATCGCAAGGGGGAGGGTGATTGATTTGCAGGTCATTGCCAAGTAGTAGCGGGGGTGAAAAGAAACCGCAATGAAGTTGGGATAAGAGTGACGGAGGGGGGCTTGACGAGGAGCCCCGAAGTTGGCTGATGCATCGTTCAAGATCATTCGGACGGAGTTTACGGTTGATGGTGCGGGGGGCGCAAAATGAATCGGCTGGCTTGGGCCGCGGAGTCGGAAGCGGCCGATGGTGAGATTCCACCGTTGAAGGGACAATTGGAATTGATGCTGAAATCGAAGTGAATCCACTTTTGAGATGGAAGGGCGCGATGTTTGTGGCGTATCCTTTTAACTTGTTATGAAACGACTCGTCCTGATTCTGCCTCTTGTCCTTGCTCTTTTTAGCCCCCTGTTTCTTTCCGCGAAGAAAGAGGAGTCGAAGAAAAAGAAGATTGTCCTGATTGCCGGAAGTCGAAGTCATGCGTCCGGTGAGCATGAGTTCCGGGCAGGTTGCATGGTGTTGGCCAAGGCGCTGAACGAGCAGAGCGGGTTGGATGTGGAAGCCGTGGTGGTGGGGAAGGATTGGAAGAATGATAAGTCGGTTCTCGATGATGCCGATGCCGTCTTTATTTTCGCAGACGGAACCAGTGGGATTGCCGGGGAATGGGAATATCTTGATGGGCTGGCAAAGAAGGGGGTGGGAATGACTTTCATGCACTACGCGGTGCATCCCAATCCGGAGCAGGGGAAAAAATATTACCAACCCTGGATTGGCGGAGCAATGGAGTCGGGTTGGTCGGTGAACCCGCATTGGGTCGCTGACATGAAGGTGATGAAGGATCACGAAGTCGGCAACGGGGTGCCTGAGACGGTGACCTGTCTGGACGAATTCTATTACAACATGCGTTTCGTTGATGATCGCAAGAAGGTGCTTGATCTGGTGACGGCGACACCAACCCGCGACAACATGCACAAGTACATCAACCTTTGGAATCAGCACGGAGTCGATGGTTTGAACAAAGAGCAGACTCTCATGTGGGGTTACGAGCGTCCGAATGGAGGACGTGGGGTGGGCTTTACCGGTGGACACTATCACCATGGATGGGCTCTCGATGGATTTCGCACGGTGGTCTTGAATGCGATCGTATGGACCGCCGGAATAGAGGTTCCCGAGGGTGGGGTGAAATCGAATCCACTGACCGAAGAGGATCTCAATGCGAATCTTGACGAATACGGAAAGGGGAAGCGGCATTTGAAGCTGCCCAATCCAGCGGATTGGAAGAAGCTGAAGCCGGCACGGGTGGACGAGAAGCGTGAGGCGAAGTTTAAGGCCAAGTAGGGCTTGCCCCTTCAATCTAAGGGAACGGTGAATCCTCCATCTCCTGAAAATGAGCTTCCATTTTCACGCCGATTTGGTCGCCTTTACCAGCTGATGTTCGGTTTTGGTGTCCTTTGCGAAACCGGACCCGAATCACTGGTCGTTTCAAAAGCGGGAGGTCCGGGAGGTATCGGAAATGGGAGAGGAGAACCCGATTGATGTCTTTCTTCTGAAGCGTTCGATTGCAGAGTCGGGGGATGGTTTTTGCGGGGAGGTTCTCCAAGCATCCGGTGACGCATTTGTTGAATCGTGGAGATCCGACCCAACTTCAGGGGGAAGTGCTTCCGGGAATCCCCGGAATTACTCGATTGGTTGGCGCAGAGGTTCGTGGATGACGGGTGGTCGATGACTCCTCTGCAAGCGCTGAATCTTTTCAACAGCACTTTCATCAGTGAGCAATTTCAAATATTTTCCGAACGGCTGGAGGTTGAGGCCGGAGAAGAAATCGACGAACAGATCAAGCGGGCGTTTCGATGCTGTTTTGGAAGTCCTCCGCAAGCTGATGAGATGTCGACGGGGCGGGCCGGGTCAGGACTGGCTGGGATCGCTTTGAGCCAGCTTTTGGCATCCCATGGTTTGTTGGGTGCGGAGGCCTATTTTATCCACTCGATGACGAACAAAGCGAACACGCACGGACCGGGTGAGAATTTCATGTCGACCGGGTTGTCCGACCCGCGCGGGGTGCCCCAGTCGAGCGTGAATAATTGGGGGTGGGATTCTCGCCGGCCCTTTTTCAAGAAAGGCCTTTTAACACGCGGAAGCCGATTGGGAATCAAAGGTCTTTATAGCTTTGGTCAGACCGATAATTTCGGACATCGGGCGGTTGAGAAGGTGGTGACGAGGTATGACTTTCACGCGACCCTTCTTTATCTGCTTGGTCTTGATCACGAGAGGCTGTCCTTCCATCACAACGGCATCGAGCGTCGGCTGACAAACGTGTTCGGGAAAGTGTTGTGGCGATTTTAGGATAAAAAAAGCCACGCTCCGCTTGGGAACGTGGCTTTGGGAAGTGACGGGAGTGTTTAGTCGGGGATCTCGTTGAGAGTGTAGTAGACGTCGGGGTGCCAGAGGGTTGTGCCTTTGGCAGACTTGACGCCGCTGAGATTGAAGTGATGCACATGTCCGCGGACGCGTCCCGAGACCTTCAGGTGGACCGACTTCTTGTCAGGAGCGACGGTGATGGCGTCAATCGTGGGGGTGGCCTTGTCGACTTCGGGGCTGCCGTATCCTTTTTGGTAGATGTAGGTCCAAGCTCCGGTTTGGTAGGAAGCGGGATTTTTGGCGGTGGCGACATCGACGGGCTCGGTGAAGCTGATCACAAAGCCATCGGGTTTGGCGTGCATTTCGTGCATTTCGAAGGGTGTTTTGCCAGTCCAGCGGACGCGCTCGAAGGTGAAGGTTTTGCCTCCACGGGCACCCCAGCCACGATTGGTGCCACCGACAAAAAGAGTGGCATCCTCACCCATGCGGGCAGGAACGATGCCGGAGCGGAAGTCTTCGAGGTATTTCCAGGCGGCACCTTGATAGAGGCCTTTGACTTTTTCAAGATAGACGCGCTGGACCTGGGAGTGGGTTTGTTCTCCGACGAGGACCTGGCCCTGGAAGGGTCCGAATTTTCCGCCGGTGTTGTCGTAGATGACTGCAGTGGGGGACTGGCCGACTTTTCCGTGAGGAAGAATGATGGCAGGAGGGATAATGCGCTTATCCTTGTCATGCTCGGTGACCATGCGGGATCCGCTGGTGGGGTTTGGAGGCTCTTCCATTCCTTCCTCAAGTTTGACATATTTGTTGCCGGTGGGGTTGCCCATGAAGCCGCCGGGTTTAAGCCACTTGAGGGACGAGGAACCATTCCAAAGCCCCTGGTTGTCGGTGTAGAAGGCATCGCCGGCCTGGTTGAAGCCGATGCCCCCCGGGGAACGGATGCCGGGGCTGGTGGGCGTTGCGGTGCCATCGAGGTTGTAGCGGTAGCACCATCCACGCCAAGGGGACTTGTCGCTGGCGCCGCCGGATCCGGTGAGGCAATGGACAACCCAGATGTTGCCGTCTTTGTCGGGGTCGGAGCCGAAGTTGTATTCGTGGTAGTCTCCGTCGATCCCCCAGTGATGGGTGATGGTTTCGAATTGATCGGCACGACCGTCGCCGTCGGTGTCAGTGAGTTTGGTGATCTCGGGGCGCTGGGTGAGGTAAAGAGAACCGTCCTTGTAGAACATGCCGAGAGGCTCGTGCAGTCCGCGGGCAAAGAGGGTCCATTTGACCTTGGAAAGATCCTTTTCGTAGGCCCCTTCGCAGATCCAGACGTCGCCGCGCCGGGAAGACACGGCGACTTTTTTTCCGGGCATAATGGCGATGCCCCCGAGCTCAAGGACCTCGCCTTCAGGCGTTGGGATTTCCTCGCGGAGGTAATACTCGGGTTGCCGGGGATCCGCCAATGCGGTCGAAACGAGGACGGCGGAGAGAATAAAGTTTTTCATAGTGATGTGAGTTAAAATTGGAGGTGGTCCGCTTACTTCCAGGTGTAGTTGATGGTGACGGTGTGGGTTCCCGGAGTGAGGGGAACGGGGATGAGAAGCTCGTTCTCACGAGTGAAGGGGGGGTGCTCGGAAGAGGAGACATTGATGAGGAGTTCGTCGTTGAAGGTGAAACTGCGTTCGCCTCCGCCTTGGACCCGTCCGCCGCTGAGAGCGCGGAAGTAGAGTTGATCGTTGGCCGAGCCGGGTGAGGGGACTTCGACTTTGATGGTGCGGGTGAAACCTTCCGCGGTGGGTGCGGGGAAATCCTGCACCTTGATCGGGCCGAAGTGGTAATTGAAGGTCGGCTGCTGCTGCTTGTTGAGGTTGTAGCCTTTGAAGCGCGGCTTGAGTTTTTCGTCGGCATCTTTCGGCCAAGGGGTGGTTTGGCTTTCGAGCATGGCGAAGGGGAGGCCGCGGTTTACGGTCATGAGGTGATCGCCGGCGGGAGGCTGGAAGCCCTGTCCTCGGTTAATCCAGTGACGGGCCCCATCCATGAAGTCGCCTTTCCAAATCATGTCGAGGCTCATGGAGTCGCCGCTGAAGGCGAGATTGACGCCCTCCGAATATCCCGCCCCGATTCCCCGGGGATCGGTTCCGGCAATGAAGTTGCGGTAGATGATTGCTTCACCTTCGGGAGCGACAATGGGAATGGACTGGCCACCACCACCACCACCACCACCACTTGATTTGGTGTCGGAGAGGAATTGCTTCTTCATCTTGGGGCCTTGCCAGGCGAGAGAGATGAATTCCTGACCGGCAAGCTCGAAATATTCGATTTTGATGTCAGCGCGGCCTTTTTTGAGTTGAATCGACTTCGTGGTCGGTTTGCCGGCGGGGCCGACATAGTTGCGGGTGATGATTTCCTTGCCGTTGACGGTCACCGCTCCGCCGTCGTCAGTGTCATAAGTGAAGGTGTATTTGCCGTCGCGGGGAACATCAAGCCAGCCCTCCCAGACGAGTCCGTAGTTGTCGCGCTGATCATTCTTGAGAGCGGCATGTTTAAGGGAAATGAGACCTTTTTTCTCCTCTTCGGCGTTTGCGGCCTTGCTCTCACGGAGATCCGCAATGGTTTTGAAAGCCCCGTGGTGGGTGTAGGAAAGGAGATCACGAATCGCGGGGGGCTTTTCGATCGGGTATTTCTTTAGGAGCTGGTTGGCCTTCCATAACTCGTTTCGCTTTGCGGTGGTCTTTCGCATGGCGGCGATTTGCTCTTTGGTGACTGCTGATTCCTTGTTGCCCCAGCTTGAGCGAACATAGCTGATGATGTCGGCGATTTGGTCGTCTTTTAAGGAATCCTTGTGAGGAGGCATTGCCAAATCATATTTTTTCCCGGCGACTTCGAGTTTCCCCTGCAGTCCGTGAAGAACGATCTCAATTGTGCGTTCCGGTTTGCCTCTTACCCATTCGCTCTCGGCCAGAGGAGGGTTTTGGCCTCCGCTAATGCCCTTCCCATCAGGGGCATGGCAGGCTCCGCAGTAGAGTTCGTAGGGTGCCTTGCCGGGGTGGTTGGCGAGGAGGAAGGAGGTCGATAACAGGGTGGCGGCAAAAAATGGCTTCATTTGTTAAGTAATGCAATACGGGGAATTTGAGACAGTCTGACAAAAAAATGAGGTAAAACGGGGTGAGTGACCGCCAG
>ERZ887942.752-NODE-752-length-24871-cov-6.508140_pt1 | contig 24871 bp, 22 predicted proteins | sample MGYA00521099_ERZ887942 | MGnify/ENA primary metagenome ERZ887942 (study PRJEB32303, sample SAMEA104408605) | aquatic metagenome | biome: Brackish water; feature: Pelagic; material: water | place: Baltic Sea | collected 2014-06-07T06:48:00 | depth 16,251 m ...
GGGTTGTCCGCTAAAACACGAAGTAGATGAAATCCAATTGTGCATCAGCATAGGCAATGATCAGGAAAAGCAGCAAAACGCACAACATCACCTGACGGGTCATACTCCAATCGAGGAACCGGCGGTCGGTGAGGGATTTTCCGAGGAAAAACATGAACGCAAGAAAGCCGAGGAGAATAAACATCAATGTCTCGGGCGGGGAGCCAGCCTGTTGGAACGGCGGCATGAAAAGGGCGCGGAAGTAATCGAGCGACACCTGAAGCCCGTTCACATTGTCGTTCCCGGCAATGGCGGCGCGAAGCTCTTCCTCTCCAGCCCGGAAGAAAACCCAGAGCAAACAAACGCCGTTGAAAACGAGAAAGATTTTCAGCCACTTAAAAAACCGATTTTTGGGAAAGATGGTCGGCGATACCCGCTCAAGCGCGAGCCACAGTCCGTGACCAGCGCCCCAAAACACGAAGTTCCACGAAGCGCCGTGCCAGAGGCCTCCCAGCAGCATGGTGAGAAACAGATTCCGGTTCTGCCAGCGACGATTTCCGCCCAGTGGAATGTAAACGTAGTCGCGCAGCCACTCGGACAGGGTGATGTGCCAACGGCGCCAGAAATCTCGAATCGATGACGCTAAATACGGAAGGTTAAAATTCAAGGGTAACTCGATGCCATACATGAGCCCCAAGCCGATCGCGACGGTCGAGTATCCCCAGAAATCGGACAGGATCTGAAAAGCGAATCCGTAAAGCGTCAGCCACGCGGTTCCGGTATCCAATGCACCGGGATCACCAAATCCATGATTCACAAATTGCGCGAGGGTATCAGCAATGCAGACCTTGATCGCCAGTCCAGCTAGTAGGTAATACAATCCCAATTGAAAATCCCGGCTGTAAAAGACATGCCGCTCTTTCAACTGCGGAATCAAATCTTTCGCGCGAACAATAGGACCGGCCACGAGTTGAGCGTAAAAGCATTTGAAAACACCAAAGACGAGAAAATTGCGCTCCGCTTTTACTTGCCCACGGCTGACATCGACGAGGTAACCAATGATCTGGAAAGTGTAGAACGAAATCCCCAACGGCAGCCAATCGTTCATCGGCGGGCTTTCCAACTCCAACCCAAGTTGCCCCAAAACTGCCACCACGTTGTCAGCGATGAATTTCGAGTATTTGAACCAGCTCAAGCTGCACAGGTTCACGACAACTGCGAGTGTCAGCACTTTTTTCTTTTCCGTTGCGACCTCGATCCATCGCGAAAACCCATAGTTTACCACCATCGAAACCCCGAGCAGGATCAGCGCCGGCCAGTAATACCAGCCGTAGAAAACCACCGAACTAAGCAGCAGCAAAACCTGGCGGACCCGAATTGATTTCGTCGCCCAATACAGTGCAACGAACAGCAGGTGAAACAGAACAAACGTGATGGAATTAAACAGCATCAGTCGGCGGCAGCTTCGGCGGAATTCGGCGTCGCAGCCGTGAAATGACCAGCCAACTGGTCGGCAAGAATCGTCGAGAAAAGCGCCCTGCCCTTCGCATTCAAATGAGTTGGATCACGCAGAAATTCTTCATCCATTCCCAGCCCCGCGTAGTCGTAAAATGTTGAGCCGAAGCGGAACGCGATATCTTGATAAAATCCCGTGAATTTCTCGCTGTAATTGCCTTTGCGTTTCTCTTTCGAAACCGGCGGGGCCACCCAAATCACCGTAAGGTTCCTGTTCTTCGAAAAGATGGTCGAAAGGTTCTCCAGATTTCCGTAAATGTGATTCGGATTCAAATTTTCGGGGGATTCCGTAATAGTCGTCGGCGTGATTACATCCGGTTTAAAATTATCGATAAAGTCCTCAGCCACATCAAATTCAGACGATCCAAATAGATTGCGGGCAATGCCTTTTCGCATCCAAAAGTTCGGGTCAATTGAATCCGCGGTGAAAAGCACCAGCAATTTCAAAAGGACCTTCGGCCGAAGCGATTTGCGGTATTTTACCAGCGCAATATTTTGCGTCAACCAGTCCTGGAGATGCGTTTCAAAAATATCCGCGAACACCTCTTTCCGTTCATTTTCAGGCACTTCGGGAACCGATTTTTGATCAGGAAAATCTAGTTTACCGTCTTGCAGCGATGGTGAAGACGCTTCCAAAATCACGTGAGTCAGTTGCGGGCTATCAGCCGCGATTTCGGCAAAATACGCAAACCGCGCTCCATCAAAGCCTGTCGTCGCTCCGTTGAGGCTCTTAAACTCATTTCCCGTCCGTTCAGCAATGACCTCGGAAAAAACCGTGTGGTCGATCGCATCCAAAAACCGCGAGCTCCCGATAAAAAGCACCTTCGTTTCGGGCGATCGCTCGAGGATCTCAGCCTTCAGCAGCACCTTGTCCGACAACGCATAAAAGTATTTTCCATTGACCCGCGCAAAGACCTCAAACCCGCCGATAACCAGCGTGAAGATAATGAGGAATTTGATGAGTCGGGGATTCATTAAAAATGACGGGCCGGAAAATTACGTGATCTGCGATGCGAGGCAAGGAAAACACTCATCGGTAACATTTGCCTCTACCCGCCTGAGCGTTCAAATGTCATGCTCAGTATCATGGCTTCAACATCGCCACGCCCCACCTCGTTCTTTCGCCGCCGGCTTCGTCGATTCGCATGGGCCTTCCTCACCCTGGTGCTCGCTGTCCTGCTGCTGTCAGCGCTGACTTACTGGTATTTCCATCCAGCCATCGCGAAGCAGGAGCGGATTCCCTACACCAAACGGGATGGCATTGAACTGACGTTTGATCTAATTCAGCCGGAGAACCCCAACGGCAAAGCTATATTAGTGATGAACAGTGGCAGCTGGAAATCGAATCGCGACCATTTTCGTAGCTGGCTCGTCGCTCCCCTTTTACGCTCCGGCTTCTCTGTCTTCGCGATTTCACACGTTTCGCAGCCGCGCGTCACCATCATGGATACCGTCGACGATGTTCAACGCGCCACGCGATATATTCGTCACCATGCCGAGGAATACGGAGTCGATCCCGATTATTTTGGAGTGACAGGTGGCAGTTCCGGAGGGCACATCAGTCTTTGCCTCGCCACGCTGGGCGATCCGGGCGATCCGGGCGATCCAACCGCACCCGACCCGATTGATCGCGAAAGCAGTGCAATCCAAGCAGTCGCCACCTTCTTTCCCGTCACGGATTTATTGAACCTGGGCGATTCCACCCAAAATCCCGGCGACGGAGGACCGCCGAAAAGCGATGTGAAAGGCTTCGGCCCCGACTCCACCGATCTCGAAAAATGGAAAGTCATCGGCCGCCGCATTTCACCCATCTTCCACGTGAAACCCGACCTCGCTCCGATCCTCATCTATCACGGCGACGCAGACACCCTCGTGTCACTCGATCAAGGAACCCGTTTCAAAACAGCCGCAGAAGCAGTCGGTGCGGGTCCAGTTGAAATCGTAGTTCGCGAAGGAAAAGGTCACGGTTGGGTGGGTGCGATTTTTGACATTCAGCATTTTGTCCGTTGGTTCGAAGAACACCTGAGTGCCGAAGAATAGCGTTTTAAAATTCCCGCTAATTCTTATTCAATTCCTTCAAATTCCCGTTAAAAAATGGTACAGGGAATTTTTCGAAATTCGCGGGAATTGGTTCTCTCTAATTCCACCCTATTCGCTCGTTCCCGCTTCTAACCGCCACTTCAGGCCGCTCCACCGCGCAGCGCTCTCGACGTTATTCACCGCCATCGCCAACGCCCGCTTTTCGCCGACGATGATCACGAGTTTTTTTCCCCGAGTCAGCCCCGTGTAGATCAAATTCTTCTGCAGCAACACAAACTGCTGCGTGCTCACTGGGATCACGACCGCGGGAAATTCACTGCCCTGGCTTTTGTGAATCGTAATCGCATACGCCAGCTGCAATTCGTCCAGCTCGCCGGGTTCATACTCAACCTCGCGATTGGCATCGTATTTCACCACTACCCGCGTCGGATCAGTCGTAATGTCATCCACCACCCCGATATCTCCGTTGAAAACCTCGTGATCGTAATTGTTCCGCGTCTGAATCACTTTATCACCCTTCCGAAACGTCACCCCAAAACGCTCGATCTCGCGTTTGAACTCTGCCGCCGGATTCAACACTTCCTGAAGCTGAACATTCAGATTTTTTGTGCCGAGCGAATTCACATTCATCGGCGCGAGCACTTGAATTTCGCAAATCGGATCAAACTTAAACTTGTTCGGAATCCGGTCCGTGATCAGCTGCTTTATCGTTTCCAGAGTCGCCTCGGGGTCCTTCCGTTCGATGAAAAAGAAATCACTCTCCGCGCCGCGCGCCGTGTCAGTGTAGGGAAATTTCCCTTCGTTCACCGAGTGCGCCGCCGTCACAATTTCACTCGCAGCCGCCTGACGAAATATCTCCGTGAGCCGCGCCACCGGAACCGCCCCGCTGTCGATAATGTCTTTGAGCACCGTCCCCGGCCCAACCGACGGCAGCTGATCCACATCGCCCACCATGATCAAATGCCCCTCCGGCGGAATCGCCCGCAGCAAACTCGCCATCAGCCGAATATCGATCATCGACGCCTCATCAATCACAAACACATCGCCCTCCAGCGGCTTCTCTTCGTCTTTGGTAAAACCCACCTCCGGCTGATATTCCAACAACCGGTGAATCGTCTGCGCCTCCCGCCCCGTGCTTTCGCTAAGCCGTTTCGCCGCCCGCCCCGTCGGAGCGCACAACACCGGCTCAACGTCCTTGGTCGTCAGGATTTTCAAAACGGCGTTCATGATCGTCGTTTTGCCCACTCCGGGGCCGCCCGTGATTACGAAAAAACGTTCACCCACTGCTCGAGTCACCGCTTCACGCTGCTCATTGCCCAGTTGAAACCCTGTCTTTTCCTCAAACCAAGCCAACGCCTTTGGAACTTCAATTTCCGGATACTCCACAGGCCGTGCCGCAATCTCTTTTACCAGTCGCGCGACCGTCATTTCAGCCTCGTGGAGATCCGGTAGAAAAATCAATTCCGGCTCTTCGGTAAACGCCTCGCGCTCGATCATCGCGGCCAAAATTTCTTCGACCAATTCCGCCTCCGCCCCCAACTCGGCCATCGCATTTTGCACCAAATCCGCTCGGGGAAATCCGCAATGCCCCTTCTCTGCCGCCTTTTGCAAAACATAATCGAGCCCCGCCGCAATCCGTTGCGGCGCGTCTTTCGCCAGCCCCATTTTTTGGGCAATCCCATCCGCCGTTTTGAATCCCACCCCGCGAATGTCTTTCGACAATCGATACGGGTCTTTCCGCAGCTGATTCACCGCCTCATCGCCGTATTGCTTGTGAATCCGCAACGCCCGCGCCGAACTAATTCCGTTTTCATGCAGGAAAATCATGATATCCCGGACCGACTTCTGCTTCTTCCACGACTCCTTAATTTTCTGACGCCGCCCCTTCCCGATCCCCGGGATCGATTGCAATTTCTGGGACGATTCCTCAATCACATTGAACGTATCCAGCCCGAACTTAGCGACAATCCGCTTCGCATACGCTGCACCGATTCCATCGATCAACCCACTCGCCAGAAATCGCTCGATCCCCGCTGCGCTCTGCGGCGCAATCGCCTGAATCGCCGTCGCTTTAAATTGTCGCCCAAACCGTTTGTCCTCGTTCCAATCCCCAGTCGCCGTAATGTTTTCGCCATCCACCACCGCCGGCAGCACCCCCAGCATCGTGACTGGATCCCGCACCGATTTATCATCCAGCTTCACCTGCATGATCGTGAAGCCGTTTTCCTCATTGTGGAAAACGACCGACTGAACCGTGCCTGTGAGCGTATCAGAATCTGAAGCCATTGCGAAACTCTAGCGCGAGACAGCAAAACGATCCAACCCTATTGATTCGATGAACGGATACTGTTGTTTCGAAAAGCCATTTCGAAGTGATAGGGTTGGTTCAGGGTTTCCCCCTCATTACCAAAATTGGGCTGAAGGCCGCAGCTTTACACGTCAGAATTTATCTGGAAAATTTCCAACTCCATTGCTTCGTCGGACAAGTTTTGTTTGATCGCGTCAATGTATGCCCGATACCTGCGAAGAAAATAGGATCAAAAGCAGCCTGTCACACCTTCGCCTCGCTCAACTACCGTTGCTTGTAATCGTCGCCATTAATGCTCCGAATAACAGAACGCATCCATTTATCCAGCTCATTCTTCATTCGTTCAAGCCGATCTTGCTGATCAGGATCCGCGGATCGATCGGTTGCCTCCATCGGGTCATCTACCAAATTGTAGAGCTCGAATGCTTTGCCATTGATGCGGTGCAGCTTCCATGGCCAATCGTTCCATGCAGCATGCCCCGTGGTGCTGTCTTCAGGAAACTGTGGAAACTCATCGACATCTTTCTGCATCCGTGGCGGATCGTGTGGCAAGAGCGCCCCTGCTCGCTGCTTCTCCATGATCGCCTTCTGAATGCGGTCACTCCACGTGCCCTGTCCTGCCTGAAATTTGTGCCAGAAACCCAACGGCTTGCTGCGCGTCTTCACTTTTCCGGCGATAACGTCACTGACATCAATCCCATCAAGCGGGTGGGGGCTGTTTAACTCCACTCCGGCCATCGCCATGAGCGTCGGATAGATATCACAGGTCGACACCGGAACCGCCGTCCGCCCCTTGAGCTTGCGGACGGGCCACTCGATGATCCCCGGAATGCGCAATCCCCCCTCGTAGATGCTGCCCTTCTTCTCCCGGCCGCCGGAGGTCTCCTTGACGAGCCCACCGTTATCACTGCAATACCAAAGAATCGTATTGTCCGCAATCCCCATGCTCTTAAGCTCACCACGTAGACGCCCCACCTGCTGATCGAGCAGCGTGATCTCCCGATAGTATCCCGCGTTTTTCTTCCCGTCATAGAGACTCGGTCCGTCCGGCACCTCTTGATGCGGATCGTGAGGGGACGGGAACCAGACCACCGTGAACGTAGGGCTATCACCATCTTTGTGCTTCTTCAGGAAGGCGATCGTGTCATCCATCAGAATCACTGAACCTTTGCCCTTGCGGTGCTCCACCTTTCCATTGCGGCTCAAGTAGGGATCATTGTCAAAAAAGTTGAGGCCAACCGCCCACTCATCAAACCCCATGCCGCTGGGATTGCAGGGTGAGTTCGGCTGTCCTGAGCCAAGGTGTACCTTGCCAAAAATCCCCGTCACGTATCCCGCCGCCTTCAGCGATTCACCGATTGTCTGCTCATGCGGACGCATGTAGCGGCCATGGTTGGTCACCTTCGTTCGGATCGGATTGCGCCCCGTCATCACGCTGGCGCGGGTCGGCGAACACACCGGCGCCCCGGCATAGAGCCGATCGAACACAAACCCGTCCTTCGCCATCGCATCAAGTTCCGGCGTCTTCACAAACGGATGTCCATTATAAGACGTATCCCCCCAGCCCTGGTCGTCAGCCATCACGAGAATGATGTTGGGCTTATCGGATTCTTGAGGGTAGGCTGCAAGGGCCCCTTCGATAGAGAACAGGCTCAGCGTCGCCGCCATTGCCGCTAAAATGTTACCGCGATTCATATTGATCATTTCTTTCTTATCTTGCTGAAGGTCAGAGCGATGCCATCCCTGACTGAGAGAGCGGGTTGATTGTAAAGGAAACTCGGGGATCATAAAAGTCATTTCGACTAAGTGCGGTCAGTGCTTGAGTGCTTCGGCTTGTTCTGCATCGTTTTTGTGAAGGTTGTGGTAGCCTGCAAATTTCGCCTCAAATTTATACAGCCATAGCATCGCTTCAAAAGTATCGGAATCAGTTCCGCCGGCGGAGGCTGATTCTAGGTATTCTTCGTACAGACGATTTGATCCTGATTCCAAACTCCGGATTCGAAAGTATGAAACCAACCCCACAGGAAAGGTGAGCAGATTTCTAGTCTGGAACTTGCGGTAACGTTCCGAATCAAGAACAACGGCCATCTCGCCTTTATCTGTGAAAACATTCTTCCCAAGGTAAATGAGCGACCGGACGCGATCATAGGAGTAAAGCCAGTGATTTCCTGCAGTGATGAGCAACTCAACTCCGAAGAGCACGCAAAGGATTACAAGGGACTTACGCTTCATCCATTTTTTAGCAGAACGTCAGAGCGCTGGCACCCGCTGCCGGCAGAGCCACTTCGACTTCAAGGTTGAGGTTCTAACTGGCATCACGCTTTCGACTCGCGGCGGGTAGCCTGTTGGTAGCACCCTCTTGTTCGTCCTTGCGTTCAGTAATTCGCCGGTCTTTCATTGCGATCACTTGGTTGCTACAGTTATTGGGGGATCTAAGTTCTGACTGTCGCCCCCAGAATGCTGGGCGTGGACAGCGAGGCGAGTCTTCCGGCAATCCCCGAGAAGTTTGGCGCCTTTTTACCAATATTCTTGTAACCTCGGACACTCAACAGCTCAGGAACAAGGTAACATGACAAATCCCACTACAACATCCTGCCCCAAGTGTGGCGCGCCCATCTCCGAGGACGCCCCGCAAGGCCTTTGTCCCAAGTGCGTCCTCGCGGAAGCCTCCACGGTCCCAGAGCCCACGAGTTCCCCCCGGGGGAAAACGCCCCCTCCCACGGTCGAGGAGGTGGCACCCCACTTTCCGGAACTCGAAATCCTCGAGTTGATCGGGGCCGGCGGGATGGGTGTGGTTTACAAGGCACGCCAGCCCAAGCTCGACCGCCTCGTGGCGCTGAAGGTCCTTTCGCACGACCTGGCAGCGGCCCCCGCCTTCGAAGAGCGCTTCAACCGGGAGGCGCGCGTCCTCGCCCGCCTCAGTCACCCGAACATCGTCGCCATCTTCGATACCGGAACCGCGGGTCCCCACGCCTACTTTATGATGGAGTATGTCGACGGCGTGAATCTCCGGCAGGCCATGCACACGGGCGGGTTCACCCCTTCGGAAGCGCTGGCCCTCGTCCAGGATATCTGCGCCGCCCTGAAATTTTCCCACGAAGAAGGGATCCTGCACCGCGACATCAAGCCGGAGAACGTTCTCATCGACTCCCGCGGCCAAGTGAAGATCGCCGATTTCGGGATCGCCAAACTGGTCGGACAGGATGAGACGAACGACGTGACCCTGACCATGCAGGGCGCTGCTCTCGGTAGCCCGCACTACATGGCGCCGGAACAGTTCGAAACGCCCGGCGACGTCGACCAGCGCGCCGACATTTATTCGCTCGGCGTCGTCCTTTACGAAATGCTCACCGGCGAACTGCCCCTTGGCCGCTTCGCCCTGCCGTCCGAGAAGGCCGCTATGGACGCACGCATCGACGCCATCGTGCTGAGAACGTTGGCGAAAGAGCGCGATGCTCGTTTTCAGACTGCCGGCGAAGTCCGGACGGAGGTCGAAACGCTCACCAGGAATCACAACACGGACAAGAGCGTGGATGAGCGAACAAATCTGCCGGAAGCGAGGGACCCAAAATCGGGAAGAAAGTTCGCAATTGCGGGAGCGTGCCTTCAGCTGGGAGCGGTCGTCGGGGCGATCACGTCGGTTTCCGCATGGACCCAAACCATGAAGATCACCTCAATGCGTGGCGCCGAAGCCCCCGCGATGATGGCCGAGGCCCTCAGCCAAGCCGTATTGGCTTCCTCGATTGGATCGGTTTTAGGTCTGATCGGCACGGTTCTCCTGCTGGTCGCTCTCTTCGGCCAGGAATACAGGGCGAAATGGTTCTACTGGTTCATGATGATTTACTCGATTCTGTCTTTGATCGCGTTTCCCGTTGGAACCGTTATCGGAATCATTTGCCTCGTTTACATCACCAAGCGGAAAGAAGAGTTTGAAACGAACTGAGCCCAATTCAGCCCTTGAAAGAAACTGATAGCGATCCTGCCCCCAAATCGGGCGCCTTCCACACCACCCGGTGGACGATGGTTATGCGCGCCCGGGGCGACGCCCCCGAGGCGCGCGCCGCTCTAGGCGAACTCTGCGAAGCTTACTGGACTCCCGTGTTCCGCTTCCTTTGCCGCGAGGGTCGGGGCGAAAACGAGAGCCGAGATTTGACCCAAGAGTTTTTTACCCGACTCCTCGCGGGCAGCGGCGTCGAAAAAGCAGAGCCGGAGAAGGGGCGGTTCCGCTCCTACCTCCTCGGCGCGCTTAAGCATTTCCTCGCCGAGCGAAAGCGTAACGCAGGCCGCCAGAAGCGCGGCGGCGGAGCCGTCGTCGAGTCGATCGAATCGGGCGGCACCGAGACGTCTCCCGGGATGCAGATTCCTGATCCGGGAGCCACGGTTTCCGATGCCTGGTTCGACCGCGGGTGGGCTCTCGCGGTGATGGACCACGCCCTCACCGCCGTGCAATCGGGCCTGGAGGAAGCAGGAAAGGGTAAGCAGTTCGAGGTGCTCAATCCCTGGCTCATAGGCGACACGGAAAACCTCTCGCAGGCTGATGCCGCGGAAGAACTCGGTATGACGACCGGCGCCGTCAAGGTAGCCATTCATCGCCTGCGCAAGGAATTCCGCAACGCCGTCGAGACCGAAATCGGGCAGACCGTGACCCGCCCCGACGAAATCAAGGAAGAGCTTCGCTACCTCATTGAAGTGTTGTCTTAAGACAGCTTGTCTCCACGATTTGGGACGAACGTCAGAGCGCTGGCACCCGCTGCCGGGAGCGCAAGGGCGCAACAGGGTCAAGTGTCCAAATAAAAAGGGGCATGTCAACTCACGGCGAGGTAGCGGTTTGTCTAGCCGCGTCTTGTTCGGCAGCCATCAAAAGGGCGATTCCGAGAACTTAACGATCCCATTCACAAGGAACGCCAAACCACTCTGACAGAGTCTCGCTCAACCAGACGACAGGTTCACGGCTGGAGCTCTTGGAGGCCAACATGTACTTTTTTCGACCCACCACCCAAAGAGTGTACCAACTCGACCAGCCGCTACCACTACCACTCGAGCTGCTAGTTCGCTTGATGTGCACCCGTAAACACTGAATGTCATCCGCCCTGATGAATCTACTACTAGAGAAGAACAAAAACCGCTTCTTGATCTCAAGCCCCTGCTTGGAGGCTGCGAAGAAGGTGGATCCGAATAATCTCCACAATATCAAGCATCCGAAGTAGACAAGGAAGCAAAGCCCAATCAATAATGCCCCCGCCACCACGAATCCAGCCTGCTCGAAGGGACGTTCGAAAAGGATAGGCCAGCCACGTATTCCCAAATACAAGGGCACCCCGCTGAAAACACCTGCGAAGATGGAGATCGCAATAGCGCCAAATATTCGGGAGCTCATATCCTGCGGGCCGTAGGATATGATGTGTGTGTCAGGCTTCGAGGATGGAAGTAGCTGAATCCAGTCCAAAATTTTCTGCGGAGCGGCAACACTCTGGGTCGGAAATCCTGACGGAGGGTTCTCTTCCTGCATATGATCTATCCTAGTCATCTTAGCGGTTATCTTTCATGCCCAACAAGTAGTTATACAATGGTTACAAATTTCATTGAATGCATAAGCCTACGGTAGGAACGGGCGTTGGATCAAGAAAATACGAGGGTGATCCGAGTAGGGACGGGCGCTGGCAAAAAACGATAAGCGAAACATCGGACTTCGGTGGATGAAAAAATCAAAGAAGGTGAAATGATGCCGCCCACTTTGACGGCAGTCTGAGGACAGCCGGGCACCGGCTCAGCAAGACAGCTCTGAGATGATTCCCACTGGCCGCCTGACGAACCGCTTTTCGAAATCACGGTGGCGCTCAATCGTAGCGGAACGATTCACTGGTTTGAGCTGTTTTGGTCAAGAACGGGGCATAGGGATCACTGCCGCATCCTCCAGAACGGCCAGGAATGGAAGGTGGCGATGGGATTGCCCCGTTTCGGAGCGCGGGCGGAATTGGTAGCCAGCCGAAAAGACTGAACTTCAACGGTTAAACGGAAGATCCCTCCCCTACGAACCAATAGGGTATATTCGGCGAACAGACCCTGTCGGATCGTGAAAATGCCGGTAGGCGGGCCACCCCGGAGAAAGGGGTTGAGGCGACGACTCCTAAAGTAAATCCTCCCCGAGATCACCGCTACCTCGTCGCAGATTTATGGGAACGGATTCAGTTGCGTGGTCCGCTGTCATTTGCCAGAGTGACTGATCTGGCCGATTTCCGCAATTCTTGTCATTTTGTTGAAAACCGTTCACCGTTATCAGGGTTCAATTCCTTTCGTCACTCCATCTTACCCAAAATTCTAAACCCTTTGCATGGCTGAACCTCCGACTGATCCTGACGATGATGCCGTACAAGCCAATGCCCATTCCGTGGCATTGATGCTGACGGTGAAGGAGTCTGGTGACATCGCGGCTTTCGAAGAGCTCGTCGAGATCCATCAGAAAGCGGTCATTGGAACGGTCGCAAAGATGCTTGGCAGCCCAAACGAGGCGGAAGACATTGCCCAGCAGGTCTTTGTTCGAATTTGGAAATCGGCTTCCCGATACGAACCTCAGGCCAAGTTCACGACGTGGATGTTTACCATCACGCGAAATCTCGTGTTCAACGAAGTGCGTCGTCGTCAGCGTAAACCAGCAGTTTCTCTTGAGGAACGCGAAGATGACTTTCACCAATCGGCCGCGGATTCAGAAAACATTGAGCCCGATCGCGCCGCGTTGCAGCATGAGCTTGAAAGGGCCGTTGATCAGGCCATTCAGGATTTGCCCGAAAAACAGCGCCTCGCGGTGATCCTTCGACGCTACGAGGACATGCCCTACGAAGAAATTGGTGACGTCCTGAAGCTGTCGCTAGCTGCCGTGAAAAGCCTGCTTTTCCGGGCGAGAACGCAGCTGAAGGAGAATATGAAAGGCTATTTGGAAGGCTGATTCGATCGGAACTTTTGGCAAGATCCGCTACGTAATGTTTGCGCAAAAAACCTTCTGATTTTCAGGAATCCCATTCTAGAATCAAACATGTCGAATCTTCCAAAAGTCGTCATCACTGATCTCATCGTCGAGCCGCTCGATTTCGAACGCGGCGTCCTCGATGGCTACGCGGATGTAACGGCGCTGAATGCAATGTCGGAGGCTGATCTCATTGGCAAAATCGAGGATGCTGATGCCATCATGGTCTATCACTATTTTCGTTTCACCAAAGCGACGATTGATCGACTCACAAACTGCAAAGCCATCGTTCGGCCCGGTGTGGGCTACGATGGCATTGATATCGAAGCCGCTCGTGAACGAGGAACCCCCGTCTGTAATGTTCCTGATTACGGGACAGAGGAGGTGGCTGATTCTGCGCTCGCCATGACCTTGAACCTCACACGCGGCACGCATTTTTTGAACAGCCGCCTGCGCCGTGACATCGGCGAATGGAATGTCGATCAAGCGTTGCCTATTTCCCGACTTCGTGGACAGATTTTTGGAATCATCGGCTGTGGGCGAATCGGCACGGCAGCAGCGCTCCGCGCAAAATCGTTTGGCTTCGATGTCGTTTTTTATGATCCATACACTCCTGATGGACTCGATAAAGCACTCGGCATTCGCAATGTGGAAACGCTCGCCGAATTGCTTTCCATCGCCCTCGTTGTCAGTCTGCATTGCCCACTTTCGGATGAAACGCGAAATTTGATTGGCCCAAACGAAATAGCGTCGATGAAACCCGGCTCTTTTCTCGTAAACACAGCCCGTGGCGGAATTGTCGATACCGAAGCTGTTATTGAATCGCTCGCCGCGGGTCACCTTCGGGGAGCCGGAATTGATGTGTTAGAGCAAGAGCCACCTCAGGAAGATTCTCCGGTCCTAACCGCGTGGCGGAATCCCGATCATCCCGCCCATGACCGACTGATCTTAAATCCGCACACCGCATTTTATTGCGAAGAAGGCTGCGAAGAATTCCGCACCAAAGGAGCTCAGGAAGTGCTTCGAGCTTTGCAGGGCGAGCCGCTGCGGAACGTGGTGAACTGAATAACGCCGCCTACTCTTTCAGCGTGATTTCCAAAGCTGGACCAGAAACCTCGGGGTGCAGGTCACTGGCAAACGCATGAACCAAGCTAGGGACGCTGCCGTCGATTGGCGAGACTTCGCGCTCGATAATGAACGTGACAGTCCCCTCTTTGTGAGCCTTCAAAAACTCAAGCAAGGTGTCGTTTTCAAGTATCCGGCTGCCACGCTGCTCGCTCCGGGGAATCTCCAATGCCCCCAGTTTCACTCCATCCTCCATCGATGGACCTGTCTCCCAGGTTGAATCCTGATCCCACTCGGACTTGGCCGAGTTCGTCAGCCCATATAGCCCAACGAAGCTAATTTTCGGCAGACGAGTCGCAAAGCCGATCCCACTCGGAACCTGATTCAATCGAATCCGGGCAGTATCTACCTGCTCCCAATTGATACCCGAAATATCAAAAGCGAAGAACGAACGACGCTCGTGGGGAATGGGCTCGCGCTTCCGTTTAACGGTCAAGAGATCCGGATGCAGCCATTTTTCCTTGTTCGCTCAGATGACTGAGTGAGACCGCCCCTTGGTGCCAATTCGAAGCGTCCGCGCCGGTGTTACCGCGGCACCCTTCTCCGGCAAGGCCCCTTCGTGAACCGACAGCGTTTCATCGATTATCGAAGCCGATTCCAGTTCCTTGAGCCGCACTTCCTCGCCTGTTGAAGGCAAATACACCGATATTTCGCCTTCGATCACTTCAAAATCCGACTGATTATCCCCGTTCGTGACGTTCACTGCAAACGACGTCCCGTGGTCAATCACCCGCCCTGAGGAGTTTCCAATTCAAATCCAATGGCAGATTCCGGCACATTCATCACCGCGGCCCCTGCAAACAGCTTCGCTTTCATGGCCGATTTCATCGTCAATTTCGCCGGTGCTTCGAGCATGACCTCTGCCCCGGAACGAAACCGAATCGTGGCAATTCCTTCGGTCAACTTCATGTATCCCCTACTCAAGGGCGATCCTGGCTCAGTCGGTAAAGAGCTTTCCCACGACGCATTTTCGGCTGACACCAGATCGGCAATAATCTTGGGCTTTGCCGCCTGCGTCGAAATCATTCCGGCCATCATGGCAACCGCAACTGCCGCAGCAACCCACATCAATGGTCGAAAGATCGGCGAAATAATTTTTTTTTCAGAAGCCGCCGTTTGAGCCGCTTCCGCAGGTGTCGCAGCTTCCTGCCGCAGGCCGGTATAGATTCGGCTCGCCCGATGAAACAACGTCCGCGCCTCAGATGAATCCTTTAGAATCGCCTCCAAATCTGCAAAATCGGCATCCGAAATATCGCCCACCTGATAACTAACGTTCAGTTCATTCAATCGATTTTCCATTTTCACGAAAGCTCCTTTCCGGGCGAAATCGTCAGCAATTGTTCGCCGATGCATTTTCCCAGTTTCTCACGAAGACGACGGATTTTCTTGCAGAGTGCATTGACTGAGCGACCTGATTCTTCGGCTAAATCAGCCACTTCACCATGTCCACGATACAGCAGCAAGACCAACTCACGCTGAGACTCGTCCATTTTTCCAAGACAGCCATCCAGCGCTTCACGCTCAGCCAGCAACTCATCATCAGCCGTTCCAGATTCCGATTCACTGTCTGCCAGCAAATCAAAGACCTCGTCCGAAAACCAGTGGCGATCTCGTGCTGCGGTTCGGCGGGCCTTCAGACACTCGAAACGCACAATCACTTTCGCCCAGGGGAGGAACTCATCGTCGTTCTGCAACTGATCCGGCTTTGCCACATCACCAGCGACGCCTCCTGCATCACATCGTCGACCGCAGCCCACGTCGGGAGCAGCGCGCGGGCATACGATTTCAGATCGTTCTCGTTGCGGAGAAAAATCTGTAAAAACTGCCCTTCTTTCTGTCGAGACTCGCTCATTCAACAGTCCTACTCCGATTCAGCCCCAAACTGGCCGATTTTTCTCAAGAAACTCGCAAACTTACCGCAACACAATTGGCGAATCCGCATCTTCCAGCTCACCGATTTCAGCGACACACATTGCATCAACTCCCATTGCAGCAAGCTCCGCCAGACACGCATCGCGATTCTCCGCAGGGATCGACGCCAGCAAGCCACCGCTCGTCTGCGGGTCAAACAACAGCGGATATTTTTCGTGCGTTGCAAAATTCCGCGCGTTCACAATCCCATTCGCCGCTACCGCATTTTGAGTATGGAGCGAGCTCAAAATCCCCGCCGCACTAGTTTCCAACGCGCCTTCTAAAATCGGCAGCGCCGTCATGTCAAAATGAGCTGCCACCTTGGAAGGCTTCAGCATTTCGAGAAGATGCCCGATCAAACCAAACCCAGTCACATCCGTGCACGCCGTTGCTCCGTGGGTTCGCAGAATCCCTGCCGGCACGCGATTGGTTCGCAACATGGATTCCAGCGCATTATCGATCCAACGCCCTTTTGCCTCCAGCCGCATCTCTGCGGCAAACAGCGTTCCGGTCCCGATCGGCTTCGTCAAAATCACGACCTGCCCGCGTTTGATCCCGCCCTTCTTCAACTCCGTTCCCGGAGCAATCGTGCCGTTGCAGGTGATCCCCAACGCCAGGACATCGCCTTCCGCCGTATGGCCGCCGAACAATTTGGCTCCTGAATCTTCGAGCGTGGCAATCATTCCAGACAACACTTGAAACAGCGTCTCCTCCGTCACTCGATCCGATCCAAATGGCAACAGTGCCGTAACTAATCCGCTGTGCGCGGTCGCGCCCATCGCAAAAATATCGCTGAAACAATGCAGCGTCGCGATCCGCCCAAAATCATACGGATCCGCCACCAACGCCGGTAAATAGTCCACCGTTTGAACCATCTGCTGGCCACTCTGAACGGTGAAAACCGCCGCATCATCACCCGCATCAAATTCACTCAACGCGTTCGTTTCGCCATGCTCCTCGCGGATTCGAGCCAACGCTTTTGATAAAACCGACGAACCCACTTTTGCCGCGCAGCCAAGACACCGCATTTGCGAACGCGCCCGCAGCTCTTTCAATACCTCAGGAAGCGATCCCTCGTCCGACTTCGTGACCTTGCCGTGCGCATCGTCGGCTGCATCGCCCATCTTTGGCAAATCCGAAAACTTCCGCATGAACTTACGATCGATGTGATCTTTCCACTTCCACATCACCGCCGATTTCCATGCCAGCAACTTGCGTGAAGCGACCGCCTTGCCCGTAGCCGTGCCGATCAGGCTGAGAAATTCCTTCTGCGGTTTGTAATTTAAAAGAGGTCGATCCGCGAAAATTCGCTGCAAATTTTTCCACAGCGGCTTGGCCATTCTCACTGCAAACACCCCGCTTTTTGGTCGTGGCATTCCTTCAATCGTAGCCACATCGCCGGCCGCAAAAACGAACGGATGCGTCACCGACTGCAACGTCTGCGAAACCAGCACAAAGCCCCGTTTATCGGTTTTCAGGCCCGATTCCGCCAGCCATTTCGGCGGACTTGCGTTCGTCACCCAAAAGACATGATCCCCTTTGATCTCCGTTCCACTTTCGCAAACGACACCGTCTTCACGGACTTCAGTCACCCTTTCTTTGGTGTGAACTTCAATTCCCCGTTCCTCCAATATCTCGCGAAAAATCTCGCTAACTTTTGGATTGTGCGTCTCCAAAATTTCATCACCGCTATGAACAATCTCGACATCGAGATGTGGCTCCATCCGCTTTTTCATCGAAATTGAAAGCTCTACGCCCCCTGCCCCGGCGCCCACGATTATCGCTTTAGCCGGCTTTTCATCAGCCACAATCGGCTCCCATTTTTCGAGTAAATTTGGAACTGGCTTCGATGGAGTCGCGAATTTTTCAGCCCCCGCGACATCCACTTTATTCGGCGTGCTGCCAATATTGATCGAGACAAAATCAAATCCGATCGGACTCCGATCTTCCAGGATCACCCGCTTATTTTCCAAATCCAACCCGCAGGCCGTTGCAAAAACGAAGCGAACGCCCGCAAATTGACACAATTTACGCAAATCGATGTGCGCTTCATCATAAGTATAAAAACCCGCTATAAACCCGGGAAGCATACCGGAATACGGCGCATGAGAGACGTCCGAAATCAGGGTCACCCGCACGCCTTCAAGCGGTTTCATCCCCATCATGCGCAACATCAATGCGTGGCTGTGCCCGCCGCCGATGAGGACGAGATCTTTGGCAAACGGAGTGGTCGGTTTTTCGAGGGTCATGAGTTACTGAGGCATGTTCGAACGCGATTGCTTAAGGATCAATCGACTTTTAGCGGCGGGTGAATATGACGTTGAACAGAAACGAACCTTTTGGTAAAACCGTTTTTCCCGTTTCGACCTCCGATCCATGAAACCTCTATCATATTGGCCATGGTTCCTTCTGTTTGGCATTGTCCTTGTGCTTTTGCTTGCGGCGATCCCACCCTATCGACAGCAGGCCGATATCGAGCAGGTCTTCAATAAAGGCGGCCCTACTCTATGTTGTGGGCTCGGCGCCCTCGGATGATCTCCTCGGCCGATTTAGAAGGCTCGTCGATAAATATGTCCCATCCCTCAATTTTGATGATGTAACCTGGGCACAACTTAACACCCTGGAATTCGGAGATGAAGAGGTTCTCAGAATTTCACGATTTTCAAAATTAAAGGGAATCGAACTCCAAGGCTCCACGGTAACAGATTCGGAATTAGCAAACCTTCGCGGGCTTAAAGAAATCGAAGAGCTCAATCTCCGCAACACAGCTATCACCGATGCAGGATTGGAATTTTTAAGAGACCTAAAATCACTTGAAGGCATTTACCTCCACAACACTGACGTCACCCGCGAAGGTGTCGACAAGCTCAAACAAGCCCTGCCAGATTGCGAGATTTATCAATGAATCAAGACCTCCCGCGATGACCGCCCTTGATTGGTCCGCACGATCCAAACTGTCGCCGAACTTGCTAGAAATCCTCCTGCGCTCCTCTGGGCCATAAGAGATCGCGTCTTTCCAAGTATCAACGGAACCCTGCGTCGCAGCAACCTAAGATCAAAAAAACGCCTAAGCACCTTGCCATCAACGTTTAGGATAACCAGGCCGGGACTTGACATGAAGGAGCGAAGCGAGCCAGCCCGGCATTTTCCGGCTCCGGTTCATCCGTTTGTTATGAAGTATTATAAATTCACGTGCCTCACGGATCCTCGTCCTCGTCTTTATCATCAGCAGTGCTGGTGGTTGCCTTGTTAGTGTTCAGTGTCGCCTTGGCGGCGTTCACACCGGACTGGAAGAAAGAGACGACCCGCGAAAAGGCAGCGTCGCTGGAGAAAGGAAGGTGGTGACCCGCAGTGCGGCTCTGAACCTCCAGAGGCGATTGAAACCGGGCGGCCAGACCGGGTGACATGCTCGCGAACCCGTCGTTCGCACCGGAGAAGACGAGGGTGTTTGTCGCGAACGGAGCGGCACGGTCGATATTGGCCAGCAACCCCTGGTGGGTGGTTGGCGCGTACCCGTTAAAGAGGGCGACCTTTTGGAAGGTGTTGGCGGGCGCATGTGCGAGATAGACCAGCGACATCGGAGTGCCTTGCGAGTATCCCATCAAGCCGTAGAACGGGCCGTACTCCGCGACGAAACTGTCAAGATACGAGATGGACCTGCCGGCCCAGTTCGAGTCGGTTGTCGGTTGCGCTTTGCTCGGAGGATCAAGGAGCCACAGGCCACCGGCTTCAGGGGCGTTGGCAAAGACGAACTCGAACTGCGGGAGCGCATCAGCTAGGTCCCGCACGCCTTGCTGGCGCGAGAAGTCAGCACCGTTGCCGCCACCGCCGTGAAGCGCCAGGATCCTGGGCTTGTTCCCGGCACCATTAAGGATCACGACCGAATTGTCTTTGTCGTTATCTTTATCGACTTCGGAGTCATCGTAGGCGTCTGTGGCGTCGCCAGCATCGTTCGTCCGCCGGGAAGGCAGATACGATACGATAGCCACAACAACTGCGACGAGCAGCAGGAGTGTCGCAATGGAGAACCAAGTTTTCTTTGTCATGGATTGCCTTTCCGATTGAGACCGATGAGCCGCATAACGTTTGAGGTCTGGCGCGACTGAGCGAAGATTAAAACTTTGAATTCAAAAATGAACTGACAGAGCGGAAGTCGTCGATCAGCACCGACTTGTTCGGCTTCTTTGGTTCATCGGAGCTGGGCTCAAAACAGCCGCTGGAATACACCAGCAGCGACTACGATGCCAAAAATGATCATCATCACACCCGCGACTTGGTGAAAAACATGAACGTTGTCCTTCCACAGTATCCGAGAACGTGCCACGAAAAGGCTATAGATCGTTCCCTCACTCTTTAGGCGACCACAAATGAACAGGTATAGCCCTGCCAGTATTACGAGTATTCCGGAGATAATGTGTGGCATTGTTATTTTGATTGGTTGGTGTTTCTAGTTCCCGCCTACGGGTTGTCTTGGTTGTGGCTCAAATACTAGGAGCAACGATTGAATCCGCGATTACAAATTCGGAGCCAGTTTGGAAGAACTCAGTATTTTTAGCCGAACACGCAGTTATCCAACGTTTACAAATTTCATTGAATGCACAGAAAGCATGACATGAGCGTTCGATGAATCAAGAGAAATTGGGCCCGATCCCAGTGCGGGCGGGCAGAAGTCGCGGCCAATCGAAGCTCTTCGCCACGAACCAACAGGGTATGCTCAACGAATCAACAGGGTACGTTCGAAAAGCCATTTCGAACCAATAGGGCATGTTCGATGAACAGACCCTGTTGGTTCGTGAAACAGGAAAATTACCCCGCGACTCTTTCGAGCCACGCAAAGACATCCCGTATTTCCTCTTCGAAAACGGAATGCTCCAGACCGGGATAAATTTTGATCGTGGGGCTGAAACTCCGGCCGTTCAAATCTTTAACCGCATCCTGCGCAGCTGAAACAGGCACCAAGGGATCGTCAGTGCCGTGAAAAAGCCCAATCGGTAGTTCGGCTGTTTTTTCGGGACAGGGATGTTCGTCAGATGCGAGCAGATACCCGGACATCATGAGAATTCCGACGATGGAGCCCTGATTGCGAAGCCCAACATGCAAAGCCATCGCCGCTCCCTGGGAAAATCCAGCGAGCACAATTTTTCCCGCCGTTTCTTGCTCCATCAATGCCTCAATTGCCTTCTGACTCGTCGCGACGCTTGCCCAATCCACTTCGCGAGGCTGGCTCATGTCGAGGATGTCATACCAAGCCGGCATCACCATTCCCATATTGATCGTGACTGGAATCGACGGCGCATGAGGAAGAATAAAGCGCCATTTCCGGGGCTCGGCCGCGCGGCTCATTGCTTCAGCCACATCTGCAAAATCATGACCGTTGGCACCCAAGCCATGCATTAACAAAACAGTCAGTTCGGCGTCCTCGCGCGAGGCACCAAATTCCAAACAAGGGAGCAAATCCTGAGATTTCATGGGGACCAATACTCAGCAAGCCGCCGACAACCAGCAGAATTTCGACCCGCCCCTGCGCGATTGTGTGTGAAACTTGGGGTAACGAATCTTGAAACTCGGGTAATTCCTTTCCACGATCCCACATCCATGAAATCTTTCGTCACCCTTCTCGCTGCAGTTTTGCTATCAGGATTGCCTCTTGAGTCTTCAAAAGCAGCTACCGCTGAAAAACCAAATGTCATTCTCATCATGACGGATGATCAGGGCTACGGCGATTTAGCGTGTCACGGCAACCCTGTTTTGAAAACGCCAAATATCGATAGGCTTCACGGAGAGTCGATTCGATTCACTGATTTCCACGTCAGCTCCTATTGCACCCCAACACGCGCTGCGTTGATGACGGGGCGCCACCCGGGACGAACGGGCGCTTATCGCACCAGCGCGGGAAGAACGATGCTGCACACGGATGAGAAAACGATTGCGAATGTCTTTTCCGAAAATGGCTATCGCACGGGAATGGTTGGTAAATGGCACCTCGGCGACAACGCCCCACACCGCCCGCAGGATCGGGGGTTTCAGGACGTCGTCTGGCATCGCTGTGGCGGCATCGGGCAAGCGTCGGACTACTGGGGTAACACCTATTTCAACGATACCTACGAACGAAACGGGAAATTCGAGAAGTTTGAGGGCTACTGCACGGATGTATTTTTCGCCGAGTCGATGCGTTTTGTCGAAGAGAACCAAGCTCAGCCGTTTTTCCTCTATCTCGCGCCGAATGCGCCACATGGCCCTTATCGCGTCGACGAAAAATGGGCCGAGCCGTATCGCAAAGACATCCCGTGGGGCGGCGGCGCTCAGTTCTACGGCATGGTGGAAAACATCGATCACAATGTCGGGCTGCTCCGCGCCAAACTGGACGAACTGGGCCTCGCGGAAAACACGATTTTCATTTTCATGACGGACAATGGAACCGCCAACGGCGCGAAGTTTGAAGGGCTCACCTCCGAAGCAAAACAAGGCTACAACGCCGGAATGCGAGGCAAGAAGTCATCCGTATACGAAGGCGGTCACCGCGTTCCGTTCTTTATTCACTGGCCAAAAGGAAATCTCGTCGGTGGTCGTGATGTGAAATCGATCTCAGCCCACATCGATGTATTACCAACGCTCGCGGAGCTCTGTGGGTTGCCGGTTTCAAAAGCCCACAACCCGGATGGAATCTCGTTTACAGCCCAGTTAAACAATCCGGAAGCGCCCGCTCACCGGGATCATCACATCGTACAATTCCAGGGAGGCCCGCACTTTAGAGAATCTCCCAAAGCGTGGTCGTATACCTGCGTATTGAAAGACAGCTGGCGTTTAATCGACGGAAAAGAGCTCTATGACATCGCAAAAGATCCCGCGCAGCAAAACGACGTTGCGACGGACCACCCTGCTGTCGTGAAAGAACTGCGAGCGCTCTACACTCCCTTTTGGGAATCCATCTCACCACGAATGACGCCGGTTTCGATTGATTTAGGAAATGATGCGGAGAATCCCACTGTGCTGTGTTCGCAGGATTGGTATACGCCCACAGGCAACCCGCCGTGGAATTTCAACGAGATTAAGAAACTCCCCCGGAAAACCTTCCCGTGGATGGTGAACGTTAAAACGGCGGGGCGATATCGCCTGACGCTCCGACAGTTTCCCATTGAAGCCGATAAACCGGTAATTGCGGAACGCGCTATAGTTCAGATTGCAGACATCGAAATGGAATCCGAAGTTGCGGTCGGCAGCAAAGGCGTTGTTTTTGAAATGAATCTGCCTGCTGGAAAAACCGAACTGAATACCTGGCTTTTTGACAATAACGGAAAGGCCGGCGGCGCTTATTTCACCGAGGTAGAAGCTCTCTAAATCACAGAATCTGAACCAACCTATTTTTTATGAAAAGACTCCCAACATTTCTAACTAGCTCAGCGCTCGCGCTGTTGAGTTTTTCGGTTATCACCGCTCAAGCCCAAACCCCATGGGTCATCGACTCCCAGAAAGAATGGACCGCTGCCTCGGCAAAAAGCGAAGCTCTTGAAATCGTCGACGGAACGGCTTCTCCAACGGCGGAAAAAGCGACTTTTCTGAGCACGCTGAAGACTTTCGATAAAAAGCAGTCAGCAGCTTCGATTACGATCAAGCAGTCGCCAATTTGGCAAAACTGGAACCCCATTCCGAATTTGGGACCTCAAAATCTCGGAGACGCTCCCGTGCTTCTAACCAAAGGACCGAAGGACTATTGGATGTTTGGCCGTTACAGCAAGCCGCGCCCTCGGAAACAAAAGGGTAAGCAAAAAGGCAAAGCCGCTCCGTTTGTGGCTGAAGCCGCCGAGCTTGAAGGATTTGACATTCCACTCGTAACCACTCCTTTTCCAAATCAATTCAACGCCCCCGGCGGACTGAAGCCGAACAAAGGCGGCTACAACGCGTGGCAGAGTCGCGACATGGTGAACTGGATTCACCATGGCCCCGTTACCGAGGGATTTTCCAAATGGGTCACCAGCGCCGAATACATCGACGGCAAAACGCTGATCTATTACGATTTCCCGAACGACCAGGACCCCCATGTCTACGTCGACAGCGATTTGACTGATGGTGAGCCGGGCGAGAACAAAGGCATGGCGGTTAAAGATCCGTCCCACGGTTCTGATGCCGGATTCATTCGTGATCTGGATGGGAATGTGCATGTGATTATCGAAGACTGGAGTCCAATTTCAGCGAACAAACGTTCGTGGGATTCTCCGCTCGCCGGTCACGCCGTCAGTCCGAATGGGATCGATGGATTTGTCTTCAAAAAACCTGCCGTCGACAACCGAACCAAGCCGACTGGAAAAATGGCGACCTACAACCACCCGCATTGGGCGAAAGAAGATCCCGACAATTACAAAACCAACGTTGCTGAATACGAAATCCACGAACCGGAGCAAGAAGCCTACGGAGATTGGGCTGCGATTTCAGTTGGCGGTCAGTATTACCTCTTCGGCGACTACGATCCCGCTGGCGGACATAATATGAGCGTCGGCTGGTTCACCTCGTCGAGCCTCGATGAACAATTTCAGTGGTGCGACCATATTGGAAACGGCCATCCCGATCCTGACGTCTGTTTTGCCGAAGGAAAATTCTACCTCGCCACTCAGCAGAAAACCGATTTCACCAGCCCCGGACCGTGGGTAGAATCCGTCGAGGTTCGCGTCGGAGTTGATACTGACAATGACAAAAAGATCGACGAGTGGACCGATTGGCAGACTGTAAAAGAGTCCTACGACTATATCGAAGGATTCTCAAAACAGGTCGCCACGACTCCTGCAAAGCTCGACGTTTCAAGCCTTCCCGAAGGTTTCGGATTTCAATTTGAGTGCCGCCTGACGGATACGACCGAAAACAAGTCCAAGCCGATGCTCGATCGGATTGAGCTAAGCTTCGGTGATTCGAAGTAGCATTGCTCCACTTCTACGATCGAACAGGGTTGATTTACCGATCATACCCTGTTCGATCGAAACGGCCTCACGATCCAAAAGGGCAAGTTCATCGAACGGCCCCTATTTAGGCTGTCGGAAAAA
>ERZ887942.755-NODE-755-length-24846-cov-8.233351_pt1 | contig 24846 bp, 21 predicted proteins | sample MGYA00521099_ERZ887942 | MGnify/ENA primary metagenome ERZ887942 (study PRJEB32303, sample SAMEA104408605) | aquatic metagenome | biome: Brackish water; feature: Pelagic; material: water | place: Baltic Sea | collected 2014-06-07T06:48:00 | depth 16,251 m ...
TATATGACGGCCATTTAGTCAAAATTATCTAGCCTGGCATATTGAATATTGATTAATGGATTTAAGCGCGCTACGGATTGTTAGTTAGGTACAATTCTCAAGTTATCATTGCTCAAACTCATGATAAATTAGCGTTACAGCCGTTTTGATATGTTCTGCTTTGCATATTAGCGCAACGTTTTTTAAACTGTCTTGCAGCCCGGAGCCTATGAGCAATAGCAAAAATATCGATGCAGTGAATGCGGCCATTGATGCCAATCATCATTTAAAAGGCGCATTGCTACCGATTTTGCATCAGGTCCAGAAAAGTCTGGGTCATATTCCTGCCGACCAGGTGGGTGTGATTGCAAAGGCACTCAATTTATCGCGAGCCGAAGTGCATGGGGTAATCAGTTTCTACCATAGCTTCACCACTTCGCCGCACGGCAGTAATGTGATTGAAGTTTGTCGTGCAGAATCCTGCCAGGCGATGGGTGGTCGTGAAATCGAAGCCACCGTTAAAAATGCATTAGGGGTTAACTTTGAAGAGACCACGGAGTGTGGGGGATTCACTCTGGAGCCGGTGTATTGCCTTGGTAACTGCGCTTGCTCTCCAGCGGTAAAAATCAACTCTCAAATTTATGGTCGTGTTACCAGTGACAGTGTTGTGAGCCTAATTGACGACCTGAAACAAACACGCGGTCAAAAGTGATGCCCCGTATTTACATACCACAAGATTCCAGTGCCATTTCGGTAGGTGCGGACGCAGTGGCTGACCGGCTAGTCGAGAAACTAGAGGTAAACCCGAGTAACAAAAAGGTTGAGCTCGTTCGCAACGGTTCGCGTGGTCTGTTTTGGCTTGAGCCAATGATTGAAGTTGAGACTGACGCAGGCCGCGTTGCCTATGGCCCGGTGCGGGCTGATGATGTAGACAGTTTAATCGAACAGGGCTTGTTGGAAGGTAAGCAGGATCACCCGTTGTGCCTAGGCCTGACCGAAGACATTCCATACTTAAAGAGCCAGCAAAGGCTGACTTTTAGACGTGCAGGATTGATTGATCCACTCAGCATTACGGACTATCAGGCACACGACGGCTTTAAAGGCCTGAAACGTGCCATAACTATGAGTTGCAAGGCGTGTGTGGATGAAGTTAAGGATTCTGGCTTGCGAGGCCGCGGGGGCGCGGCTTTCCCGACCGGCATTAAGTGGCAAACAGTACTAGATGCCGGTACTGCGGGTGATCAAAAATACATTGCCTGTAATGCAGACGAAGGTGATTCTGGAACATTCGCCGACCGCTTGCAAATGGAGGCCGATCCATTTGCTCTTATTGAGGGCATGGTCATTGCCGGAATCTCGGTTGGCGCTGATATGGGCTATATCTACCTGCGCGAAGAATACCCGCATGCACATGCGATACTCGAACAGGCAATTGCCATTGCAAGCAGCAGCAACTTTCTGGGCCAAGACATTCTTGGCAGCGGTAAAAATTTCTATATAGAAGTAAGGCTAGGCGCCAAAGCTTATATCTGCGGTGAAGAGACCTCGATGCTCGAAAGCCTGGAAGGCAAACGCGGTGAAGTCCGCGCCAAACCACCGCTGCCGGCGTTGGAAGGCCTGTTCGGAAAACCGACGGTGGTTAACAACGTATTATCCTTATCTAGTGTGCCGATTATCTTTGCTGAAGGTGCCGACTATTATAAGAATTTCGGCATGGGTAAATCGCGAGGGACTATGCCGTTTCAGCTTGCTGGCAATTTAAAGCGGCCCGGACTGGTTGAGCTGGGCTTTGGGGTGACGTTGCATTCACTGCTATACGATTATGGCGGCGGCAGTGCCACCGGTCGACCGCTGCGGGCAGTGCAGGTGGGAGGGCCCTTGGGTACTTATCTACCGGAATCGCAGTGGCAGGTCGAAATGGATTATGAGCAGCTGGCAGCTATAAAGGGCGTTCTCGGTCATGGCGGACTGGTAGCGTTTGACGATACGGTGGATATGTCGCAACAGGCACGGTTTTCAATGGAATTTTGTGCGCTTGAGTCCTGCGGGAAATGTACGCCTTGCCGTATCGGCTCGGTCCGTGGTGTCGAAGTTATCGATAAAATCTGCGCAAACGAAAATCGAGAGTCAAATCTCGACTTACTGAATAGTTTATGCGACACAATGGAAAATGCCTCGTTGTGCGCAATGGGAGGTATGACACCATTCCCAGTAAGAAGTGCTTTGGAATATTTTGGTGACGACTTTAAATAGAGTAAGGTTATAGCTATGAATCAATTTAAAGATTTGTCTCTGTTGAAAGATATGGTCGAGTTGAGCAATCCGGATAAAGACTACGGAACGCCTTCACCTGTTTCATATATTGATAAGGAAGCTATCAGAAGCGGTGAGAAAACCGTTGAAATGGTGACTGGTACGGTTGATGGGCAAATGGTTACGGTGCCAGCGGGTACCTCGGTAATGCGCGCAGCGGCCACGATGGATCTCAACATTCCAAAACTCTGCGCCACCGACAGTATCAAGGCATTTGGCTCCTGCCGTTTGTGCGTGGTCGCGATTGAAGGTCGCAAGGGCTTTCCGGCCTCCTGCACCACACCATTTGAAGCTGACATGGTAGTGACCACGCAGAATAAGGCTATTGCCGAGTTACGGCGCAGCGTTATGGAGCTGTATATCTCTGACCATCCGTTGGATTGTCTTACCTGCCCAACCAACGGTGACTGTGAACTGCAGGATATGGCGGGTGCTGTGGGATTGCGCGATGTGCGTTATGGCTATGACGGTGCCAACCACCTCGACGCAGAAAAAGACAAGTCCAATCCTTATTTCACATTCGATCCTAGCAAATGTATTGCCTGCTCACGCTGTGTGCGTGCCTGTGAAGAAACGCAAGGTACCTATGCACTGACGATTGAGGGCCGGGGCTTTGATTCCAAGGTCAGTGCCAGTCAAAACGAACACTTTGTGGATTCTGAATGTGTCTCCTGTGGTGCGTGCGTTCAGGCTTGTCCTACGGCCACGCTGACTGAGAAATCGATCATCGAGGCTGGCCAACCGGAGCATTCCAAAATAACTACCTGCGCGTACTGCGGTGTTGGTTGCTCATTTAAGGCGGAGATGAAGGGCGAAGAATTAGTGCGTATGACACCTTACAAAGGTGGCCAGGCCAATCGAGGCCATTCCTGCGTAAAAGGTCGTTTTGCTTTTGGCTACGCCACCCATAAAGAACGCATTACCACGCCGATGATTCGTGATTCGATCGATGATGAATGGAATCCGGTTTCCTGGGAAGAAGCCTTTAGCTTCGCCGCCGGCAAACTGAAATCTATCCAGAAAAAATACGGTGTTAAATCGATTGGCGGTATTTCATCATCACGCTGCACTAACGAAGAAGTCTGGCTGGTACAAAAAATGGTACGTGCCGGCTTCGGCAACAATAATATCGATACCTGTGCGCGGGTTTGTCACTCGCCAACTGGTTATGGCTTAAAACAGACTTTGGGTGAATCCGCCGGCACCCAGAACTTCGATTCGGTAGCCGCCACCGATGTGATGATCGTGATGGGGGCTAATCCTACCGATGCACACCCGGTGTTTGCTTCGCGGATGAAGGCGCGCTTGAAGGAGGGCGCAAAATTAATTGTGGTGGACCCACGTAGAATTGACTTGGTCGACGGCCCGCACGTTAAGGCAAATCATCACTTAAAATTGCTGCCCGGTACTAATGTTGCGTTTATTAATACCATTGCTCACGCCATCGTACGCGAAAACCTGCACGACGAAGAATTTGTCAGGCGCCGTTGCGAAAATGACGCTTTTGACGAATGGTTAGAGTTCATCAAAGACGAAAAACACGCTCCCGAGAAAACCGAAGCCATTACCGCTATTCCTGCACAAGATCTAGTTGCCGCCGCACGCTTGTATGCAACAGCGGGTAACGGTGCTATCTATTATGGATTAGGTGTTACTGAACATAGCCAAGGATCTACTGCGGTTATGGGCATTGCCAACTTGGCTATGTTAACCGGCAATATTGGCCGGCCCGGAGTAGGCGTAAATCCCTTACGTGGCCAGAACAATGTACAGGGTTCCTGCGATATGGGTTCTTTTCCACACGAGCTGCCCGGCTATCGTCCGGTCACCGACGATACTGTGCGAGCTGGTTTTGAGAAAGACTGGGATATCAGCCTTGATGGAGAGCCGGGCTTTCGCATCAACAATATGTTTGATGCCGCAATTGAAGGCATTTACAAGGGCTTGTATGTGCAGGGCGAAGATGTGGCCCAGTCCGATCCCAACACTCACCATGTTGAAGCGGCGCTGAAAAACCTAGAATGCTTGATCGTGCAGGACTTGTTCCTTAACGAGACGGCCAAGTTCGCGACCGTGTTTTTACCGGGCTCCAGCTTCCTGGAAAAAAACGGCACTTTCACTAACGCAGAACGCCGTATTTCGCCAGTTAGAAAAGTCATGAAACCATTGGCGGGATTGGAAGATTGGGAAGTGACCCAAGGCCTTTGCAATGCGATGGGATACCAGATGAATTATACCCATCCTAGGGAAATCATGCAGGAAATCGCTCGTCTGACACCAACGTTCAAAAACGTTACCTACGAGCGAATCAATAAAGAAGGTTCATTGCAATGGCCATGTACCGATGAAACCCCAGGCGGCACACCCACAATGCATGTCGATGAGTTTGTTAGAGGCAAAGGCCTATTCAAGATTACTGAATTTGTACCGACCGATGAAAAAGTGACTCGAAGGTTTCCGCTCCTGCTGACCACTGGCCGCATCCTTTCGCAGTACAATGTCGGTGCACAAACACGACGGACAGAAAACAATACTTGGCACCACCAGGATCTATTGGAAATTCACCAAAACGATGCTACAGATAGAGGTATTGAAAACGGCGACCGAGTCAAAATCCAAAGTCGGTCAGGTGATACGCACTTGACGGCTAAAATCACAGAACGGGTATCACCCGGCGTGGTTTACACCACATTCCATCACCCAGAAAGCGGTGCCAACATTATCACTACCGACAACTCTGATTGGGCCACTAATTGCCCCGAGTACAAGGTAACCGCGGTGCAGATTGGTAAAGTGATGTCTGAGCAAAAGGATTCAGATTGGCAACGTCAGTTTGAGGAATTCAATAAGCAACAGGTAGAACTTGCACACCTAAGTGATGAGAAAACGGCCTAAACAGAGGTTGGACCAGACCCTCATGTCGATTCAGGAGACTACAAATTCGGAACGTGAAGTAGTAGAAGGCAACGAGAGGCCCGGTATAGTCGAGCGAAACGTACTAGAGCGACGTTCCGATAAAAACCTAACGTTAAAACAAGACTTAATAGCTGACGAGGTTGCCGTGGCTTTTGCCTATAACGGGCAAAGCCACGCGGTTATGATGGCCAGTCCGATCGATTTGTACGACTTTGCCGTCGGCTTCAGCGTTACAGAGAGAATAGTCGACTCGGTGGACGATATACTGGATATTGATATCCGTGATGCAAAGAAAGGAATCACGATTCAGCTAAGAATCAAACAGATAATGATGGAAAGACTAGAACGGCAGCGCCGACAAATGAGCGGTCGGTCCGGTTGCGGCATTTGCGGCATCATTGATCTGGAAGCTGCGATCCCAAAATTAGAACCAATGGTTCAAACTGATTTGCCTGACCATACAATAATAAATCAGGCAGTAGAAATTCTACAAAGTAATCAACTTATACAAAACAGTTGCGGTGGGGTGCACTGCGCGGGTATGTTCGACAGAACAGGAAAACTGCTGGCGATTCGCGAGGACGTTGGCAGGCACAATGCGTTGGATAAACTTATTGGCGCACAACTAGACAATATTGAGCCTGAATATTTTGTATTAATGTCTAGCCGCGCGAGCCATGAACTGATTGCTAAGGTGGCGATTGCGGGGATTGGGACGCTTGTAACGATATCTGCTGCAACCACGTTGGCCATAGAGGTCGCAAACAAGATAAATCTTAATCTGATTGGATTTATCAGGGGATCACGTCAAGTGATCTACTCGGCAACTGCGACCTCAAATCTGACCCAAAAATAGATTATTTAAACCGCCTCGATATTTCGCGGGTATGCGCGGACCCAATTCCACTGTAGCCTGCAATTAATTCCTAATACTTATAACTATGAAAATTGAATCGGATTTAAGCACTGCTCAGGAAACTGTTCTTCCAGACCTTCTTGGGGAGGTGATATTGGAACAAGAGGGAAAAGCGATACTCGATGCTGTTGAGTTGCTTAGGATAGGATTTATCCAACAACGTAGTCAGCCCGATCAGCAGAACATGGAAAACTTGATCGGACAGATAGAAGGTATGGATAGCGAATCCCTCGATAGGGTCATACACGCTTTTACCACTTTTTTTCATCTCGCGAATATTAACGAAGAGCACGCCAATAATGTTAGCCGCAATCGTATTGAGCAAGGGGGCAAAGTCTGGCAAAACTCATTCTTGGAAACCCTGCAGGCCTTTAAACGTGATGGTAAAAGTTTAGACGAAGTACTGCAGTTGCTTAGTGCTCTAAATTACAACCCGACCTTTACCGCTCATCCGACAGAGGCTAAACGGCCAGTAGTATTGGCCGCGTTACAGCGAATATATAAGGAGTACGACGCCTATATTGAGGCCAGTCAAAGCAAGAGCGAATTATCCGAAATTCGGCATCGCTTGAAAGCCATGATTCAAATATTCTGGAAGACCGAGGTAATGCGCATAGAGAAGCCAACGGTATATGATGAAATTGAAAACTCATTGTATTTCTTCCGGGAGAGTATTTTTGCTGCACTGCCTGAATTTTATCGAGGGCTGGAAAGTGCAATTAAGCAGTGCTACCCAGAATCTAAAGGACTCAATTTGGCGTTGCCGACTATCGTGCGCTTTAGTACTTGGGTTGGGGGCGACCGAGATGGTAATCCATTTGTAACCGCGGATATAACGCGCGATGCACTGCGAATGCAACAAATTGAGGTCTTGAAGGAATATGTTCGACGCGTCGAACAGCTAATCGAAGTGTTAACCCACAGTGCAGACCAACTTGCGCTGCCTTCGGCATTACTAGATACATTGCAGGCAGATAAAACGACCGCCGATGCATTGCTTGGAAAGCAATACATCAACGAACCCTATCGCCGAATACTTAGCATCTGCAAAACTAGACTCACACGAACTCTAGAACTTGCGGAATCTCGCCTTCAGCATCAACCGCTAAAGCTGGGTGAATTTGCCTACCGCGATGAACAAGAATTTCGCAATGACTTATTGCTAGTTCACGACGCACTGATTGACAACAACGAAGAAAATCTTACCCGCGGTAGCTTAGCCGATTTATTTCGTGTTCTCGATTGCTGTGGCTTCTTTTTATCCAAAATGGATATTCGACAAGAATCGACGGTTCACAGCCAGGCTGTCCACGAGATTGCGGTGAATAGCAGTCAGGCAGTGGATTATGAAGCGTTGGATGAGGAGCAACGCCAACAATGGCTCACTATGCAGTTGTTGAATGAGGAAACACTGGAATTCGATAATCGACAACTGACGTTACAAAGTTCAGAAGTTCTAGAGGTAATGCGCTTAATGGAGGAGATGCGCGACGAAATTTCGCAACAATGCTTTGGCAGCTACATTATTTCTATGACCCACAATGCTAGCCATCTCCTTGAAGTGGCGCTGCTTGCCAAACTCAGCGGTCTAATCACGTTCAACGCAAGCGGTGAATTAGAGAGCAGCATCCATATTTCACCACTATTTGAAACAGTTAAAGATTTAGAGCAAGCAGAGACAACACTGGAACAACTCCTAAACAACTCGGCATATCGTCAATTGCTGACTTTTACTGAGAATAGCCAAGAAATAATGTTGGGTTACTCTGACTCATGCAAGGATGGAGGCATCATTTCATCGAGCTGGAATTTATATAAGGCACAACAGCGAATTGTGGCCACAACAAATCGTCACGATATTAGTTGCGTGCTATTCCACGGGCGCGGGGGAACCATCGGACGGGGTGGAGGTCCTACGCATGAATCAATATTGGGGCAACCCAGCGGCACGGTGCAGGGGGGGATTAAGTTTACTGAGCAGGGTGAGGTTCTATCCTTTAAGTACAACTTTAAAGACACCGCGGTGTATGAACTAACGGTGGGAGTTACAGCCTTGATGAAAGCTAGTGATCCTGGCTACCACAATGTAGATGAACCACAGTACGTGGAAATCATGGATCAATTAGTAGCTACGGGCGAAAGCGTATTCAGAGAACTCACTGATGACAACCGGGCAACAATGCAGTACTTCTACGAGACAACACCCTCACATGAAATCGGCATGCTCAATATTGGATCGCGCCCTTCGCATCGCAAGAAAGCGGACTACTCCAAGAAGTCTATTCGCGCCATAGGCTGGGTGTTCGGTTGGTCCCAGTCACGGCAAAACATACCTGGCTGGTTCGGGGTAGGTAGCGCATTGCAGGAATCAATCGAAAGTGGAAATTTAGACGTCTTGCGGGATATGCTAAAAAGCTGGCGCTATTTTCAAAACCTAGTCAGCAACTCACAAATGGTAATGCTAAAGACAGATCAAAGGGTTGCTAAGGCTTATGCTAGTTTGTGCAGTGACGACAGTATAGCCAACAGTACTTATCTTTCTATGTGCAGTGAATATCAGCGCGCGTTAGATACTGTAAAAAATATAACCGAACAAAATGCACTAATGGCCGATTTTCCTGATATTGCTCAATCTGTAATTTGGCGCAACGCCTATCTAGACCCACTAAATTATATTCAGATTGTACTGCTTGGTCGGCTAGATAAAGCTGAGGACCGGCTGAGTTCCGAGTGGCTAAAACCCGCATTGCATAGCATCAATGGTATTGCCACTGGCCTAAGAAATACTGGGTAATCACTAACCTTTCGACCTCAATCGGGCCCTAAAGCAAAGATCTTGCTAATCGTTATTGGGGAACAAACCGACTAGTCGATTCTAAGTCACAATCGAAGCGCGAAAGCTTCATTTGTGGAGCAAAGATCATCTCTCGCGAGTGATATAGTGAGCCCACGATGTATTCAGGGTCTTCAAGGGTAAATTCAATCGTTGCGCCGGCCCCATCATTAATCAATTGATATCGCTCGACTACATGCTTTTGTCCACCGGACGGCACACCGGTTTGATAAGGTGAGCGGTGATCGGCAAAATTACGCGTATCCACAATCAATACATCGTCTTCCCATCGTCCAATAGAGTGGCCTGAGGTAAATCGTTCACTACTATCGGGGTGATCACGACCATCCATGTATACGGTGCGTAAATCATCAAAATACTCCGAGTGCAGCGTAATTGTTTGCTCCTCTTCCTGAAACGCAATTTCTATCGGGTAATAGACAGTCGACAGAATCATGCCGGGCGTAGGCCGACCAATGCAAGTTGACTCCGGGTTTTCCGCAGACAGTTCTATTAAGCTTGCTTGGGCAGATTTTGCTTTTTCGGTAAGCACCAGTTGTGCCCTGTAAAACCCGTCGTAACCTCCCGGGTAGTCAACGAGTTTATCGCCATCGGCAATCCATTTACCTTCCAAAGAAGTAGCGCGCTCACCGGTAACGGCTACGTCCAGTTTCGGCTCACCAGAACCACTAAAAAACGAGCTACTCAGGAGTGTACCGTCGGCTTTTTCGATTGACTCGATTAACCCATAAGGTCGGCCGTTCATTGCCGGATGAGTCTTTACTGTTACCTTTTCTCCGGGCGATAATGATTCACGCGTCCAGCCCATGCGAGTAACCGTCATCGTTGAACTGGTTTGTAGCGCCCATTCAACTTTTTCACCATCGTCATTTTGTGTTTCAACGCCGATGTAAACGTGCGGATTGCGCCAGCTATACTCTGTAACCGTTCCCTCGAAAGTCTTGAAGGATTGCATATCGAGTCCTGCGTCACTGTGGTGGGCAGATACCTGAGGGATCAAAGAAAGACTGATAATACTAAGAGCAAGTAGGCGAAGAATTTTCATATTAATGTCACTTAAAACTGAATTTTCTATGGCGGGATCCTTGATTCGAATGAAGCGATAGAATGAGCATATTGATTGGCCAGTATAGCGTAGTTGACGCTATTAAATCTATTGACGGTTATGCTGATTGGTCGTCTGAGTAGTTATTTCGCATAGGGTGATTATTTGAAGGTCCGATGGTAGATGCCAGCCGGATTGGGAATGACGGGACAAAGTTCGATTGTTGATCTTACTTTAGGTCAAGAAATGTTGGCTAGCAATCAATCAATAATGATATGATCGATATTCCGCTAAAATTTAGTATTTTGACGAAATAAACGATTTGGTAATACTCTGCTATCGCCATATCGGCGATCAAGCGAAGCTAAATAATCAATTCTAAGTAAACAACATAGAGTCCAAATAAGATGATAAATGCAGCAATTGTCGGCCTCGGGTGGTGGGGCAAAACACAGGTTGAGGCTGTTCAAAGTAGTGACAAAATAAAATTTGTTGCTTGTACAACGCGATCCCTCTCGGATGAAGCCGTTGCCTTTGCAAAACAGTACGATATGGAGCTTAAGTCAGACTACGAAGCGATTTTAGCCGATCCAAATATAGATGCGGTTGTTCTGGTAACTCCAAACTCCCAGCATGTTCCACAAACATTGGCTGCTGTTCAAGCAGGTAAGCATGTTTTTTGTGAGAAACCGTTTGCTCTTGATGGTGCGGGCGCACAGGCAGCAGTAGACGCTGCCGCGGCAGCAGGGCTGACTTTAGGCGTTGGTTATAGCCGAAGATTTCACCCTGAGATGACCGCTCTAAAAGAAAAGGTTAAGAATGGTGATTTGGGCAATATTATGCACATTGAAGCGACCATGACCTTTCCGAATGCGCTATACCTTAAACCTGGTGCTTGGCGAGCTGACACAGCGGAGACGCCGTGTGGTGGGTTAACGCCAATGGGCGTTCATGCTATTGATGGCATGATCGATATGGTTGGCGAAATCGACGAAGTATATTGTCAAAGTTTCCGTCGCGCGATTGAGGTTGAAGCAGATGATACAACTTCAATTCTATTTCGCATGAAGGAAGGGTGTTCTGGCTACCTGGGTACTATGACCGCTACTGGCGGTGGTTTTAATTTTCAAGTTTATGGATCCAAGGGATTTGTCAAACTTGAAGGTATGACGCATATTGCTGGCGCACCATCCGAGGAGAGACGTATGAAATTATTTAGCACTTGTACGTTCAAGCCGGTTAAAGGTCCTGCTGAAGTTTGGTCTGCTGCAGAGTTTGATGTTGTTGAGGCAGCATTAGAAGGTTTTGCAGATGCCGCTGAAGGCGGCAAACCATATCTCATAACGCCAGAAGAAATGGTACATGGGTCTGCGGTGACAGAAGCAATTGTGAAGTCGGCAGCTGCTCATCAAGTAGTAAAAGTTTAATTAACGAATTCTAGCAATCTGTATTTAGGAGTAAAAAAATAATGGTTAATGTAAGACGCGGCACGCAAGGCATGATGCAGGTCGATTATGAACAACGCATAGATATGAATCGTATGCGTGAATATCGGGTCGATCGTATTAAGAAGTATATGGACGTATTTGATGTTGAATGTTTGTTATTGTTTGATACAGGTAACAAACGCTATTCAACATCTACCGCGGTGTGCTCACCGGAAATCGACAATATGGGTCGTTATGCGATTATTCCTCGTAACGGACCTCCGCATATTTTTGGTTTTGGCTCAGAAGTGGCAAATGAAAAAATTCATTGCCCGTGGATAGCTGATTATACTTTTCCAGCACATGGCACTATGTTTGGTGCTTTACCGATGGAGTGGAATTGTCATGAAGCATTCCTGAAAGACCTCGACATGGTGCTCGATAATTACGGTCTGGATAAGAAGAAAATCAAAATCGGTGTTGACGTAGTTGAATCACAAATCATTCTAGCTATGCAAGCAGGTGGTTACACTCTTGCCGATGGTCAGGGCGTTATGCAGCATGCTCGATCAATCAAAAACGAAGACGAAATCATGATTTTGAAACACGCGGCAGCAATTGTTGACGCGGCGTTTCATCGAATTGCTATGGAGATTCGTCCAGGTGCAAAAGAGAATGATCTACAGGCAGTTGCATCTCACGAAATGCATCGACTTGGGGCGCAATGGATTCACAATGTCCAGGTAACCTCAGGAAACCGGACAAATCCTCATCCTCACTTGAGTTCAGATCGTTTGATTCAACCGGGTGATGTAATATTTATGGATGTTGTGTGTTTATACAACGGTTATCATACTTGCGTGTATCGTTGTTTCACTTGTGGTGAACCTACCAAGCAGCAGAAAGAAGTACATGCTCGCTGTCTCGAAATCCAGACTGGTGGTATCGAAGCCGTTAAGCCTGGCGCGACTACTGCAGATGTAGTCACCAGATGGCCTGATTACCGTCAAATGGGTGCATTAAACGAGCACGAGATATTTGGCTTGCAGTATGGTCATGGTATCGGAGTAGGCCTGTGGGAGTTCCCAATTATTTCTCGCGCTTATAGTATTGCCAACCCGGTCGAAATTGAGCCAGGTATGGTGTTTGCTTTGGAAACCTATGCAGGGTCCGAAGATGGTCACGACGGTGTTCGTCTTGAAGACGAGGTTGTTGTAACTGACACTGGTATCGAAGTTATCACCAAGTTCCCTACCGATAGAATAATCGGTTGTGGAATGCCTTATATGTAAGCGTGATATAGGCTGAGCTTTTAAACTTTTAGTATTTATCAAAATAAGCCGCTGAGTTTTCAACTCGGGATTCAGTGGCTTCTTTGTTTGTCGCGTAGTCAACGTGCAGTTCAGCGTGTGTCCTTGGATTTATAGTAGGTTGATGTGTTTTATTACGAAGTGCATTATGATGATCGATTCAACCGGCGTGCCAAACGCTAGGGCTGAATGGGTGAATTACCATTACTTGCGGTGTCGTAGGTGTTTGGGCAAATCTCAACTAAGAGGAGAAAAATTAAAATGAGCGAACAAGATAATACGAATGATCAAGCCGTAGCAGATAGCTCGGAATCGTCAGGAATGAAGAAAACCGCGCTATTTATGTTTGGTCTATTGCTTGTTACCTACATATTGATGGTGGCCGATCGTTTCCTAGTAAGCATGCTTGCTACTGATATTCGCTCATCCCTTGAGCTCTCTGTCCCGAATATGTTTGCCCTCACGACCATGTTTACCCTTGGTTTAGGTATTGCAGGGTTACCGGCCGCGGCCCTTATTGCGCGATATTCAAGAAAGTTTGTTCTGCTCACAGGTTTAATACTGCTCTCTACCGCGACTTTGCTTTTTACGCAAGCCACGGGTTTTTGGAGTATGTTCGTGTTTATCGTCTTGCAGGGCGTAGGTATGTCTTTTTTCGCGACTAGTATGTTCTCGCTGTCATCCAGCTATTTCTCCGCGAATCGTGTCGCAGCATTAGGTTTAGTCAATCTTAGCTTTGGATTGGGCTCGTTGTTAGGTCATAGAATCATCGGTGAAATGCGAACTGCTTTGGGCAGCTGGGAGGCACCCATGCTGATCTTCGGCTTTACGGGTATTGCTTTTGCAGTTCTCATCGCGATTACAGTGCGCAAGTGGTTTAGTGAGGTAGCGCCGGTCGCCAAGAACTTGGTTGACAGTGGTGGGGCGGACACACTAAAGAATCGAAACACGATCATTCTTACGGTTATGAGTGCCATTTACGGAATGGTGGTTTATGGATTCCTAGGTACTTATCCTTCATACATGCGTGAGGTTCTTGAATTACCGGCTGCGGAAGTAGGTGCAGTAATGATGTGGTTTGGCGTAGGTGGGTTGACTTCCTACTATGGTGGCAAATTGGGTGATAAGTACTCCTCGAAATCAGTTATCTTTACTTGTTCAATGGCGCTTGCGGTTGTCACTTTAGCCCTGTTTATGACTGGCTTGAGCGTGCTCACATATAAAATATTGGCAACTCTTGTAGGTATTTTTGGGGCAGCAATCGTTTATACCAACCTCGCTGGTGGTCATGTTAAGTCACTTCGTCGATCGCTTTCTAGTAAGGGGTCGGGCATGTTTGTAACCAGCGTCTATGGTGGGGCCGCTATCGGTGGATATACTATGGGCTTGTTGGTAGAAAATGTTAGTTGGGTGTTTGCCGGCCAGGTTCAACTTACCGCGCTTAGTGTTATTGTTGCGTTACTTGCGCTCGGGCTGAAGCAAGAAGAGTTTTCGAAGTAAACTCAATAAGCTTGGATTAAATTGACGGCGTGTACGTAAGTGCACGCCGTTTTTTGTAGGAGTTGGCATTTGTCATTGGTAAATTACTAGTTATTATGAAAAAGAAGAGTATTTACCATCAGGCTCTTGATGAACCTGGTTTTATAGCAGTCCTCAATAAATTGGGTGATCAGAGTTGTGACTAGCGACCAAATTTTCCTCTTCACCTTGTTCGGCGCAGTTTTTGCACTGCTAATCTGGGGCAGGGTTCGCTATGACTTGGTGGCATTCTGTGCGCTGGTGATCGCTACTATCGGTGGTTTTGTAAGTCCGGACGAAGCTTTTTCCGGGTTTGGTCATCCCGCGGTTGTGATTATTGCGTTGGTCCTTATTCTCTCGAGAGGACTTTTAAATTCAGGTGCAGTCGAAATGATTGCGGGCATGGTGTTGTCGGCAACAAGGTCGTTACCTATGCACATCGGCATTATGTCGGTGGTTGGTGCTGCGCTATCGGCAGTGATTAATAATGTTGCCGCGTTGGCACTGCTTATGTCGTTAGATATGGAAGCGGCAGAAAAGGCAAAGCGTTCGCCATCGTTAAGTCTGATGCCGCTTTCCTTTGCTACCATCCTCGGGGGAATGATTACTATGATCGGTACACCGCCGAATATTGTAATCGCCCAGTATCGAGAACGAGCACTGGGCGAAAGCTATAGTATGTTTGATTTTGCTCCTGTCGGATTGTGTGTTGCTTTGGCAGGCATCATCTTCGTCGCATTGATTGGGTGGCGTTTAATCCCGGAACACGAGCGAGCTAAACGTATTAGGACTAGCGACGATATCGAAAACTTTGTGGTTGAAGCGCAGATGAGAGAGGGCTCCAAAACTATCGGCCTGCGCGTTACTGATTTATCACCGTTGGCAAAGGAGCATGACGTTTTAGTTCTCGGGTTGGTCCGTCAAGGAAAGCGATTACCTGGCTTTGCGCGCGATGAAGAAATCAGCAAGAGCGACCATTTGGTTGTCGAAGGAGACCCTAAATCCATCGAAGCTTTTTTCGGGTCTGCTGAATTGAGTTTTTCCGGCGAAGAAAAACATAAGATTGGACTGACTAGTCCATCGTTAGTTCTAACCGAGACGATAGTGACTGAGAACTCCAGGATTACTGACCGCAGTAGCTATGATCTCCGTCTACTTTCGCGGCATGGCATAACGTTGCTGGGCGTTTCCAGACAGGGCAGACGATTTCGTGATCGTGTGCGCAAACTTATTATTAAGCCGGGTGATGTGTTGCTTTTGCTTGGTCGTCCAGACCGCCTCGATGAAGTGATTAACTGGCTTGGCGTGTTGCCACTGGAAAATCGGAAACATGCGGTTATTCAACGCAAGAAGGCAACTTTAGCCATCGGGTTATTTTTTGGCGCTATTGCCTTATCGGCCAGCGGCTTGCTTTATCTACCGATCACACTTGCAGCCTGTGTGATCGCTTTTGTGACAATGGGTATTGTTTCAGGTCGTGAGGTATACGAAAGCGTGGAGTGGAAAGTAATCGTTTTGCTGGCTTCGCTAATACCGCTTGGAATCGCATTAGAAAACTCTGGTGGCACTCAACTTATAGCCCAGTTGATCGTGTCGCAAACAGAGGGTTGGCCGCATTGGGCGATCCTTACCGTGTTGGTTATGGTCACCATGACCTTGTCTGACTTCCTTAACAATGTTGCGACAGCATTGATTGCTGCACCAATTGGAGTTGATGTGGCCAATGCCATCGGTGTTGCACCGGATCCTTTTTTAATGGGTGTTGCGGTTGCTGCTTCCTGCGCTTTCCTTACGCCGATTGGGCATAAGAACAACACGATTATCATGGGGCCGGGGGGGTATCGCTTTGGTGATTATTGGCGCATGGGTCTGCCTCTGGAAATGCTGGTGGTAGCCGTGTCTGTGCCTGCTATTCTCTATTTTTGGCCACTTCAGGCCATTGTGGGCTAACTCCTGATTAATAATAGGATGTCGGGGTATAGAAAATGCGAGGCTTGCCTTCGAGTTCTTGCTTGGCGTAATCTCGATCAAACTGGGGTGGCCTGGATTAATTTCTAATAGCGCGAGTGGTTGAATGAATAATAAACAAAAGACAGAAGTGCTCGATATGGCGGCTGGAAACGGACTGATCAATAGGCGGCATATGCTCAGCTTAGGTATGACAAGTTTTGCTACTGTCGTTGCGAGCGAGTCCTTGGTTGCACAATCGCCGAGCATCCCTGTCTGGTCAAAATCACCAGGGCCCGGGGCATCTGAATATGGCGCTCCTTCGCGATTTACTGGCGACATTAAACGCTTAGCTTATCCTGCTAACCCGATTGCTCCAGGTACCGGCGCATCGAGAACGCCTCTGCATTTATTGCAAGGAACGATTACGCCGAATAGTCTACACTTCGAGCGACATCACTCGGGCGTGCCTGATATCGATCCAGCGGAGCATCGTCTAATTATTCATGGCATGGTGCGTCAGCCGCTAGTCTTTTCTTATGAAGATTTATTGGCGTATCCGCAAACTTCTCGCACCTATTTTCTCGAGTGCTCTGGCAACAGTGGCGAGAGCACTGGCGCTAATGCGGGAGACAGAAGTGCTGCAGCCTTGCATGGCTTAGTATCCTGTGCGCAGTGGACTGGGGTGATGTTATCCACATTATTGGATGAGGCGGGAATCGCTTCCGGCGCGACGTGGGTGGCTGCCACAGGGGCTGATGCCGCAAGTCTCGGGCGTTCCATCCCACTTAACAAAGCGCTCAATGATGTGTTTATTGCGCTGTACCAAAATGGTGAACCAATTAGACCAGAGCAAGGTTATCCGATGCGTATGTTCGTACCCGGCTGGGAAGGTAATGTCAGCGTAAAGTGGCTAACGCAAATTAAACTTACCGATGGGCCTACCAACTTTAAGGATGCAACATCTCGCTATACGGAACTATTGGCTGATGGCAAGGCTCTGCAGTTTACATTTCCCATGGGGGTAAAGTCTCTTATCACCTCACCTTCTGGCCAGATGAGTCTGCAGCGTCAGGGGCTACATGAAGTCACCGGGCTAGCGTGGTCGGGTCATGGGGCCATTCGTCGAGTCGAAGTATCTGCCGACGGCGGTGCAACATGGGCAGATGCCCATTTAGATGAAAACCCCACTGATCTTGCGCTGGTGCGATTTCGCATCCCTTGGCAGTGGGATGGTGGGCCTGCAGTCTTACAGAGTCGTGCGACAGACACCGCAGGCATCGTGCAACCAACAAGAGAGGCCGTGCTTGCGTTATACAGTCCTGCGAACCGATATCATTTTAACGGTATTCAGAGCTGGGCTGTTTCTACTCAAGGGGAGGTGCTGAATGTTTATGCTTAAATTAATAATACATCGCGTTTATGCACTGATCTTGTCGGGCGGAATACTTGTGGCATGTGCTGCTACCCCTGCGGATGATGCCGGGCACATCAGCTTAGGGCAGCCAATAAGTGAAGCTGACTTACAGGGCTGGGATCTAATTGTCGAACCCAATGGAAGTGGTCTGCCTACGGGAAGTGGAACGGCCGAGCAAGGGCAGCGTGTCTATGCGCAACAATGCGCTGCTTGTCACGGTCAGCAGGGCGAGGGTATCCCTGGCGTGCCTACTTTAGTGGGGGGTTCAACGACCAGTACTCCGCCCAATTTGACGGTGGGTAGTTATTGGCCTTACGCCAGCACGGTGTTCGACTACGTAAGACGGGCTATGCCTCCGACCGCGCCAAAGTCCTTGAGTAATGATGAGGTTTACCAGCTAGTTGCTTACCTGCTCAATTTGAATGGAATTGTGGCAGAGGATTTTGTTCTGGATAAAAATAGTTTTTCCGAGGTGCAAATGCCCAATCGCGATGGGTTCATTGACCGTAGCCAAGTGCAGTAATTGATAATCTTAGTAGCGCGACTATTGGTTTGCCTATCATATTCGGATTGCGATAGATCTTAGGGGGAGTGAGATTTGAAGAAAATTGATGTTGGTCAATTAACCAGTATATTTGCAAATCTTGGTGTGGTCGCCGGAATTATATTTCTCGGGATGGAAGTTCAACAGAACAATGAACTTTTGGATTCACAAGCTAGACAGAATATAGCGAACGGAATGCGAGAATTGAATGCTGTTATCTACGATCAAGAGACAGGGCTTAGTGCCGTAATTACCAAAGCTAAAAGTGGGACAGAATTGACTGAGGACGAGGCTGTTCGTTTGGATAGATACTTAACGACAGTAATAATAAGTTGGGAATACTGGTATCGAGATTTTGCCGACGGTATTATTAATGAGGAAGAACTCCGGTACAGTGGTTGGGGGAACTTTTTTTACGATGTATTGCCCGAACGAACGGCCGCAACTTGGGAGAATATTCGCCGTAACAGTAGTTCTGATTTTGTTGAATTTATGGAGGAGAACGTTGTAGAACGTTAATGTTCAGCCGTTTATTAGTGCTTGGTAACCCGCCTGTGTTAATGCAAATGCCTACTTCGGTCAATTAGCGTCATATAGGTGAAGCGGATAGATGATATTTAGATAATGATCAACTAGGCCTCTAGACACCTTTGTTATGAGTCGGGACTAGTTGCCCACATATACTTAGTGCGAGCGATGGTGGAAAGGTATAAATGGCGAACGGTGCTGATTTCTTCAGAATATCCAAACCTAATATATTATTTGATGCTCCTGGTATCACGGCTACTTCTAACGGGCCTATATCGCACTCTTCACCTAAAATTAAATGATTTAGCGTATAGACATTTACAGCCTTGGTGCGGCCGTCTGCCATTCTTACCGCGATACGTTTACTAGGCTTCTTTATAGTCTTCCCGGTGAATGACTTGAAGGTTTTTTCTGTAAGAGTGACCATTCCAGCACCTGTGTCGACTAGAAACTCTACTTGATCATCATGTTCCAAGGCTCCCGCAATATAGTAGTTACCTGAGTTCTGCTGAATAATTGGTATTTTGAATTCGAAATCCTTGGCAACAGCGAAGTTTGAAAATGTAATGAGAACAAAGCTTAAAGATTTAATTACTATTAGGCGCATATATATTCTGATAGTTAGGCTTTTCCTGTTCATCAATCGCAATAAACGTGCCAATTAGAAAATAGCGTCTGCTGGGCTTTCTATGAAAGAAGCTTAATAAAATCGCACCAAAATAGTGCAGAAATATCATTTCGCGCATTGATCTGGTGCGTTGTTTTTATATAATCAGAGAACGGCTGATCGGAGATCAGATTATATTAGAGGGAAGGAAACAATCTTTTGAGTCCCGTTTCGTTGGACATGGTTAAGGTTATTAACTCGGATAAATAGGAGATATAAATGAGATCTTTGAAACTATGCGCTATTGGTTTGGCTGTTTTCACTAGCAACTCCGTATTCAGCTCTACAGAATGTACCGAAAACTGCAGTACCATAATGGTTACTGACTTTAGTGGTAAACCCCCATTCAAGCGCAGAATCGAAACACTGCCTACAGTTGATATTGCTCAAGCTGAGTACGTAACTTCTGATGTTGAACAAGTTAAAGTTAGAACCGTTGACTTTAAAGGTAAGCCGCCTTTTAAGCGAAGAGTCGAGACGCTACCCGTAGTTGATACGGCTCAAGTCGAATATATGACTAATGATCCTGATCTTATCGATGCTAGATCAACCGATTTCAAAGGTAAGCCACCGTTTAAGCGCAGAGGAAAACAATTTAAGTAAACCAATGTATTACAGCTTGAGGCACCCTCAGCCTTGGGGTTCGATCGCTAGCCGTACAAAAGCGACGATCGGTTTCTTTATCCAGCATCTTTTTAATAACTTTTATTTGCTAACAGCAATTGATGCTGCAATTGATAGAGGGTAGCAGCAGAACGACTTTCTTTATCATACTTGAAACCGCTACCAAGCCGGCCTGCGTGAGATCGAGTGTTACACGCGACTCAGTAAAAGCAACTTGTATAGAAAATGCAATTACCCGCTACAGGGCAATAGCGAACATTTGAGAAGTTGAGTTATATACGATGGATCAAATCATGAGTATAAGCTGCACATAAAAAACCACCGATGTTTTAACATCGATGGTTCTTTAGGGTGCTGTCGACTAAGCTAGACTTCGACGATGGCCGCATCCGGTGCTGCTTTTCCAACACTGGCCATACCCTTTTTACAGGATGCTGCACTCTCGTAGGATTGGCTAGCACCAATGACTTAATGATTGCGGGATTTAAGATTGAACTTGTGCTTACCAGATTTCGTGACGCTAACTGCCTAACATGCTTCATCGCCACAATTCTTCTTAACTGATGCGATACCGTTCATGCAGCTTGATTTCGCTTTATACCCTTCGCTAGCTAATATGTTTTCACCGTTACCAGCCTTTAGTCGAAACCGAAACTCGCCTGCTTTATCTTTATATACTTCGAATTTTCCTGCCACGTGATTACTCTCCAGAGAGTTGATATGTAATAACAACTTTTTAGCGGTCTTGTGCGTTTGAGTCAAGCCAAGCCGGAATAAACTGAAGCAAAACAAGGTAATCAGTTCAGGCTGTTCGGTTAGTTGATACGTGGTTCACTAAACTCCGTGAATACCTACTAGGTACCGTTTATTCAGCGGAACATACTAGATCATTCGATTGTTCCTTACCTAAAGCGGTCAAGTGCAAAACCGTATAGATTACGATTTTCTACCCCAGCAATGTACATTTACCAAAGCGATTTCTGCCTTTCTTCCTGGCTTTATTCCAAACATTTACCAGCACGCACATTATCGCGATTTATTTTCATTTTCTGATAAAGGCCTTCAATGATATTTCCCGCTGTCTTTTCAAAAAGAAAAGGTAATACAGAATGAACAGCACAGATGACACTGGCTACAAGCATCATAATCGCAAAGGACGAGGCTGAGATCACATGCTCGAAATAGGTCTCGCCGACAGCGTTAGGGTGTCTTGTAAAGAGAGTCATTTTCTATCCTATATCTTGAATTGAGAATATCTTACCCCAAACCAAGGGAATGGTGATTGTGATTAATGCTCCGAATTGCTATAAATACACATATATACTCTACAAATATAACTAATACAGGAATAATTTTGCTAGACAAGACAGATAAAGAGATTCTTATCCTTCTGCAAAAACGAGCCGATATCTCCATCTCTGAAATTGCTGAGGCCGTGAATTTGTCATCCTCTCCTTGTTGGCGGCGTATTCAGCGTTTGGAAGAAGACGGATATATTCAGCAGCGCGTGACTTTATTGGATCGAAACAAACTTAATCTGGGTACCACCGTTTTTGTGGCTGTGCGAACCAATCAGCATACCCCTGAATGGCTAGAGGCTTTCGCGCATGCCGTTGACGACATACCTGAAGTTGTCGAATTCTACCGGATGAGCGGCGATGTAGATTATTTACTCCGTGTAGTGGTTCCGGACATTGCCACCTTTGATACAGTTTATAAAAAGCTCATTAGCACGGTGGAATTATCTGATGTTTCCTCTAGCTTTGCTATGGAAGACATTAAATATACAACTGAACTGCCACTGACTTATGCAGCCATGAAGTAGCACAAAGAATGAGGAGTTTTTTGATTCGAACTATGTTCGATTAGATAATTACGGAGTTTTGTTTTTCATCTGAGATTGAAACAACCCGTCGAAATCAGGACGCACTCCCTGCACATACTCCTGGCCCATTCACACATTACCCTCACAGTCGTTTTGAGTGCCGTACCCCTTTTTTCTTCTATATTTTTTAGAGACTTGGAACTACCTGCACACTAGTCTCAGGATTTGCGTCGTCGCCTGGGTCGTGAAAGAGCCCAGATATGACGTTTACGGAAACCGCTGGGCTCGTTTCGGCTAAGCAAGCGACCACATGGTTATCAGGGTCGTCATCACCCAATGAGATGGGCTGTACTCGGTCGCCATTTTCAAGAAGTACTGTTAAACCGGTTCGCTGAGCCTCCGCTAGAGCAGCGCCCTGTGGTCCGGTCACACCGCCCTCCCAGGTTAGCAGGACAGCCTGTGCGGTGTCGTCTGGGCATTCCCCTTCGAGTCCTGAGACATTGGGCGCAAATCGTTCGGCGAATACCAAGCCGGGACCATCCGCAAGGGGAGTGACATCTTCTATTCGTAATCCTAACAGTGAGTTTCCTTCAATATCTTCGAGCTCTCCGACGATTTCGACGGAACGTGGGTGTGAATCTGCGGTGCTAAAAGGCCCGATTAGAAGAACAGTACGTTGCTCGAGCTCCTCCACCGCCGGTCGAAGTGTTACACATATTGGAGTGACGCTGTCTCCCGAGCTGGTTTCGACTAAAAAAGCGCTTGGAGATACTGTCTCTGGATTCAGCTGGGCCGAAAAGATAACCGGCATTCCATCTTTACCTCCAACTGGCATTCCACATATAACGCTTAAGCCACGCCCTGGTAGCGCATCAAGTCCGTGATAGGCAGACAAGATTCTCGCTTCTGCCGCTATATTTGATGATCCGCTAGGGCTAGATGTGTCAACATCTTGTGCCGCCAGATTCTCCGACGTGCATCCGGTACCAAGGCTAAGGGCTAGCGCAAGAGGCATCCACCTTAGAGGCTTTGGATTATTGATATTGATCATAGAAAAGGCTCGCTTGCTATAGAGTTCTGATGCCCCAAGTTTGATAGGTAATGATAGACGTTAGGTGTTTAGTTTATTGGCGAGCCATCAGCGTTAGTAATACTGATGGTGTGTCCACCGGCGGGTCGACCATCCTTCATCGGGTGGAATATGGCCTTAACTTCTTGCCCGGGAAGATAGGTTCTTTTACCGATACCCGCCGCACGAAGCTGTGTCGGTGCACCAAGCTCAATACTCCAATCAGTCGTTTCACCGCTATCGTCAGCGACTGTGATGATGAGCCACGCGTGAGGGTTGGTGTATTGGAACTCTTTCACGGCTCCAGTGAGAGTAAGTGTCTTCTCAGCCTCAAACATTGTCGCAGAGTGATGAGCCTGTACCAACCCGGATCCCACAACACACATAAGCGCCAGCGCCATAAAGTTTTTAATGAATTTCATTTTTTATCTCCGCTATTAAAAGCCGAATTAGTTTAAATCGTCGTTGTTTCTATTCTGGTAAGGTATCCCAGGTTACTTCAGGAATCCCAAAGGTAGTCGGATTGTGATACCCGGGATCACCCGGAAGTAGAATAGTTGCTTCTCCGTTTGGCTTACGCACGACCATATTATTTTCTTCGCAAGAATTATAGTCGACCCGAATATCCGGGTCACGGTTTACTGAGTAAGTAAATTCTGCGCGCCATGGCTTCTGTAAAGCCGGAGGGTCATAGACGGTAATCTTAACCAGCATAGTTGTATTGTCGATCATTCTCCATTGTTCTACAGTGCTGGTCTCGAAACTATAAGCGGGCTGCCCCCGTTGATAGGTGCCGGCTTTTAAGTTCATGGTGTGAATTACCAGTGTGTCATCGTCCCAAAACCCAATAGAATCACCAAGCCACAATGGGATGGCGAAATCGTCCGGAACATGGCCGCGGCCGTCAGTATAAACGCGACGAGTCTCGTTAACTTGCTCATGCGAAAGCCAGGTCTGATCAGGCGTCGGAATAAATTCTCGTGAAAATGGCTCAGTTAGCCAGCGCGGAAAACCGGCTGGAAGACAATAGCTAATCCGGTCCCACCCTAATCCTGCTTTAATATCTTCAATATGTTGCTCATAGTCCGCGGCGTATTTCGGCGTAAGTTCTGCGGTAGTTTTTTTAGTCCCGGGAAGATCTTCGCGATCTTCAGTCATTGAGAAATCAAAAGCATGGGGTATGAATGGGGTTACACGCCAGACCCCCCTCCAATCAGGCAAGGTTTCGTAAGTGTGCTTTGTACCGCCATTGGCCTTTTCTTTGAGCGCCATGTACTCGTCCCATGAAGTCTCATACTCTGCCAATGGGGAGGCGGGTGCTTGCGCAAAACCCGGCACGGCCAATAGCAAAGAAAGTAGGCCAATGCTGAGCTGTAAGGTTGTTGTTTTGATCATATGAACCCCATAAATTTTAATACGTCATTTAAGCGATTTTATACACTTTACCTGCAATATAGCCTTGAGCATATAGATGAAAGTGCAGCATAGATGCACTATATTTATAGGATAAAAGCACTTGAATTTGAGTTTACCAATAAGCCGATTAGAATGTTACGGCTTTGATTTTTATATTTTTATACCATAGTTATACTCGCTGTATATCTCCTGTATGTTCGAAGCAGTCATTCGATCATAGTTTTGGTATAAGCTATATTGTTATCAAAAGCGTAGATTGATTTGCGGTTAGTATGCAGGTGGTTGATGGCAAAGCTTGAGAGAGATGAGTTGAGAAAGACATGCGGGTAATGGCGCGGGCAAATCGTCTACTAGCAATTGCACCTGTGGTCGAAATTCTCTGCGGCATACGCACAGCCTTTAAGAAAGCATTGTCTGCTAAGACTTTGTCAGTGTTATGAGCGATGTCCAAAAGAGCCGCGGCGTTCAAAAGGACCGTGATATTAATCTGGATGAAACCCCTGCGGAAAAAGGGCTGAGTGAATCGTTTGT
>ERZ887942.757-NODE-757-length-24788-cov-7.154045_pt1 | contig 24788 bp, 20 predicted proteins | sample MGYA00521099_ERZ887942 | MGnify/ENA primary metagenome ERZ887942 (study PRJEB32303, sample SAMEA104408605) | aquatic metagenome | biome: Brackish water; feature: Pelagic; material: water | place: Baltic Sea | collected 2014-06-07T06:48:00 | depth 16,251 m ...
TGCAGCGCTGAAACGAGCCAGTTCACTGGTAACCGAGTCCGCGGCGGACTGCGCGATGCGTCGACTCCCGCACCAGTAAGCGTTGTGGTCAACTGCAGATCCATACCACGGCACAGGGGATGCGAGACCACAGCGGACCACATCACGGGTCCCACGACATCGTGGCCCCATGACCATGACCACTCTCCCCACGTACCATCTCCTGGACGCGGGACTTCCCCGAAACGCAGCGCGAACCGCTCGGTTCTCCGCGGTGCCATCAACACCGCAAACGCGTCCATTTTCCGAATGAGCCGGCCGATGGGGTCGACAACCAGGAATGCGTCACCCGAAACGCGATCGCACGTAGGCGAGTGCGGAGCGGGTGCATTGCGTGTGGTCGGTGGTGGGTAAGGGGTAACCCGAATGCCGCGGCGTGTAGTCTACGTCGACTTGCGTATCAACGGAGCTCTGTGCACCGGCGACCCTGTTGAACGCCATGGCACAGTAACGCTCCATACTGTCGCGACAAAAGATACTCCTCGCCAGCGTGTAGGCACAACGAGCTATCCGCGCACACTCCGCGTCGTGCGTCTTGCACCAGTGTATGACCTCCGCGAGATCGCTGAGGTCCTCCTTGACTGCGAGATGATCCGCTCCCGCGCGCAGCAGAGGTGTGAACCAATGTGCGTTGGGGGAGGACACGCGGAGAATGACACACCCCGAAACCATCATCTCCGAATATCGACTCGCGGAGCAGTGACCGTCAATGTAGAGCATGTACTTGAACCGACACTGCGTGGAGAAGGACATGTAGGATTTGAGGTCGAAGGGCAAGGACGCCGTGCAAATGTACGCAACATGTCCACCAGCCGCGTGCTTCTTGTCTCGGAGGTTCCACGACGTCAATCCCGCGTTCATGTACGCATAGCCGTCGTTCAGCAGATTTAACTTGCTGTACTTGTGCCCGTGCACCCCCCAGCAGTGTGACAGGTAGGCCGCGTGCAGACGCTGGTTGGACTCGATGGTGACGCCACTGCCACTCGCACTGCCACGGAAAATGGCCGTCGGCACCCGGTCTTCCCATGGAACTGCGTGGTAGCCAAAGGTGGACTTCTCTCGCGTCCCCATTTTCCAGTCGTACGGCGTCGGAAAGCCCACGTCGGCGTATCCCTCTCGGGTATAGAAGCTAAATATAGGACAGTGTGTATCGAAGCGCTCTGACCGAAGCGCGTCGCTACCAGGGGGGAAGAACTGGGGGCACGGATCGCGACCATCGACACGGAGTTGCGGCCAGTCGCGCTTGTTCAGAAAGAACTCCGCGTTGGCTACGCGCTGATGGGCGCATACGCTCTCGAGCATGTGTCGCAGATTGGCGAGGTAGTGGTCACCCCAGATGGCACGCTGTCGCACATTGCACACGAGACCGCCGTTCGACCACCACTCGTCGACGTCGGGAATGACGTTTTCCTTTTCGGGTTTGGTGTGATAGTAGGAGTGTCGATCCCCGTGCTTGAACGAAGTATTGACCCACGTGTTGCGGTAGAATGTGTTGCAGAAGGGTACGAACATCTGCACCGCATTGTTGCGGATCATTACGTACAAACCGCATCGCATGTGGTAGAAGAGATAACAGAGCGTGTTCATTGTGGAATGGCGCATCTGTCGATAGAGAGGGATGGCAAGCGCGTCTCTCACGTGTGCGTCGAGCACGTCCAAGTGCTCGGTGTCCATGTCAGTGTCCGGGGGCGATGCCGTCGGCGATGTCTGGGTCAGTAACAGGCAACGCCGAGGGAAGATGAGCATGATTTTGACTTGAACCCAGTCCGTAAGAACGCCTATCGTCTGGTGGATGTGAGCGTTCCAAAAATGAGACACACCCGTCTTGTGGTGGAACGAGGTGTCGGACGGACATGCATAGAGGCGATCCATACAAGACATTACACAGGGCAAGGGTGATGCTACAAACTGCGATGTAAAAAAAAAATATAAATGAAATCATAAATATAGACGTCAAATCTTACCGGTTCGGTGTAGAAAGCACTACTTTCGGTACCGGCCAGTCAAGCGCACCTGCATACGCTGTAAGGAAACTCACATCGCACGCACGCCTCCGCGATGGCGGGGAGGAACCCCACAATCCGACGTGCTAAAGCCTCACCGATCGGCAGCAAGTCATGAACGTACTGCGCGGAGATCTCGTCGTCGATGAGCACCTGCACCGATGGCAAGAAGCGGCCGTCGCGTTCGATGCCGCTCAACTCCGTGTCGACGATGGACATCTCCACGTGATGCTCGCATTCAAATGTAGAGAGGCGCGACATGACCGTGGGCAGGGTGTACGTCATTGGGAAGCAATTGGTGGATAAAATCCGTGCCGCGGAGGGATTAATGAGATAGCACAGCGTGCCGCCGAAGATCCCCGAGAGTCGAAAAACATCTCCTCGTATCACTTCGAGATGCGTGTATGCATCGGAGCCTATTAGACACACCGCAGGTGTATTGTCATCGGAGCGCTCCGCGAGACACTGTTGTGCCTGATGGAGCGCGTGGAGAAACCCCTCGCGGTCGGTCACGGACACACTGTCTTCGAAGACAATAGCCGGTTGGGCGTCGCACTGAATGAGCGACCAGACCTCTCCGTGCGACGCGGCGTGTGCCACCCCCGACCATGACATGGGGATACGACCGTCCACCATGACATGCGCGTCGCGTGGGAAGCGCTCAATGTACTCAGCCAAATGGCGCGTTGTCAACCGGTGCCGGTTAAGCCGCGCCTCGTCGCTGTCTACGGCATCTACACGAACCACACACCGAGATAGTCCTACCTCACGCAGCTGCCGCAGTGCATTGCACAAGCGGTCATTGTCACACGCCCGGTTAATCAAATAGACGCGGGGCGGGGCGTATCCCCCAAACATACGACGCTGCCGTGAGTTCTATCGCGTTGTCTCGGACGGCGGATTTTAAAAAAAAGGAACACGGGCACCAGAGCTCGTTTTTTTTCCGCGTCGCGTGCCGATGCAGCCCATACTGGGTGGAAATGCGACTGCGCGAGAGACAACGGGATGTGATCACTGACATGCCCGTGTCGGCGCATCGGAGAATCATGCTGAGTGGCAACGTCTATGACATTTCCACAGTCATGCACCTGTGTCACGAGACGCGTCCTAAGGATCCAATGACACAGGCACCGCTGTCGGTCTCCGACCATGAGCGGTTACGGACGCGCTGCGTGCAGTTAGGTGTGACCCCCAAGCGACGCGCCGTACAGTTCGACAATACCGAGGACGCGACGGAGTTTCACGTAGATGTGCTTTTAGACACCATACAGGGAGATATGCTCTGGTCGGGAAGCGTGTCGGGAGATAATCTGGACCGACTCGCAGCGCTACTCCGTTCTCTACAACGACGGGATCGTCAGCAGGGGCAATATCTGATTGACATTATCATGCGACAGCTGGCGAGCGCTACGAGCTCCCACACTGGCGAAACCATCCATCTAGAGGGCGACCAACCCCACCCTATTCTGGCGTATCTGCAACGTCGGCTTTGACGACGATCGTAGATGGACGCGAGTCCGTGCGGTCGCACGCGGGTATATCCGCTTTCACCCACCCACGCCATGACCAATAACTGCGGGCACTGTCGTCATATTGAAGGGACAGTGGCTTATCGGATGTATCGGTTGTATCGGCTGTATCGGCCATCTCGACCTCCTCTGTCACAACACCCACGTTGACGCCACGCGTCGTAGGTAACCGACCCCAAGGTTCAGCATGAATGACATATGTGTACATTAGCATCGCCCCGCATACAGCACCCACGAAACCGGTCGTCCATGTGCCGGACAATTCGGTTGGACAGCGCATGCGAATCTCCTTTTGTTGGTATTCTGCATGTTAAAATTCCGACAATATGAACAAGCAATATCCAGGAAAGTTACATGCATTCGCAGACAGACTCATTTCCGTATTCCGTCGCGCATGAAAGTGATCGTGGAGAGCGTCTGTGGGTTCTACCTCGTTCCGCATACATCCAACAGCGACTGGACACATGTCGCCTCTCATGCGAGCGCCAATGGTGAGATTGCCGTCGACCGCACGTTCACCACCAATGAACCACTTCGCGGTAAGACCCTTCCCTTTCCTTTTCGTCACCTGCTACTTCGCACGCGCGTCGACCCACCCGATGGTTGGATATGGATGCACGAGTTAGACGAGATCCCGTGCGCCGACATACAGGGAATGGTCGCCTACATGGACCCCCGTCCTGTTGTCCCTCCGGGATTTAGTGCCGAATACCCAGAGGTCGATCACCCACCACCGACATACGGCGCCGACTTTGCACTGCCACAACATTTCGAGAAGCTCACACAGTTCGTCCACCCGCACGAGCGCGATGCGCACATTGAGTTCTTCGAGAAGGACCACTACTACGAAGTGGACGGCGTACGGACCGCTGGGTCGGCATCTAAAATGATCGACAAATACTCGGAGGAGTTTGAAGACCATGTGGTCGCCAACAAGATGATCCACGGACGCAACTGGCCCACACAAGGCTACGTCGACTCCACTTCGTTCGCCGCACTCGCAGATGCGCTTCGGGGAAATGTGGACGCAGAAGCAATGGTGACGCTGCTAGAAGCAACCGAACCCAACGAGAAGAATATTCGTGCCGAATGTGCGCGTCTGAAGACCACCATCCCTGATCTGCCACAGAAATTGGGCATGACAGTAGATGCCATCATCGACCAGTGGGAGATCATGCGGAACATGGGCACGTGGACGCATTACATGCTAGAGTGCTGGCTTAACCGCATCCCCGTTCCCCGTAGATTTTATGATGAGTTGGACATGCACGCCTTCAGAGTGTACATTCGCACAATCAACCCCCACTGGATGATCTACCGTACCGAGTGGGAGATCTACAGTGAAATGGAGAATGTCGCCGGTTCGATCGATGGGGTCTTCATCGACACTCGCGACAACTCGCTCGTACTCGCCGACTGGAAGCGCACCAAGAAACTCAGCAGCAAAAGCAAAGGGTTCGGGGGGCGCATGATGGACGCGCCATTCGATCACATTCCGGACGCCAAGCTCCCTCATTACTGCGTACAGCTCAACATCTACCGGCATATTTTGGAGAGTTATTACCGACATCGCATCGACGGCATGTACGTCGTCTGCGTCCACCCCGACACGGAAGGCACGCCCTTTGTGTACGAGGTGCCGCACATGCAAGCGGAAGTGAACATGCTCATGCACAATCAGCGCAAGGAACACCAAGCTTCCATCGACGCGCGCCTGGACATGAACTTGAAAGCCGCCATCAGACACCGCATGCGCCTCAGAGAGAAGGCCTTCAAATCGCAATTTGCTCCGCCGACTGGCGCTGACCTCTGATAGACGTCATCTCGTCGCGCACTGAACACCAATCTACATTATATAATCTAAACGACCCATGCTTATAATATTCTCTATAACATGATAAAAATATCCACGAAAAAAAAAATAAACGTGTCAACATAAACCAATTCATGTCGAGTGACACACTCTCTCTCGCGAGCTGTGCACAGGCGACCCTGTTCGGGGTGGCATTACTCAACGGTCTCACTGTCCTGTCGAGCTACGATGAGGAGGATGTCACCTGCAAGGCCCGTGTGTCGAATGCCATATCCATGGTGGTGTGCTTGGTATCGGCCATTCATTACACGCATATCCTCTCTGTGGGAGTGTGTTCGAAGTCCTACCGCAGCATCCTCTATTCGGATTGGCTGGTGACTGTGCCGCTGCTACTCGTCGAATTCTGGTTGCTTCTGGGACTGTCCACGACGACGCCCTTGTCGAGCATGCTACTGTTTGTCGTCGTTGTCATGTCGGTGGGAATGATCATCACTGGGTACCGACGCATGTACGCCGTTTCATGGGCGTGCTTGGTGGGCATGTACACCCTCTACGTGCTGTCGGGCATCGCCGCCCAGAACACCGGACTCGATTGCAATGATCACGACGCAGATGGCACACCCGCGCACGAGTACCCGGCCTCTCTGGTAATCTTCTTCTTTGGAATGTGGCTGATTTACGGCGCCGTCGAGCTACTGGACCTGACCCACATGAACCGAGTCCGAGGTTTCGCTCTTCTCGACGTTGTGTGCAAGGCCATATTTGGGTTCACCATCGCGTGGTTCGTTTAAGGCATTGAAATCTTGCCTGTCGCATTGGCGTACAAACTGTGCGAAAATCGCATCTTCGTGGTCACATCGCCGCGCTTCCATCGCCTCCGACTCCCGAACAACAGCATCGAATCCCCTCTGCTCTCTCGTTGATCGTTCCCACCGTGCCTCCATTTCAGCATTCTCCATGCACAGTCGCTCTGTCATCTTCTCGTACTGAATTTTTTTTTGGCGCAGATTGGCGAGCGCCGTCTCCTTCTCCCCCCACCGCTCCCTGAAACCGGCGAGTCGTGTCTGGACGCCCGCTAGCTCGTACTCGAGTGCGAGGATTCGCATCTTGGACGCAGCGAGGGTCAGTTCGTCGTTTTCGACGGCAGTCACACTCGCCACCCGCTCCGACTCGCCGACACGCAAGCGTCGCTGCAGCGTCACCGACTCACGCACCGCAGTCAGTGCATCCCCCCGTCGCTTCGCCTCCTCCAGCTCCGCACCCATCCTCGCCGCGGCCAACACCCGACGCTCCTCTGCCGCCCTCTCGACCGCACCCATCCGTCCACGCAACACCGCAGTTCGTTCCCGTTGCTTCTCGCAAAAGGCGACCGTGCGACGCAGCCGCGCATCGGCTTCCTCCGTCCGTTGCGCCAGTTCGTCCACCTCCCGCTCCGCATCCTCCGTCTCGTGACAGCACATGTCATACGCCCGTTCTATTTCCGCCGTTTCTCGGTCCATCTCGTACATCTCCTTTGCCGATGGTGCGGATCGAATCTGCACTCTCAGCCTGCCTGCTCTCTCGCGCGCGACCTGCAGCGCTTCCCTTTGTCGTCCGAGTTTGACCCGCGCACTCTCCCGCGCATCTTCTCGCACCGACCGCTGTGTCTCGTACCCACTGGCGACCTTCCGCACGCGATCGAGCTGCGTGTGAATGTCAGCGACCGCCATATCGATGCGTCTTATCAGCGTGTCCATCCCTTTCCGCTACTACCTCAAACCGACGGATAAAAAGAGTCCCTTACCGTCTACGATTTCGTTAAGGCATGACAAAAATATTTGGCACGTTGCAAACAAAACAAACCAGTCGCATGACGCCAGGGGCATCGGTTACTGCGCGCACACATCGTCACCTTCTCGATTTCGACCTCCAAGACGTCGACTGGGTCGATCCATCCAACCGCGACCATCACTGTGCCATTTTTATGAACAAGGTCTTTCACACTTTCGACACCAAGGTGGATATGCAAGCCTTCTGCCGACAGAGCAGCCTATTATTCACCGAGTACTCACCTCCGTCATTCACCCATGGTCGTGACGCAGAAAGAGATCGCGCAGGGTGACCGCAAAGGAGTCGTCTGCGACGTCCGCCGCCTCGGCGAGCACATCGCGCATAGCCTTCCGCGAGTCGTGATTCGGGTCCGCGTACCACCGTGCAATCTTGTTCGAATGTACGCTCACGTACCGGAATCGGTCCATGAGCGCATCGATTCGCTCGACCGGAAGAGCGGCCATATCTTCCGTAGCGTAGTTGACTTGCAGCTTCCCCAGATGGTTCGTATATGCGTAGAGGGTGAGACCCGTCGCCTCGTCCGTATGGATCGCCGCTGCCCCAGCGCCCATGTCCCGTTTCGACACGCCGACATGCCGCTGCATCTGGAAGCGAAACGCCCGCGTCTCGTCGGGCGTGGCTTTCCGAGTCCGTCGCACCCGCGGCGCCTCCACTTCCACCTCCGCCTCCGCTTCCACCGTCTCCTCGCCTCCACCGCCTTGCATCCACGCACACTCTTCCCTCGCGTGTTCCAGCATGTTTCGACAGTCAGAGAGGCGATTGCGCTTCGCGCGCAGCGCCGTCGCGCCCACCAGCAGCTTCTTGCAGATGCGATACATCTCGTCGCCGGTCTTTCTGCCCCCGCCACCGCGCAGCCTGCTCCCGTCGCATCGCTCGACCGCGTTTGCCTGCTTCCCTGTGATACGTCCAATACCTCGCGTAAGCCCCCCCATGTCTGCCCGTACGTCTCGCAACCGCCGCTCCATCCGCTCGCGGTCGTCGCGGTGCGTCTCCAAGAAGCTCTCCCATCCACGCCGACGAGCGAGTACCAGTTCCTGCGCGTTGACCAGCGTGAGCGCCAGCAGCATCCGCGACACCCCCTCAACCTGCTGCGGGTGCCCCTCGTCGATCTCGTTGAGTGCGACACTGATACATGCCAGCATGTAAATTGGATCCACTATCCCACCGAGCGCACCGCGCACCGTGAGGATCTCACCGGTGCGCACCCACGTGTGTTTTCGCTCCGCCAGTCGATGCTCTACGTCGCGAAAGTAGCTGACCGCGTCGACCGAAGTGGGGACGTGCACACCCGCTTCTCGCAGAGAATCGACGAGTCCGTCCTCCTCCGTCCACTCTGGCAAGAGGAGCCTCGTGTTCGCCGCGACGAGAGGCTGTACGATCCGGCGCATGTTTTGCGCTGGGGAAGTGGGTTTCAGTATGCCATTATAGTTAAATCGCTGCAGTGTCATGTCCATATCGAACGTCATCTTACACGCGCTCGCTATGACTCTTTCTTTTATTCTGACGCGCATAAAAAACTACTCAGGGTCCTAACTCGCAAGGCTATGTATCAGATTTTGACACAAACTAAACTCCCCCTCTGATAAGCTCACAAGTAAACCACACGATTCCCAGACTCCAGTACTGAGTCAGAGTGGCCTGCACGCCGACGACGCGAAGATGGCCTTGCACTCGTTATGAAAGGCCTCGCACACCGCCGGATCCCGCATGACGACCATGTTTTCCATACTCCGTCGACTGTGCGACGTCACGTTGTAGCTGCCCGTGACGCACCACAGGTACTCTCCTTTCTCACCGATTCCTACCAGAAACTTGTGGTGCATAAGTGCGCGCATCTTTCCCGCACGCTCGCCGACCCGCAGCACCGCGCCGCGTCCACCCCCACCGGCGATGGTGTCGTCGGCCCTCTTGAGCTGACTGTAAGCCTCCCGTACGTCCTTTCGAACGGTGTCATTGGTAATGGCGAGACGCACCCCCCCCTTCCTCTCCGCCATGCAGCGCAGCACCTCCTTGTCGGTGAACCATGCCACCGCGCCCACCACGGCATGTGCCTCGGCGACCAGCACGCACAGTTCCGTGGCAATATCACTAAAAATGATCCGCACACCACCACTCGGCGTGTCGACGTTCGTTCCCACGACCCTTCCATCCACCTGCCGATTGAGGTCCTCTCCGTTACATCTCCTCGCTCTTTTTCGCCCCCGTCCTTTGCCATTCGACCGCCCCCGTTTCATGGTCCAACAAAGCCCAATGCGCGCAGCAAACAGTGCATGATTATGCCAAAAAAAAAGTCGACCCGCGCAACGAGAAACCCTGCGCTGCTCGCAGAGATAGTTCAGCAGCGCTGCATAAAAATCCATCCGTAGGTATAAACAGTTGTGTCTGGTAATGCCCCTCCCACCCCCTACGCAGGTCGATGGCATTTTTCAAGACGAGCAGGTAGTGGCCTTCTACATCCACATGAAGCAGCTGGTAGACGAATGCTTCTCCACCCTTTACCACCTGACGTCCGAAAAAGCAAAGAGCGTGTGTGTCAAAAATAAGCGCGACAAGCATCCCGACGCGGTCACCGCCGTCCAGCGTCGCGCGTTCAAACTGGGTATCGATTACATCCTGCATAGCTGGGACGACAAGATCAAGGAAGAAGAGTGCAGCTCTGCGCTCCAGAGGTTTCCCAACATCGAAGAGGAGTACACGCACTGTGTCCAGCAGTACTGCGATTCGCTACGCAACCGCACAAATGTACGGGGTCACCGCACATTTGGTCGCTTTCTCTACAGCTACATTTGCACAATCGCCTCGTCCAAAGACATGAGCGAGATGGCGTACTTTGACCGCTTCAATTTTGGAGACAAAGACGCATTCTTGAAGGAGCTCTTTCGAACGACGTTGATGGAGAGCGTGCGGTACAAAGGTGCCCCTCGTCCGAACGGCAACGACAATCCTTCGATTCTCACGGCGTCCACCCACATGTCTCGCACCGCTTCGGCAGCTGCACGGTCAGCGGAGCTTGTCATGGCAAAGGACGCGCATTCGTCGTCGGAGACCGCAGTCAGTGCGTGTCCCTCCGTCGTCGACACCTTCGGGAGTCTAGTGTCCGTCGAATCTCGACGCGTCTCCTGTTCGGTGGCGCCCAGTGATTCGGTTTCTAACGCGCCATTTCGACGGGCGGTGGCACCGTCAACGATCGTTTCCAAACCATCGACTGTCACGCCACGGAGTCGTCTGCTCACGCGCTCGCTTCTCGACACACACGACAAGCGTCTCACGAACCAAGGCACTGCCGTCCGCATCGGTGCCCCGCTCCCTGGTGCCAACGTCAAGAACATCACGCTGTGCATGTAGATGCCCTCGTCCGCGCCGACGAGATCACAGGCATGTCTCTCCCGTATGCGACCGTTCGCTGTTGATCATGCAGGGATCATTCATGAGGTTGTACAGTATCCACTCGACCATTGCTACGTTAGCATCCCCTTCTCCACGGAACGTGTCCTGGCAGAGTTGGTTGACTTTTTCTTTGGCGTACGTTTTGTCCAAGTTCCGCGTCGTGTATTCCATATTCTCAAGATACACACACTGACTGTCGTTCTGCACGTGGACCATTGTACTCTGCACACTGCGCATGTTCGAGAATGCAATCCCATTGGTCTGTACATTGACACTCGCGGCGACTTCCATGGCACGTATGACGCCGTGCGGCTCATGCACGCAAAATCGCTCCATCGTCGCGCTCTCTATGACCACGTCTTTGCAGAACCCGATGAACACGCCGTATAGGTCACATCCGCAGAATTTATGGTCCATGTTCGTGTCACGAGTCTCCGGTTGGATGATCTTGACGTCGCGCGGGACGCACACGCGTCTCGAGTGGTTTTGCAGATTCAAGAGGGTCAGTCCGCTCACATGTGCACAATCGACGCAGTGCAGGCGCACGCCAAACAGACCCTTGCAGACGTGTCGCATGACGTCCATGTTGCACAGAACGATAGGTGTCGCATCTGATATGCCGTCGACGAGCATGCCAAAGTGATCGTACCACTCGGCGAACTGCTCGTTGCATGGGTAGGGGACGGACGCTCCTGACGCGTGGGTGATTGGCACACCCTCCGAATCGACGGCGCATGGCACCTCCAACGAATCCAAATGCATGTCTCTGATAGTCACGTCAAAGAGGCTGACGACCGAGGACCGCTTCTTCCTCGTCTCGTCTCCCGACGCGGACGCGCTCGCATGCGCCCTCGCCACCGCGCAAGTGTGTTGTGGTGGTTCGGAAGTGGGTTCGCCGTCCTCCAACCGACTGGTGGCGTGCCCCTCGCAGTTGACGAGCACGCCATACATGGCACTGCCGTCGGCCCGTCCGATGCGGGATCGAATCACACGAAGGCACGGAATATCACCCTCCTTATCCCGGAGGGCCTCCCACAGGGCGCGCTGTGCGACGTCCATGTCGCTCGTGGATGCGCCAATCGCCTCGGCACGTTCGAGAATGAAAGCCCAGGCATCTCCCAGATGCGCCTCTTCCGTGGCATGTAGGCCGCTCATGAGGGAGTAGCTGGAAAATGGGCACCATTGAGTGGGTCGAATGTCCACTCGCTCGACCGTGACATTCCGACAGGCGTTCAGCTGCACCCCGCCGACATCAAAGTTGGAGCACACCACGTCGTGGATGTGGACGTCGATGTTGTTGTTTCCGTGGATGCAGTTGTGACTGGAAAGTGCGAGGGTGCCATTACGGATCACGCACGAGGAAGAGGCGACAAGCGCCTCGCCGGCGAGCCCTTGCTCCCGGTTGAACGTGCCCGGACCCTGGCCGTTGACGAAAGGCGATATGTTGAGCTGGATAATATTGAACACACGCATGCGCGCATAGTACCTCAGACTTTGTCCCAGTCGCTTTTGGTTCAGGTCGAGCACCACGTGCGGACATGTGATGCGAATTGCGGAGAATGGGTTGCGGTGCGCGCTCGTGGAACCCGGGTCGGGGACCTGAGGGTCGAATGCCACGTCCTCTTGGAGCACGTACAGCCCCGGGCGGTCGATAGTGTATGTTCCGCCATCGAAGTCGCACGCGTAAAGATGCACAGTGGGCTGACAGCATTCGCGACAGCTCATAAGCGTGGGTGTTGTTGTTTGTTGGTCAATACTTATGCCGCTATTATATTTGCGCCAGTTTATGTGACGGAGATGTCACGGAGTGTTTGCGTTGGTCATCGATTGTGCTTGTAGACCCACCAGACTATGCAAGCCAGAACCAAGGCCGCAGTAGTCACCCCAAGGCCGATGTGCCACTTCTTCTCCGTGGTCAAAGGTCCCATGTAGACCATCTGGGTCTTGAACGTTGGTTTTACAGGGGGCAGTGTGAAAATGAAAGACCCTTCCTTGTAGGCGATGTTCTGCAGGCTTGTGTCGTACGCGTCCGCGAGACGCGCGTCAATGGCCCCATCGACAGGTGCCGCCGTTGTCTGAATGTTATATTCATAGCACCGCTTTGTCTTGTTGTACTCTTTGACGAAGAGACCCGCGTTGATCACGTTCAGGTTGTTTATGGTGCAGAGGGTTTGCTCCTTTGCGTGTGCCCTCGCTCTCGGTGTGTCGGAGGTGTAGTAGATAATACGCTGATTCACCTCATTTGCATAGTCGGGGTGGATGCTGATGGCGTCGTACGCAGTGAGCAGCATGGGCCACTTGCCGCCCATCGACTGGCTGTACTGCGTCTGCACGCTGGACATGATCGTTTTGATGTATGAAGAGATGGACAATCCCCCCGACCCCGTGTTGGTGAAAACTAACAGGAATCCACCGGGATCGTACGAGTCTAGCGCCATGGTGAGCGCCTGGACGACCAGTAGCACCCCCGTCTCGGATGCGAGTGCATCGAATAGGCCTTGCATGACGATACCAGGTCCTTTTGTTACCATAGCCTTTCCTGTCGACACGATGCCCCTGGACACGCTCCGCATCGTCGCCTCACCGGCTTTCACCGCATCGCTCATGCCTTTCATTACCGCACTGCCAATATCCTGGGCCGTAAACCGCCCTATGCTCATGATCGAGTCATCCACTGCCACGCCAGCATAGGCCGCGTTCTTGCGTAGCTCTGCCAACGAGCGCGCGAAATACCCTTTTCTGAAAAAGGACATGGTGGACTGCCAAGTGGTGGTGAGAATGGATCCGATACTCTCCTTGATCACGGCCATCACAGAAGCTAGTGAATCCAACTCGGCCTTTCCCACGTACTTGATATCACTCCACATGCGCGACAACGCGCGAGCCGGGTCCTGGACAAAGTCGACTGCACCCTGACTTACCTCGCCCACGGTGTCGGAAAAGCTGGCCCGTGCCGCTCTGCTGAATAACGCATGGTGGATGAGTTCTTTCTGCATCTCCATGCCTACTATTCCATCGAGCAGACCTTCCACTCCTTGCTTGGTGGCAAGCATGTTTTTGAGAATATCTGCGACATTGTCCAAGAACGATCCTTTTGGCTTTGGCTTCGACCCCCCTCTCTTTCCGGGAGTTGGCGGTGGCGCGACGGGGGGGCACGGTGGCGCAGTCACGTCAATGCACGCATTCTGAAGCAACTGCGTCTCGTCGTGCACCGGCGTCCGACTGACGGTGTCACGTAGGATGCGCATGCAGAACTCAACATTTTGGTACAAATCCCGAAACTGCTCCAGTGTCATGCCGCGTCGGTTCGTCGGGAGGTTGCTCTGCACGTGGTAGTATAGAGCCGTCACGTTGACGTTACACGCCTCGTTGGAATGGACGAGATTGCTGGTGACGTACGCCGCCTGTGATGCTATCAAACCCATGACGGTGACCACGCGAGTGGCGAGGTCCTCATCATCGTCCGTGGCCCCAGAGGTGTCAAGGAGTTGCACCGACGAGGAGGTCAACCCCCCGTCATCTTTGCTCTGGATGTTTGCCTGCATGAGCCGTGCACGCTGCTTATCGACGACGCGCACCATCGTCTTGTCGTTGGGTTCCACGAGGACCAGTAGCATCCGGTAGTACACGGGGTCGGAGGCTTCGCTCGTGCCGATGAAGCGCTCGTCGCACTCCTCGGAGAGGGTGGCCACATTCACGTACGTTCGTCCGTAGGGATCGACCGACAGCACATGCCCATACCCACACTTATCGATCTCTTCGCTGAGAAAGCCATAAGTTCGCCCTTCGTACCCGTAGAGCTCCTTCGCCCGGGCGGTCCATTCGAACTCGTGCAGGTGGACGCCGTCGGCGGCGTAGTCGTGAATAGCCATGCCAAGTCGCCGCTTCAACACGCCGTCGGAGTGCACGTTCCCATTCCATGCATCACGACCATCGGGGATCTGACCGGCGCGAACCTCTATGAGGCTGAAAGCGTGCTTGAAGCCGTCCCAGTCTTTCTTGACACCTCTCCAAATGCCTTTGAGCAGACCGCTGAATTCGTCCCGGAACCACGACAGTCCCGAGAAAAAGTCGCCGATGATATGAGCGAGGTCTTTGGCGATGTCGTACATGGCGAAGTAGCCTGAACCGAGCAGATGCACCCACGATTTCCAGCTGAAGGGGTTTTCGAAGATGTACATGAACTGGTCGACCATCGCCATCGACATTTCGATATAGCTCTTGATCGCGCTGCCGAACTTGCCCAAATGGCCCAGTGCATTCCAAACGTGGAATCCAAATTTGTAGAACATGTGAGTGACGTAGCTCCCGAAAATCATGCCGATGAATACCTCGAGGCCGCTTTGGTAGCATTTCGAGTCGCCCTGGTGGTAGGCCATGCCATGACTCTCGCAGTACGGCGTGTTGATGCCGCAGCATGAAGTGGACACGACTTTCACGAGGTCGGCGGCAGTGGACGCTTTGTCGGCGTTAGTGGATGGGTTGAAAGAACTCAAACAGCCCCGGTATGGATTAATGGGGTCGATGCCGACGCCAGCCTCTCCGTTCCAGCTGAATGGCGGCACGTTGACGATGGCATCGTAAGTCTTCTTGCCCTGTCCCTGCATCAATACTTTGCGACTGTTGGGGTTGGTGCAGAAAGAGGATGCCATGGCGACGCCCGGCACGCTCACGCACGCAGGTACGGGGGTTTTCGTATGCGGGAGCATCCATATGCGCAAGTCCGAGATGGAGTGTGTGGGTTTACCCATGACGGTGTTTTGTCTGAATGCCATTTGCGCATGACTACACGCACCACCATCGGGGTCGGTGGGGCAGTCGGCCGTGGGCTCCCACGTGCACGCGTCAGAGGCGCTATTACACCCGTGCTCGTCGTATTTGGCGCATACCACCGCGTCCGACGAGCGGTTCTTATTGACACATCGATAACAGCCCACGTCACCGCTCGTGCATGTAAAGGGGCGAGTCGGACACGCAGAGCTCGAGCTCGTACCCGATTGCTTGCACGCGTAGTACATTGTCTCCTGCAGCGACTGGTATGATTTGAACAAATTGTTGCGATACTCTGTCGCCTTGTCGAAATCGATCGCGTAGCCCGATCCGGCATATGGCCACGCGGTGTTGTTGAGACACCCCTCCTCGTTCATAAAGCAGTAGTTCTGAATCACGTACTTGACGAGTCCATAGTTGGTAAACATGGCGGCTAGTTCTTCGAATGTGTGTCCATCGAGCGTACCCTTCGTCACGTCAGGGGGCACCCACGTCCAGTCAGAAGCCGATCGCATGAACTTGGGGTTGGTGCAAATGTCCTGAGCGGTGTTGATGGCCGCATTTACGTTGAATATCACATTATCTCGCGGGATGCCCCCACAGATCTCCTGACTCACGTACTGCAGGTCCGATGATGACGGCTGCGTCTGCACGTTGACACACGACATGCTTTACCTTAACATCACATGTTTATTTTGGACAGTCCTCACGACCAGTCGTAATCATGGTCGTCGTAGCTGAATCCGTTCTCCTCCATGAGTTTGTTAAAGAGGTGCCGCATGCCATCGTAGTCCGGTCGCTCATCGAAGGCCATCTCACGGCACATTCGAAGGTATTCGCAGAAAGCGCCGGGAACGTCCGCGCAGAGCGCATCGAGCGACGTGGATGTCTTGACACGATGGATCTTTTCGTACTTTTGAGACAGCGTGTCGCCGTGCATGTTCTGCCATGGCAGCGACCCCTTGAGTAAATATACCAGCATGTACCCAAGGCTCTCCATATCGTCCTTGCGACTCTGCTCGATACCTCGATGCGTGTCCACACTCGCGTAGCGCACCGTCCCCACTAGCGACTTGTTGGTCTTTTTGAAAATGTGCTGATCGTGTTGCCGGTAACGCTTGACGAGTCCCATGTCGATCAGATACACGATCGAGGAGGTGTGTTGGGTGCCCATGAGGAAGTTCTCGGGCTTGATGTCGCGGTGAATAAAATCCTTTTCGTGTAGATGCTGCAGAACGTTGATGAGCTGTCGCGCGAGAAGCAGAACAGTGCGCAGCGAGAACGCCCCACCGGGGCGTTCCTTGATCAGATCCTCCAAGCTCGCACCGAGCATGTCCATCACGAGAATGTTGTACTCGCCCTCTTGGAATGACGTGTGTACGTTGGGTATGTTGGCATGTCCCATGACGGCGTCGTATATTTTGCTCTCGTATACCACCTGCGGGTGCTTGCTCGACGTATGTTCGAGTTTGGCGGCCACGTCCAATCCCGTGAGCTGGTCGTGCATGCGATAGATGCGCCCAAACGATCCCTTTCCAAGGCAGCTGCCTAACTCGTATCGCTGTCGAATGGTAATACTCTCCGACTCGCCGTCGCAATCATCGTTCGGCGGTGGATGATGCACAGCGTCGTCGTGCTGCGAGACGCCTGAATCAGTATCGCGGGGGTGCATAGCGCAGTCGTGTTTATACATCCCGTTGGTTTTTTTTTGTGTTTTATTGGCATTACATGTAAACAGACACGTACTAGTCGACTGATTGGCACTCGCGTCTACGGTCCATCCTGTCCCTGAGACGAAGAGCGTGCTCGTCTCTCCGCAGAGGGGCGACGTAGGCTTTCGACCCATCGGCGCCAATGGTACGGCGGTCGTAAACACTCGAGGAGTGCGCGAATCCGATTACATCCACCTTCGTTGCAAAGGAAATGCGCCGACGCTTCTGCGGTTGTGACGTGCTCTGCGGAGGCAGATCGGCAGACACTCGAAGAGCCGTAATCTGCTGTAGCTTGCTCTCGGTCTTAAAGCTCAGCTTCCGCACCTTCGACTCGATGGAATCGGCCATTGCTAAGAATGCACCCTCGTCCGTGAACGAACATTCCTGGATTGACATATACGCGCCGACACCTCGTCATTCACGGTACCACTCTCGGCTCGTCCCAGATGCCCGCCTATACGACTCGGGGAAGTCGCCGCGCCCTGAGCATGCTCGCATGCGCACAGCGCACCTACCAAGTAATCACCGCGAAGCGACGAGTGGTCCGCGTCAGTCCAAAGATCATCCGACGCAGAATGAAACGCATTGTCTAATCCTCAATAAACATACAACCACCTATATATATATATCTACGCACACAGCGCACGAGTAAAAAGCGCGAGTATACTGTCGCATAGATCGTTTCGATCGACGGCAAACCGTCGATACGCAGACTGCACTGCGCGCACCACACTCCCCAACTCGCCGAGCGTACGCGCCCACAGCTCATCGTCGAACAGCACCGTACGCACGTCCTGATCGCCGTTGAACGTCTGGAGTAGCAACGATCGTCGCGTGTTTGTAAGTTCCATGTATGTATGCAGTTGGATGCGCTCGTACAGCGGCACGACGGTCATCATGTGATTCTGTCTGTTCTTGCTCTCGACGACACAACTCTCCTTCTCCGACCAGCCATCGATCTTGCCCATAAGCGTCCATGTACCCATGCGCTTGATCAGACACTGGTCATTGCGCCGTATGATCAGATCGGTCACTTTGTCTTGGTGCATGTCGAGCGCCCGTCGCTCTTGCTGGATGCCACTCTGCGTGTGGATGATTTTCGTGACCTTCTCCTCAGCAAGCTTGCGTGCGCGCTGCATCAGATCGATCTTTTGTCGGGCATGTGCCATGCGGACTTCTGCCTGCTTGCTATCAAACGCAGCACGCTGCATCGTCAAACGCTCAGTCGCAATCTGCGCGTCTATCCGGCTCTTCCGATCGTCCGCCTCGACGGGATCGATGACGGGCATCTCCATCTTCTGGCGCTTGGGGGTCGTCTCGTCGGGCCGTTCAGATTCATGCGCGATGTGCGTCACGTGTTCCCGAAGGGACGCGACGCTCTGGCGCGCCACGTCCATCTGCTGTTGGGCGCTCTCGGCCGTCGCCTCCGCCGCTTCGAGCGACTTCATCTCCTCCTTGACCGTGGTGTCGATACTGGCACATACGCGCGCGGTAATTCGCTGGGTCTGCTCCTTGCGCTCTTTGGGACAAATAACCGCCGCGCGGGCCAGTGCGTCGACAGCTTGCGCTGACAAATGGTCGGCACGCAGGATGGTTTCCACACGTTCGCAAGGTGTATCGACGACTCCCTCATTCACATGAGTAACGTACGCCTGGTACATGCTCCTGTGATTACGTTTGATCGTCTGAACAATAACATCATCTTTCGTTTGATATTTGTGCTGTCCCGACAGCGCAGCGACGTCCGACGCACGAATACGCAGAGGCAATACGGGCATGTGTGCCATTGTGTCGCAGTATTAACGTCAGCAAGACCTCTCCTGTGCGAAAAAAAAACAACATCACAAAGCGGTGGTTCAAACGGCACGAAACAAAATGTCACTTGTGAATACAAAACACGCGCACGCAAAGCATGTTCGTTCGTGACAGCGAGCCGTGGGACCCCAACCGTTACAGATTCGACACGGGTGACGAGACCGAAGTTCCTGTCCGACCCACGCAGCTCGTACAGCAGACCATGTCGGGAGCGCTGTCAAGAGAGTCGGTATCGACCCACGCTCTCAAAGCAGATAAGTTCGAACCACGGCAGTGTGACAAGCAGATATGGCACGACACACGAGGTGACAGCATCGATGCGACCAACTACAGTCCGTCGTGGTCCGTGACATCGGGCATGTACTCGACACTCACCGACGCGAGACTCTACGACCAACGAGATGTCCACGGCTTCGACGCAGAGCGCAAATTGTACAAGGGCAAGCGTATGGACCGCATGACGGGGAAAGAGTGTCACGTCTTCGAGGACGCCCCACCTCCCCGCAACGGCGACTTTAAGAACATGGGCGGAGAGCACTCCATGCGTCGTCTACAAGGAGGGCACTTGTCATCAGACCCGCGCCGCGAGCGGCGAGAGCAGGCCTACACGGCGAGCCAGCTGGACGACCAGTCTGACACGTTCGAGCAGAAACAACGAGCGCACCAGCGCGTCGTATCAGACATTCGCCGAGAGATGCGTCAGCAGAAGAACGGCATGTACTTGGAGAACACCAACGCGATCACATCCACCCCCTACGACCACCAGCAGCTCAGTCGAAACATGCCCTTCGTGCCATCCACCGAGCGTATGGTCACCTCGACCAAAAGCCGACTCTCCAATCCCCATCACACACATAACAACCGCCAACAAGACTACGATCGCGAGGAACTGAGCCGATCTCTGAGTGATTACCGCGAGTGCGACGCTCGCGACCAGGCCCCGCGCGGGCACCAGGAGGGCGCCGCGCACCGCTCTCGTCACGCAGAGCGTGGTCGCGCAGACCGCGCCGCACTCTCATCTGTCGCTGACTACGCCGCATCTGCCGTGTCATGGGGCGCAGTGGGCGGAGCGAGTCAGGCGCGATATGCGACGGTCGATCTATCTCCAGACAGCGGGCTTGCGCACGTTACCCCCTCCGCCCATCGACCTTCCGACGGTCCTGCGACCATCACACCGCAGACGTCGCATCCTAGCAAGTCCCATCAGACGCTCCCCGCACAGGGTGCCATATCCGCGCCAGTACAGGGCAGTGCATGGAGTCTATTCGACGGCGATGCGCCCGTTAGCGATCGCGAGCAACTCGCCATCCCCGGCAGCGCTTCCGTGACGACCGACGCCGCTAACGGAAGGGCGACGCCTTCGGTGACTCCCTCCCTCTTCAAGGAGGTCGACGTGTGCAGCCGACGGTCGATCCTCGTGGAAGAGCCACGGTCCCATCATGACCACACTGCACCGTGCGTCCCGCAGAGCATCAGCCTCGCTCAGCGCGAAACGGGGGTCAATTTCAATCCACCCACACTAGATGGAGAGATGGCAAGCACAAAGGCCCAAAATGCGATAGCAACATCGACAGCCGCTCGTGAGAGCGTCTCGGCGGCTGCGGGACAGCGCCAGCGCGCTCCGAGTGCCGAGGAAGACGGTCGAGGCAGTGCCGGTCGACACGCCCCGACGCGGCACGTCACCAATACCAGTCGCCGCTCCGATCCCTCCACACGTCATCCACTACGAGGCGATGACCTGCACGCGCCCTCGGTGTCGGCATCGCGAGGTGCGGTGCACGAGAGCACACGATCTGAGAAAGTGCTAGACCGAGTGCAGCTAGAACACCCCGACGCCCATCCCACCACCGCCTCTTCAAAGTTCACGCCCCTCACGAGTCTGGAGACAGATGCGAGTGGTCATCTGTCGGTGCCGTCGACGGGCACTCGTGCGGGGGCGATACGAACCGACCGTGTCGCCACATACAGAAGTTTCCTAGCGGTTGGCGAACGCGCGTCTCGCGTCGCCCAATTGGGAAGCGGTGACATGGGACGAGGAGAGAGCGCGCGTCCAGGTCCCAAGGACCCTCTTCGTGCGACCGGTACAGGAGTCGACACTGGGGTGCACGGAAACGCACGTCGCGACGCGCAGCTGGCTACTCTCTCGCAGCGCCAAACGCCCCTCGAAAAGAAGACACCAGACGCCGCGACTGCCAACGCAGAGCGGCGGGTTCCCACTCTCGAAGGGTCTGTGTCTTCTGACCGCGCGCTCGCACCCCCCACCCCCGCAGTGACTTGTACTGGTACACGGAGCGACGGTGGGGAGCGGACCGCTCCGACCCGACATGGGTCAGTTTCCACACTGCTCAGTGCGGGCGCAGTGCACGGTGTCGACGTGATTTCGACCGCGGCCGATTGGCGTTCTCGCGAAGGCAGTGCGTCTACAACACTGCGCGAGAACGGCAGTCACGCGCACACCATGTCCACTGCAGTATCGCGCGAAGACGCTGTCCATCCCTCGCGAGCGGACATGGCTCCGCATCGATCACAAGCTGCCGAGCCACACCGTCTCGACGACTCTGCGTCGCTCGGTGGACTGTTCGGCGCAAAGTCTGTTCACATGGGGGCGCTGAAGGCAATGCACGACAAGGTGGGCCCGGTGCGCTGCAACGAGCAGCGCACGGGGAGTGCCGACGCAGTCGTCGATCTGAGTTCCGACGGTGGAACACTGGGAAGCGTCGCCGTTGACACTTCCTCGTCGACGGAGATGGTCGCTGACGGCGCGAGCATCGGCATGGGCATCGGTATGGTCACTAATCACACGTCGAACAGAGCTACTGTGGACACCAAACCATCGAACGACATCCAAGGTCGAGTCAACTCCGGTGCGTCAATTTCGTCGAGCGGGGCTATGGTTCTCGAGCTGCTTCGCGACCAACAGGGCGGATCGTCGATAGACATCTCTCGGTTCGCGGGGGCATGAACGACGAAGCGTATTGACCATCCAATCCCGAATTTCGCCGATCGTGGCTCCGACAGACAATACACGACTCGTCATCTTTTTTATGTGACTAAAAAAACAAATCATTCCTTGCCCATGCATATTCAGAAGATGATGAGCATTCGAAAGCGCATCAAACACCTTACCATAAAAGATGTCCGACACATATTCTCCATCATGCGAAAGACAGATGGCATGTCCACACACCATTTTTTCCCAAAATACGGCTTCACGTGCGGCGAGTTCTCCGTCTGCTATATCATGAACATGTGCGGCAAATGAAGGCATTACCGACATAATCCGTGTTCGCTCATTCTTTTTTTTCACAAGAGCGAAAGCCAGACGGTCCATTCGAAACGCCGAATGACGACCGCTCTGAGAGCACTGGAACAAATACGCGCCACGAACAGCACGACGAGCAAACTCTCGATACTGCGCGAGTGTGCCGGCGATTCCACACTGCGACGGATCTTGCACATGGCGTACGACACGGTCGTATTCACATACGGCGTCAGCCTCGATCGGGTGCGGGCGTTCGAGGACGCGCATGCCGAAGTTGACAAAACGAGCCGTCCCATCGAGATGGATGTTGCCCTCGACCGTCTGGAGAAGCTGTGTTCGCCTATGGTATCTGGAAAGCGGGCTCTGGTATGGGCGAAGGCTACCATCGACACCGCCACGTCGGCAGAGGTCGTCGCTGTGCTGGAAGGCATTCTCGATCGCGATTTGAAGCTGGGCATGGGCAAGACGCAGATCAACAAGGTATTCGGTGGATTGATCGTGAAGCCGCCGTACATGCGCTGCCAGCCGTTCACACGCAAAGCCGCGGGTCGTATCCACTTCCCCGCGCTGCTACAGCTCAAGGCAGACGGTGCCTACCGGTCTGTGGTGGTGGATCGTGGAAGTGTCCACGTGTGTTCGCGCACTGGGGAGTCGTGCGACTCCACGACCCTGCTGAGTGTGTTTCGCAGTTTACCTGACGGTGTCTATATTGGCGAGATGCTAGTCGATGGCATCTCCAATCGCTCCGAATCTAACGGCCTGTTGAACAGCACGCACCCGCCCGAAGATCGCATGTACATGCAACTCTGGGACGTCGTGAGTCACGCAGAGTGGATCGGGACGACTCCGTCTCCGCCGTATGCCGAACGATGGCGTGTCCTGGAGACGCTCGTTGGCTCAGTGCAGAGCAGCGCGGTGCAACTCATCCCCTGCGTCGTCGTTGATAGCGTTGACGCCGCACTCAGACAGACTGCGACCTGGATGGGACGGGGGTTTGAAGGTGGCGTGCTGAAGGATCGCGACAATCAGTTCAAAGATCACGCGTCGCCCACGCAGCTCAAGCTCAAGCTCAAAATGGACGCGGACATGCGCGTGACGGGGTTCGTGGAGGGTAAGCGCGGTACCAAGCGCGCGCGCACTTTCGGCGCCATGACCTTCGCCAACGATGAGGGTACCATTCGCGGACAGTGCGCGGGATTCACTGACCGACAGCTTGTCGACTACAACGGCCGCCGCGAGGAGCTCGTTGGTCGGATCGTCACGGTGCAGTTCAACGATCTCAGCAAGGCTCAGAAACACTCGCATCACGCTCTCGTGCACCCGCGGTTCGTCGGTCTACGCGACGACAAGTCCACGACGGACACGCTGGACAGGGTGCAGAAGATCCGACGCACGGCCGTTGAGATGGGCTGCTGACGGAGGTTACGATCACGGACGAGTCGGCGGGGGTGGCGGGGGTGACATGGCGAGTGGTACACAGGAGGAATGTACATGGGAAAATCCGACGGGACATGGCATCGACAGGGAGTGACGCGGTGGGGGCGGAGCGGCGGTGCCAGGGGGTGCGTTGCGGAACGTGTGCGGATGCGGAGATGTCCACCGCGTATCGGTTTGATGGTACGCCCGTGCTGTCGATGACGTGCCGTCGTCTCCGTTCGCCACTTCGTCCTCCATGACGGACATGTTATCTTTGCACGCGTTCGTGCACATGTTTTTGTAGATACGCTCACAATTGGCCAATAAACGCTTGTATTTCGTATAGTGGAAGGTTCTGTGGTACATGCGCTCGTACTCCATCGACTGATCTACCTGAGAGTACGCGTCACGAAGCTCCACAAATGCCCATATCTCCTCGTCGATGCGATTCTTGTAGTGCACGTACGCAAAGTGCTTCTTGTCAAAGCGCACCATGCTGCTCAGCGTTGTGATGACACTGGAAGAGATCTGAAGCGACCAGATCGACCAATAAATAATCGAATACAGCAGGCTGTTGGTGCAGTGATCGGCGGCGACCGTCAGTAGCGCGGGGTTGACAATCCCCACGAATATGACGTACGCCTTGCTCCAAAAATAGCGCTTCTCCGTGCGCTGCGATTTAAGGTGGATGTGTGTGTAAATGTCTTCCAACCGGCTCAAAAATATGGTCTTTTCGCCGTGTGGGATGTAAATGTGCGTGAATACGGTTTTGAGAGTGTTCCATTTATGTGACATGAGCCATTGGATGTTGGTCGTTAAAGTGTGTCGTACAAAAAAAAAAGATTATAGGAAAACAGCATCGTGTATATGTCGACGGTGAGTGCAAAAACAGACAGCTCGGAGTTTCGTCTCTTTTCTAACCTCGCGAACCCTTTGAAAGTGGATCTCACCAAGAAGCTCGCACCCGCGCACCCGCACTCATTAGCTTCGTTGGATGTTGTGACAAATATGCGACCGTCGCTACCGACGATGCCCCCTGTTTCGGGGAACCAAGAAAGCGCAGTGAGCAGCGTCATTCCAATGCCGCCTTCTCCGCGCGCTATACTCCACCCCCCATCGCCCTGGACACCGTCAAAGCAGGCCCCGCTCGTCGCTGGAATGGGATCGGATGTGCCGTCGATGATGGACTTCTTTTCCAATCATATTCAAGCG
>ERZ887942.758-NODE-758-length-24768-cov-6.542184_pt1 | contig 24768 bp, 19 predicted proteins | sample MGYA00521099_ERZ887942 | MGnify/ENA primary metagenome ERZ887942 (study PRJEB32303, sample SAMEA104408605) | aquatic metagenome | biome: Brackish water; feature: Pelagic; material: water | place: Baltic Sea | collected 2014-06-07T06:48:00 | depth 16,251 m ...
TCGACTTTCTGGTTCATCTTCAAATTCATTGCCTTCCATCCGAATTTTTCGATGTTGGCTCGGAGTTTCTCTAAATACGCGGGCTCGTAGGTGTGAAAATTCATCGTGTTGAAATCGATGATTTCGAGCCCGAGTTCTTCCTGCGTGAATTGCGGGAAATCGAGCAGCGTGATTTTTCCCGCGGCTCGTTCTTTCGAAAAATGCGGCGACAGCGAGGCAGTAACGAGCCCGAGTTTTCCTGCGAGACTTTTAGGCTCAGCCCTCAAAGCATTCAGGCCAATGCCTGCGGTTGCGAGCAATCCGATTGTGAACTGGCGGCCATTCATCCCGCTGTTTTAGCAGAAAACCGATTTTCGATCAAACAGGGTATGTTCGACTATCTACTGTTGGAACGTGAAGCAATTGCTCACACCTGCGCCATCGCTTTGCCGATTTCTCGCAGGTAATCGTAGGAATAAATCCCGGTGTTGTGGCCGTCGCTGAAGGTGAACAGGTAAGCGTAGCCTCCGACGGGCTTCCATCCGGTTACAACAACGCCGGAGAAATCTTTTCCGAAATCACCACCACCTCCGATGAGATTGCCGAGCAAATCGTGTTCGCCTTGAGTTTCTGCGCTGGGTGATACCGCGCGGAGTTTGTCCATCGGGAGAAAATCCTCTTGGCCGTCGGCCCAGCGGATCGCGAGGATGTCGCCGATTGCCTGAATGTCTTCTGGTTTCTGCATTTTTTGAGAAAATAGCCGGAACCGTGCCGATTTCACGTTCAATTCACATTCGTTTCAAACTGTCTTCACATTCGGGACGCAGTCTTTGGCACGATGCGAATTGCAGATGCTATAGCCCCCGATTGGAAAGCGCTGACCCGCGGTGAATCAAACCGTTTGTCGGGTTGGCTCACCGGAGTCGGCGCGGAAACTCGCCTGTTGCTGTGCGTTGTCACCATCTTTTGCGGCGTAGGGATTTACGGCGCGAGCGTCGGTCTGTGGCGTTCGCCACTGATGGCAAGCTATGTCGGGGTGAAGTTGCCGTGCATCATTTTTATCACGCTCGCAGTGAATGGGATGATCAACGGAATGCTGGCGCTGCTGCTTGGCACGGTGCTTTCGTTTCGGCAAACCTTGCAGGCAATCTTGATGTCGTTCACGGTTTTTGCGCTCATCGTCGGATCGCTCAGCCCGATCACGCTGGGGATGGCGCTAAATTTACCGGGACCGGAATCATCGGAAGCGGAGTCGGCCCATCGCCAATTGCTGCTGACTCATACGGCGCTAATCGCGTTCGCGGGAATCATTTCGACGCAGAAATTGTTCGGCATTTTGGAGACCTTTTCCGGCAGTAAATCGATCGCGCTGCGGACGCTCATCGCCTGGCTGGCGGGGAATTTATTCGTCGGTGCACAGGTTGGCTACATTCTCCGCCCGATTTTCGGAAGCCCTGCGCTGACCATCGAATTTCTCCGGCCTGATGCGATGCAGGGCAATTTTTACGAAACGATCTGGTGGGCCATCAATCACTCTTTCTAACACAATCTAAAATCAAACAACACCCTGAAGAAAATGGAAAACGACAACAAACCTAATAACACCGCAGCCGAAACGACTCCTGAAAACGGACCACCAAGCCCACCGCCGATTCCTGAAAAACGGCTCACGAAAACGGAGGAGCTGCAAGTGCAGTTCGTCGCGATGGACAAACCGGCGACATTGCCGAATACGATTGATGCGCTTTTGAAAAAGCCCGCCTCGGTTTTGCATGATTTGCAGAACGGCAATTTCGGTAAACTGAGTGCGAATTTGCTGATCACTGCGCTGATTTGTCTCGGCGTGTTTGGCTTCATTCTCGGACTTTTTTCCGGCGATAAACAACTCTGGTCAGCTCCGGCGAAAGTAGTCCTCGGCGTGGGCATCAGCGGATTGATCACCCTTCCGAGCCTTTATATTTTCAGTTGCTTGAACGGACTCGACGTGTCGATCAAATCCGTCGCCGGTGTTCTCGCATCGAGCCTCACGCTTGTCAGCTTGTTGTTGATCGGTCTAGCGCCCGTGTCATGGATTTTCACTCAATCGACCGATTCCAAAGTATTTGTCGGATTTCTGACCCTGGTTTTTTGGACGATCGCACTGGGATTTGGACTGTCGCTGATTTTTAAAGCAGCACGGATCATGGGGGTGAAAAACCGCGCGCATCTCGCGATTTGGGCATTGATCTTCACTGTGGTGACCTTGCAGATGTCGACTTCGCTTCGTCCGATCATTGGAAGCGCCGATACCTTTTTGCCAACCGAGAAAAAGTTCTTTCTGACGCATTGGTTTGATGAAATGAGCCAGATTGCTGAAGATGCAGAGAATGGGGTTTATCGCCGGTAAAAGTTACGCGCGAATTCAGAAGTTCTGAGTTGTCAGGGAAATTCACCACGTTTTTACATTGTCTTTCCACGTGTCGAAATCGCCATTGGGACCGGCGGACCAGACGATGACCGTGGATTTAATTGGAACACCTGGCGTTTCCGGAGAATCGATTATGTTGTAATAATTTGTGTCGACTAGCACTTTGTAATAGTTGGAATACGGATCCCAAAGTTCGCTCGCTCCACCAGCTTCGAGTTTGACCCCTTTCCTGTATCTGCCGTTTTTTCCGGCCTTCGCAGTGTTAGCTCGCCTCCCGGCATAAAACGAAATTCTACGAGGATTCAAACCGCCGGGGACTGCTTGATTGTCGGCAGCTAAAAGCACATCCATTAATGCATGATCGGTTTGGGCGATCGTGTCTTTGGTTTTGTCTGGTTTTTTGACGGGGAATGCGCGCTATTCGGTATTGTAGGCGGAGATGACATTTTTCAAATTGAAGGCTGTGTTTTCGGCATGTCCTGAGTAGGTGTTAACAAGGATTCTTGGCGGCGGAATCACCACCGAAAATAAAATCACCAGCGCCAATAAGATGCCGCCGACAACGAGAATGGTTTGGAGACGTTTTGTGAAGATTAAATCGCTCATTTGAATAGTGAAAAAATGTAAACACATTGTAAAACAAAAACGCATTAAGTTTTTAGGGGCGTTGTCACGAAATCCTCAATCCACCCTGAAATCGCACGATTCCAAGATTGAAACCGCTCGCCAAATCCGTCACGGTTTTGCCATGACGCCGACTTCTGCTTCGACTCCTTTTGACCGCCGAAAATTTCTTCATACTTCCGCAGCGACTGCGGTTGCGGCTTCGTCCGTTTTTAGTGCGCCGCTGATTCGGGGGCAGGAAAAAAAGTCGGGGAAGAAATACCGAACCGCGCTGATTGGCTCAGGTTGGTGGGGGATGAATATTTTGCAGGTCGCAATCGAACACGGTCAGGCGGATGTCGTGGCGCTCTGCGATGTTGATACGGATGAGCTCGAAGTCGCGGCTGATCAGGTCGAAGGCATGACGGGGAAAATGCCGAAGATGTATCGCGATTATCGCGAGCTTCTCGAAAAGGAAAATATCGAGATCGCGATCATTTCGACACCGGATCACTGGCATGCACTTCAGGGCATCGCCTGCATCGAAGCGGGGGCGCATGTCTTTGTCGAAAAACCGACTGGCCACACGATTCAGGAAAGCGCGGCGATGGTGAAATCGGCGCGCGCGGAAGATCGAATCGTGCAAGTGGGGATGCATCGGCGGATCGGGCCGCATCATGTTAGCGGGATGAAATTTCTGAAAGAAGGCAATGTCGGTGACATCGGAATGGTGCGGATGTTTGCCCACGGCGGGGGAGGGAAGGAAGCTCCGCGTCCGAATGAAGAGGTGCCTGAAAATCTCGATTGGGATATGTATTGCGGGCCGGCTCCGCTACGGCCTTATGCAAAAGGGATTCATCCCGGCGGCTTTCGGAATTATCTCGATTTTGCAAATGGAACTCTCGGCGATTGGGGCGTGCATTGGCTGGATCAGCTGCTGTGGTGGTCAGATGAAAAATGGCCGAAAACGATTTATTCAACGGGCGGTCGTCCGGTTCGAGGCGAGGCGATTTTGAATGACAAAGAGCAGACCTCGGATGCGCCCGATCATCAGGTTGCGACTTACGAGTTCGAGAAATTCACAGCCGTATGGGAGCACCGCCGTTTTGGTGGAAACGCGACCGAGAAGTCGAAAGTCGGCTGCTATTTTTACGGCTCGAAAGGCATCTTCCACATGGGCTGGCGGGATGGTTGGACATTTTATCCCACCAAGGGCGAGACCGTTCATCAGGATCCTCAGTTTGATCATGAAAAAGACGGTCACAACGTTCCGCCGCTCTGGGTGGATTTTATCGAGAGCATCGAAAGTGGAGGAAAACGTCTTCCCGTTGCCGACGTAGAAATAGGCCATCGCGCGACAAATATGAGTCTTCTCGGAATGCTGAGTTACAAGCTCGGCCGCAGCGTGAAGTGGGATGGCGAGAACGAAAAAATCATCGGTGACGAAGAAGGAAACAAACTGCTGCGCCGCGATTATCGTGGCCCGTGGGAATACCCGACTGCGTGAATTTTTCTGTAGATAAATGGCAGAAGAAAAAGTCAGCTGCATGGACTGTGGTGCAAAATTCCTGAAGACGACAGCTGATTGCACGGATGGAAAATGCATGCCGTGTTACACCGGCGAACCACGCAAGGATCAGACTGGCTTATCTTCTGGCATCAACGAAAGAGGCACTGATGAAAAGATGACCGCTGGGACATGGTCGGTGGAAGGAAGAGGGGTTTGTTTTATGCTGGCTCTCTATCCGATTATTGGAATCGTCGCGGCATTAATTGCCCGGTTTGGTTTCAACGCTTCATTGAACACAGCTTGTACTATCGGTGGGGGCACCCTCATCGTATTGGGAGTGTTAGGGTCGCTTGGAGGCATTTCACGAGGCACCGCAGATCGCAAATCGGCGAAAACCCGAAACGCATTCTCCAAAAAATGGACCGAAAAACACGGCACAAAAGACGACGAATGGTTATGACCCACTTCACGCTTTCCCAATATCGACAAGCTGAATACAGGTTACTGACTTCAAAACCATGATTCTCAATCTCATCTCCGGTCCTCGCAATGTCTCCACTGCGCTGATGTATTCCTTCGCGCAGCGCAGTGACACCAAGATCGTCGACGAGCCTCTTTACGGGCATTATTTGAAGCTGACGGAAGCCGCGCAGCCTGAGTGGCAGCAGATGATCGATGTCCTCGAAAACGATGGCGAGAAAGCCGTTCGCGAAACCATTCTGTCGCCGCCGGCAGGAGCTGATATTTGGTTCATTAAAAACATGGCGCATCATTTTATCGAACTGGATGACGCGTGGTTATCGGAGGTGACGAACGTCTTTCTGATTCGTGATCCCGAACAAATGTTGCCGTCGCTGGTGAATCAAATCGCCGAGCCGATTCAACGCGATGTCGCACTGCAAGCTCAGGCCGAGTGGTTTGATGGTCTCGTCGCTGAGGGACAGAATCCACTCGTTCTCGATTCGAAAGAACTTCTGCTCGATCCGGATGGGGTGCTTCGCGAGTTGTGCGAACGACTCGAAATTACGTTCGACGACTCGATGCTGCATTGGTCTGCGGGCAGGCGCGAGGAAGACGGACCATGGGCTCCGTATTGGTATCACAATTTGCACAAATCGACCGGCTTCGGTCCCTATCGTGAAAAGACCGAATCCTTCCCCGAAAAGCTCCGCGATCTGCTGGATGAAAGCCGTCCGTTTTACGATCGGCTTTATGAAAAAGCGATCAAGGCGAAGACGTAGCGGCTGAGGTGGGCTGAGGTTGTGGATTTTTAACCATGCAATCCATGGTTAAAATTAACAACCCCCGCGCGATTCTACGATCGAACAGGGTTGATTCGATGAACAGACTCTGTTGATTCGTTGGGATGAAAATCCGTTTTTTCGCCGCGCTTCTTGGTTCTGTTATTGCATGCATCGGTCATGCTGCGGATTGGCATGTGAATGTCGAGTCCGGGAATGACGAAAACACCGGCGCGGCGCCAAAATCTGCGTTCATCACGATTCAGCGCGCCGTAAATTTGTGTGGCGAGGGCGACACGATTTATCTCCATCCTGAAAATGCGGTGGCACGTCAGATGGTGAAGATCTCGGGGAAATCGAAGTTCACGATCGAAGGCAATGGTGTCACCTTGGAGGCGGCGGATCCGCTTCCTGAAGACGGGTGGGAAATGCTGGGCGATAATTTGTTCCGCCGAAAATTACCCCAAACGAGATGGGATAGGCATTTGCTGATCGTTGATGGCACAATGCAGCGAATGAACCGAACGCAGAGTTCGAATTCGCCGAATTTTCCCAAAATAAATGATCTGAAGACCGGGGAATTTCGGTTTGATAATATCGAAGGCACCAAAGAAGGCTGGTTGACCGTATGTGGTTCCACGAAAAACCTGGAATGGTCGGTTCGGCCGAATGGCGTGGCGACGAGCGGGAAATGCGAAAACGTCATGATTTTGAAATTGAACGCGCGTCACGCCTTGAACGACGGTTTTAACGTTCACGGCGAGTGCGTCGGTTTTCTTTTCGAATATGTGAAGGGCTACGATTGTTTTGACGAGGGTTTTTCAGCTCATGACGATTGCGAGATCAGAATCACCGAGGGAGAATTTTGGGGAAATGAAAATGGCGTGGCCGATGTGAATCGGGCGATCACTCAATATGAGAGGTGCATTTTTCGCGACAATGTAAATACCGATGTTTTGCTCTGGGGCAAGGGGCATATACTGAAATCTTGCACCATAAAAAATACAACGACGGCCGCCGCGCTGGTTGGTGGTCCACGGACGGAAGGACAGAAAGGTTTTATAATTCAAGCCGTTGACTTGCAAATCATCGGTGACAAGCCGGATGGTGGAAAAGCGCGAGTTCGAGTAAATGGGGGTAAATTACACATATTTATTTCAAAATTCGAGAACGTAGATTTTGTTCCCGACGGCACTGAAGTAGAGGTCCAGGGTTCCACACTGAACGGCGAACCGCTGAAAGCTTCACTGTGATTTTGAATTGAATTGAATTGAGCCAATCGTGAATCTGCCGCAGAAAATCAAACGAGATCGTGTGATTGCAATCGGCACGTATTTTCAATAGCGTTATTATTAGTTCAATTTCTTCTCATGAAGCGTAGCGCCCTAACTTTACTCTCACTTTTTGCCGCGAGCGGCATCGGAATCCCACAGGAAAACTTGGAGGCATTTCAGCTGAAGTCCGATGATTCAATCATTTTTGTGGGGAACACGTTTTTCGAGCGCTCTCAGCGCTACGGACAAATTGAAACCGCGATCGAACTCGCGGCTGGGCCTGAAATCACGGGTCTGAAGTTTCGCAATCTGGGTTGGAGTGGTGATTCAGTTTTCGGCGACGCACGATCGTATTTTGGCGCGCCAAAAGAGGGGCGTGATCGTTTGGATAAAGGGATGACTGAACTGAAGCCGAATGTCTTATTTTTCTGCTACGGCACCGGAGCGGCGATGAGTCAGGGAACCGACTGGACGTATGAAAAAACAGCTCAGAATCGGGCCGCGCCAACTTCATTCGAAGCAGGGCTGGCCTCATTTTTGGAAGGCTACGGTCAGTTGATTGATCGTTCGAAAGCTGCGGCTGGCACTCAGTTGCGCGAAGTTGTTTTGATTTCACCACCGCCGCTGGAAAATCTTGGAGCACCGCTTCCGGACCAATTCACGAACAACAAAAACATCGCAAAATACCGCGATGCGATTCGTGATCTCGCGAAGGAAAAAGGCGCAAAATTTGTAGATCTATTTGCTGCGATGGGCGGCGATGATTTTTCAGGCGACACCGCGAATCCACCGCTGACCGATAACGGGATTCACTATGGCAATGCTGGCTATGAGAAAATTGGTTCAGCCTTGGTGACTGGACTCGGCATGAAACTTCCCGAAGGGCTCGTTGATGACACGGTTCAGGGAAAAGTCGCTGAGCTCCGCGATGCAGTGGTGAAGAAAAACCGCACATTTTTCCACCGCTGGCGCCCGGCGAACGAGACCTATCTGTTTCTCTTCCGAAAGCATGAGCAAGGTAACAACGCTAAAGAAATCCCGATGTTCGATCCGATTGTGAAGGAGCAAGAATCGAAGATCGGTGAACTGCGGACGGCGGTTTTTGAAGCGGCACGGAAAGGGTGATTGGTGTCGTGGTATTTGAATTTCTTTAATTTTTTAAAACGTGAAATTGTTCTTCCAGCGAAGCGGATTATTGCTGATTTTATTAAGCACCTTGTTTCTGAACACAGGTTGTTCGGAAAAGGTTGAAGGGGTTACTGCTGATGAGGCTGCTAATTTTGTGATGACGGTTCTTGAGCCGAAGCACCGGCATCAAAAAAATTGGAATAGAACGGGGAAAGCGTTGATGAATTTGAAGCGTGGTAAAACCGAGAAAGGACTCGGTCAAATTTGGTTCATCGGGGGAGTTGATAAGGGAAACATGCTGGAAGGTCCTAACGTGAAAATCACCTTCATCCCAATTGATGAGGGGCGCAGCACGAAGGTGATGATTCGCGCAACCTCGGGTTTTTTCATGCCCCGGCGTGATCGAGAAGCTGAAAAGAAATGGGGTAAAATTTTAGCGGATGCAGCGCCGGTCAAGCCGGTCCGGAAAATTAAAAAAGGAAGTGATGAATAGAAATTTTCAGAAAATGAGAAAACACAAATTTTCGATCAAACAGGGTTGGTTCATCGAACGGTTAGGGTTGGTTCGTGGAGCGGCTCTCGCTACTGCAGCGCTCCTTCTGCTCCCATTCGCCGCCACCGCGCAGAACGGTCTTCGCGACATTCCTGACACTGCGGTCGAGGCACAACTGAAGTCGTTTAAGCTTCCCGAAGGCGCGAAAATTAATCTGTTTGCCTCTGAGCCGCTTATTGAAAAGCCGTTGCACATGAATTGGGATGCGAAAGGTCGGCTCTGGGTGGTTGGGTCGTCGATGTATCCGCAAATCGAGCCGGGTGCGGAGGAAAATGATAAGCTTTTCGTGATCGAAGATACCGATGGTGATGGGGTGGCGGACAAATCGACGGTATTCGCTAATGATCTTTATATTCCGTCCAGTGTGCTTCCCGGAGATGGTGGCGTTTACATCGCGAACTCGACCGAGATCCTTTTTCTGAAAGACACGGACGGCGACGGAAAAGCGGATTTACGGAAAGTCGTGCTGGCTGGCTTCGGCACGGAAGATACGCATCACCTCGTCCACACGTTGCGTTGGGGACCGGAAGGTATGATGTGGATCAACCAATCGATTTACATTCACACTCACATCGAAACGCCGTATGGCATTCGTCGTTTGATGGGTGGCGGCATGTGGCATTTCCGACCTGAAACGGGCAAAGCTGAAGTTTTCATGCGCGGGTTGGTGAATCCGTGGGGCCATGCCTTTGATGAGTGGGGCCAGAGTTTCATGACGGATGGTGCCGGTGGAAACGGGATCAACTGGGTGTTTCCGCGCGGAACGTGGGCGGCGACTCCGGGCTCAGCACGAACGTTGCCGGGTCTCAATCCAGGTCAGCCGAAACACTGTGGGCTCGAGATTTTGAGCGGCAAACAGGTGCCGGAAGATTACGTCGGCACAATGATCGCTCCGGATTTTCGCGGGCATCGGGTTAACCGATTTAAAGTCACCGAAAACGGAACGAGCGCTTACAACTCAACCCAGGTCGAAGACTTGGTGAGTTCGAGCCACCGCGCGTTTCGTCCGATCGATGCGAAAATGGGGCCTGATGGCGCGATTTACATTGCTGATTGGTATAACCCGATCATTCAGCACGGCGAGGTTGACTTCCGCGATCCGCGCCGCGATCACAAACACGGCCGGATCTGGCGGGTGAGTTTTCCGGGGCGGGATTTGGAGGAGAAGCCTGAAATCGAAAAAGCAGATGAAGCAGAATTGGTGAGGCTTCTCAATTCCAATGTGGGGTGGGTCAGGGAACAAGTCATCGTGGAAATTCGAAACCGCGACCCTGACAAGATGGAGACTCAACTGAGTTCCTTCGGGTGGGCTGGGAACGCAAAAGGGTACAGTAAATTCCTGATCCGCCGACTTGGAGCGCTCCAGGCGATTGGGAAGCCAACAGATGGTTTAATGGAACAGCTTCTCTCCGCAGAAGGGATTGATCCAGATCCAAAAGCTCGGGCTGCCGCTCTTCGCGCTCTCTACTACGCCGCAGATTCTCACGAGGAATCCAAAGCAATTGCAGAAAAAGCAATCGCAGACGATCATCCCCGTGTTCGCCTCTGGGCCGTCAGTGTCCTTGCGCAGCTCGACGATCCAGACACCGTGAAAATTGCGCTTCGTGCCTTCGACGGTATCGAAAAGCCAGACGTGTATCTCGATTTTGTGGTCTGGAATATTTGTCGCGAACACAAAGATAAATGGCTCTCGCAAGCGGAGAAAACGAATCCGTTTGAAAGCGCGAAAGATCTGCTGTTTGCGCTCCGCGCGGTAAATTCTTCGATTGGTGGCCACCAAATTTTCTCGGCTCTCGAAAAGGGTGAATTCAAGAGTGATCAGGAAATTGCGGATGTCGCGGACTGGGCTGCACGGACTGGGACTTCGTTGGACCCGCTCTTTGAATTTGCGCTCGCAGACGGGCGTTCGCCGGAGCAGCAGATTACCGTTTTGAATGCGCTGAACGATGCGGCGAAATTGAAGAAGGCGGTTCCGCAAGGCGACAAAACACGTCTCGCTAACTTTTTGAAGTCAGAGAACAACGGGCTTTTTTCTGCGGCTGCCAATCTCGCGGGCCCATGGAAAATCGAAGCGGCGCGGCCGGATTTGGAAGCTGCATTTCTTGCCGCAGAAAAATTACCTGCGCGTGCGGATGCTGCGTTGAATGGATTGCGTGCGCTCGGTGGACCGAAGACAGCACAGTTTCTCCGCAAGATCGCGTCAGATGACGCGGCAAGTTTTCAACTGCGTTCGCTCGCGGTTACGGGCATGATTCGGATGAACCCGAAAGTCGGTGCTGAACTGGCTATTCCGGTTTTGAAATCCGCGCCGAATGGAAAAGATCCACACGGAATTTTCGATGCAATTCTCGCAAACAAACAGGGACCGCCTGCGCTTGTTGCTGAATTGAACAAACCCGAAAACGCGTTGCCGCAGGAAATTGCGCTGGTCGGTTTGCAGAAAGCGAGCTCGGCCGCGACAAAGCCACAGGGATTGATCAATGCGATTCAGAAAGCAGGTAATCTTAAGCCCATGAAAATGGCGCTGACTCCGCCAGAGATGGAAGCGATGATGACTCTGGTAGCTGAAAAAGGCGATCCGCATCGCGGGGAAAAAATCTATCGTCGCGCTGCCTTGGTCTGCACGGCTTGCCACGCAATCGGCGGGGCGGGCGGTGTGATCGGGCCGGACCTAGTTTCGATTGGGTCGAGTGCGCCGGTTGATTACCTGATCGATTCGCTGCTGCAGCCTTCGGTGAAGATTAAAGAGGGCTATCACACCGTGTTGGTGACGTTGAAAAATGGAGATGCTTTTGCTGGTGCGATTGCCAGCGAGACGGGCGACGAAATCGTGATCCGCGATGCTACGGGCAATGAAAATCGAATTCCGAAAAGCGAGGTCGCGAAAAAAGAGATCAGTCCCGTTTCTCTTATGCCGCCGGGTTTGACGGCTCAGCTTCGTGAAGACGAGTTTGTTGATCTGGTTCGATTCATGTCGGAGCTCGGCAAGGAAGGAGATTTTTCGACCAAGCCAAATCGATACGTTCGCCACTGGAAAGTGTTGCAGCCGCATGAGCGTATTCGCGACGAAATCGGGCATTACAGCGAAAAGATTTTTGCTGAAAACGACAAAACCTACGTGTGGACGCTGCTATATTCCAGGGTCGACGGCAGTCTCCCAATGGATGATTTGCCTCAGCAAATCGGACGTGGAAAAAATCGTTACGGCGTTGCCAGTTTCGAAATTGAAGTCGCCGCTGCTGGGAAAGTCCCACTGAAGATCGACGCAAAGCTTGCTGATACGCATCTGTTCATCGGCGAAGATAAAATCGAGCTGCCAAAAGAAGGCAGTCAGGCCTCAATCGAGATCGACGTGAAAAAGCCGGGTAAACACAAAATCACCATGGCGGGTTTGCTGAACTGGGGCTGGGATTCCGTGCGTGTGGAAATCCCAAGCGATGCGACGGGCGTGGAATTGGTGAAGTAATGGCGTGCGAAAGCTGAAACAGGCAGAGATACGCGCATACGGACTTGGGCGATATTTCCTGTAACCCTACTGTTTACGGGTGATCACTCGATATGTATGTGCGGCGTTCGCCGGCGGGTATTTGTGGGTCGGAATTGGATTTTCCGGCGAAGGATCTTTGTACGATAAAATCGACGCGCTGATCGACGCAGCGAACGGTAAAGTAGGTCAACCCGTTGCAGGCCTGGCGGATGATGCCGAATTTTTCCGGCGGGTGAATCTCGACTTCGCAGGGGTGATACCAACGGTCGGTGAGACTCAGGCCTTCCTTGCTGGTAAATCCCGGACAAACGGGTAAAAGCGATCGATCACCTTCTTGGCGACACAAAAACGTACGCGCGACGAATGCGGGAGGCCTTTCACGTGCACCTGATGGAACGTCGCGGCGAAAATGATCTGTGGCAATCCTGGTTGGAAAATTCGTTCACTGAAAACAAGCCGTGGGATCAGATGACACGCGAAATCATTCGTGCTGATTTCCGCGATGAACCGAATCGAGGAGCAGCCTTTTTCCTGAAGCGCTTGAGCGTGAATAGCGAGTTGATCAACACCGCCTGCGCCGATTTTACGAATCCAGCGTTCGCTGCCGATTAAATAGTCTTCCCCTTCGCCCGTTGCCTGAGCCCCTTTTCCTGTGGTTGCTTGAAATTGGGTCGCTTCCGGAGTGGAAATCCCAAGTTTATCCGCAGCCGAAATGATGGCGTGAGCGAGGGGATGCTCAGATCGGGCTTCGAGCGCCGAGGCTAGGCGCAGATAGCTTTTGGCCTCCTCTGAGAGTGTTTCATCAATCGGAAAAGAACCTTCAGCGGTCACAATTTCAGTGAGAGAAGGTTTGCCGAATGTCAGGGTCCCTGTTTTGTCGACCGCGACGATATCGATGGTCGCGGCACGTTCCAGATGTGAACCTCCTTTTATCAAAATACCACGTCTCGCCACTCCACCAATTGCGGATAGAACAGTGGCTGGAGTGCTGATGACCAGCGCACAGGGCGAAGCAACGACCATCACTGTCATGGCCCGATAGAAAGCAGCTGCGATATCTTCTCCCATTGCGAGCCAGGGAATGAGAAAGACCGCGAGAGTAACGAGAATGACGCCGAGTGCGTAATTGCGTTCTGCGTTTTCGAGAAAACTTTGCGTCTTGGATTTTTCCTCTTTTGCTTCCGCCACCAGCTTGATCATCCGGGCGAGAGCGGAATCCCCGGAGCGTTTTGTTACCGTAAGTTCGATGCTGCCGGTTTGACAATGACTATTTCGCCGGGAGCTAACTCCTCAACTGGGACTTGCTTGACTTCGCCATCGCGTTTCACGAAAGCGAGGTCAGGGCTGAGGTCGAGAAGCGCTTCGATTGCCATGTTGGTTCGCTCCATTGCATAGCGCTGGAGGACGTTTGAGAAACTAAACAGAAAGAGCAATAGTGCTCCCTCAAAAGGGGCACCAACCAACGCCGCACCGAGAGCAGCAAGAACCATGAGGACATCGATATCGAGAACCTTTTTGCGAAGAGATGAGATCGCCGATTTAAAACCTTCCTAGCCAGCGAAAAGATAGGCCCCTAGGTAAAGCAGATTGGTTTTCCAGCCGGGGCCGATCGTTTTTCCGACAACAAGCGCGGTGATGAGGAAGATGAGTCCCAACGAGCAGGAAATTTCTTCGTTGTAATCGCCGGACTTTAATTTCGCGATGAAAGGGCGATTTTTGGCAGCTCTAAGGTCTTCTCTCATGTCAGCGGTGGTCGTATCCCTACTATGACCCCAATGCCGGATGACTGGCAAATTGGGGTGAGCGTTGCTTTATCCCTTTGACTCATCGTCACATTCACCTGCTAAAATCCTGGCCTGAGCAATCGCGCGCATCATGCCGCGGGCTTTGTTGACGGTTTCGTTGTATTCGTTTTCCGGAATAGAATCAGCGACAACGCCTGCGCCTGCTTGAACGTAGGCTTTCTTGTCTTTCAAAACGACAGTCCGCAATGCAATGCAGCTGTCATGATTCCCGTCGAATCCAAAATAGCCCACTGCCCCTGAATAGGCGCAGCGCTTGGCTTTTTCCATTTCGTCGATGATCTGCATCGCGCGGACTTTGGGACTGCCGCTGACGGTTCCCGCAGGGAAAGTCGCGCGCATCACATCATAGGCAGAAAACTCGGGGCGAAGCTGGCCTTCGACATCCGTCACAATATGCATCACGTGGCTGTAGCGTTCGATTCGCTGAAAATCTTTCACGGCAACAGAGGTGTATTCAGCGACGCGGCCAACATCATTTCTTGCCAAATCGACGAGCATGAGGTGCTCGGCACATTCTTTCGGATCGCTCAGCAAATCCTGCGCAAGGGCTTCGTCCTCTTCGGGAGTCTTTCCCCTCCAGCGAGTTCCGGCGATCGGGCGAATTTCGATTTTTTCATCAATCGCGCGGACATGAACTTCCGGCGAGCTGCCCACCAGTGAAAATTCATCGCCAAACTGAAGGCAAAACATGTAGGGCGAAGGGTTCACGTGACGAAGTGCGCGATACAAATCGATCGGAGCGCCGCCATAATCGGCTTCAAAGCGTTGACTCGGCACGACCTGAAAAATATCGCCCGCGAGGATGTATTCCTTAGCCTTATTGACCATCGCTTCGTATTCTTCTTTGGTCGTATTGCTCTGCGGCTCCGGCACATCCGGCTCAGTCATCAGCGAAAACGGTGCAAAACTGAGCGGCTTCGCCAATTTCTGAACGGTCGCTTCAATTCGCTGACGCGCCGCTTCGTAGCCTGCTTCGGCTGTTTCGTGATCGTCGCGAAAAATATTGCTCACGACCTGGATTTTGCGGAAACGGTGATCAAAAATCACGATTGTATCGGTGATCATGAAAATCATATCCGGAAGTCCCAGCGGATCCGGTTTTGTCTGCGGAACCGTCGTTTCGAAAAACTCCACCATGTCGTAGCCGAGAAATCCCACGGCTCCGCCGGCAAAAACGGGAAGCCCTTCGACCTCGACCGGTTCGAATTTTGCCATGTGGCGCTGGACTTCGTGAAGTGGATCACCGTCTTCTTCAGCGAGCGTGAATTTTTGGATGTCTCCGCCGGCACCTTCGCGAACTTCAATCTCTCGACCATGGGCCCGCACAATCATTCGTGGATCCGTTCCGAGAAACGAATAGCGCCCGATTTGGTCGCTGCTTTCCGCTGACTCCAAAAGGAAACACGGCGTGCTGCCATCGTTCAGCTTCTGGAAAGCCGAGACCGGCGTTTCATAGTCCGCGGCCAACTCGGTCCAAACCGGAATGAGATTTCCGGATTTGGCCAGTTTAGAAAAGTCGTCGAATGATGGTTTGAGTGCAGTCACAGCGCGGCAAAGATGCACTCCTGTTTCCAGATTGCAAAGCGGGCTTTTTGCGCGGAAATCTAACTCCCAATGAAACGAAATCTTTTCGCCTACGGCACGCTCTTGGTTCCTGATATCTGGGATTTAGTGGTCGGGGAATCTTTCCGAAGCGAACCGGCTGTATTACCAGAATTCGAGGTTTTTCGTGTGATCGGTGGTGATTTTCCGGGAATTACGAAATCTGAACGGGCAGATGCGAAAGTCCCCGGGCGTGTGTATTTCGATCTCGACGAGATTACCATTGCGCGACTGGATGCCTACGAGGGCACATTTTACGAACGTCTCAAAGTAGAATGTAATCACAAAGAATCTGACGAACAGATTCATTGCGATACTTACATTGTCCCGAAACCTGCCGCGGAGGGAGTTTTGAGCGTCGAAGTTTGGACACTGGAGTGGTTTCAGGCTGAGGCTCAGGAATCGTACATCGAAAGAATGCAGGGAGCAGGTTTCTGATTCAGCCTCCCCGCTGCCCTCTATTCGAAGCGATAAACGATCACTTCTCCCGAGTTCAATTTGCGAAGATCGAACTCGACTTCACCAACCGATTTGTTTCGTGATCAATTTTGATGGTAGACCGTCATGATTGACCGTCGGGTTCCTTTTTTCATGACCACTGCGGTGTGGTTTGGACCGGTTGTTGCATTGGGAAACTTGGCATCACACATTTCGACGACATCACCCGGTTCTAATTTCTCTTTCGATCAATCAACGACGCGCCCCCAAACCCGCAGTCCTTTTCCGGCGGGGCGTTTGGCTTCTGCTGCTTTGAACACTTCGTTCGCCAGAGTCCAGCATTCTCCGTTTCCCACTTGCTTGCCTTTGTTGGTTTTAACAAAGGCCACGATTTTTTCGATCGTGTCTTTAGCTGAGTTGGCCTCCGTTTTCTCACTAAGTTCCTTCCGGATAGCCTCCATCCTGGAGGTTCGTTCTTTTGCGATGTAATCCTGATCTTCTTTTGAAAGTGTAGACTCATTTTCCATTGCAGCTTAGCGGGGCTTCGTCAAACCAACCCTGTTCGATCGAATTCGGCGAGGCAGTATTCGTATTCTTTCGCGAGCTGATCGACGACGTCGCCGGAGCGCATGGCTTTGGGCATGACTTCCCACGTGTAGGTTTCCATTTCGAAATGCTGACACCAACCAGGATCAGCCCCGAGAAGATCGAGCGTATCGCTGATGTGATCGCGGGTGTCTCCGAAAATGGCTTCAGGCTGGGCGTGAATCGGAACGTGAAAATGAACCCGCCATTCGTCGCCGGCGTCACCTTTATTTTCATCTGCCCACGCCAAGGCGTCAGGCAAATCGCGGAATCGCTCGATGATGTCGTCGCCTTTGCGGACGATGACTTGATGCAAATAAACGTCATCTTGAAATTCGGAAAGTCGCGAACGCGAAGCTTTGTCAGGCGTCAGTTTTAACGCTGAGCTGAGGTGGATTTTGCTGATTCGCAATCCGGCTCCGCGCAAATTGGCGAAAGCGTCAGCGGCGTTTTCGTATTCCACGGCAAGGTGGCAGGTATCGTAATTGATTCCGATGTTTTGAAGGATTGACGCTTTTTCGTTTTCGGAAACGCCATTGGTCAGCTGATCAAAAAACGCGACGCTTTCGAAGCTATTCTCAAAAAGTCCCAGCGGTTCAGGCTCAAGCCCAAGGTGCAAATCGCGTCCGGTTTTTTCGCGGAGAGCTTCGAGATGACGATTGCAGTCACGAAGATTTGAAATGATTGCGCTGATCTTTTTGTTCTCGTCGGGCTGTCCGATGACGAATTCTTTGAACGATCCGGGCAAGGTGCTGACGCTGCCGCTTTGGCCTTCAGGTGCGATTCTGCAAAGCAGGTCGAAAAGCTGATTGGTATAAGTCAGCCGCGCTTGGTGCGACCAATCCGGTGCGTAGACTTGTTCTTTCACCCGGTTTCCGTGAAACGTGCCGTAGGGAAATCCGTTGATTGTAAAAACGTAGGCATGGTTTTTGTCGAGCCACCGACGGAAATCATCGACAAGGGAAGCATCGGCGGTCAACTCTGCCGAGGCGTCTGCAGAGAGGCGCAATCCGATACCGTAGGGTTCGGAATTAGGACAAACCTGATCTTTTACTTTGAGCGTGTATTGATCGAGTCCCGCGAAAGTCTCGGCCCACGTTTCGCCGCGATGAATATTGGTGCAATAACCGAGATGGATGCCGTGTTTGAGCTGCATTGTTCTGTAAGTTGTCTCTAATCCCCCGTGTTATGGGGAGCAAGAACGGATTTGGGTGGGATTAAAGAAGTTTTTATTTTACCCAAATGCTAAGATTGGACTTGCGTTTTCCATTAGTTAGCGAAAAATTTCCTAACCAAATAATGCCCGATTCTAACACCGATACCAAAAAAAGTCCGAACGCCGTTTAGGTATCCTGCCTTCTAGGACGGGCTTATTACCTCCATTTGGGAGTGTTAGAGCGGATCTTAAAAAAAGAGGGGTTGGACAAAAAATTGCGCCCGGGGATGTGCAATGTTCTGCTTGCTCTGTTGGATGAGGATGGTCAAAGGATCAGCACCATTGCAAGCCGAATTCGCGTCGCAAAGAGCACGATGACGGGAACGGTTGATCGCCTGAAAGCCAGTGGATTAGTGAGAGTGAAAGTCGATTCTAAAGATCGCCGTGCGCAGCGGCTTTCACTGACGGCTAAAGGAAAATCGCTTGAGCCGGCGCTAAGAACAGCATTGGCGCAATTGGGGAGCACGCTTGGAGAAACGATGTTGGCTGCTGAGAAAAAAGAGTTCTCCCGGCTTCTTGAAGTAGTTATCGACTCGATGGAGTCAAAGCCTGATTCGGTCTGACTGCAAAGGACGTTGCGGTGCAAAGTCGACTTCGTTTTATAGCGGGAGAATGATGAGAATGAGGTAGGTTTGTGATGAACCTGTTTTTCTTTGACCGTGAAATTTCTGCTATCTGCTTCTTTCGTTTTCTCAATTCTCGCCAGTGTATTGCAGCCGATTGCGTCGGCTCAGTCGGTTTCGCCAAGGCCTTTCTCAGACACCGCGCAAATTGTAGATAACTGGTCTGCGGATCAACATTTGTGGACGAATGGAACGCTACCGGTGTCTTCCCGGAATCTGGCTGATTTAGAGAAGTGGCTCGACGAGAACGCGCCGAACTGGACGGTTGTTTTGATGCAAAATGCACGGCAGCAACGTTATCAGGGGAGATCGGGGATGAATGCCGTGGAATATTCGCTGGGGGAAAAATTGCCGAACCAAACAGGGTTCAGCAAGATGCTCGACTCACGAGTGGCTCAGAAAAACGGGGCGATCTTTGTTCTGTTTTTGGAAGAGAGAAAATTTTCTTATTTCAGTTCTGATGCGATGGACTTTCGCCGATTGGGCCATCGTCGCTGGGTGGGTGATTTGGACAAACCTGCGATCCGGGCGATGCGGAACGGAGGTCGAATCGTCGATGCGGTGAAAGACACGATTTCCAATATTGAGACAAAGCTCACCAAAGCGATTGCGGGCGAAATTGCAGCGAAGAAACGCGCCGAAATTGAGCGAAAACGCGCCTTGGAGGAGGTGAAATTGCTTTCAGGGAAAGTGATGGGAGAGATCGACGAAGCTCTGGCATTTGCAGATGAGTTTCGGAGCCGGTTTCCTAAACTCGAAGGCGATTTGCTTGAAGACAACGCGCCATCATGGCGGGCGAATGCAAAAGCGGTTGCAGATTTTGCCGTGGCGAACCAAGTGAAGGAGGCCCATGAATTGGCCGGCCAAACGCGAAGCCAGTTACTCGATTTTCGAAGGAATCTTCAATTGTGGGAAAAGAACGCGGAAGCGATTGCTCGATTAGAAAAACGAATTGAGGGGATGCGCGGGAATTATGGGGTCGCAAGCGTTGATGGGCTTGCTGCGCAGGCACGGGATGCGTTTCGCTCTGCGTCGGAAAATTATCTTCACGGCGATTCAATTTATCGGCAGCAGCTTGAAACGGGCAATCGGCTCGTTTCGCAAACGGAGTCGGAATTTCAATCCTGGCAAGCGGCGGTTGCGGCTGAGAAAAAACAGCAGGAGGCTCGGGAATTGACGAACAAAATTGCGCTGATTGTGGCGGGTATTTTGTTCATCGTCGCTTTGATTGTCGCGAACCGAATGCGTCGTCCAGCCAAATTAGAGGCGGAGGATTTGCTCAAATCCTGGAAGCGTCAGCTGAAAGGAAAATTCGATCGGCTGTTTGAATTGATGGATCGGACTACGATTCTTGTGGGGTCGTCTTCGGAGGGCGAGAATCGAGAGTTTTCAGGAACCACCGAAGAACTTCGGAAGAAGGCGATCCGTGAGGTTGATGAGCTTTTCATCATGTCGTCAGCGACGGATCAGGTCATGGATGATGTCGAAAAATCGGTCGAACCGGGCAGTTTTTGGGGCGGCTTGGTGAATCTTTTTTCATGGACTCGGTACCAACGGGCCACTGAATTACTGACTTCTAAAGCGATTGGATTTGATAGGGATCAGGGGCTGGCACCGATCATTTCGCCGAAGAACCGCGAGTTGCTTGGTTCCGAAGGCGATTACAAACCATTCAAAATGTCGTTCAAAAGGTTGATCGAAATTTACGACGATAAACAAACGACGGCTCGTGAAACGGTTGAACGCCTCGGGGCGGGGATTGATGGATTGCCATTGAAGGCTGAAGAATTGACGCAGAAACTTTCTGAAATCTCCGAAGGCCAACTTCAAACTAGCGAGCGGGCGGCGAAAGATCACTTTTTTCATCTGACGAATCTCGGGATCAAGCTCATCCCGGCGATTGAATCAAATTTGAAATCAGCTCGCAAAATAGGCAAGAAAGATCCTGTGGCGGCGCTGGAAGGGCCCATAAATATCGCTATACGGCAGCTGAAAAATGGTAATTGGCTTGCGGCGAGGATTGGAATGGCACGGCACAAGTTCCGTGAAAATGTGGAAGAAAAAGTCGCGACTTTGGAGAGCCACGGTCGCCGGATTCGTTGGGTTGATGAGTTGCTGAATTCGCTCACTGCAAAATCGGAGGCTCTCGCTGAGTTAGCGGTGGAGCGAGATGCGGATCAGGATTTAAACGAATTTGGTGATTCGCTCATTAAGGCATGGGGGCGAATAGCGTCGTGTGCACTCATTTCGAAGGGGGCCGAAAATGAAATTCCAGAAATGATCGAAAAGGCCCGACGCAAGGTGAGCGGTGCCCGAATTTCACTTTCAGAAAAGCTGAATATGCCTATTAAAAAAATATTGGTGGAAGAAAATCTAAATCCCGATGATCGACTCGCTGCTGCGGGCGTTGAATTGGAAGCGGCTCGATCTGCCTTGAATCTTGGCAACAATGCAGTCGCTCTTGGTGACGTTGAAGACATTGAAGGTCTCATCGACGAGGTGGCTGATCTCATTTTACAAAGCCGATCAACTGCTGATCACTTCAAATCCTGGAAAACTGAACTCACGGATCGAGGTGAAACTCAGAAAAGCAAAGTTCAACCAACTGCGACTTTGTTGGAAGATTTGATTCAAAATTATGATTCGGAAGTGCTTCGTTTCAGTGTCCGGTTTGGAACAGAGCCGCTGGGGCAGGATTCAGTTCGGGATTCGATTAAAGCGGCTGAAGGGCATCTCCAAAACTTTGATGAAGCGCTTTCGAATGCCGCTTCTGCATTTGCCGATGGGCGATTGATCGAAGCCAGCGGCCGATCCGAGCGAGCGGGAAATGAACTGGATTTTGCGACTCACCAAATCGCATTAATCGAAGATCAACATGCGGCGTTGAAAGCGGCTGAGGCTACCAATCAATCCCGTCATTCTGAGTATTTGGAAAAAGTGAAGGCGTTGGAATCGCAAATTTCTGATTTTCGAACGATGACAAAGACGGTGGAAAGTCATCTCGTTTTGAGCAAATACCTCGGAGTTGTTGCGAAAAAGTTTGAAGTGGCGAGTCCGAACCCATTCGAAATCAACCATGACTTGGATACCTCGCAGCGGAATCTGGAAGCGGTTGAGCAAAGTATTGCAACAGATTGGGAGTGCTTCGATTCTGCAGAAAATGCAATTCGTAAAGCGCGACGAGTTCTCAAGCAATCGGACAGCCTGATACAAACTGCTAAGACTGATAATATCACCGACAGCGTCGATTTAACCAAAGCGATTCAGCATCATAAAAATCTCACGGAGTTCGTGGAAAAAGCGGATGCCTATCTAAAAACTGAGCATGGAAATTGGCCGGGGGTAGAGAAAGAGGCGGCAGATGTCGCTGCCGATGCGCTGGTTGTTCGAGGTGCGATTGATCACGAATTACAACGGGCCAATCTCGCCGTGGTTAAAATCCATGAGGCGACTAATGCCATTTCGCATTTGCGTGGATGGCGCAGTTCCCACGGGATTCGGCGCGATAAATCGGCTGGGTCATTCGAGTTTACGGAAGCTCAAAACGCTCTCGCTTCGGGGCAGTACGAACAGGCTCGGCAATTTGCGGAAAACAGTCGAGCTCATGCTGATAGAGCGCTGAAGCTCGCAGAGGCGCGCGAACGCGAGGCTGAAGCACAGAACGCCGCAGAGCTGCTGCGGCTGCCGCTGCAGCCCGTCGTCGAGCCGCGCGGGCGGCATCGTTTTCAAGTAGTAGTGGAAGCAGTTTTGGGTCGTCGAGTGGAGGCAGCGGCTTTTCAAGCAGCAGTTTCTCTTCGGGGTCGTCTGGTTCCAGTTCAGGATTTTCCAGATCAGGCTGGTAAGGAAGATCCAGTTTTACGATCATAGGCTATTGGCGGGCCTGAAGCTGCTGCAATACCTGTTCCCAATGATCCGAGTTCTCCCCAATTTCTAAATCCAGAATGGTATCCAAATTCAAACCGCCTTTCTGAGACTCGCCATCATGGCATTCGAGGCAATGTTGTGAAACGATGGCCTTCCATGTTTCTGCTGAAGTAGAGACCCGCTCAAAATTAAAATTACGAACCAATAGGGAATCTTCATCGAACCAATAGGGTAAGTTCGTTGAGCCAACCCTATTGGTTCGTGGATCGTGGGGAAATGTCAGGGTTTTGGCCAGTTTAAATGTTTGTGGAGAAAGTTGAACGAGGCTTGTCCGTTGATGGAATGACCGCCTTGAAAAAATTCAATTTCAGTTTTGTCAGCGAGGCCAAATTGAGCGTAAAGCCACCGAACTTTTGCGTATTCGTGAGCAACCCACTCGTCTCGTGAAACACGGTCGTGATGGCCGCGCTCGACCATAAAGGGGCGAGGGAAAATCAGGCCTGCCATTTCAGCATAATCGAAGGTATGACCAAGGTTCCAATACGGCATTTCCCATTCGATCGAGCCCATAAAACCGTTTTCGAAATCCGTCGCCGCGACTTTTCGCGTCCACTGGTTGAAGTCGCCGGAGCAGATTGATAGAGCGTAGTCTTCGATCAACGCAGGAAGCCGGACGGCGGATTCGCCACCGTAGCTGAGGCCGTAGAATCCGATCCGTTTTGGGTCCACGTTTGGCTGCGTTTTTAACCAACTGATAATTTGTTCGTGGGACGCAGTGATGAGCGAAAACATGGAGCAACCGAGAGCGTTGGATTTTCGATCGAGCCATCGGTAACGTTCTTCGCCGCGGTAGAGGTTGTGGGGTGAGAAAACGATGAAGCCGCGTTCTGCCAGTTTCGCTGCGTATCCGCCGTAAGCGGTCTTCTTTCCGTCAATGGTATCGATCGGCAATCCGTTTCGACCATGTTGGCAAACGACGACGGGCCGTTTTTCATTGGGTTTCAAATCGTTCGGCAAAATGAGTGCACCCCACGCGAAAAACTCGGGATAGACGTCGAGCGTGACATCCCAGGCGGTCCACTTTTCGGTTTTCAAAATCTGTCGGGAGCGCGGGTTTAAAGGCGATCGCACTTCGTCGAATTCGCCAATTAATTCTTTGCGAAATTCATCGCGAAAAGGCCGGGCGTTTTGAATGAAATTTGCGGGATCGAGAATGGGGAACTCGCGCTCGGTCGTCCATTTTTTCTGATTAAGCTGTGGCTCGGCGGTGTGGAAAAACCTTTCCCGACGAACGACGTCGGCTTTTCTAATCAGTGACTGAACATGATTTTCCATCTGTTGAAAAATTCGCTGATGCCTTTCCTCATTTTTAAAATTGGGGCGGGCATCAAACAAAAATGTCATCGGCGGTATTCTCGCGATTTCGGTTTGAAATCCGATTTCCTGAGCAAAGACAGCGACCGCGGGAAAGTCTCCGCGGGAGTTTCCGTTTGCTTCCGCGAGAAGAATTTGCGGAGGGGTTTTCTCCATTCTAAGCAGCGGGCCGATTCGATCAACTTCGGCCGAAAGAGCTTCGGGAGTCGGTTGTGTGATTTCGCCTTTTTGATCGGTGACGTTTGGCATCATCGAGTTTTCAATCACAAGCGTTCGGGGCCAAATGAGCGTCGCAATTTCGGCGTCCCCGAATTCGCGGAGCAGTCCAAAAACATTCCGATAAATTGGCTCGGCGGCGATGTTGTGACGAGGTCCAAAATAACCGCTAACGAGTGCGTTATCGATTCGGGGATCGGCCGCGGCGGAATAGAATGCGACGAGTCCGCCTTCGCCGTAGCCAGCAACATTGATGGTGTCGGCCAGTTGATTTTCGCGGAGCCAATCGACTAGTGCGAGAACCGATTGAACTTCGTAGCCAATCACATGCCGCCCCATCTGAAACGCCTGCCGATAAATCCATTCGCGGTGAGTTTGATCTGATTTCTCTATTCGTGCGTCGTCTCCATCAGGCCCGGCGTAAATCTTCCGGTTGATCGTCGCGGGGATGATGACGCGAAATCCTGCATCTGCGAAACGAAGCGCCATTTGTTTTTCAGGGAGCAGTTTTCCACCGATACCGAGCATGTCTTCCGGCGTTTCATCCGCGTCAGGAATCAGGATGACTGCGGGAGGAACGACGGTTGATGAGTCATCGGTTGCTTTTGGATTTACATAAAGTCCTTCAGCAGATAAACCATCGAGGACTGACCAACGAATTTGGTGGACGGTGAATTTTGGAGTCTCAGCAACGACCGAACTGGCTGGATTGCCTGAACCATCAACTGATTCAGCCGTTACGAATTCCATTCGCGGGGAAAGCCGCGTGTCGGAGAGCCCGATTATTTCACGGAAACGCAGCCGGTTTTTCTCAATTGATTTTGCGTAATCGGCGGTGGGATTTCGATTCCAATATTGGAATC
>ERZ887942.759-NODE-759-length-24730-cov-20.220304_pt1 | contig 24730 bp, 23 predicted proteins | sample MGYA00521099_ERZ887942 | MGnify/ENA primary metagenome ERZ887942 (study PRJEB32303, sample SAMEA104408605) | aquatic metagenome | biome: Brackish water; feature: Pelagic; material: water | place: Baltic Sea | collected 2014-06-07T06:48:00 | depth 16,251 m ...
GGAAAAACCCCCTAGCCATGGGCTTTCAAGCCCTAGCGAAACAAACGCCCTGTTTTTGTTGGTAATCGAACCTTTTTTTGTTGGACAGAACCGTCCTGCGACGATAATTCCCGCTCGCACGCAAGTGCGAATACCCAATAAAACGGCAGCGTAGCTCAGGGGTAGAGCAGAGGACTCATAAGCCTTTTGTCGGTGGTTCAATTCCACCCGTTGCTACCATTTTTTGAAAGCCCTCCTGCTGGAATCAGCGAGAGGGCTTTTTCGTCCCTAGAAGAATCTTCCTTCTTCACCCTCCCATTGGCGGCGTTTGCGTTTTGTGAGGCGGCCTTGGTCGCCTTCTTTTCGGAATTGGCGGTCTTCTTTTAGGGCGAGGCGGCGGCGTTCGGCTTCGGCGAGAATTTCGGCAGGGGTGTGGTCCGTGTAGGCGGCCTGGGCAACGGGGGCGCTGACTCTTTTTTCGAGGAGTTCGATCACTTCGACAGTACGCTTGTAGCTGTTGTCGGGTGACGGGACTTCGAGGGTGTCACCAACTTTGAGCGCCGAGCTGGGCTTGAGATTCTGGCCTCTGCGTTTGATTTTCCCGGCCGAGCAGTCGTGCGAGGCCTTGCTGCGGGTCTTGTAGAGCCGGACCGACCAGAGCCATTTATCAACGCGCATCGTTCCTGGCGGGTTTCGGGGGTGGGGGAATGAGGAGGACGATTTCGCCCTTCACCTTGCGTTCCGAGAAAAACTCCTGCAGTTCACGCGAGGTGCCATGATGGAGGGTTTCGAAGGTTTTGGTGAGTTCGCGGGCGACGCAGATCGGGCGATCGGGCGCGAGTTCGGTGAGGATTTCGAGAGTGGAGGGGAGGCGGTGGGGAGACTCAAAAAAGAGGGTGGTCTCTCCCGAGTCGAGGGCGGCTTGAAGTTGCTTGCCTCGTTTTCCTTTTTTGACGTGGAGGAATCCGTGGAAGGAAAAGGGGTGGGGTGGAAATCCGGAGGCGACGAGGGCGGTGGTGATGGCGGAGGGGCCGGGTAGGACGGTGAACTCGATCTCCTGATCACGGCAGGCTTTGAGAAAGCGGTGGCCGGGATCGGAGAGACAGGGAGTTCCAGCGTCCGAGATGATCGCGATTTTTTCGCCGTTCCGAGCACGTTCGATGAGTTCGGGAATGCGTTGTTGCTCGTTGTGATCGTGGAGCGAAATCAGAGGGCGTGCGATTTCGAGGTGATTGAGGAGACGTAGTGAGTGGCGGGTGTCCTCGCAGGCGATGAGGTCGGCTTCGCGAAGGGTGTTGATGGCGCGCAGGGTGATGTCGCCGAGGTTGCCGATGGGTGTCGGGACAAAAGTGACCTTGGGATAGCGGGGCTCGTGTTTAGATGCCATCGGCAAGGCGGGCAATGATGGATTGGGTGGCGCGCTGGAGGGCGTCGGGCAGGGCATTGACGCGGGCGGTCTGCAGGTTGTCGTCGACGAAGAGACGGGTCCGGCCCCTGGCTTTTCCAGAATCTAGAACGAGGCCCGGCCGATTGGCATCGATGAGTTGATAGGAGAGTTTGACCTCGAGTCGCAGTTCTTCGGATCGAAGGACATCGACGGTGGATGAGCGAACCTGCTTGTAGGTTAGGTCTTCGAGGGTGATGAAAAGAGTGGCATCGGATTCTCCGGCAATTTTCCCGAGGCGATAAGTGCCATCCTGGACGAGGGCATCGACCATGGAATTGGTCGTGAGAGCCTCAATACGGGGGAAGACGATCCGGCTCGTGGCGAGGGGAACCGAGATCGTTTTGATGGCTTCGAGATGGGATGGCTTGCTACCGCCGAAACGGTAGCCGGCACAGGAAGAGAGGAAGCCGAAGCAGAAGGCGAGGAGGAGGAAGCGCATGTGAATTTACTGGGCGCTGAGTTTGTTGATCCAGGCTTGGGCGCGGGAGCGGAGGGGGCCGGGCTTGGATTTGCGGACGGCTTCACTGTAGTAGAAGAGAGCGGAAGCGGTTTGGCCTTTTTTGCGGTAGAATTCGGCAATATCGTATGAGCGCTGGATGTCACCGGAAGAGAGTTTGGCAATCTCCCGTTTGGCATCGGCAGCGCGCTTGCTGTTTGGGTAGCGGATGAGGACATCATCGAAGGCTTGCTTGGCGCGGTCCAGATTGGCGGTGTCCTGGTTGCCTGCCTTGGCCTGGGACAGGAGGATTGAGCCAATGCGATACTGGGCCTCGGGGGCATATTTCGAATCGGGGTAGTCGCGTGTGAGTTGGCGAAAAGCCGAGATGGCTTGGGCGTCTCCCTTGATTCCAGATCCACGGCTTTGGAGGACCTCGCCGATGGTGAATTGGGCCCGTTCGGCAGATGCGGCGCGGGGAGCGTTATCGCGGACTTTTCCGAGCATCTCGGTCGTTTTTTTGACATCGATGCGGGACTTGATTCCGACGAAAGAGTTCTTGATGTGACCTTGGGCGGCTTGGTGAGCGATGGTTTCCTGCCGCTTCATGGCCTCGGCATAGTGGGGAGAGGCGGGGTATTTGGTAAGGACGGCATCGTAGGTTTCAAAGGCCTCGAGGGGCTCGCCATCGCGCTCGAGGAGTTTGGCGTAGCGATAGGCGGCGTCGGCAGCGACGGGGGAGAGTGGGTATTTAACTGTGATCGCTTTGAAGTCCTTCATGGCACGGCCATATTTCCCGGCTTTTTCAGAAGCTGAGCCACGGTTGTAAAAGCCTTGTGCGGTGCTTTCCCCGGCGCGTGTATTGCTTGCGAGTTGGGCCGCGTCGGGGCTGTCGCCACAGGATGGGAGAAAAATTGTGGCGCCGAGAACGAAGGCAGCCTGCTTGATCGAAATCATAATTTGGAATTTAGGGAATCCTCCGAAAAGAAAAAGGAGCATTTTTCGGAATGAGGAGTGCTTTCTTTGGAGGCTGAGTCTGTGGTAGCATTTTTCCGATGAGAAAAACCCGTGTTTTGGAATGGATTCTGAGGATTACGCTCGGGTGTTTCTTCATCTGGAGCGGTGGGATGAAGCTGCTTGATTTGCAATCGTTCACCGAATCTGTGGGGAATTTTCAATTCCCGATGGAGGAGAGGCTTCCGGGTGACTCTGAGGATTTTTTTGAAGAGCCGGCCGATGCCTATATTGCCTACAGTTTACCGTGGTTTGAGGTGTTTGCAGGGCTGGCGGTGCTGAGTGGAATTGGGAAAACGGGTGGACTGGCGATTCTTCTTGGAATGTTGGTTTCGTTCAATTTGGCACTTTGGTCGGCCTGGAATCGTGGAATCATTGATTTGAACTGCGGGTGTCATGGGGCTTCGGGCACGCCCACGAATTTCCCGCTCAAAATTGCCTCCAATTTTGGGCTGATTGTGGTGGTGGGGATCATTTTTTGGCTGATTTGGAAGAATCGCAGGATTTCCGCTCGGATTTCGAGTTAAGCGACGAGTGGCTTGATTCATGGGAGTTGGAGAATAGAGTCTCGCCATGACCTACGCCGAACGTCTGAAATCCCGCCTTGAAACGACTGGGTCAGCCCTTTGTGTGGGTTTGGATCCCCGGCCGGATTTAACGAAAGGAGGCGTCGAAGGGATCCCCGAATTTTTGCGCCGGGTCATCGGTGAGACTTCGGACCATGCCGCGGCCTTTAAGCCCAACATTGCTTACTTTGAAGCGATGGGGCTTCGTGGACTTGAAATTCTGGATGAGTTGCTGGGAGAGATGCCAAAGGAGGTTCCTGTGATTCTCGATGCCAAGCGGAGCGATATTGGCGAGACGCAGAAGTATTACGCGCGGAGTTATTTTGAAAACTGGGGGGTGGATGCGGTGACTTTGAGTCCTTTTCTGGGGTATGACACCCTGGAACCGTTTTTGGATTGGGAGGGAAAAGGGATCTACTTGCTGGCGGTGACTTCCAATCCCGGGAGTGCGGACTTTCAGCGTCGCGATTGCGAAGGGAAGGCTCTCTTTGAGCGGGTGGGCGAGCTTTGTGACCGGGCGAAGGCGGAGGGGAGGAAGACGACCGCCGGATTGGTGGTTGGTTTGACGAATGCCGACGGGGATGTCTTGGCAAACCTTCCGGATGTTCCGCTTTTGATCCCGGGACTGGGTGCACAAGGGGGATCGTTGGATTCGCTTAAGGGGAGTGGTCGGGAGGCGCCGAACGTGATTAATGTTTCCCGTGGAATCACCTATGCGGAGGGCAATACCGACTATGCGGGATTGGCAAAGCATTGGGCCGAAGAAATTACAAAGAGTCTTTCCTAAGAGAAAATGGAACAAAAGAAGCGCAATTCAGGGTTGAAGCCCAAGAAGGGGTGGTCGGGTCGAAACTATACCTTTTGGCGGCATCGTCTTCTCCCCCAATTGCTGAAGAAACGGGAAGGTGAGTCGCAACCTGCAATTTTGAGTCCCCCGGAGGAAGGGGTGATTCGGGCAACGTGGATTGGACATGCTTCGTTTCTGGTGCAGTTCGGAAGTCATGCCGTGATTTTTGATCCCAACTGGGCAAATTTTCACGGGCCGGTGAAGAGGCAAATCGAGCCGGGGTTGAAGCTGGAGAACCTGCCCAAGCTGGATTTGGTTTTGGTCTCGCACGCGCACTTTGATCACCTGCACAAGAAGTCGCTGAAGGCGATTCACGCGAATGAGGGCATCGTCGTTCCACAGGGGAGCGGGAGCCTGGTGAAGCGGTTGGGCTTTTCAGGGGTGTTGGAAATGAAGGTTTGGGAAGAGCGGGAGATCGCGGGAATGCGGGTTCTTCATACTCCAAGCCACCATTGGGGGGCAAGATACGGGGCGGATGTGAACCGGGACTACGGTGGTTTTATGGTGGGATCGGGGTCGCGAAAAGTTTTTCACTGCGGGGACAGCGCTTACTTCCCGGGGTTCAAGGAGATCGGTGAGAGGGAGGACATCTGTCTCGCGATGTTGCCGATTGGGGCCTACGACGCGCCGAGCGGGAGAGATGTGCACATGAATCCGGAGGAAGCACTACAGGCGTTTGAGGATCTGGGCGCGGAACTTATGGTGCCGATGCACTATGGCACCTTTCCACTTGGGAACGAGCCACAGGATGAGCCGATTGAGAGGTTACTCGAAGAGGCGAAAAAGAGGGGTTTGGAAGACAGGGTGATCGTTCCGGAGGCGGGGAAGGCACTCGAAGTCTAGAGAGCTGGCTGCGGGTGGCTGTATTGAGAAAAGGAGTGTTGAACTTGTCCGGGGGTGGTGGATGCCAGGAACCTTGGGCGGTGCCCCGATCTTTGATTCGCCTTTGGTGCCCGGAGATCCGGGTTTTGGTCGCCGCCCGGGAGCGCGTCGGTCCTGCTTAAAGCAGTCCGGCGATAACGAGGCTGACGATGGCCATGACGTTGATGAGGATGTTCATCGAAGGGCCGGAGGTGTCCTTGAGGGGATCTCCGACGGTGTCGCCGACGACGCTGGCTTCGTGGGTGGCGGATCCTTTGCCGCCGTTGTGGCCATTCTCAACGTGCTTTTTGGCATTGTCCCACGCGCCACCGGCGTTGGACATGAAGAGGGCGAGGAGGACGCAGCCGAGGAGGGCTCCGATGAGGCAACCGGCGAGAGTTTTGGCTCCGGCCTGGGCTCCTTCCGGTCCAATGAGATTGAAACCGAATCCCACCACGATCGGGGTGCCCACGGCGAGGAGAGCAGGGCCGATCATGCTTTTAGTGGCGGCTTTGGTGGCAATGTCGATGCAGCGGTCACTGTCTGGTTCGACGGTGCCCTTGAGGATGCCTGGTTCGGCAGCAAATTGTCGGCGGATTTCCTCGATCATGCTGCCGGCGGCTTTGCCAACGGCGTCCATGGTGAGTGCGCCATTGTAAAATGGGACGGCACCACCGATCAAGAGGCCGACGAAGAAGTAGCGGAGGGAATCGGGTGAGGCGAGGTCCAGTGAGATTTCGGTTTTTTGAATGAAGGCGGTGATGAGGGCCAGGGCGGCGAGACCGGCGGCACCGATGGCGAATCCTTTTCCGATGGCGGCGGTGGTGTTGCCGACGACGTCGAGGGAGTCGGTGATTTCGCGGGTTTTGTCACCCATTTCAGCCATTTCGGCAATGCCGCCTGCGTTATCAGCGATGGGGCCGTAGGCATCGATGGCCATGGTGATGCCGACGGTGCCGAGCATGCCAATTGCAGCGAGTCCAACGCCGTAAAGGCCGGAGAATTCGTAGGATCCATAGAGGGTGGCGGCGATGGTAAGGATGGGAAGGACGACTGATTTGAGCCCGACTGAGAGTCCGCAGATCACGAGGGTGGCGACACCGGTTTCGCCCTGTGCGGCGATGGTGCGGACGGGTTTGCCACCGGTGTAGTGTTCGGTAATCAGGCCGATGAGGACTCCTCCGACTGCGCCGCAAAGAACGGCGAGGGCGTAATTGGCACTGAGACCGAAGAAGGAGGTGACTCCGAAGGAGGCAATGATGAAAAGAACGGCAGCTCCGATGGTGCCGATGCGGAGAGACTGGGCGGGGTCCTTGTCAGCGAAAAGGTTGACCATGAGGATACCGAGGACGGAGCAAACGATGCCGACGGTGGTGAGGATGAGCGGAAGCTGTATCATCAGGGCGAGGTTTTCAGCTCCGCCAAAGGCGGCCGCTCCGGCTGCCGATGCGATGGCGATGGTGGCGATCTGGGCTCCGCAGTAGGATTCAAAAATATCCGAGCCCATACCGGCGACGTCGCCGACGTTGTCACCGACGTTGTCCGCGATCACGCCGGGGTTGCGGGGGTCGTCTTCGGGGATGCCGGCTTCGACTTTGCCGACGAGGTCGGTGCCGACGTCAGCCGCTTTGGTGAAGATGCCACCGCCAACACGGTAGAAGAGGGCAACGAGGGACGCGCCCATGGCGAAGCCTTCGAGGATCTCAGGGAGGTGATCATGACCCTTGAAAATCCAGAAGAGGGAGCCGAGTCCAAGGAGTCCCATCGCGGCGACAGTGAGGCCCATGACGGCTCCACCGGAGAAGGCGATCTTGAGGGCGCGGGCGGCCCCTTTTTCATTGGCGGCGATACAAGTGCGGACGTTGGCGAGGGTCGCGGTTTTCATGCCGATGAAGCCGGCGGCGGAAGAGGCGAGGCAGCCCATGAAGAAGGCGGCGGTCTGAGGGCCGCCGAAGGCTTTTTCCTGAAAGAGAAAGAGGGCTCCGCCGAGGACCATGGCAAAGAGGGAGATGAGCTTGAACTCACGGGTCATGAAGACCATGGCTCCTTTCTGAATTTGAAGGGAGATTTTTTCAGCCTTACCGCCACCGGCGTTTTGCTTCTTGATGTTGAAGAAAATGACGGCTGAGAGGATGAGGCCGATGACTCCAAAGAGAGGGGTGAGGTATTCTGGCATTATGGTAGTGAGCGGGGAAAGTCGGAAGATGGAGAGCGGCTAGCGGGGAGGCAAATGAATTCCAGTCTCCCGGTGAAGAATTGAGATTTGTCATTCAGATTTAGGAAAGGATTTGTGCCGGAGAAGCGGCGTTGACTTTCGAAGCAGTTTTGGGAACTTTTTTGCGAAAGTTCTCAATCATGACATATCCCGTTATCAACTGACGTAATTACCTGACTATCGTGAATCCATCAGATAAAATCTCCAGACGAAAGGCCCTTGGTGGTCTTGCCTCCTTAGCGACAATTTCGATTGTGCCAAGCCGTGTGCTTGGTCTTAACGGACAAACCGCTCCCTCCAATCAGTTGACCCGCGGCATTTTAGGTTGCGGGGGAATTAGCGCCTCACATCTGTCAATGCCGGGTAAGATCCTCGCTCTTTGTGATGTCGACTCCCAGCGTCTCGGCGGTCGCATGAAGCAGGTTCAGGGCAAGGGCAACAACGATGTCAAAGGCTACCACGATTTCCGCGAAATCATCGCGCGGGATGATATCGACATCATCCATACCTGCACTCCTCCGCACTGGCATGCCCACATGGCGATCGCCGCCGCGAAGGCCGGAAAGGCCATTTGGGGTGAAAAGCCGATGTCCCGCACAATTGGCGAGGGAATGGCCATGAAAAAGGCGATCGAAGAAGCCGGAGTGGCTTTCCGCATTAACACTTGGTTCCGTTTTAAGTCGAATTTCTACGGTTCCGGAGTGACTGCCCGTCAGGTTAAAAAGACGGTTGATGGCGGTTTGCTTGGAAAAGGCCCCTACAAGGTGACTTTATCCGGGGTGACCGGCTTCAACTGGAAATTTAATTGGTCCGGTAAAACCAACCTGCCGATTCAGGCGGTGCCGAAGCACTTTGACTATGACTTCTGGCTCGGGCCGGCAGCTTATCGTCCCTACAACTCCCACCGTACCCACGGAACCTTCCGTGGATACTGGGATTATGATGGCGGTGGCCTTGGCGACATGGGGCAACACTACCTCGATCCCGTTCAGTATATTTTGGGCAAGGACAACGAATTGCCAGTTTCGGTCGAGATCGACGCCGATCCCCAGGACATCGATGCGGTCGGAAGTTGGCGTCGGATCACCTACAAGTATGAGGATGGCACCACCATCGTGCTTGATGGAGAGAACAAGGACAAAGACGCCGCCTTCATCGAAGGCCCCGAAGGGAAGATCTTCAAGGGCTTCAAGTCCGACGTCAAAGGCTTCGCCGAGAAGGTCAAGAGCCTTCCCGAACCTGCGCCACAAATCACCGACTTCCATCAGGCGATTCGCGAGAAGAAGAAATTTGCCCTCAACGAGCAGAACGGCTTCAACTCCTGCACCTTGATTAACCTCGGAAAGATCGCCCATCGCTTGAACACCAATCTTAAATTCGATCCGAAGAAGATGCAGTTCATCGACAACGAGCTGGCAAACTCACTCATCGACCAGCCTTGCCGCGACAAGTGGAAGCTGCCGGTCTAATTGAAAACCTTTTCAAAAGCGGCCACCTCTCCGGAGGTGGCCGCTTTTTTCTCTCCCCTTCCTGAAAAATATGAAATTCATCACTCTCTTTCTCCTCGTCTTGCTTCCAGTCGTTTCGGCCGGAAACCCAAAGAAGCCCAATGTCGTTTACATTCTCGCCGATGACCTCGGCTACGGGGATTTGAAGAGTGGCAACCCCGAAGGGAAGATTGCGACACCTGGAACGGATCAGTTGGCAAAGGAGGGGATGGTTTTCACCGATGCGCATTCCAATTCCGCAGTGTGCACTCCGACCCGCTATGGGGTTTTGACAGGACGTTATGCTTTCCGGTCACGCCTCAAAAAGAGTGTTTTGAATGGTTACTCAGACCACCTCATTGAGAAAGACCGGATGACGGCAGCCTCGCTTCTGAAAGAAAATGGCTATCACACGGCATTTATTGGCAAGTGGCACCTCGGATGGGATTGGGCGAAAGAAGGTAAGAAAGTCGATTATGCCAAGCCCGTGCAAAACGGTCCGAAGCAGAAGGGATTTGTTTACTCTTATGGTCACTGTGGGTCGCTCGACATGGCCCCCTACGTATGGGTGGAAAACGGAATGCCGACAGCCGTTCCCGTCAAGGATACCGTTCGGACGCAGAAAGAATCGAAAAACGGATGGTGGAGGAAAGGTCCAACCTCTCCCGATTTTGATCATGAAGATGTTCTTCCAAACCTCACCCGCCGAGCCGTGAAACACGTCAAGGAACAGGCTAAGACCGGAAAGCCTTTTTTCCTCTACCTCGCTTTGCCATCGCCTCACACGCCCGTGCTTCCGACTCCTGAATTCAAAGGAAAGAGCGGAATGAAGAGCGCCTATGCCGATTTCGTGACGATGACGGACGATACCGTGAAACAGGTTCTCGATGCTCTCAAGGAAGCGGGAGTTGATGACAACACCCTCTTCATTTTTACCAGCGACAATGGTTGCTCACCCCAGGCTGACTTTGCCGAACTTGAAGCGCAGGGACATGACCCCAGTCATATTTACCGGGGGCACAAAGCGGACATTTTTGAGGGCGGACATCGGGTTCCCTTTCTCGTGCGCTGGCCCGCCAGAGTGAAAGCAGGGTCGATGTGCAGCGATCCCACCTGCCTCACCGATCTGATGGCAACGCTTTCAGATGTTCTCGAAGTGAAACTCCCCAAGGACGCCGGGGAAGACTCCGTGAGCATGCTGCCCAATCTTCTGGGGAAATCGCAAAAGCCGGTTCGAGAGGCCACGATTCATCACTCGATCAATGGCACTTTCGCGATCCGTCAGGGAAAGTGGAAAATGATCGATGCTCCTCATTCGGGAGGTTGGAGTAGTCCCAAACCCCAGGAGAAAAAGCTCTATGAAAAGCTTCCGTCGATTCAACTCTACGATCTTGCGAGTGATCCGGGTGAGACCAAAAACGTGCAGGAGCAGCATCCGGAAGTGGTGAAAGCACTGCAAGCATTGCTTGAGAAATACAAGAAGGAAGGTCGCAGCACGCCCGTGAAGTGATTCCCAAGCATTTGTGAATGAAGCTGTCGGACAGCAGCGTGAAATATTAAGGCCTCCTTGACGGAAGGTTTGAAATTGTGTGTGCTTCGGGTTCGCAAATCACACGTGCAGCAATGAAAAAGACACTCCTCCTTCTCTCCCTGGTGCCTGGGATAATCTCAGCGCAAAGTACTTTTACCGGAGACGGCAACTGGTTGGATCCCGCGCGCTGGGATACCGGGCTTGTTGTTCCCGACAACCAGACCGCAATCATCAACGGAAACGCAGTCGTTGATCAAAATACCGGTGCGAGTAATACCGACAATCCCAGTCGTATCGAGATCGGGAATGGAGCCGGACAATCCGGATCCGTCACCGTGACCGGCGGAACGCTGAGTGGTGCTCACGGAGGGGGCAATGGCATCTTTGTGGGAGTGAACGGAGGAGAGGGAACGCTCATTGTCGAGGAGGGCGCAACCTATCGAAGCCAGGGCGGGACGATGGAGTTTGGGATTGGCGATTTCGCAGGGGGAAGCGGATTTGTTTCCGTGGCAGGGGTATTGCAGATTTACAAATTTCTGACTGTGACCGATGGGATTTTGGAGATGCAGCCTACCGGGCAAAGCAATCTCTTTAACTCGAACGATCCCAGCACGATCGGGGCGAATGGCACCCTTTCCTTCATCATCGATGGCGCGAATGTGGGCTCATTGGCGCGCTCGAATTCGACGGGCCTCCAGATGTCGATTGATCCGGCAGCAAATCTTGCGGTGACACTCGGGGGGGCATTCGCGATCAACGATTCCTGGACCTTGATGAGCTACACCACGCTCAACGGTCAATTTGCCCAGGGCGTGTCCTTTACCAACCAGCAGGGCTATACTTTTTCGGTGGATTACGGTGCCGGAGCCAACGATGTCGTGACCCTGACCCTGACCTCCGATTCCGAGAGACCCAAAATTGATTCACTTTTTGCAACTCCTTCCGCGATTTCAGCGGGTGCTTCCAGCACGATCGCCTGGACGGCCTCGAATTTTGATTCCCTGACCCTCGATCCCGGCGGGATTAATGTCACCGCACTCTCCGACATCTCCGTGATGCCCGGGGCGACGACGGCATACACCCTCACTGCTCAAAAAGGGGCGGTGACGGTGACAAGCGAAGTCACAGTGGTGGTGGATGAACTTCCCGAGATCAATTCCTTTACGACGACCGATTTTCTCATTGCTCCGGGTGGCTCGACCACTCTTCAGTGGGATGTTTCCGGCGCTGATAGTGTCAGCATTGCTCCACAACCGGGGGCTGTTTCATCTGTGGGTTCCTCTTCGGTTTCTCCTGCGGAAACGACAACCTACACCCTAACCGCAACCAACGGAACGGGTAGCGTGGATGCTGACGTGGAAATCGTGGTGGATGCCCTGAGCGCGGCGATCATCCATTGCTGGGATCCTTCCCTTCCGAATCAAACAAGTGGAGCAATCCTCGATTCCGTTGGAGGAAAGAATTTCGATATCACCGGAGGAAATCTTTTGACCGGCCTGACTTCGCAAAACACCAGTTTGACGGCTGCGATTACCCGGGTGAATCCCGCCGCAGTGACGGGCGGGGACATGGGACTTGGTTTTCCATTGAAAGACACCACCTTTGAGATCTGGGTCCGCCCGGGTGGCTTGGACGAAAATCCGCAGGTCATTTTTGAAACCGGGGGACCTGCCGAAGGTTCGTCCATCCTCGCCACTTTGTCCTCTGTCAGATTTCTTCACAGCACCGGAGGACTGAATACGATCGATCTGGAAGTTCCGATTCTCATTATTAACCCCAACGATTTTGTGCAGATCCTGGTTTCCGTTGATTCCGCAACGGGGGACGTGACCCTCTATGCCAAAGGGGCGGCAGGAGGTGCTGAATCGGCAACTGCCAATGGAATTATCGGTGCGCCGGATGGTCGGGCGAGTCTCTTCACTTGGTCTGGATTTGGGGGTGGGGTCGATGGGGCCTTGGGTGGAACCGGGGGAATCGCTCCGGAAGGAACGACTACTTTTCAAGGGAATATGGGCTTCTTCAAAATCTATGACCGGGCACTCACTCAGGCGGAGGCAGATGAGGCCTTCTTGAGAATTGCCGATGCCATTTTGGAAGGTGACTCCGATAACGACATGCTTCCTGATTTTTGGGAGATCCAATTCTTCGGTAATCTGGATGAGGGAGCGACTGACAATAATGACGGCGATATCCTGAGCAACATTCAGGAACTGGGTGCCGGCACCAATCCGACACTCGCGGATTCTGATGCTGATGGTCTCGCTGATCACATTGAGTTGAGCCTGGACGAGCCGACGGATCCAAATAACCCCGACAGTGACGGCGATGGGCTGACCGACGGAGAAGAGGTCAATGGAGACCCCTCCAGTGATCCTTTGCTGGTGGACACTGATTTCGACGGCTTTGGAGATGCCTTCGAGGTTTGCACCGGTTCCGATCCTGACGATTTCGCAAGTCTTCCTCCTGCTGACGAGATCGGAACTCCATCGGCCAATCTGAATGGCCTTGGAGCAGGGGTTTCATTTGATGCCCTCCTGCCGGCAAACAATCTGGTGGATGCGAGCTTCCGTTTAGTGGTGGATTTCGAAGATAAAGTTGAAGGCCAGCGAGAGGTTCTTTTTGAAACCGGAGGAGCAACGATTGGGAGCTCCCTCGTTTATGAGGCCGGAAATCAGATTGTTTTCCGGGCCGCGGGCAGCGGTGGACTGGAACTTGCAACGGCAAGCCATACTCTCACTGCGGCTCAAGTTGCAGCCGGTGATCTGGATGTTGTGGTGACCTACGATGTCTTCGACGATGACGGGAATTCGGTGATCGCTCTCTTCATCGATGGAGCACTGGTTGCATCCGATGCCAAGCTCCTTGGTGGAAATTGGACCGGAACCAACGGTTCCTCCTTTGGCGTGGCCAGCGGAAACATGGCGGGCGACGGGGCAAACGGGATGCTGACTGGATTGGCCTTTACGTCCGGAACAATCAATCTGCAGAAGGGGCTGACGTATTATGCCGAGACTCTCTTCCAGGGAGGAACCGGAGCACCAGTTGAGATCATTGGTCTTACCTTTACCGGTGGAAATGTCTTGGTTGCCTTTACCTCTTCCCCGGGCAAGACCTACCGAATTGCACGTTCGTTTGATTTGGTAACTTTCACCGAGGTTGAGGATGGAATCATTGCCGAAGACGACGTGACGGTGTCGCCGCCGATTCCAGCAACTGAAGCCAAGGCTTTTTATCAGGTGATTGAGGAGTAAGCGACTTTCGCTGAATCCCATTCTACCTTTGAGACGCTCCCGTGGATTCCCGGGAGCGTTTTTTTGTTTTACGATCCCGTTCACAGCCCGGGTCTCTCGTGATTTTTAAGTCCGGGAAATTCTGAATGTCTGCGCCTTCGTAGAATCGCGGGCCGCTTATTGATTTTCGGCCTTTCGTCGGTTCTCCAGAAAGTAAAATCTTCCGTCTTCGGCTCCCGCCAATAGGTCCGGAACGCCATTCTTGTCCCAATCGACGACGGTTGGGCAGGTGGTATGGCCGGCGAGGGCGCGGTGGTGCAAGTCCCCCCGGTTTTCAAAGGTTGTGAATCCGTCCTTGGTTCCGGTGTTCTCCAGCAGGGCCACGTTTTTGGTATTGGCGAGGAGGTCGAGATCTCCATCGCCATCCCAGTCGGTGAGAGTGAGCTTCCGGCGTCCCGAGCGTCCCCCGATACCGTCGTTGAGACGAAGAAGGCCGCCGCCTTGTTTGGCTTCATTGGCTGGAGCCGTGGGGTTTTTGTTTCCGGAGCGGCCACTTTTGAAAATCCGGTTTCCGGGGAGAAGGAAAAGTTCCCCTCCCTCTTTTTTCCTTTCGAAAAATGCGAGGTAGCCCTCGTGATCCAGCATGATGAGGTCGTTTAATCCGTCCTTGTTCCAATCAACGGTCATTGGAGTGGTTCTCCACTGGGTGGAGAGTTCCTCTTTTTTCGGAGTGCGCCAGTTCCATTCCGGTTTGGGAGGATTGCCGTTCCAGCGAACCTTGACCTGGCGGGCTTCCTCCAGTTGTTCTCCGGAGTTTTTGAACCAGCGGATCGTTCCGTGGATGTCGTTAAAAATGATGTCTAGCTCTCCATCGTGGTCCCAATCACAAACGTTGAGGACGGTGTAACCCCATTTTCTTTCGGCAGGGCCTTGAATCGAACCATTGAGTCCGGCCTGAATATGAATGGTCTTTCCTCCGGCCTTGAGGATTTTTGGAACGGCCCATTTTGGCGGATTTTTGCCGTCGAGGTTTTCGATGAAGGCAATATTCCCCGAGGTGTTCCCGCAAATCAGATCCTCGTCGCCATCGTCGTCCCAATCGACACTGAGGGGAGTGGCGAGTGCGCCAAATTTCAGATCTTGGGACTTCTGCTGGAAGTAACGGGGCTCTTCGAATTGAGGAGTCTCGTTGGCGTCGAACGTTCCGGTGTTCTCAACAAAGGCGACCCGTCCGTCTTCGTCTCCGCAAATAATGTCGGGATCTCCGTCTTTATCCCAGTCGATGACCACTGGAACGATCATCTGGACATGCATCGTAATTTTTTGTCCATCTTTCGTCAGGTAAACCGGAGGGGTGTAAACAGGTTTTCTTCGGGTCCCGATGTTTTTAAAGTAGCTGAAGCCATCGAGGAATTCCCCGCAGAGAAGGTCGAGGTCACCATCTCCGTCAAAGTCTGCGAAGTTTGGTGTCGGCATGCCATAAAGATCCACATCTTTGCCACCTGCCTGTAATTTCCGGGGTTTTTCGTACTTTGGTTTTTCGTTCGAGCCCTTGTTCCTTAGAATGTAGACGTAGCCTCTCAGGGGACCGTTTTGCCACTCGCCTTTGTCGTTGTAGGCATTGTCCCACCCATAATCGCCCCAGAAGCCGGCTCCGTATGAAAGGTCCAGGATGCCATCGCCATCGAAGTCGACAAATTTCCACTGCTTCGCCCTGACGTTTCCGTCTCCGACGTGAATGGGTTGGGTGGGGAGGTCGTGGTATTTTGAAAAGTCTCCACCTCCAAAATCCAAGATCTCCCTTGGGCCGTATTTTTTCCCGCCGTTCTGCGTAGCTTTGAATGGAAACAGGGTCAGGAGGCGCGGCATTCCATCGACATAAGAAACCTGGGTGTTGCTAATCGCTCCTCCAAGTCGTTTTGGAGGTTCGAAAAGAGGCATTTTGGAATCGTTCCCGGTATTTTCGAAAAAGTAAGTGCCATTGAAGGGTTTGTCGGGACAGGAAACGATGAGATCGAGATCGCCGTCCTGATCCCAGTCCATTGGCATGGGCCACGACCAAAGGCCAACTCCAAGATCGGAGGTGAGCCCGGGATGATTGTATTGGATCCGTTCAAAGGCTCCGGCGACCATCGTTCCCAGGAATAGAAATATGGCAATCCTCATGTCTTGAGAGATACCTGCTTGTCTTGTTCTTTGTTTCAGCGAGCTTTCCCGTGCTCTGCCCGGTTCAAGAATGATGGTCCGCTCCAAGGCCATGCCAAAGCTCCGGGGTTTCAAATCTCTTTTAAAACTGCGAATATTCTGCTAACTCCGATCTCACACCAATGCCCCAAACCGCAAAACCCGTCGGTCACTTTTCGATTCCGTTGACAGTTTTTGGCTCCGTCTCGCTCTTTCTGGGCGCTGCGACCGAGGCAATGGGCGCATTTGACGGATTGACCGGGTCCTTGCGTGGACTTTGGGAAAGCGGTGGGTTGGAAATTCAAGCCGAGATGGGTTTGCCCGGGATGGTGGGGGTTTTCCTTGCGGCCGCTGCGTCCTTCGGTCTGGTGGCAGCCATTTTGGGGACTCCGGGAACCGGTCGGCGTCTCATTTTGGGATTTTCAGCTTTGCTTCTGACTTTCTCGCTCATTCCTGCCTTTGCGGTTTGGGGCATTTTTTGGAAGCCATTCGGTGTTGTGCTGGCGGTAGTGTGGTCGTGGTTTTCAGCGACCCTTTATGCCCGGACCCACCGCATGCCGTGCGAAGGTTTTGTCGAAGAGACTGCTGAAAATGTCATCCGGCTCGAAGGTGACAACATGATCAAGCAACACTCCAAGCGCACCGATGGCCAAGGTTGAGTATCCCTCCGAAGTTCGAGCCCTGGTTGGCGAATTGAAGCGTCTTCCCGGCATTGGGCCCCGAAGTGCCGAGCGTATTGCTGTTTATCTTTTGCAGAATCCCAAAGCCACTCCCATGGATCTTTCGGGTGCTCTGCGTGAGTGTCACGAAGTCGTGAAAGCCTGCCCGACTTGTGGCTTCTTTACCGGGCATTCCGGGTGTGCGGTCTGTCTTGAGCAGGGGAGGGAAACGCAGCTCCTTTGCGTGGTTGAGCAACCCACTGATGTTCTCCCGATCGAACGCTCCGGCGTTTTTCGGGGGCTTTATCATTGTCTCGGTGGCAAGCTGTCTCCGCTTGATGATGTGCGCCCTGAAGATCTCCGCATTGGGGGATTGGTTCGCCGGGTTCGTGAAAATCCCGGCACCGAAGTCATCCTCGCCACCAGCTCTGATGTTGAAGGAGAGGCCACCGCCAATTATCTCAGCGAAGTGCTCGCCCCGACTGGTTGTGCGATCACTCGATTGGCACAGGGCCTTCCTGCCGGAGGGGGACTGGAATACGTCGACGAATTGACTCTTTCCCGGGCCTTCGAAGGCCGCCGCTGATTTTCCCTTGCCAAGGTCGGGCAGTCGCCCGCGGCGGTGGTGCCTGATCCCACCGAAGGAAGCTTCACTCCTTTTCAAGTGTCATTCCCAGGTCCTTGGCCCTGCCGGCGGGGAGTTCCATGATTTGGACTTTCCGGAAATGGATTTCGGCGCCTTCGGATTCCAGACAGAGGTAGCCTTTGCGAAGGTCGGCTTCACGGATTCCGTTGACGAATTTTCCGTTGATGGAGAGTTTGACGGTTCCGTCAACCGCCACGATGACGTATTGGTTCCACTCGCCTTTGCCTTTACAGCGCATTTCGTAGGACATGCTCCGGCTGCCGCGCGGGTTTTCGGGGACCGCTTTCATGCCTCCGGCTCCGAAGAGTTCGCCGCTGACGTAACCGGGATGATTGGGGGAACCGTCCCTTTTTTTGTGAATATTGGGCCATTCAAGTTCGAGCATTTGAACCTCCATTCCTTTTGGAAGGCGATTTCCGCTGGGTTTGGCATCGCTCCAAAGAAAGACCCCGGAGTTTCCTCCTGCTTCCATGTGTCGCCATTCGACGACGAGGATGAAGTTTTCATACTGCTTCCCGGAGCGCATCACGCCGATGGGCTTGCCTTTGCAGATGAGGAGGCCGTCCTTGACCGACCATGTCCCGGGAGAGGTATTGACGTCGACCCAGTTGGTGAGGTCCCTGCCGTTGAAGAGATTGACGAAGCCGAATTCGGCAGGTGGAGTGGTTGTCTTTTCGTTGGCAGCGAGAGGCGAAAAGAGAAGGGCGAGAGGAAGAAGTTTTTTGAGAAGCATTCGCGAGGCTATCGTTTGCGAGTCGTGTTTGGGAAGGATGCTTCTTATTTTTTGGCGTCAGCGAGGTATTGGTCGGTTCGTTGATTCCAGAGATTGATGAGTTTCTTGAGTTTTGCGGGATGTTTTTTGGAAAGGTCTGAGGTTTCGCTTCGGTCATCCTTGAGGTGGTAGAGTTCCCACGGTTCTTGGTGGCTTGAAACTGCTTTCCAGCCGTTTTGGAGGATGGCGTGGTGCCCTTCATGGGACCACCAGATTTCCTGATGGAAGTCTTTCTGATCTTTGCTGAAGAGCGGAAGGATGCTTTTGCCCGGGAGGAGATGAGCCGGAGTGTCTCGTTTGACTCCGGCGAGGTTGAGGAAGGTGGGGAGGAGATCGATCACATGGGCCGGCGTTTGCCGGAACCCTTTCGTTGCCGTGATGCTCTTCGGCCAGTGGGCGATCAAGGGCGTGGAAATGCCTCCTTCATGGGTCCAGGTTTTGTGTTTGCGAAACGGGGTATTGGCAGCGGTGGACCATCCCGGGCCAAGGCAGAGGTAGGTGGCGGCGGAACCCATGGGGGCGTTGGGATCGTGGCCGTCATCGCGGACCATGATTTCGGCGCTGGCCCCGTTGTCAGAGAGGAAGAGGATGAGAGTGTTCTCGAAACGTCCGCTCTTTTTTAGATGAGCGATGACTCGTCCGATTTCCTGATCCATACGGTCGATCATAGCGGCGTGGAGGGCCATTTTGCGGGCCTGGAATTTCTGTTGCGAAGGAATCAGCGAGGCCCAGGGGAGGGGGCGGTTCACTTCGTCCGGGCCGAGGATCTTAAGATGGCCGGGGAAGTGGTAGGGGGGACCGAGATCGGGCATGACCGGAGAGAGGGTGACTTCCGGGAATCCCAACTGTGTCATGCGCTGGTGACGCCCGGCGCGGATGGTCTCCCACCCGGAATTGTAAGTTCTTTCGTACTTCGCAATGTCTTCGGGAAGAGCATGGAGCGGGAAGTGCGGCGCGGCAAAGGCGAGGTAAGTGAAGAATGGGGCGTCCCGGTGTTTGTTTTCGTGTTCGGTCAGGAATTCAAGGGTGCGATTGGCGAGTTCGATGGTGGCGTAGAAATTGCTGCTTTTTTTGACAGGAGGGAGAGATTTGTCGTCAAGATGGTGGGTCCGGGGATTGAAAAAGCGACCTTGATCCTTGAGGTAATAGGAGCGGTCGAAGCCGGAGGCGATGGGCATGCCGTCGAGGTGCCATTTGCCGACGTGGTAGGAGCGGTAGCCGGCGGATTTGAGAAGGGCGGGGGCGAGTGGAGCCCAGACGGGGCGGTTTCCTCGCTTGGGGCCCTTTTTTCCTTTGATGGTGTCGCGGCGGACTTGCTGCGGGTAGTAGCCGCTGAGGATGGAAGCACGGGTGGGCCAACAGCGGGCGGTGTTGTAGAAGCTGGTGAAGCGGAGGCCGTTTTGGGCGAGGGCGTCGAGATTTGGTGTTTCGATTTCGGAGCCGTAGCAACCGAGGTCGGAGTAGCCGAGATCATCAGCCAGGATGAGGAGGATGTTGGGTTTTTGAACTCCGAACAGTGAAGATGAACTTTGAAGGATGAAGAGGAGGGCGCAGAGGCGGATCATGGCGTTGGGTTTCTGGCAGTGATCTCGGCGACAGCCCATTGGGCGTGTTCGGCGATGAGGGGGGAGCCGTGGAAGACAAATTCACGGAGTTTGGCGAGGTCTTTTTCCGTGCCGGTGTTGCCGAGGGCGACGCAGACGTTGCGGAGGAAGCGTTCGTGTTTGATGCGTTTGATGGGGGACTTCGCAAAGACGCGGCGGAAGTCTTCGACGGTGAGGTCGAGGAAGTCGCGCAGAGAGTGGGAGAAGATTTCCTCGCGGGCGTGGAAGGAGGCTTCGCGGGAGACCTGGGCGAAGCGGTTCCAGGGGCAGGCGTCGAGGCAATCATCGCAGCCATAAATCCGGTCCCCGATGGCGCGGCGGAATTCCAGGGGGATGGAGCCCTTGTGCTCGATGGTGAGATAGGAAATGCAGCGGGTTGCCGCGAGTTTCCGGGGTGCGGTGATGGCCTGGGTCGGACAGGCGGTGATGCAGGCGGTGCATTTTCCGCAATGATCGCCGGAGGGGGAATCGGGTTCCATCTCCAGCGTGGTGAGGAGTTCGGCGAGAAAGAACCAGGTGCCGAGTTTGCGATGGATTTGAACAGTGGATTTGCCATTCCATCCCAGGCCGGAGGCAGAGGCGAAGTCACGCTCCAGGACCGGACCGGTGTCGACGTAGTAGCGTTGGGAGCCTCCCATGTCCTGAAGGGCAAGGTCGAGGTCCTTGAGTTTGTCCTCAATGAGATCGTGGTAGTTATCATTCCACGAGTAGCGCGCGATGCGGTAGTCGGGGCGGGGTTGCTCTTTTGCGGGGAGGTAGTTGAGGGCAAGCGAGACAACCGATTGGCAGCCTTCCAGAACTTCGCGTGGATCGCAGCGGCGTTCAATGTTTCGCTCGAGCCAGCCCATATCGCCGGCGTGTCCTGCTTCGACCCATTCAAGGTAGGCGTCGGCATGGGGAGCGCGGGTGGCGATTGAGATGCGACAGTCCTCGAAGCCCAACTGCCGGGCGACGAATTTCACGTTCGCTTTGACGATCCCGGGGGTCATTCCTGGGAGCCGAAGTGGTAGCGGGCTGATTCGATGATGCCGGCGGTGACTTCGTCGAAAGAGAGGTTGTCGGTTTCGATGCCGAGGTGTGCGGTGTCGCGATAGAAAGGGGTTCTAATCTCCAAAAGATCCCGAATGGTGCCTTCGGGGTCATCGTTGTTCAGGAGGGGGCGGTTGGAGTTTCGGGAGGTTCGCTCAAGGATTTCGGAGGGCTTGGCAATGAGCCAGACGACATAGCCGAGCTCACGAAGGAGCTTGCGATTTTCTTCCCGACCGATGATCCCTCCTCCGGTGGCGATAATGTGGCCTGAGTGTTTGTGGAGGGAATGGAGGACATTGGTCTCAATATCGCGAAAGGCAGCCTCGCCATCCGTGGCAAAGATTTCAGGGATTTGGCGGCCTTGTTGCTCCTCGATCATTTGGTCGGTATCCATGAGCGGGTAGCCGAAAGTCCGGGAAAGGTTTCGTCCGATGGTGGACTTGCCTGTTCCCATGAATCCGATGAGGATGATGTTCCGCTGCATGCTCTGGGGAAAAGTCTACCTTTCTGAATTCGATTCATGAAGCTGTATCTGCTAAAGATCTGCCGTGGACACGAAACTAGTCGTAGCAGATTTTGAAAATTGGCGGGAAGCGGTGGCGGAAGCCGTGGCTCTTTTGGAGGACGGAGAGGTCGTGGCCTTGCCGACGGAGACGGTTTACGGTCTGGCAGCTGACGCTTTTAACGCGGAAGCGGTTGCCAAGGTTTTTGAGGTGAAAGAGCGGCCTTCATTTGATCCTCTCATTGTTCATATCGGCCACAAGCGGGATCTTGATTGTGTCGTGGATGTTCCGGAGGAGCTTGAGGAAGTGGTGGAGGCGCTGATCGAAGCCTACTGGCCCGGACCTCTCACCCTGGTCCTGCCCAAGAAGCCGGAGGTTCCCGATCTCGTAACGAGTGGAATGGATACGGTGGCGGTTCGGCTGAGTTCGCATGAGGTCATGCGCGCGGTGGCGAGGGAAATCCCGATCGCCGCGCCGAGTGCAAACCGCTTTGGGCGGATTAGTCCGACTTCAGCCCAAGCGGTGATGGAAGAATTGGGCGGAAAGATCCCGATGGTGATTGACGGCGGGGCGTGCCGGGATGGTCTGGAAAGCACCATCGTGGCGCCCGAGATGTCGGATAAAGGTCCGGTATTGCGCTTGCTTCGGCCCGGGCCGATTGCACGCGAAGATCTCAGGAAGATTGCCAAGGTGATCAGGCCCAAGCGAACCAAGGCGGATCATGTCGAGGCCCCGGGTCAGGTGGAAAGTCATTATGCTCCTGCAACTCCATTGATCCTGATCGACAAGCCGGGGGATTTTGTTCCCGAGGAAGGAGTGAAATACGGTCTTCTGAGCTATCGAGGCGAGGGCAATAGCTCCTTGATGGATGCGACGGAGTGGGCTCATACCGAGATTATGAGTCCGGGGAAGGGGAAGCTTGCCGAAGGGGGGGTTCGGTTGTTCTACTGCCTTCGGAATTTGGATGCTGCGGACGTGGATGTGATTGTGTCGGAATCGGTGTCTGAAACCGGGATCGGAGTGGCGATTATGGACCGCTTGCGTCGTGCGGCAGCAGCTTCAAAAAAATGATTTTTGATCGATGGCGCGCCTCTTCATTTTGAGATTCACTAGAATCTTTCGCTTGAGATGTGGCGGGATCGACGAAGAATTGGGCGGGTCCGACAAAATTTATCAAGCCCCACCTGTCGATTGGAAAAGGAATGGCGGTCGGTGAGGGGGACGACAGAAACCTATAAGGTTTACCGGAGGCATCACGGGCTTTAGTTTTCCGGCAAATGAAACAGAGGATGAAAATGATCTTTGGCGTCATCGTGTTGGTGATCGCCCTGGGGTGGAAGCTCTATCAGGATTGGGACACGCACCAGATCCCGAAGAGCGATGGCTTCATCACGCGGATTGAAGAAGGCCAGTTCAAGGAGAAGTTCACTTCGGTGAAGACGAGCGGGGCGGGGTTGGAATTACTTAAGAACTGTAAATTGATCACGGGCAGGAACAGTGACGGGGATAGTTTTCATGTGAAGCATGAGAAGGGGGAGAATCAATTTCGTCTCTACTTTGTCGATACTCCCGAGACTGAATACAAGGAATACGGTGGGGGAGAAAACAACGGTGAGCGACTGGACGATCAAGGGCAGTATTTCAATGGCATGGGAAGGGATGCGGTGACGAAGGTGGGTAAAGATGCGAAGGCCTTTGTCTTGAACCTTCTGAAAAAGGAAAAGTTCACGGTGCTCACGAAGTGGGAGGATGTCGTTCGTCCGGGCCGGGAGTATTGTTTTGTGATTGTCCCTTGGGAGGGACGTGAGGTTTACCTCCATGAGCTTCTTGTGGCGCAGGGATTGGTGAGGGTTCACACGTGGGGAGCGGATTTACCCGGCGGGCGTGGCTGGCGTCAGCAGAGGGAGTATCTTGAGAAGTGGGAAAAAGAGGCGGCCAGGGCGGGGATTGGGGCGTGGGGAATGTGATGTTTGAGAGGTTGGGATTTTGTTTTGCAGACGAAAGTCAAAGCTTTGTGGAATTGAGGGGGCTTGCTTTTCGTGAGGGGGAGGATAGATCACTGACATGCTTGCGAAGCGGATTATCCCTTGTCTCGATGTGACCAACGGCCGGGTGGTGAAGGGGACGAATTTTGTCGATCTGGTGGATGCGGGTGATCCGGTGGAATCGGCGGTGGCTTACAATGAGCAGCAGGCGGACGAGATTGTTTTTTTGGATATCACCGCGTCGTCCGATGGGCGTGACACGATGGTGGATGTGGTTCGGGAGACGGCGGCGCAGTGCTTTGTTCCGCTGACGGTTGGAGGGGGGATTCGCGAAGTGGCTGATATGAGCCGAATGTTACTGGCCGGTGCCGACAAAGTGGGCGTGAATACGGCGGCGATTTTCCGTCCGGAGGTGGTGGACGAGGGCGCGAAGGCTTTTGGGAATCAATGCATTGTGGTGGCGATTGATGCGAAGCGCCAGGGGCCGGGCAAATGGGGGGTCTATACCCATGGAGGGAGGAAACCTGTCGAAGGGCTTGATGCCATCGAGTGGGCCAAAGAGGTCTGCAATCGTGGCGCGGGAGAGATTCTGCTCACCAGTATGGACGCTGATGGAACCAAGAATGGTTATGACATTGAGTTGACCCGATTAGTGAGCGAAGCGGTTGGAATTCCAGTGATTGCGAGCGGGGGAGCGGGGACTTTGGAACACATGGTGGAGGTGCTGGATCAGGGGAAAGCGGACGCGGTTTTGGCGGCGAGTATTTTCCACTTCGGGCAGCATACGGTGCCGGAGGCCAAGGAATATTTTCGGAAGAGAGGGATTCCAGTGAGGCCGATGGTTTGATTTTTTGAGGTTTTTTTGATGCACTGAAGGCGCGGGGATTTTGGACTTGGTTGAGGGGATGCCTCACGCAGAGCAGGTGATACCCATGCTGGGCACTTTGGCAGCAGAGACTTTATGGTGCTTTGGTTGAGGGGGGCTCGCGCAGAGCCACGGAGGCGCAGAGGGGGGCAGGGCGGATTTGATTGAGGTATCCAACTTGCGATGTGCTGTTTGATATCCTCTAATTGACGAGATGAAGGAAGAGGTTGGGGGGATCACTCTGGGTGATTTGAAAAAATGGCCGCTTTCTACGAGGGTGATGATCGGGCTGTCGGTGCTTGTTCTTTTTGTAGTCTACGTTTTCTATCCGGTTTATCCCACGGTGACGGGTAAGTCATTGGCTGGATGGACATTGTTGGCTTGCAATGGGTCTAAGGGATTTCTTCACGGGCGCTTGGTTCCGTTGATCTTTCCGTGGATGATTTGGTGGGCTTGGAAGTGTCGGCAAGAGGAGGTGATGAAGCCATCGTATTGGGGGTTGATTTGGCTGGGAGTCGGGTTGTGGCTGTTCTGGGCATCGGCAAGAGTGGTCCAGGCCCGCTGGGCGATGGCGGGGGCCCCATTGGTAGTGATAGGGGTGGGGCAGTATCTTTTTGGTTGGCGGATTGCGAAGGCTGTTGTTTTTCCGGCGTTTTTTCTTTGGTTCGCGATTCCGATTCCGGGATTGGTAGGCTGGGTTGATCAACAGGCTGTGATGTGGCTCGTACCATCGACCCATCAAGCCGGGTTATTTTTAGGAATGGATGTTGTGAGAGAGGGTGGTGTGCTGATCGTCGGTGAGCGAGAACTTTGGATCGGTAGCTTGTGACAGAATTTTGATTATTTTTTCGTGGTCACGATGATTTCCGC
>ERZ887942.762-NODE-762-length-24710-cov-31.916082_pt1 | contig 24710 bp, 24 predicted proteins | sample MGYA00521099_ERZ887942 | MGnify/ENA primary metagenome ERZ887942 (study PRJEB32303, sample SAMEA104408605) | aquatic metagenome | biome: Brackish water; feature: Pelagic; material: water | place: Baltic Sea | collected 2014-06-07T06:48:00 | depth 16,251 m ...
TGTTCCGTTCCAATTCCAAAAAATATCTCTCCAGATAAACTCCCTATAACAAGAATTCCTTGCAGTAATACAAGTGATTTTATTGATATATTAAATTTCATCTTTGTTCCTGAAAACGGTTACAAACAAAATCATTCCACGGTGACTGAGTGTTTTCGAACAGAGAATAAGATTTTCGTCATTTTTAAACTTTTTGTGAAATGTTTTGTAAAACTTAATATATTTTTCTTCCATAATTAGTTATCAATCCTTGTTGCTTCCCAAACTGCTAGAAAATTTCTGTCTATTGAGTGAGTGGTGCCATGCAACAGACCATCTTTATAATAGAAAGTGGTGTTGTAAGTGCCTGAGTTATCCTTTGAGATTAATGCACCATAGACAATTCCAAGTTGTGTGTTGATTTGTCCATTTCTAATTTTGACACCCTTACGATAAAACTCACCATTAAATGTATTTCCTTCGACTTGAGTAATATCCATCATTGCAAAATTCGAATCTGTTTTATCTTGTGGACTCAAATCTAATTTCCACTTTCCAACCAAAACAGCAGTATCAGTTTCTGTAAATTGTTCAGTTACCCCCATTTGCGAAAACAATAAGATAAGAAGAAGTGCCAGTTTTTTCATAACTTTTTAATTATATCCTTGACCAACCGAGAAATTTCTCATTATTCAACAGTAACGGATTTCGCGAGATTCCTCGGTTGGTCGACATCCGTGCCTCGAAGCACCGCCACGTGATAACTCAAAAGCTGTAGGGGCAACACAAACGCAATCGGCGCAAGCATCGGGTGCACCGTCGGCAAAATAATGACTTGGGTTTCATTTAAATCTGAAAAATCGGCTTGATGGTCGGTAAAAACATACAGCGAGCCACCTCGAGCCGCGACTTCTTGCAAATTAGACTTCACTTTTTCGAGTAACTCATCGGTTGGCGCCACACAAACCACCGGCATCTGCTCGTCCACCAAGGCCAGCGGCCCGTGCTTGAGCTCACCCGCTGGATAGCCTTCGGCATGAATATAAGAGATCTCTTTAAGTTTCAGCGCGCCTTCCATCGCGATCGGATAATGCAGGCCTCGACCTAAAAATAACGCGTGATCTTTGGTGATGAACTGTTCCGCCCAAGCCTTGACCTGTCGATCAACCTCAAGCGTTTCCTCCAGTCGAGTTGGCAAGTCGTGCAGCGCCTGAACCAGCTCGCTTTCGATTTCGGGCGTTAAGCCATGATATTTTCCAAGGGCCATCGCAAACATCAGTAGATCTGCTAGCTGAGTGGTGAAGGCTTTGGTGGAGGCCACGCCGATTTCCGTGCCGGCTTCGGTCATCAAACACAGATCCGACTCACGGACCAACGAACTGTTGGGCACATTACAAATGCACAGGCTGCCTAAATACCCTAAAGACTTTGACTGCCGCAAGGCGGCCAAGGTGTCGGCGGTCTCACCCGATTGAGATATGGTTAAGAAAAGGGTGTTCGGGGCAACTGCCACCGTTCGATATCGCCATTCACTCGCGATCTCAACTTGGCAAATCAGGCCTGTTAACGCCTCAACCCAATATTTCGCGACCAACGCGCTGTAATAACTGGTGCCGCAAGCCACGATCTGCACCGCTTGGGTTTGTTCGAACAAGAGACCGGCTTCAACCCCGAAGGCTTGACTTAAAATACTGTTTTTACCGATTCGGCCTTGGAGCGTGTTACGAATGGCGTTGGGTTGCTCGTATATTTCCTTCAGCATAAAGTGCCGGAAAGTGCCTTTATCCGCCGCATCATCTCGGGAATCAAGCGTCACGGCTCGGCTTGCAACCGAACCTTCTCGACCGCCAAAGATCGACACTTCGCTTTGCGTCAACTCAACCAGCTCACCTTCTTCTAAATAAATGAACCGATCCGTCACCGGGCGCAGGGCTTGGGGGTCTGAGGCAATAAAATTCTCACCGATCCCAAGACCCACCACCAGCGGACTGCCCTGCCGGGCGCCAATCAGGCGGTCTGGAAAATCCCGATGCTGGACCGCGATGGCATAAGCGCCTTCTAAACGGGTTAACGCTTCAGTCACCCCTTGCCGAAAATCACCACAGCCGGCAACCAAGTGATGGATTAAATGCGCCATGACTTCGGTATCGGTTTCAGACTCAAAGCGATAGCCTTGCGCGGTTAATTCTTGGCGAAGCGCTTCATGGTTTTCGATGATGCCGTTATGAACAAGCGACACCGTATCGCTCGACACGTGTGGATGGGCATTGGTTTGGGTTGGCTTACCATGGGTTGCCCAGCGGGTATGGGCAATTCCAATAGATCCTTTAGGCGACTCAGCTCGGCAGGTGTCTTTTAAGGCCTGGACCTTGCCGACCGCCCGATAGCGCTTGAGATCCTGCTCGGCATTTAGAACCGTTAATCCGGCCGAATCATAACCACGATATTCCAATCGTTGCAGACCTTCTAACAGAATCCCAACAACATTTCGTTCGGCTGCGGCCCCTACGATTCCACACATCGCTTAATCTCCAACCTTTGTCTTAGCCGATTTTTTAACAAGACCCGGTGCATCCAGCACCTTTTCAGGACGCGGCCAAGCGTCAATGTTACGCTGACGGCCCCGCGCAACGCCGAGCGCAGCATCTGGAATCGCGCCAGTAATGGTCGACCCTGCGCCAATGGTCGCGCCTTGACCCACGGTCACGGGTGCAACAAGGGCGGTGTTGGAGCCGACAAACACCTCATCTTCTAAAATGGTCTGCCACTTATTCACGCCATCATAATTACAGGTGATGGTGCCCGCGCCAATGTTGACTCGGGCGCCAATGGTGGCGTCGCCCAAGTAACTTAAATGACTGGCCTTGCTGCCCGGCCCCATTGTGGTTTGCTTCACTTCGACAAAATTGCCAATCGCCACGCCAGCACCTAATACCGCGCCCGGTCGTAATCTGGCATAGGGTCCAACCTGACAGTCTTGGGCAAGACTTGCACCTTCCAGCGATGAATGGGATTTGATCAGGCTGTTATCCCCAACCACGCTATTTTTAATCACACTCCCAGCTTCGATCACAACGCCATGACCAATCTGACACGGACCTTCAAGGACAGTATTCACATCCAGCACCACGTCACGACCAAAGCTCACAGCACCCCGAATATCAACCCTCGCCGGATCCAACATCCGAACGCCCGCACGCATCAATTGCTGCGCTTGTCGGCGTTGGAAAAACCGCTCCGCTGCGGCGAGCTGAACCAGGTCATTCACGCCACTGACCGCCTCAGCCTGATCGGTCGTTACAGAAGCAACCGTCAGGCCTTGGTGCACCGCAATCGAGATGATATCCGTCAGGTAATACTCCCCTTGCCCATTATCATTCGATAACGGTGCCAAGAGGCCCGGCAGTAAGCCTGAGTTAATTCTGAAAATGCCCGTATTGATCTCAGTTATGCTGCGCTCGGCTGCCGTTGCATCTTTATCCTCAACAATCCCGAGGACCTGCCCTTCCGCATTACGTTGAATCCGGCCATAGCCTGCGGGGTTTTGTAAATTAACGGTGAGCACCGCAACGTCCGCTGGATCCTCAAATAAAGGCTGAAGCGTTTCTCGCGCCAGGAGCGGTACATCACCCAACAACACCAGCACCGCAGCATCGCCGTTGATGAATGGCGCCGCTTGTTGCACGGCGTGGCCGGTGCCGAGCTGTTCTGTTTGAACCACCCAATTCAAATCACCCTGATCTTCGATAGCGGCTTTCAGGCCAGCATGGTCTTCTGAAACCACCAAATGGGTTTTGGTCGCCTTCAGGGCCCGCGCAGTTGAAACCACGTGGGCAATCATCGGCGCGCCAGCAATCGGCTGAAGCATTTTAGGGACCAAAGTCTTCATGCGAGTGCCTTTGCCGGCAGCTAAGATACAAATTTCGAGGGGCGTATTCATCATGAGAGTTTACCGCGCCAGCAGCGAGGGAACCACCGCGGACTGAGCGCTAGATTGAGGTTTTATCGGTGGGTTACAAACAAGACGCTACAAAAAAAACGCTAAGCGCTTGATGTCTGGCATTACGACACATTGCCGTTTTCAATCTGCGTTCTGCCGATATCAAACTCTGTTTTTCTGGTCTCGCATTTTTCGGACGGTGCGCAACATCGCTGCTTGCTCTTGAAGATCAGCCGTCACCCGCGCGAAATCAACTTCCGCGCGTTGATCCAAAAGCTCGGCCTGCGCTTTGCGCTCAGCTTCGGCCGCTGCCGCTTCATCAATGTTGTCCGCTCGGATCGCCGTATCGGCTAAAACCGTGATCGACGTTGGCTGGACTTCGATAAAGCCGCCGGAGGCGAAAAAGATTTCATCTACGCCCCCTTCCAAAACCAATTTAATCGGCCCCGGTTTGATGCCGCTCAACAAAGGCGCGTGACCAGGCAGTATCCCGAGCTCGCCCATCGTCCCAGTCGCCACGACCATCTCAACCAAACCAGAAAAAATTTCCTGCTCTGCGCTAACAATACTGCAATGTACGGAGGCGGCCATATCTTATCCTTGCTAATCCGATTTCCGGCTTAGAGTGTTTTTGCTTTCTCGATCGCTTGCTCGATACTACCCACCATGCTGAAAGCCGACTCTGGCAAATCATCATAATCGCCTTCGAGAATGCCTTTAAAGCTGCGAATCGTGTCTGACAAAGGCACGTAAACCCCGGGGGTACCGGTAAAGACTTCAGCCACGTGCATGGGCTGGGAGAAGAATTGACTGATCTTTCGAGCCCGATAGACCGTCAACTTATCTTCTTCAGAGAGTTCGTCCATGCCCAAAATCGCGATGATGTCTTTCAACTCTTTATATTTCTGCAAAACGCTTTGAACGCCCTGCGCCACATCGTAATGCTCTTGACCCACAACCAAGGGATCGAGCTGCCTGGAGGTTGAATCCAGCGGATCAACCGCGGGATAAATGCCAAGCGAGGCAATATCACGAGACAAGGTGACCGTTGAGTCCAAATGCGCGAAGGTGGTGGCAGGAGAGGGATCGGTCAAGTCATCCGCTGGCACATAGACCGCTTGGATCGAGGTAATCGAGCCGGATTTTGTGGTCGTGATTCGTTCCTGCAAGACCCCCATCTCTTCAGCCAGTGTTGGCTGATAACCCACCGCTGATGGCATTCGGCCCAGCAGCGCCGATACTTCGGTTCCCGCTAAGGTATACCGATAGATATTGTCGACAAAGAACAAAACGTCTTTGCCATCATCGCGGAATTTCTCCGCCATGGTGAGGCCAGACAAGGCAACGCGGAGCCGGTTTCCGGGGGGCTCATTCATCTGGCCAAAGACCATCGAAATCTTGTCCAAAACGCCAGCGTCGCCCATTTCGTGATAGAAGTCGTTGCCTTCTCGGGTTCGTTCGCCAACACCTGCAAACACAGACAACCCGCTGTGTTCTTTCGCGATATTGTTAATCAGCTCAAGCATGGTGACGGTCTTGCCCACGCCGGCACCGCCGAAGAGGCCAACTTTACCGCCTTTTGCAAACGGGCAGATCAGGTCGATGACCTTAACGCCGGTTTCTAGAAGATCACGACCACCTGCTTGCTCTTCATAAGAGGGCGGATCTCGATGGATCGCCATGCGCTGCTGCTCGCCAATCGGGCCCTTTTCATCAATGGGGTTCCCCAAAACATCCATGATTCTACCGAGGGTTTCTTGACCCACCGGCACCATAATGGGCTCATTGGTATTGGTGACTTCAAGTCCTCGGCTAATGCCGTCTGAGCTCCCCATGGCAATGGTTCGAACAACGCCATCACCCAACTGCTGCTGAACCTCAAGCGTCAGATTACTGCTGGGAACAATCAGTGCGTCATACACACCCGGCACGTCTTCCCTTGGGAACTCAACATCGATTACCGCACCAATGACTTGAACAATTCGTCCACTACCCATGATCTATCCTCTCTTTTTTTCCTGCGGTGCTGTCTTAAACTGCTGCAGCACCACTTACAATTTCAGAAATTTCCTGCGTGATCGCAGATTGTCGTGCATTGTTCATAATCAGCTCGAGCTCATCGATCAAATCGCCGGCGTTGTCGGTCGCACTTTTCATGGCGACCATTTTTGCAGCCTGCTCGCAGGCCACGTTTTCAACGACCGCTTGATAAACCTGCGCTTCCAAATAACGCTTCAATAGCCCATCGATTAACTCGCGTGCATCGGGTTCATACAGATAGTCCCAACGATGTTGAAGGCCTGTGTCTTCGGTTGGATCCAGCGGCACCAACTGCGCGACCGTTGGTTGTTGCACCATTGTATTCACAAACACGTTATTCGATAAAAAGATCTTATCGACCTTGCCGTCTTCAAAGGCATCCAACATGACTTTGATCGAACCAATCAAATCATCAACCGCCGGGGTTTCGCTTAAATGTTGGCTCGCGGCCAACACTCGCCCGCCGTAGGTTCGAAAAAACTGGATCCCTTTGTTACCAATCAAACACAAATCCGCTTCTACGCCCTGTTCAGCCCACTGCCTCATATGCGCAATCGTGGCTTTCAAAAGGTTGACGTTCAAACCACCGCAAAGGCCTTTATCTGTGGTGACGACAATGTAGCCCACCCTTGCAACAGCCCGCTCGCGCATGAACTGATGGGGATACTCGCTCGAGGCGTTCGCCATATGGCTGATCACCGATCGAATCTGATCAGAGTAGGGCCGACCCCGCGCCATGCGTTCTTGGGCTTTGCGCATTTTACTCGCAGCAACCATTTGCATCGCACGGGTAATCTTCTGCGTGTTTTTAACACTGCCGATTTGTTTTCTTAGCTCTTTTGCATTCGCCATAGCATTCTCTGCTGTGCTAATCGAGAACGATTAGTAGGTTTGAGTCTTTTTAAACGCTTCAACTGCTGACCGCATGGTCGCAACGACCTCATCGTTGTAGGCGCCTTCGCGATCAACTTGGGCCATAAAATCGCCGTGCTCTGCGTGCATATAGCTCAGCAGAGCCGCTTCGAAATCTAAGACTTTATCGACTGGCACGTCTTGCAAGAATCGTTCGTTTGCTGCAAACAACACCACACCCATCTCGGACACGGTCATTGGCGCATACTGTTTTTGCTTCATCAGCTCATTAATGCGCTCGCCGTGCTCTAGCTGCCGGCGGGTTGCTTCATCCAAATCGGATGCAAACTGTGAAAACGCAGCCAGTTCTCGATACTGTGCCAAAGCCAACTTAATGCCACCAGAAATCTTCGACATAAACTTCATCTGGGCGTCACCACCCACACGAGAGACCGAAATGCCCGGATTCATCGCAGGCCGTTCGCCCGAATTGAACTTGTCACTTTCCAAAAAGATTTGACCATCGGTAATCGAGATCACATTGGTCGGAACGAACGCCGAAACATCACCGGCCTGGGTTTCAATAATCGGCAGCGCCGTTAAAGACCCTGTTTTGCCCTTTACCGCGCCGCCGGTAAATTGTTCGACGTAATCCGCATTGACCCGTGCGGCACGCTCGAGTAACCGCGAGTGCAAGTAGAATACATCGCCAGGATACGCTTCTCGACCAGGTGGTCGACGCAGCAACAAAGAGATTTGACGATACGCCCAGGCTTGCTTGGTTAAATCGTCATAAATAATCAGGGCATCTTCACCGATATCTCTGAAGTACTCACCCATCGTGCAACCGGAGTAGGGCGCGATATACTGCATGGTTGCAGGATCCGACGCGCCAGCAGCAACGACAATCGTATTTTCCATCGCGCCGTGCTCTTCTAACGTACGCACAACGTTTGCGATGGAGGATACTTTCTGGCCGATGGCGACATAAACGCACTTAATGCCAGACTTTTGCTGATTAATGATCGCGTCAATGGCAATTGCGGTTTTACCCGTCTGCCGGTCACCAATAATCAATTCGCGCTGACCCCGTCCAACAGGGATCATTGAATCGATACATTTCAGTCCGGTTTGAACTGGCTGATCAACGTGCTGACGGGCAATCACGCCTGGCGCAACTTTTTCAACCGGCGCGGTTTGCTTGGTATTAATCGGCCCCTTGCCATCGATCGGATTACCGAGTGCATCCACAACGCGGCCCAAAAGCTCCGGCCCGGTTGGCACTTCCAGAATTCGACCTGTGCAGCGTGCTGTTTGGCCTTCTTTAAGCACTTTATAGTCGCCTAAAACAACGGCGCCCACAGAATCACGCTCAAGGTTCAAAGCAAACCCAAAGAGGTTGCCCGGAAATTCAATCATTTCGCCATTCTGGACATCGGCTAAGCCATGAATTCGAACGATCCCATCAGACACACTAACGATCGTGCCTTCGTTTCGGGCTTCAGAGGTCACGTCGAGCCGCGCAATTCTCTGTTTTATAATGTCGCTAATTTCTGAAGGATTCAGTTGTTGCATGTTTCGCACCTCAAGAGTGTTAATTTACTGTAGCGTTCCCGCCAGTTTTTGCAGTTTTCCGCGGACCGAGTCATCAATGACGGTATCCTCGGTTCGGATGACCACACCACCCAGCAATGAGCTGTCAGTTTCAGTTTCTAATTCAACGGTTCTTTGCAGCCGACGATTTAAGGCATCTTTGAGCACGTCCTGTTCAGGGCCCGACAATTCATAAGCACTGACAATCGCGACCTCAACCGTTTTTTCATGGTTTGCTTTGAGCACTTCATATTGCTCAGCAATCGTTGCGATCAACGCCAAACGATCGAAATCAGCCAGTACTTTAACGAAGTTCGCCCCCGAGGCGGTTAGATCATCACCCATAAGGTCGGTCAACCATTGGGCTGCGACCAATCCAGAATTGGCAGGATTATCGAGCATACGCTCAACGGCAGGTTCAACGACGGCCGCGCCAAGGAGCGCCAACATTCTTGACCAGCTGACTAGGCCATCAGCTTCCTCTAATGCGGTTGCAAACGCGGCGCGCGCATAGGGCCTGGCGACGGTTGCTAATTCTGCTTCAGCCATCGGGTCTCCTAAAGCTCTTGTGAAAGCTTCGTTAACATCGCCTCGTGCGCCGCGCGATCAATCGATTGCGACAAGATCTTCTCAGCACCTTCAACCGCCAAATCACTCACGCGCGCGCGCAAGGATTCTCGAGCCCGACTGATCTCTTGATCAATTGACTCCTGAGCGCCATCGATGATGCGCTTGGCTTCTTCTTTTGCTTGATCCTTCGCTTCATCAACGATCTGATTCGCTCGGCTTCTCGCCTGCGTAATCAATTCGCCCGCTTCTCGCTTTGCGGCTTCAAGCTCATTGGCTGCGGACTCGTTCGCTTGCAGGAGTTGCTGCTCCGCTCTCGAGGCATTTTCCAAGCCATCTGCAATCAATTTCTGGCGCGTTCGCATCATTTCCGTGAGCGGCGGCCAGACATAGCGCATGCAAAAGACCACAAACATCACAAAAGCAATGAGCTGACCCAACATGGTAAGATTAATATTCACGCGTCACCTCTTCGATGATCAGTTCTTCGGATAAAACCTAAAGGGCAAAAATCATATAAAGCGAAATACCTACGCCAATAATCGGTACCGCATCGACCAATGCCAACACGATGAACAATTGGGTCAACAACATAGGCTGTAATTCTGGCTGACGTGCAACGCCTTCCAAATATTTACCGCCCAACATCCCGATACCCACACCACTGCCGATTGCAGCCAAACCCATTAAGATACCGCCCGCTATAAAAATTAGCGCCTGTGCTTCATTCATCGTTCGCTCCTCGTTTACTTTTAACCGTTCGTTTAGTGTTCACCCGTGTCATGCGCTTGCGTCAAATAGACGATGGTCAAGATCATGAAAACGAATGCCTGTAATCCTATAATTAGAATATGAAAGATCGCCCAGGGCAGCGATAAAGCCCACTGCGCGTAAAACGGCAGCAGTGCAATTAGGATAAAAATCATCTCGCCAGCATACAAATTACCAAACAAACGTAAGCCGTGAGACAAGGGTTTTGCGATCATGTCGACGGTTTCGAGAATCAAATTAAACCAATACATTGACCAGTGTGGGATCGGGTGGGTGACAAGACCCGCGCCAAACTTTTTGGCCCCTTTGATCTTGAAATTATAGTACAGCACCAAAATAAAGACCCCAATGGACATGCCGAGCGTCGCATTTGGATCGGTCGTTGCTACGACCTTGAAATAGGGCACGCCGGCCAGCGCCGCAGCATGCGGAATAAAATCAACCGGGATCAAGTCCATCAAGTTCATTAAGAAGACCCAGACCAAAATTGTCAGCGACAAGGGCCCAATTAACGCGTTCGGGCGATTACCAAACACCTGCGCGATATTGGTTTCAACGAACTCAACCGTCATTTCGCAAAGGTTTTGAAGGGTGCCCGGCACGCCGGCGGTTGCATGACGCGCGGCCGTAATGAAGAGTGCTAAGAAAACAAACCCTAAGCCCACAGACCAGATCATCGTGTCTAGATTAATCGCATAAAAACCCATTTGTTTGATTTCTTCGGGGCTATGGGCGATACCCCATGAGCCGTCGGGCAGTTGACCATAGGTCAAATTAGTCAAATGGTGTTGAATATACTCTTGTGATGTTGGCGCGTTGCTTGCCATTGCGTCCCTAACCCCTAATTCGTTCTTCAACCGCCAACCGTATGGTGGTCAAACCTTCTACTGGTTCTGCTTTAGCAGAACGATTCTCACGGGTTACCGTCCCGTCCTAAGCGCCTTCGCACGCTGTATCCCCACTCGAGCCCAAATCAATTGGCTTACAACCGCTCCAATTAAAAAACCGGGTAGCATCAGCTGGGGCCAAGTATTCAAAACCCCTATGGTGCCCAGTCCGAGCAGCAGCCACTTTACCCCCTGCGACCACCAAAGCGCGCTAAAACCGTTAGCGTCTAGCAAGAACCCCTGAGCGGTTGCCGCAATACCGGCGATCACCAGACCCAAAATCCCAGACCATGTTGCGCTCCACCCAGTGATTAAGGCAATGCAAACTGCCACAACCACCAAAACAAAATGTATCCTCAGCGCCGACTTCAACAGTCCCTGCCACTTAAACATGTCGCCCCTTCAGGGCCATCTTCCGTCTTACAACGTCCTCTTCGGACCCAGTTTTCGGCGGGCAGAGTATAGAGATATTAGGATCGACCTTCAACTTTATCCTTGAAGAAATTCGGTTTTCACTCGGATTGGTTAATTACGGTCTTGCTGAGAAAAACCAGCTCGGTTTAAAACCCCTTCGAGCTCGTCAAAAGAATTATAGTCGATGACCAACTGGCCTTTACGCGCCCCTTTCTTTTTAAGTTTAACCGCCTGCCCAAAATACTCAGACAATCGATGTTCTAAACGAGCAACATCTGCATCTTGCCGAACAACGGACGTTTCGACGGCCGGCGCCAGTCGCCGCTTCACCAAGTTTTCAGTCTGCCTAACGGTGAGTTGCTTGGCCACAATTTGGCGGGCAATTTGGCCCTGGGCTTCTGGCTCTAAGGTCAGTAGCGCCCTCGCGTGACCCATCTCTAATTGACCGGCCAACAGCATCTCAGCGGCAATGCCGCCCAACTTCGATAACCGAATTGCATTGCTTACGGCGGTTCGACTTTTACCCACCGCGTCACCCACTTCCTGGTGGGTTAGTGAAAACTCTTCTACCAAGCGGCTCAGAGCGCGCGCTTCTTCAAGGGGATTCAGGTTTTCTCGCTGAATATTCTCAATCAACCCCAGAGCCAACTGATTCTTCGGCTCAACTGATTTAATCAAACAGGGCAGCTGGTCTAAGCCTGCGAGCTGGCTTGCTCGCCAGCGTCGCTCACCAGCAATTAATTCAAAGCGGCTCGCTTCAATCTGGCGAACTAAAATGGGTTGCATAATGCCATGCAGCCGAATGGAGGCCGCGAGTTCTTCAAGTTTCTCGACATCGAATTGGTGTCTTGGTTGAAAACGACCCGGCTGAATCCACTCGACTGGAATGAGGCGCAGGGTCTCCTGATCAAGTGGGACGTCGTTTACACCCGCATTTTTAGCCGCATCATCAACCGTTGCCACCACTGGCGTTGGACCGAGCAGTGCATCTAATCCGCGCCCCAACCCCCTCTTTTTACCCGCCATGTTATTGCTCCCTAGAACACCCGACTTACGAATGTCCTAATATTGATTAATCGGTTTGGGTCACTGCGTCTTGCGCGCCAAGAACCATTAAGGATGCCGCATCCTGTTCGCGCCGGACCAACTCTCCCGCAAGCGCAAGGTAGGCCTTGGCACCAGAAGACGTGGGGTCATAAGCCACGATCGGCAGCCCATGACTGGGCGCCTCGGCTAAACGCACGTTTCTAGGAATCACTGTTCGATACAATTTATCACCAAAATGTTGTTGTAATTGCTCAGAAACATCTTTCGTTAAGCTGTTGCGCGGATCAAACATCGTCCTAACAATGCCCTCAATCTGTAAGCTTGGGTTGAGGTGCGCAACAACGCGTTTGATGGTTTCAACCAGGGCGGACAACCCTTCAAGTGCATAGTACTCGCATTGCATCGGGATAATCAGGCTCGTTGCCGCCGTAAGCGCATTAATGGTGAGCAGGTTCAACGCGGGTGGACAATCAATGACCACATAATCAAATTCATCCCTTGCACGGCCTAAAGCCGCTTTTAGTCGGTACTCCCGGTCTTCAAGATCCAATAGGTCGATTTCGGCACCGGTCAAGTCCGCGTTCGCGCCAACAACCTTTAAGCCCCCAGCCCCATCAACCATCACGTCCTGTAAATCATGATTTAGGATCAGTACGTCGTACACTGATTCTGTCAGCGCAGCCTTATTCACCCCGCAACCCATCGTTGCGTTGCCTTGGGCATCTAGATCGATGAGTAAAACGCGACGCCGCATGGCCGCAAGACAAGCTGCTAAATTAACCGAGGTTGTGGTTTTTCCAACCCCGCCTTTTTGATTGACCACTGCAAAGACTTTCAACTGTGGCTCCTTGATCGATTCACGTGGTAATTCATAGACGTTCTGATCGCGGCCTGATTTCAATCAGGAACCGGTCCTCCTGCAGACCAGGCACCGACAAGGGCCACAGCTTGGTTGTGGCTTGCAAGTCCAACTGGTGCAAGACCTCAGCTTCGGGCGATTTGCCCAACATTGCGAGTATAACGCCATCTTCCTTCAGCAAGTGTTTTATTGCGGGGACCAGACCCTGCAATGGTTTGAAGGCTCGGCAGAGCACTTGATCAAAGCCGCCCACTGGGATTGCTTCAACCCGGTTATGGATCACCGTCAGGTTTTGAAGGCCCAGCGCGACCTTAGCCTGCGTTAAGAATCTTGTTTTTTTACTGTTTGAATCGACCAGTACAAAGTCTTGGTTCGGTAAACAAATCGCCAGCGGAATGCCCGGCAGACCCGCACCCGTGCCAACATCAATGATTTGATCCCCGGAAACGAAAGGCAGAATAGCGAGCGAGTCCAGCAGATGGCGGATGACCTGGCCGCGATCATCTCGTATCGCCGTCAAGTTGAACGCCTTGTTCCAATGCTGCAGCAATCGAAGATAATTTAAGAAGGCATCTTCTACCGCAAACACATCCAGCGAGAAACTCGGTCGCATTTGTTGTTGTGCCGCAAAGGCCTGCAACCCATCCGCTAATTCGGTTTCTAAGCTCAAATGGCCGCTGCTCGCTTGGTTAGGCCGCCCTTACGTTTTAAATGAACCAAGAGCAATGAAACCGCAGCGGGCGTCACGCCAGAAATTCGACCCGCCTGACCGATATTCTCAGGCTTTACCTGCGCCAGTTTTTGCCTGACTTCATTCGAAAGACCCGAAATCGACGAATAATCGAGGTCCAAGGGAATCGCGAGCCCTTGCTGCGCTTTGAGCCTAGAGATTTCTTGGGTTTGCCGGTCGATATAACCTTGATACTTAAACTCAATTTCAACCTGCTCAATAACCTCTGACTCGGGGAGCGGCCGTCCAGCGGCCTTCAGTAAATCGGGTAGATTCACTTCTGGACGCTTGATCAACTCCGATAAACGATACTCCTTATGCATCGGCTCACTCAAAACAGCGTCCACTGCGGCATTACCTGCAAACACCAAGGCGGATTTCATCTCACCTTTTAACGATTCTATCGCTTCTTGTTTTTGCTCGAAGGCCTCAAACTGTTCATCCGACAACAACCCGAATGTCCGAGCGGCGGCGCACAGCCTTTGATCGGCATTGTCTTGCCGAAGGATGAGCCGATATTCTGCTCGGCTGGTAAACATTCTATAAGGCTCTAAGGTGCCAAGGGTGATCAGATCATCAACCAGGACGCCAATATAGGCCTCCGATCGTGCAGGCGACCAGGCTGGATCACCCCGAGCTTGTAAGACGGCATTAATGCCAGCCAAGATACCCTGAGCGCCCGCTTCTTCGTAACCGGTTGTGCCATTGATCTGGCCTGCAAAAAACAAACCGTTTAAATGCTTGGTTTCTAAAGACGATTTGAGCTCTTTTGGCTCAAAATAATCGTACTCAATCGCATAACCCGGTCGCGTGATGTGCGCGGATTCAAACCCCGGGATGCTCCGTAACAGCTCAACCTGAACATCATAAGGTAGGCTGGTGGAGATCCCATTTGGGTAAAGCTCGTGGGTATTAAGACCTTCAGGTTCGATGAAAATTTGGTGAGCGGTTTTATCCGCAAAGCGTACGATCTTATCTTCAATGGAGGGACAATAACGTGGCCCGATGCCGTCAATCACACCAGAGTACAAGGGTGAACGATCGAGCCCTGCTCGGATAATATCGTGGGTTTTCTCTGTAGTATGCGTAATGTAACAAGGCACTTGCTCAGGGTGGCACCCATCGGCAGACCAAAATGACATCTTGGGGGTCGGCTGATCTCCTGGTTGCGGCGTAAGCGTACTGAAATCGACGCTGCGCGCATCAACCCGAGGCGGCGTACCTGTTTTTAAACGACCAACCGCAAAGGGCAGCTCTCTTAAACGATCCGCCAAACGATTTGAAGCAGAATCCCCAGCGCGGCCACCACTTTGCTGGTTTAAGCCAACATGAATGATCCCACCTAAAAAAGTGCCCACCGTCAAAATGACCGAGCGGGCCATAAAGCGCTGTTGCATTTGGGTGACGACCCCCACGACTCGATCCCCCTCAACGACCAAGTCATCAACCGATTGTTGAAAAATTCTAAGCCTGGGCTGGTTTTCCAGTCGAGCCCGAATAAATTGTTTGTACAATTGCCGATCTGTTTGGGCTCTTGTCGCTCGCACCGCAGGGCCTTTTCGGGCATTCAACACCCTGAAGTGAATGCCAGCAGCATCTGCAGCTTCCGCCATCACCCCGCCCAAAGCATCAATTTCTCGAACCAAATGACTTTTGCCAATCCCGCCGATGGCCGGATTACAGGACATTTGACCCAAGGTCTCGATATTCTGGGTCACCAGTAGTGTTTCAGCGCCCATGCGCGCAGCCGCCAAGGCCGCTTCGCTACCAGCATGGCCTCCACCCACAACAATCACATCAAATGTCTCTTGCAATGCACTACCCTCGAATTAATGGTTACCCCTATCGGGCCCAATGCGTGTGACGGCGCTCGAGCCGTTATTCAGCGACAACACACTGTTAGAATGACGACCGCGTTCCTAATAACAACGGGTTGCAGCACGACTGCAAATCGCCAAGCCACATCGCAATGTTAGGACGCTTTGGCTCGGATCCCAAGCCTTACAATGGATCCTTACTTACCGATACAAAAACTGCTGAAGATTTTCCCGAGCAGATCATCACTCGTGACTTGCCCAGTAATTTCACCCAGCGCAATTTGGACCTGCTTTAGGTCTTCCGCCATCAACTCTCCCGGCAAACCTGCCAACAAACTCTTTTTCGCCTGAGTCAAATACTGGGCGGCTTCGGTTAAGGCAACGATATGGCGGGTCCTGGCCGAAAATAACGACTCCGAATCATCGCCAACACCCACCATCTGCTTAATGCCGGACGCTAAATGGTCCCAGCCGAGACCGGTCTTAGCGGACACAAGAAAGGTATGGGGATCCCCTGCCAACAAATCCGATAGCGCGCGCTGCATCGTTTCAGGCAATAAATCCATTTTATTCAACACAACCAATCGCTTAACTGTCGCATCATCCTCAAACAAACCCGCCTGGGCGGCGATCAAGTTCTGCTCAAGTACACTGCGGCAAAGATTCAAAGGCGTTAGATCCAGTGCCGTTACATCGATTATCCATAAACACAAATCGGCCATTAAAGCCGTTTGGCGCGAACGTGCTATGCCTTCTTGCTCGATCGCATCCATGGCTTCACGAATACCTGCTGTATCAGCAATTTGGATTGGGTAGCCATCCAACAGTAGCTGCTCACGAATCACATCCCGTGTCGTGCCGGGAATCGCCGTCACAATTGCACTGTCTTGGCCTGAAAACCGGTTTAAAACACTGGATTTACCTGCGTTCGGTGACCCAACGAGCGCAATTGAAAACCCCGCCTGCAGCCTTCGACCTTGCTCAGCCTGCTTTAAAATTTGCTGCAATTGCGCATCGATCCTTGTTATTCGCTCTAGCACAAAGGGCTCGGCTAGAAAATCGATCTCCTCTTCCGGGAAATCGATCGACGCCTCGATGTAAATCCGAAGTTCAATCACGGAGGTAACCAGCGCATTGACTGCTTTTGAAAAAACGCCCGTTAAAGATCCTAGAGCACTTTTTGCAGCTTGCTCGGACGCGCTCGCGATCAGGTCGGCCACACCCTCAAGTTGCACTAAGTCCATCTTGTCATTCAAGAAAGCCCGCTCACTAAATTCGCCGGGCCGCGCCATTTTAGCGCCCATTTCAACGCAAGTTTGAATCAGTGTGCTGACCACGATGGGGCCGCCATGGCCCTGAAATTCAACGACGTCCTCGCCCGTAAAAGAATTTGGTGCCTGGAAATACAAGACCACGCCCTGATCAAACACCCGACCGCCTGCGGTCTTAAGCGATCGAAAATAAGCGTGCCTGGGTTTACTGATTCGCCCTGCGACACCCTGCGCGATGGTGAGGGCGCTTGCCCCCGAGAGCCGCACTATCGAGATACCAGCGTGGCCCGAAGGTGTTGCTTCAGCAACAATCGTCGCTAGCGCATCGGAGGTACTAGGCTCTGGGTGCGTTTTCAAGCTGGCGCGTAACATAAAGTTGCTGCAACACAGAAAGGATGTTGTTAATCAGCCAGTACAAAACCAAGCCGGACGGGAACCAGAGGAAAAAAACGGTGAAAATAATCGGCATAAACTTGAACACTTTAGCCTGAACCGGGTCTGGTGGTTCCGGCTGCATCATTTGGGTCAAATACATCGATATGCCCATTAGAATCGGCAGGACGAAGAAAGGATCCATAACCGACAAGTCGTCAATCCAGAGGATAAAGGGCGCATGGCGCAGCTCAACACTCTCCATAAGGGTCCAATACAGCGCTAAAAATACGGGCATTTGAAGCAGAATCGGTAGGCAACCGCCGAGGGGGTTCGCGCCTTCTTTTTTGTACAACTCCATCATCGCTTGACTGAATTTTTGCCGGTCTTCGCCATACCGCTCTTTCAATCGAACCATTTCTGGCTGCAACTTACGCATCTTTGCCATTGATTTAAAGCTTGCTGCTGACAGCGGATACAGCAGGGTTTTAACGCAAACCGTAAGTAAAATAATGGCAAAACCCCAGTTATTCACCAAAGAGTGAATCCACGTCAGCGCCGAGAATAGAGGTTGCGCAATAAACCAAAGAAAACCGTAATCGACGGTTAAATCAAGGCCTTTAGAAATTTCGGCCAAGGTTGCTTGGTTTTTAGGACCGGCGTAGAAGGATCCGCCCAGTTGTCCACGCCCGCCTTGTGCGACGGTTAAAACGCCCGATGTGAACCCTAAGGTGTATAGGTTTTGTTCTGGCTCAGCCGTAACATTCAAAGCACGCGCATAATAACGAACCGAGTCGGATTGGGTGGGGACCCAGGCACTTAAGAAATAATGTTGAAGAAACGCAATATAACCACCTGTAAAATCTTGCTGGTAAGCCCCATCTTCTAAATCGGATAGGTCAATTTTGTCATACAGGTCTTCTTGTGTGCGCGTTGCAATACCGAGATAGGGCTGTAGTCCCATAGCATTATCAACTTGAAATAAAGGCGGTCTACCATCGCGTTTAATTTGTCCGAAAAACGCCATATTCACTGGGCTGTTTGAGCCGTTCGTGATTTCATAACGCACATCGATCAAGTAGTTTTGCGGCTTAAAGGTGAATATTTTAGAAATTCGTACGCCGTTCTCGTCAGGGTATCTCGGCGTGAGGACAACCTCGAGCTCGGATTGGCCTGTTTTGAGCTCGAAGGTCCCAGCACTCGTTTCATAATTCGGGCGAGCACCATTCTTATCCGTGCCATCGGGTCCAATTAAGCCGCTTTGGGCAACATACTGGTTACCGGAATCCATTAGTTTTAAGGGTCGATCTGGCTCAACCAGCGCCGCGGGATATTTTGGCAGCGCCAAAGAAACGATATCGCCGCCCAGCAAATCAATGTCGATGCTGAAGACATCGGTTTGAACGTGCACGATATTGGCGCTCAAAGTGCTCGGTACGGATGTCGGCGCGGCCTCTACATTTGGAATAAAAGTATCAGACGAAAGCGTTTGGGCGGGAGACTCTCCACCAGCGGCTGCAGGCGCTGATGGAAAAGCATCAACCGTTCCAGTGGTGCTGGACTCAACTTGTGTTCGAGTAGCTTGATGACCGTAATCTTCCTGCCAAGCCAGCATGAGCAAGTAACCGGTGACCGCCAAACCCATAAAAATTAAAATTCTCTGATAATCCATTACCGTTACCTTTCGCTTATCTCGGGTACTTCATCAACGCCGCCGGCATGAAAAGGGTGGCATTTACCAATGCGTTTCAAACTTAAAACAAGACCTCGAAAAAAGCCGTGCTTTTCAAAACTCTCCAGTGCGTATTGAGAACAAGTGGGTGCAAAACGACAGCGGGGCCCAATGATAGGACTGATAAAGAATTGATAGCCCTTGATAACGAACATGATCAATTTACTGATCATCGGGCGCCCCTGCAGCGGCGATTTTCAAAAACGCATCATCCAGCGCGCGTCTGAGGGTTTTCTTGGTTTCCGTTTTTGGTGGTCGCTTCGCTAACACAACGTAGTCAATATTGCGTGTTTTAAGGTGCCGAAAAGATTCCCTAACAATTCGTTTGAACCGATTACGGGCGACTGCTTTTGGAATATTCTTTTTACCAACGACCAATCCAAGTGTGCCAGGTGTACCGCTGAGATGTTTAGCTAATACTAAGAAGCTTGTACTGTGGACTTTTTCACTCGGTGTTTTGAACACCGAATCAAATTCGGCGCTGCTGCGCATGCGATGGTGGGAAGAAAGAGACTTCGTGGGACTTGCCATCGGTTCGTCAACTCAAAGTGAGGTCAATAGATGCCTCAGCTTAAGCAGACAATACCTTTCGGCCTTTCGCACGGCGACGCTTTATGACAAGGCGACCGCCTTTTGTTGCCATGCGCGCTCGAAATCCGTGGGTGCGCTTTCTCTTGATAACACTCGGTTGAAAGGTACGCTTCATTGTTTTAATCCCACATGACTTTGGACGCGCGATTCTAAAGACTCTGGTGGACTCCGTCAACGCGTTTGTATTACTGGATGATCAAATCTAGGGGCTCTGATAAGCCCTAATATAAGAGATTAGTTATATATATAATTTATTATTGTTGTTTTTATTAAGGCGCGTTTTCCTGTGGATAGGTCGCTTTTTTATTGCGATAACAGTTGGTTACGCAAAGCATGACTAGGTGGATAAGGTGTGCGCTTTTGCTGCATAGCGTGTGCGTAAAGATGGTATGAAAGCATAGGTTATCCACATAGAGATGCTGGGAATTTTGTAAGATTCGTTTCACTGACAGGCTACCCACAAGTTATCCACAGGTTTTGCAATAAACCGTTGAATTAATATCAGTTTTTTAACGCAAATAAGGCTTTGCCTCTGGCCATGGTTCTCGGTTTAGGGTTAGTATCGAGGTTCGGATTTTAGTAAGCAATCTCGGATGTTATGGCGCGCAGGATTGGCTAACTTACTAAAAAACCTAAATTGGGACACATAGGTTCAGTCCTATCTTGATAAGCGATAAGAGTAGTAAAGTTGTGGTGTCCTCGATTTGGCAAAATTGTTTATCTCGCTTAGAAACTGAGCTCACTGCTCAGCAATACAATACCTGGATTAAACCCTTACAACTTGTCGGTACCACTGACGACGGCGTGGTCTATGCGCCGAATAAGTATATTCTTGATACGGTTGAGCGCCAATTCTTAGTCCGGATCAAGGCAGTGCTCCTTGAATCCGGTATGCAAACCGTTGCGCTTAAGATAGGAAGCCAACGAGGTGAAAACCGCTCTGATCCCAGACCCAGTGCGCCTAAAACGGCTCGGCAGAACAGTTTTTCTGAACGAGAAGCCTTTTATCCACTCCTTGAGCTCAATAAATCATTTACGTTTGATTCCTTTGTCGGTGGGCGCTCGAACGAGATGGCCAGAGCGGCGGCGATCCAGGTCTCAGAAAACGTGGGCGGATCCTCATACAACCCGTTGTTGTTGTATGGCGGGGTCGGTCTTGGCAAAACCCACTTAATGCATGCTGTTGGCAACGCGATTGCGGATCGGCATCCTGAATTGAAAGTGGCGTACATGTATTCCCAGCGCTTCATGGAAGATATGGTCCGGGCAATTGAGCACGGCGCAATGTCTGAGTTCACGCAATATTATCGCTCAGTCGATGTGTTACTGATGGATGACATCCAATTTCTAGCAAAAGGCTCTAAAAGCCAAGAAGAATTCTTTCATGTTTTCAATCGGTTACAAGAAGACGGGCGTCAAATCGTGTTGACGTGTGATCGGTATCCTAAAGAAATCCAAGGCCTTGAAGAGCGGTTGGAAAGCCGGTTCGTTTGGGGCATGACGGCCGCGGTTGAGCCGCCAGAGCTGGAAACGAGAGTGGCTATATTATTGAAAAAAGCTGAGCGTGAGGCGGTCTATATCCCCTCTGATGCCGCTTTTTTTATCGCCGAGCGCGTTCGATCGAATGTCCGTGAGTTAGAAGGTGCGTTAAGGCGAGTTATTGCCAATGCTCGATTTGCTGGGCGACCGATATCGATTGACCAAGTGAAGTCTGCGCTGCGGGATTTGATTGCGATCCAGGCCCGTCAGGTTGGCATCGATAATATCCAGAAGACCGTGGCTGACTATTACAAACTTCGAATGAGTGATCTGCTCTCGAAAAAGCGGAATCGATCCTTAGCAAGGCCGCGACAAGTCGCAATGGCGCTTTCAAAGGAACTGACAAACCACAGTTTGCCAGAAATTGGGGACGCGTTTGGCGGTAGAGACCACACAACCGTTTTGCATGCCTGTCGAAAAGTCGAAGAATTGAGGGAAATGAATCCGGAAATTAAAGACGACTATCGAAACTTGCGACGGATTTTAACCAGTTAAAATTTTTATCCTTAGCGGTATCGGTAAGGGCAGCAAGCGACGGTTTTAGGTTAAAAGTGGGTTCTTCAAGACTGAATATCGATGGTAAACTGAAATCCCGGGTCGCGTATTGTGCTTCAGAGGTCTTGAAAAAGATTAAAAGAGAAATCCGTCCGTACAACTGTGAACGCTTAACGGTGTCACCTTAAGAGTAGTGTTATGAAATTCTCCCTCAATCGATCAGATTTGCTAGAACCATTGTCGAAAGTGGTGAGCGTGCTTGAAAAACGACAAACGCTACCGATTTTGTCGCATGTTTTGGTTGTGGTGAATCAGCAAGGGATTACCCTCACGGCAACCGATCAAGAAGTGGAGCTGCAGACTCAGATTGGGTTTGACGGTGGTAGCCTCAATATTGATGCAGAAGGTGGCTGCGCCTTGCCTGGTCGAAAGCTCTTGGAGATTTGTAAGCATTTACCTGCAGACGCCCGGCTAGATTTTAGGCGGCGCGATAAACATGTGGTCTTGAGCAGCGGTGCCTTCGAGTCCCAGTTTTCAACGCTCCCCGCCGAAGACTTTCCAAATATTGATGGGCAAGGCCAAGCGATACAGTCTTTTCGTATTGAAACGCAGCCGTTTCGACAAATGTTGGCTAAGACGGTTTTTGCCATGGCGCAACAAGATGTCCGTTATTTTTTTAATGGCATGCTGTTTGAACTAAGCGAAGGCGCGGTGCGTTTGGTGGCAACGAATGGCCAAAGGTTGGCCGTTGTAAGCAGACAGGTTCAGCATGAAGGCGCGTTACAGGGTAGGCCGATCGTTCCGAGAAAAGGTGTTTTGGAATTGGTTAAATTGTTGGACGAGGTGGATACCGAGGTGACCTTGTCATTTACGCAGAACTGCCTGTTGGTTGAGATGACCGGCTGCCGATTCCTTTCAAAGTTGATCGATGGCGAGTATCCGGATTACGAGAAAGCGATTCCAACTGGGTCTGACAAGCACTTTTCTTGTGATCGCCAGGCGTTTCGGGAAGCGTTAATTCGGACGGCGGTCATGTCGAATGAGGTGTATAAAAACGTTAAATTATCGCTTGAGACAGGTCGTTTGTCTTTGTTTACCAATAACCCGCTACAAGAACAGGCGGAAGAAACGCTGGCGGTGATGTATGAGGGCGACGACTTAGAGATTGGGTTCAATGTACACTTCTTGATTGAGGCTTTGAATGCGGTGGGAAGTGACGTCGTGCAGGTCGCGCTGTCAGGACAAACAAGTCCTTGTTTGATAACGGACCCCGAAGAAGAGCAGGCTCAATTTGTCATCAGCCCAATGGTTATATAGGTATTTTTAATAGTAAGCGCTAACATACAAAATAATCCAAAGGGAATTTTGAACTTTTTAAAATCGACCTTTTTAAATATTAGCCCCCCAAGTTAAGGATTGAGCTATGAAGTTTTCAATCAGTCGCGAAACGTTATTGCGGCCGCTGCAGCAGGTAGCTGGGGTGGTTGAGCGTCGTCAAACGTTACCTATTTTATCCAACATTTTATTGCGCGTTGAAGGTTCTCGACTTTCGATGACGGGAACAGACCTTGAAGTTGAAATGGTTGGACAACTTAATGCCTCGGTAGATTTAGAAGGTGAAGTGACGGTTCCTGCACGCAAGTTTGTTGATATTTGCCGTGAGCTACCGGATAACGCCGAAATCGATATTACGTTAAAAGAAGATCGGTTAGAGATCCGGTCTGGGCGCTTTCGGTCGAATCTGTCAACCTTGCCGGCGAGTGATTTTCCGGCTGTCGAGACGTCCAGTGCAGATAGTCAAGTATCAATCCAAGCTGAGGTTATGAAGCAGTTGTTAGATCTAACCGCTTTCGCTATGGCTCAGCAAGATGTGCGGTACTTCTTAAACGGTATGTTGGTTGAGCAGGGTTTTGGCGCCATAAGATGTGTTGCCACTGACGGCCATCGTCTGGCGTCAAATTATCATCAACTGGGCGAGCGAACGGATGAACCGGCGTCGCAAGTGATTGTGCCGCGCAAAGGGGTTTTAGAACTGCAGCGGTTGCTCAATGATTGTGATGAGGATGTGTCGCTTGCTTTTGGCGCGAATCACTTGCGGTTATCAACTGGACCTTTTCAGTTAACGACCAAATTAGTCGATGGTCGATTCCCAGATTATGAGCGAGTCATTCCAAGAAATGGTGACAAACAGATTATTGCGAATAAGCAAGATTTGCGGCGGGCATTGAATCGAACGGCGATTTTATCGAATGAGAAATTCCGAGGTATTCGGGTTAATTTCAGCGAAGGCTTGATTACCCTGAGCACCAACAATCCCGAACAAGAAGATGCGGAGGAAACCTTGCCGGTCGACTATACCGGTACGCCGTTAGAAATTGGGTTTAATGTTGGCTATTTATTGGATGTGCTAAACGTGATCCGTGGGGAAACCGTTAAAATCACGGTGTTTGATGGCAACAGCAGTGCCTTGATTGAGGATCCTGCGGTAGAAAACGCCCTCTACGTGATCATGCCGATGAAGCTATGAGTCTAAGCCAGCTGGAAGTTCTCAGTTTTAGGAACATACAGCAGGCAACGTTAACGCCGAGTTTGGGTGTCAATGGGTTTTATGGGGACAATGGCAGTGGTAAAACCAGCTTGTTGGAAACCATTTATTTTTTGGGCCATTTTAGGTCATTCCGCGCTCAGCACGCCGCCTCGGTAATTGGGGATGATTCGGAGTTTGCATTGGTTCGAGGACGAACCAATGGCGGGGATCAGTTGGCGGTTCAGCGGGGCCGTAGCAAACGGCATCAATTACGACTTAATCAAGAGCCCATTGTTCGGAGCAGTGCTTTGGCGGCGGTATTGCCGACGATGGTGTTTGACCCCAACACCATTCAGCTGGTTTTGGGTGAGCCGGAACGACGACGACGGTTCTTAAACTGGGGATTGTTTCACGTGAAACCTCAGTTCTCGGAAGAGTGGCGGGCTTGTGCGCGGGCGTTGCATCAACGGAATCAACTGTTAAAGCTCGGCCGATCAAATGATGCACTGAGCGACTGGACGCGCGTTTTGGCGACTCATAGCGAGGTGATCGACGGTTATCGTGAGACCTATTATCAGCAGCTCCGTCTTGAGTTCCTCCGATTAACGCAGTTACTTGGGCGTTTCGATGGTTTAAAGCTTGAGTACCGGCGTGGCTGGCCGTCAGAGATGTCGTTGGCGGAAGCCT
>ERZ887942.765-NODE-765-length-24672-cov-8.201081_pt1 | contig 24672 bp, 22 predicted proteins | sample MGYA00521099_ERZ887942 | MGnify/ENA primary metagenome ERZ887942 (study PRJEB32303, sample SAMEA104408605) | aquatic metagenome | biome: Brackish water; feature: Pelagic; material: water | place: Baltic Sea | collected 2014-06-07T06:48:00 | depth 16,251 m ...
CTACCGCATTTGCCCGATGAGGAAGATTTTCAAACTCAGCCAAGTATCGGTTTTCAGCGCGTTATTCAACGGGCGGTTTTACATGTGCAGGGTTCAGGGAAAGGTCAAGTTGAAGGCGCTAATGTACTAATTGCGCTATTTGCCGAAAAAGATTCTTACGCAGCTTATTTTCTCGATCAACAAGATATAACTCGTTACGATGCTGTTAGCTATATTTCACACGGTGTATTGTCTGATGATAGCGACCAGATACCAGAACTACCTGCGCCAGATCAAGCCGGTGAAGAACCGCAAACGGGGCCACTTGAATCATACACGCAGAACCTGAATGAGCTAGCTCTGGAGGGGCGTATAGACCCATTGATCGGACGCGAAAAAGAATTGGAGCGGACGGTACAGATTTTATGTCGTAGACGCAAAAATAACCCGTTGTTTGTCGGTGAATCAGGTGTGGGTAAAACCGCAATTGCTGAAGGATTGGCGAAGCGTATTGTGGAAGAAGATATTCCTGACGTACTTAGTGGGGCGACTATTTATTCTTTGGATATGGGTGCGTTGTTGGCCGGAACCAAATATAGAGGTGATTTTGAAAAGCGCTTGAAGGCGGTGTTGCGGGCCTTGAAGAAAGAACCTGACGCGATACTATTTATTGACGAAATTCATACAATTATCGGTGCTGGCGCCGCTTCAGGCGGCGCTATGGATGCGTCGAATTTACTTAAGCCATCACTTTCTTCTGGTGAATTACGGTGTATTGGTTCGACTACTTATCAAGAATACAGAGGTATTTTCGAAAAGGATCGAGCTTTGTCACGACGTTTTCAAAAAGTTGACGTCGAGCCGCCTAGCCTTGATGAGACGGTGCTTATTCTTAATGGACTTAAGTCTCGGTTTGAGGAACATCATCAAGTTAGCTATACAGCAGAAGCGTTGCAAACTGCTGCGGAATTAGCGGATCGATACATTAGCGATCGATTTATGCCGGATAAGGCTATCGATGTTATTGATGAAGCGGGTGCTAGGGTCCGATTAAAGACATCGGTAGATGCCAATGATGACCAACCGCTGATTGTGGGCAAACACGAGATTGAAAGTGTGGTTGCGAGCATGGCGCGTGTTCCTGCTAAAACTGTGTCTACGACTGATGTTGATGCGCTTAAAAATCTTGAGCGAAATTTAAAATTGGTGGTATTTGGTCAAGATGATGCAATCAAGGTGTTGTCTTCGGCAATTAAAATGTCGCGTTCAGGTTTGGGTGACCCTGGTAAGCCAATAGGCTCATTTTTGTTTTCTGGACCCACTGGAGTGGGTAAAACAGAGGTGACCAAGCAGTTGGCGCATGTGATGGGAGTCGAGTTAGTACGTTTTGATATGTCCGAGTATATGGAACGGCATACAGTTTCGCGCTTGATCGGCGCACCTCCCGGATACGTGGGCTATGATCAGGGGGGATTGCTAACCGACGAAATCAACAAGCATCCGCATTGTGTAGTGCTGCTTGATGAAATTGAGAAAGCACATCCGGATGTGTTCAATTTGCTTCTACAGGTTATGGATCATGGTGCGCTAACAGATAATAATGGCCGAAAAGCAGATTTTCGTAACGTGATTTTGGTGATGACCACTAATGCAGGGGCGACAGCGGTTTCTCGAAATAGCGTAGGTTTCAAGGAGCAGGACAATAGCGCCGATGATACGGAAGCGATTCAAAAACTGTTTACGCCTGAATTTCGAAATCGAATTGATGCGATTATTCGGTTTAACCCGTTAAGTCGTGAAGTCTTGGCAATGGTAGTTGATAAGGAGCTATTACAGGTAGAGCGCCAGCTTGAAGAGAAAGGTGTCAGCCTTGAAGTTGAACAAAGCGCGCGAGATTGGTTGGCTGAGCATGGGTATGACCCTCAAATGGGCGCAAGACCATTGGGTCGCTTAATTCAGACCGAGGTGAAGCGAGGATTGGCGGATGAATTATTATTTGGGGGATTAGTTGATGGGGGCACGGTGTCGCTAAGTGCAGCCAAAGATAAACTCAAGTTTTCAATTAAGGCCAAGCAATCTAAAGGCGCGGTGTCCGTATAAGTAGTTTCGTAGATATAGTATTTACATCAATAGCTGCACAGAAACTAAATAGCAGACCGCAGCCTACTCGGTTGGATGCTCAGTGAACAAAAATACCGTCAATTGACTCTATTTCGACCGTTGTAGTTCGCGAGCTTCTCTTTTCCACCATCCGCACCAACACATGTTGCCTATCTTCTGCAAGCCACAGGGTTAGGGTGCGATCGGGGACTTCTTCCCTCTGCATTTCAATTTTCACCGTATTCAGGTCACCTATTTCGGTGCTAATTGATTCGTCGGAAATGTTATTAATGATGTACCCGCGAATTCGACGCGTTTTCGCGTCTACAATATAAAAGGGTTCTTCAGTACTCATTTGACCTTTTGATAAGGCGGCCGCAAACGCCATATTACAATTGTCTACTACGTAACCGGTGGAAACTTCAAAAACCGTAGGATCTTCGGGTCCGAAACTTATTTTGTTATTTTCCCAATCAAAGTTGGTTTCATTTTGATAAGCACCCCGTCCCTGTTTCGAAGATGAATAGCTATCGGAAACGACTTTTTGACCGTCGAATGTGAACGCACATGATTCAAACAAATCACCGCCCAATAAAATAGAGGCAAGACCTTCAGCTTTAGTTTCTGAGGTGCTTTGATAGATAGCACCGTCGTAAGAGAGCTTGGCAGCGAGTGTCCCCAATTTTGCACCACCTACCTTTATTGTGTAATTGAGCGCAATGTCGGCAGTAGATTGTGCCATCGAGCCTATACTGACGAACGATAGCGCTAAGAGAATCCCACGCAAAGCTAAGGTTATGATGTTTTTCATACTCGCACTTTATAGAGTCAAGCTAAGCGCTGTAAGTTACATGGCGCTTGCGTAATGTTGAATATTAGACGATCAAAGTATTTATACATTGAACGTAATCACTTGTTCTGTGTTTTCTGCGTTGTTTAGCAGGACATTTCCTTCATTAGCTATACAAAGTTTGCCTTCAGCAAACCACTGCACTGCTAAAGGGTAGATTTGATGCTCAATAGTGTGGATTCGTTGCTCTAGCGTTTCAGCAGTGTCGTTTTCGTGGACTCGCAATTTACCTTGAACAATTACCGGTCCAGCATCGAGCTTGGGGGTGACGAAGTGAACACTGGCTCCATGCCACTTTTCTCCGGCGTCTATCACTCGCTGGTGAGTATTCAGCCCCGTATAACTTGGTAATAAAGATGGATGGATGTTGATCAAACGATTTTTAAAATGTTCTACGAAACTACTGCTGAGTATCCTCATAAAGCCAGCCAATACAACTAACTCGGTTTGCCATTCTTCAAGTTGAGCCAGCAGAGCCTGATCAAATGTCTCTCGGTCAACATATTGGCCGTGAGGGATGCATTGGCTAGCAATTCCCGCATTTTTGGCTCGCTCTAATCCGAATACGTCTTCTTTGTTGGAAATAACACCTACTATTTCTATCGGAAGGGTACCGTTATTAGCGCCATTGATGAACGTTTGCAAATTGCTTCCGAAGCCCGATACAAGCACAGCGACTCTGGTTTTGTGTGTCATTGCATAGAATTTGAATAACTAGCGAATGAGGACAGGTTCGGAATTGTCACCATCATGCAGCTCGCCAATTGTCATCGCTGGTTGTCCGTTGGATTCAAGATTGGCAATTGTTGCTTCAGCATCGTTAGCAGCTACTATCAAGATCATGCCTAAGCCGCAGTTAAATGTTCGGTACATTTCCGCCTGATCGATATTTCCTTCCTTTTTGAGCCAGTCAAAAATAGTGGGCCATTCCCATTGATCCCTTTTTATAACGGCATGGCAGTGGTCCGGAAGAACACGCACGAGGTTGCCTGGGATGCCGCCGCCGGTGATGTGGGCAAGTGCGTGTACATCGACCTTTTCGAGTAATTTTAGTATTGGCTTAACATATATTCTGGTAGGGGCCATGACGTGCTCTAACAATGACTTGCCGTCTATTGGCATATCGAAATTCGCATTTGATCTTTCTATAACTTTACGAATCAAAGAGTAGCCATTGGAATGTGGTCCTGTAGATGGCAGCCCAATCAGTACGTCGCCGGATGAAACTTTGGATCCATCGATAATTCGACTTTTCTCAACTGCACCGACACAAAACCCAGCGAGATCATATTCTCCCTCGCTATACATGCCAGGCATCTCTGCAGTTTCGCCGCCAATTAGAGCCGCGCCGGATTGTAGGCAGCCTTCCGCGATACCCTCAACTACCTGTGCGCCAGTTTGCGGGCTTAATTTACCGGTTGCGAAGTAGTCTAAAAAAAATAAAGGTTCTGCGCCTTGCACCAGAACATCGTTGACACACATTCCGACCAAGTCGATTCCGATGCTGTTATGTATACCGCTGTCGAACGCGAGCTTAAGCTTGGTGCCGACACCGTCGGTGCCGGATACCAGGACAGGTTTTTCATAAGAATCAGGTATTTCGAAAAGGGCGCCAAAGCCACCCAAGCCGCCGAGACAACCAGCACGCATTGTGGACTTCGCAAAGGGCTTGATCCTATCTATAAACTGATCACCGGCATCGATATCGACTCCTGCATCTTTATAGCTGAGAGGTTTTTTGGATGAGCTGTTGGCTTGAGTCACGCCTGGTTCCTAGTGGTCACAAGCTTGGTATTGTACCGTAAACAGGATTTCGGCGAACCATATTCAGCGTTGATTTTTGTACTGTTGTTCCTGACTGGAATGCACGAGATAATGAACACTCAAATTTATTCGAATGAGACCGCCATAAGTGTTTTTTGTGCCAAATATTCTTACTGTTGTGCGCCTAGCATTGGTACCGTTGTTTATTATTCTAATTGATGAGAATCGATTTGGTGAGGCTTTGGTCGTGTTTATAGTGGCGGGTATAACCGATGGCCTTGATGGGTTTATTGCAAAGCGATTCAATTGCGAAACGAAAATCGGCGCTATTTTGGATCCAATAGCTGATAAAGCGTTACTAATTGCGGCCTATTTATTGTTGGCTGGTTTAGAGATGATCCCGTTTTGGTTAATGATTGTCGTTGTATCTAGGGATGTCATTATTTTGGGGGGATGTTTACTTATTACGCTGATCGACAAAATGCCAGATATGTCTCCTTCGAAACTGAGTAAGTTGAATACGTTTTTGCAGATTATCACCATAGTATTAGTACTTATGACCTCTGCTGATTGGTTTGATTTCAATCCCTATTTAGATATGTTTTGTTACGCTGTATTTTGCTCGTCAGTACTAAGCGGCGTCTTTTATGTTTGGCAGTGGGGTTTCTCCTTACATCGCAGCCCTGAGATGTACGAGCCGAAGAAATGACTCAGCAATTGGCGTTACCCATTCGGGTTCGCGATACCGCACAATTCAGCAATTTTTTTGCTGGCCCCAACGGCACAACCCTACAATCGCTAAGTAGATTGTTTGATAGTGACTCGTGGCCATTAGACCCTATTTTTTTAGCTGGTCATCGCGGCACCGGCAAAAGTCATCTGCTTTATGCTGTGGCTAACCGATTGGAGTGCCTGACGGGAAAAGATGATGTTACTCAACGATTGAGCTATTTGGCGCTGTCGGACAGCTCGGTCTCTGCTGAGATGCTAGAAACTTTAGCAGCCGATCAGTTGGTATTGCTGGATGATGTAAACGTTTGGGCTGGGAATTTAGCGAACGAACAAGCATTGTTCGCGCTTTATGAGCGGGTAAAACGAGCGGGAGGCGGATGGTTGGCGAGTTCGAGTGCTAGCGCTGATGCGGTTGGGTTTAAATTGCCTGACTTGATCAGTCGGTTATCCAGTGGTTTACAATTTAAATTGGAACCACTGTCAGAAGATGAACGCATGGAGGCACTAAAATTAAGGGCGCGACATCGAGGATTCACAATATCCGAAGAACCCGTTCGCTATTTGGTAAAACATTTTGCACGCGATATGCACAGTTTGTTTGAATTGTTAGAGACTATGGACGAAAAGACTTTGCAGGCCGGCCGAAAAGTTACCGTGCCTTTTTTAAAGGAAATCCTATCCTAGTTACGTCTGCTTAAGCTTTATCGTAAGATTTGCAAGACGTTCACCTAAAGCCATTGCTATTGATTTTTCTTCTGCGCTAATTTGTGCGCCCGCGCTATGACTTTCGTAATGACTAGGGCCATAAGGTGTACCACCCGTTGTTGTTTTTCGGATTGCATGTTCACTGTAGGGGACACCTGTAATTAGCATTCCGTGATGAAGCAACGGTAGCATCATTGATAGTAGGGTGCTTTCTTGACCGCCATGCAGCGAAGAGCTTGAGGTAAATACCGCAGCGGGTTTCCCTTCGAGCGCACCATTTGCCCATAGGTTGGCAGTACCATCAATAAAATACTTTAGGGGGGCTGCCATATTCCCGAATCTAGTTGGGCTTCCTAAAGCCAATGCATGGCAACCTGCCAACTCCTCTAAAGAACAATATGGGTCCCCGCTGTGCGGTACAGCAGGTTCAGATGCTTGATTATCCGGTGAAACCTTGGCCACGGTGCGCAATTTAACTTCAATTCCATTTACCTTTCGTGCGCCACGGGCAATGTAGCTTGCTAAGCCTTTTGTGGAGCCGCCGACACTATAGTAGAGGATAAGGAGGGTCTTTAAATTGTTAGTCACTTTTGGCTACTCAATTTAGTAGTTCGAGCACGTTTTCCGGCGGCCGACCTATGACTATGCGGTCACCCGCCACAACGATCGGTCTTTCAATAAGGCGTGGATTAGCAATCATAATTTCAATCAGTTGGTCACGTCCCAGCGCGCTGTTAGCGATGTCGAGTTCGCTATACTCAGGTTCGCCCTTACGCATTAGCTCACTTGGCTCAATTTCCAGTCCACGCAGAATACTATCAAGCTGCTGATGGTCTGGAGGGGTATTAAGATAGTGAATGACCTGTGGACTGATCCCGTTGTCTTGCAGTAATTGTAGAGTGGCACGTGATTTTGAACATTTGGGGTTGTGGTAGATCACAAATTCCATATTTTCGATTTAAGGTTTAAACGTTTCACACAGTATATCAATATGTCATGATCTTGCTGAACTACACAATTTTGCAAGGATTTCAGGATATGCATTTTGTAAAACAGCCGATGCAGCGTTTAGGTGGATTTATAGTTACCGTGAGCTTGCGCTTTCAAGGTGACAGCTGTATGCGACACGCCTCGGCACTTTCATTCAGTTCTCTATTAGCTTTAGCGCCGATGGTGGCAATTATATTTTCTATGCTTTCGGTTTTTTCAGCAACGGCCGCGATTGGTGAGGGTATGCAGGATTTTATTTATCGCTATTTGGTGCCAACCGCCGGTGACGAAGTTCAGCAATACCTTGAGCAATTTGCTTCACAAGCTGGAGCGTTAACAGCTGTTGGTTTGTTTACGTTTGTGCTGACTGCGTTGTTGTTGCTATTCAATATTGAAGATTCGTTCAATGAGATATGGCGGGTAAAAAAGGGCCGGGCAATCGCGCAAAGAATCACGGTCTACTGGGCTATGGTCACTTTGGGCCCGATTTTAATGGGCGCAAGCTTGTCTTTATCTACGTATTTATTGTCTACTCAGATTATCCAAGGTAGTGAATTGGAAGCTCAAACTCGATCATTGGGTCTACGCGTGTTGCCATTCTTAATAGAAGTTCTAGCATTTTTACTACTCTATTCAACTATGCCGAATAAGCGGGTAAGTTGGCGCGCAGCGGCCTGGGGAGCATTTGTGGCTGCTTTGCTTTTCGAGATTAGCAAGAAGATCTTTAGTGTATTTATTCTTAATTTTAATAATTACGAAGTCGTCTATGGGGCATTGGCGACCATTCCAATATTTTTGATATGGATATACTTATCTTGGATGGTGACTTTATTTGGGGCAGAATTCGTAGCTGCTCTCGACGATAAATCATCAGGTTGAACCAAATCGAGTGCGGTCTAGAAGCGAATGTTTACGCTAAAATATAGCCCGTAAAAGCAGACAATTTAAATACATAACTTAAATTAAATTGTTATTTTCTTGTAGGGATCAATTGAAAAGTGGTGATGCTAAGAACTTGCAACTAGGGTTGCCAAGGATTGCTCAAGGTTTTCTAACGGAATGTCTTCCGAATTTTCTTTGTTACGGGCCTTGTACTCAACTACTCCGTTTTCAAGCCCTCGATCCCCGATAACTAGACGATGCGGTATGCCCATTAATTCAGCATCTGCAAACATTATTCCCGGGCGTTCATTCCTATCATCCAGTAGAACATCTATACCGAGATTGTTTATTTGTTGATACAGAGTATCTGCTTTTTCACGCACAGCGGCTGATTTTTTGTAGCCAATAGTCACAATTACTACTTCAAATGGTGCGATTGAAGACGGCCATATGATGCCTTTATCGTCATGATTTTGTTCTATTGCCGCAGCAACGATTCTTGACACGCCGATGCCATAACACCCCATCGGCATGGCGATAGCCTTGCCATTAGGGTCTAGGCAGGTGGCGTTCATTGCCGCGCTATATTTGTCACCAAGCTGGAATATGTGCCCAACTTCGATGCCGCGCTTAATCGTGAGTTTGGCCTCTTCACTACTGTCGTCACCGGCGCGTGCGCAGAAATCACCTTCAGTTACTTTTCTAAGGTCTTCGACTTCGGTAATAATGGCATCGCGATCCCAGTTTGCATTGGAAAGATGCTTGCCATCTTGATTTGCACCACAAATAAAGTTTTTCATCGCGGCAGCTGAGCGATCAACTATTACAGGAATGTTTATTCCGGCGGGGCCAATTGATCCAGGTTTGACACCTAAAGAAGATATCACCGATTGTTCAGCGGCAAATTCAAGTGGCGAGGCAACGAGATGATGCTTTTCTGCTTTTACAGGGTTTAGTTCGTGGTCGCCACGGATGACAAGGGCGACTAAACCATCAACACCTTCTACAATGAGGGTTTTCACCGTCTTATCAGCGCTTACCTTTAGGAACTGGCTTACCTCTTCAATTGTCTCAATATTTGGTGTGGCATGCTCCTCTAGGTCCTGAATTTTCTCATCACTTGGGGCTGGTGCCAGTGCTTCGGCAAGTTCAACGTTTGCTGCATATTCATACTTATCGCAAACTGCGATGGCATCTTCGCCAGAGTCTGCTAGTACGTGAAATTCGTGTGAAGTATTGCCACCTATGCTGCCGGTATCGGCTTCCACTGGGCGAAAACCTAAGCCTAGCCGGGTGAATATATTGGTATATGCTTGAAACATGACTTGGTATGTCGCTTCCAGAGACGCATTATCAATATGGAATGAGTAGGCATCTTTCATAATAAATTCGCGTGCCCGCATGACGCCAAATCGTGGTCGGGTTTCATCACGAAACTTGGTCTGAATTTGATAAAAGTTAAGCGGCAGCTGCTTATAGCTCTTGATTTCCGTGCTGGCGAGGCTGGTGATCACCTCTTCGTGTGTAGGGCCAAAACAAAAATCTCGATCGTGTCGATCTTTTATACGCAATAGTTCACCGCCATATATTTCCCATCGGCCAGAGTCTTGCCAAAGTTCAGCTGGCTGTATGGCTGGCATTAAGACTTCTTGTGCCCCAGCCAGATTCATCTCTTCACGTACAATCGATTCTACCTTGCGTAATACACGTAGGCCTGTGGGCAACCAAGTGTAAAGGCCTGACGCTAGTTTTCGGATTAAACCTGCTCTAAGCATAAGTTGATGGCTTATGATTTCTGCATCAGAGGGGGTTTCTTTTAGCGTAGCTATTAAGTACTGGGAGGCGCGCATGTGGTAAGTATAGTAAGTTAGATAACCGTCGCGCGAATCATACAGGGAAATGTCGATGGCCTGAACCACCGCAAGCATCGGGTGGTGTGATTTAGAACAAATAGTATCTTTATACTATGTGCGCTACCTAAAAAACAAGTGATGGGATAAGTATATGAAGTTAGTCATTAGGAAACAAGAACTACTCAAGTTGGTCATTGCGGCCTTGGTTATTATTGAAAGCTTTTGACGTACCATTTGAAGAGCAAAATGTCTCGTTACTTGGTCTGGGGACTCCCGGACTCACACGGCGGTTGCTGGATTACTCACTAAGCGCGCGTGTTCCCGTTTTAATCGATGGTGAGCGCGTTATATGGGATACGTTGGCAATTTGCGAGTACGTATCGGAGCAATATCTATCTGGTCGGGGTTGGCCGGAAAATCCCGGTTGTCGAGCGAGGGCGAGAGCAATTACTGCAGAAATGCATTCTGGATTCGCGGCTTTACGTACAGCGATGCCGATGAATTGTCGTGCTAAACGGAGGTTAGTGCCCACTGGTGCAGTGCTTGCAGATATTAAGCGAGTAGATGAAATTTGGTCAGATCGCCGTCCAATAGAAGACGGCGATTCTTGGTTGTTTGGAGAGTTTTCGATCGCCGACTGTTTTTATGCTCCGGTAGCTTTCAGGTTTGAAACTTACGGTGTTGTATTGAGCAGCGAAGCATCTGAATACATGAAAAAATTATTGGCGCACCCGGCGGTAGAGGATTGGTACCACGATGCGTTATTGGAAAGCGAAGTGATCGTCGAGGATGAAGCGGGAGAAGATGTGTAAACAACCCCCTTTAATTAAGTGGTTTGGCAAGTTTGTAGAGCATTAAGAGTTTATTTTATGTGGTACGCAGAACATAAACCACAATAAATTAAATGACTTAGAGCGCTTATCTAATGTAGAATAATCATAATTAGTGAGCGATCTAAATATGAATCTAAAAGCACTACTGGCATTAATCGTTAAGCAGGACGGATCTGACCTTTATCTATCTACAGGCGCGCCTCCGGCGATGAAGGTTCAAGGGAAGCTATTAAAGGTTGGCAAAGAGCCGCTTGAATCGGCCGCCGTATGGAAAATGGCATTACAAATTATCGACGATAGTCAAAAAGCTGCATTTGAAGCGAAACCGGAACTGAACTTAGCGATCCAAGAGCCAGGTATTGGCCGGTTCCGGGTGAATGTTTTTAAACAACGCAATGAAGTTTCGATGGTAATCCGTGTTATCAAGACGGAAATCCCCAGTTTCAAGGATCTAGGTCTGCCGCCACTACTAACTGAATTGATTATGGCTAAGCGTGGCCTTATCCTTTTTGTTGGTGGTACCGGCTCTGGTAAATCAACTTCTCTGGCATCGCTAATTGATCACCGGAATACTAATAGTGCGGGGCATATTATAAGTATTGAAGACCCTATTGAATTTATTCATCCTCATAAGGGCTGCATTGTAAATCAGCGGGAGATTGGAGTAGATACCGACAGTTATGAAGATGCTTTGGAGAACACATTACGTCAGGCCCCTGATGTAATTTTGATTGGAGAAATTCGCTCACGCGAGACAATGGAGCATGCGCTGGCTTTTGCAGAAACAGGCCACCTTTGCTTGTCGACTTTACATGCTAATAATGCAAATCAGGCGTTGGATCGAGTCATTAACTTCTTTCCCGAAGATCGTCACAAGCAACTTTTACTAGATATGTCGCTAAACATTCGAGGCATTATTTCTCAACGACTCATTCCAACCGTTGATAAAAAACGGGCTGCGGCTATTGAAATATTGTTGGGAACACCACGGGCTCAAGATTTGATTAGAGAAGGTATGATATCTGAGTTAAAGGAGGCTATGGAGGCTTCAGAAGCGGCTGGGATGCAGACCTTTGATATGGCGCTTTATAAACTCGTTGTAGAAGGGCGCATTAGTGAGCAAGAGGCTTATAAGAATGCAGATTCTGCAAATAATTTGCGTATTCGTATTCAACAAACCGCTGGGGTTGGGGCGGCAAAGGCTGCGTCTAAAGTTGAGCTTACAGTAATGGAGCCAGAGGCAAAGAAGGAAGATCAACCAGTTGATTTGAATGCCCTGCAGGCTAATCCGCAAATTGCAGCGTCAGTGGCAACTATGGATTAGTAGCATTAGGTTGAGTAGCTCAACTACTTGCTCGAGCTGATCAATTTATGAAGTTTCAACAGCCTCCAAAATACCTGTGAAAAGCTACGACGTCATTATTGTCGGCGGTGGGGCTAGCGGGCTTATGTGCGCTATTTACGCGGGCAATAAAGGTTTGAGTGTATTGGTTCTTGAGAAGAACCAAAAAGCCGGCATGAAGATATTGGTATCAGGGGGTGGGCGATGCAATTTCACCAATGTATGGGCCGATCCGCGGGAACACTACATTTCTCAAAACCCCCAATTTTGTATTTCTGCCATGCGTCGTTACAGCCCATCAGACTTTATTGAACTAGTTGAGAAGCATGGGATAGCCTATCATGAGAAAGCATTGGGCCAGCAATTTTGTGATGAATCTTCGAAGTTGATTCAAGGGATGTTACTTGCTGAATGCGAGTTAGCTGGCGTAGATATTCGTCTAAATAGTGAGGTGCTCACTATAAACAATCGCTCGGACATTTTTGATGTTGAGCTTGATCGTGAATCCTATTCTGCTAGTAAGGTCGTGCTGGCGTGTGGTGGATTGTCGCTGCCAAAAATCGCTAGCGATCTTGCCTTTTCGGTAGCCAAAAATTTTGATCTAGAAGTTGTGCCTCCGCGGGCGGGGTTGGTGCCGCTAACCTGGAACTCGGGAGACAAACCCTTTTACGAATCTCTCAGCGGTATATCATTTTTTGGCGAGGCTAGATGCAATAACTATAGTTTTACGGAAGGGATATTATTTACTCATCGTGGATTGAGTGGTCCGGCAATTTTACAAATATCCTCGTTTTGGAAGGAGAGCGACTCGGTTTATCTCAACTGTCTGCCAAACATAAACGTTTTGGACTGGTTGATCGAGGAGCGTGATGCTAGGCCAAAACAAAGGCTATCGGCCTTATTGAAGAGTCAGCTACCTAAGCGATTTATTGATAAAGTTACGGGTACTTGGTTCGAGGATACTAGGGTGGGAAGTATTTCAACCAAGCAGCTGACTAGTGTGGCCGAGTGTTTTACGAATTGGGAATTTCGGCCTGGCGGCAGTGAAGGCTATCGAACAGCAGAAGTAACGTTAGGCGGAATTAGTACTGATGGTTTCTCTTCGCAAACCTTTGAGTGTAATACAGTGCCAGGACTCCATGTCATAGGCGAGGCTATAGATGTGAGTGGCTGGTTGGGAGGCTATAATTTTCAATGGGCGTGGGCCTCTGCCTATTGTTGTGCGGACCATCTGTAGGCCGAACGCTGATTATAACTGAGCGACTGGTTGCTAAAGCCTATGTACGGTGAGTAAATAATCCACCTATTTCTTGGCGGGCTATACGTTCAACCAAGATTATTGAAAGAATCAATCCAGTTACTACACTTAAGGCTATTCCAAACCAAATTCCAAACACACCCAGTTGGAAAATAATTACGCCAATATAGCTAAACAAAGCAACGCCTATTCCTTGCCTGTAAATACCTATCCAAACTGTCCATATTGGTTTCTTAAAGGCCTGGAATATAGAATTAATAGTGAATAACGCAATATAGACCGGCAATATAAATGAATCTACACGAAGATAGCCGACCCCATATTGAATTACATCCGGGTTACTGGTGAAAAGAGACATCGCGAGACCGCTTAGAAGCCAAATGACGGCGGCGGCGCCAGCCATCAATAAACATCCGACTTTTAGACAATATCGAGTTGCTTCACGTACTCTACCGTAATTGCCCGCGCCAAAATTTTGTGCTGCGATTGGCAATAAACTGCCGGTTAATCCGAACGCGGGAAGTAGCAGTAGCTGTTCAAGCCTTAGGGCTACACCGAAACCTGCTACCGCATTTGACCCAAATTCTTTGAGGAAAAACTGTACTACTATACCCGCGAGCATCATGACGATCATACTAAAACTGCTAGGTAGAGCTTGAGTTAGAATCGTCTGGTTGTCCTTTAGCTTTGGTAAAAATAAGGCCCAGTTAGCACCAGACATAAGGTCTGACTTGAACACACGATATAGCACATAGGCTAATACGCCAAATTGACTAACTAGGGTGCTTACGGCAATTCCCGTGAATCCCATAGCAGGTAGGATGTTTGGTATACCGAAAATAAATAGTGGGTTAAGACCCAAGTTGGCAAAAAATGCCCAAACTTGAGCTCGTTGCATAGCCTTCATGTTTCCTTGCGCTTGCAGTATGCCATTCGCTCCAAACGATAAAAGAAAAGCCATGGCGCCGAATAGTAGAAGTTGTAGATAATCTATCGCGGCATTCTGATATGCGCCAGGTTTGGAAATAATCGACAGAATATCTTCAGAATAGAAATAACCTAATACGCTAATAATGATGGAGGTGCCAATACCAAATACGATGCCCTGACATGCAAGCTGTCTGGCTTCGACGGGTGATTTTTCTCCAAGTGCGTTGCCGACCAAGGCCCCCATTGCAGTGCTCAATCCAAAACCTAATGCAATTAGTAGCATAAATACTTGAGAAGCAATGATTAAGCCGGCTTGAGCATCAGTGCTAATTAGCCCAGCGTAAAAAGTATCTACTACTGCGTACAGCGTGCTGAATAACATCCCAATGGCCATTGGGATTGCCATGCTTCGAAAGTGCATGGGGATTGAGCCGGATGTTAGTTTTCCATAGTCACCGGCGGGTGCTGATTCGAACTCTTCTAATACTTCGCCATCCAGATTCGAATATTTATCGTTCATAATTATTGATGGAATCCATTGTGTTGTTATTAGGAACGAGTTTTTGGCTAGCGTTGTAAGAAACCCAGATTTACAGGGTGAAGCTATGGCAATAACGGAAGAATGCTATGTTGGCGTTAAGCAGGATAATTCGCAAGCATGGCTCGCTCATAGAAAGAATTTGTTACCGTTGATTATTTTATAACGAAATATTGCAATTAAGTATTGCGAGTCGGGCAACGACCAAGCACAATTTCGTTCTGAAAATTAACACGCAGTCGGGCTGATGATCGGATGCGTAAGTTGAGAACCAGAGCGAAAAGCATGGGCGAGACAGAAAGTACCGGCGGAGTTCTTATTCAGGATCGGGCGGAATCTTCAAACTGGATGAAGTGGGTGGGCATAGCTGCTCTAGTTTACCTTTTACTGCTTGCCGTATCTCTAATAGGTAGCGGTTTTAAACTAGCCGCTGGTGATCAGGCCACCGAGTTATTTCAATTCGCCAGTAACCCGATTACGGGTTTGGTTATTGGGGTAATCGCTACGGCTGCCATTCAGTCGTCGAGTACTGTCACCTCAATTATAGTCGGGTTGGTGGCCGGGGGGTTGCCCGTCAGTCTTGCGATTCCCATGGTAATGGGAGCAAACATCGGCACAACGGTCACTAATACTATTGTCAGTCTGGGGCATATCAAGAAAAAGGGGCAGTTCAGGAGAGCATTTGCCGCTGCTACTGTGCACGATTTTTTTAATCTTCTGAACGTGGTTATATTTTTACCAATGGAGATTTTATTTGGGATTCTTGAGAAATCAGGATCGATATTGGCCAGTTATCTAGTTGGCGGTGAATCCGCGTCAGTGAAGAGTTATAATTTTATAAAGCCAATGATAGGGCCGCCAGTGGACTTTATTCAGGGGCACACTGCCAGCATGTCCGATGTTGCCGCTGGCGTACTTCTTGTTGCGCTGGGTGTGATATTTATTTTTACTTCCATTACTGTGATTGGCAAACTCTTAAAGGTATTGATGGTGGGGCGGGCGAAAGAAATGCTGCGTAGTGCCGTTGGTCGCGGCCCGTTCTCTGGCATAACCTCTGGTGCCATTACTACTATACTGGTTCAATCTTCCTCGACCACAACCAGTCTAATCGTTCCGTTGGCCAGTAATGGTATTTTCACTTTACGACAGGTGTATCCATTTACTTTAGGAGCGAATATAGGAACTTGCATTACCGGATTGTTAGCCGCGACAGCGATTGTTGGAGCCAATGCGGTATTTGCGTTGCAAATTGCTCTTGTGCATTTGCTATACAATATCTTTGGAGTAATTCTTATTTACGGCACCCCATTCCTGCGTGAATTACCAATACTTGCTGCTAAAAAACTTGCCGCGCTAACCGCAGTAAATAAACTCTACGCAGCGGTTTATCTTTTTGGTGCGTTTTTTATTGTTCCAGGATTGCTGATTGGTGCAAGTCGACTTTTCGGCGTTTAGTGGAATTATTTGGATATAGGGGGAGCGGATGAGTGGAGTGAAAAAGCGTAAATCCGAGCTGAAGAAAAAAGTATTTGAACTTGAAACCTCACTGGCAAAACTTAAGCATAAGTTGCGGTTAGTTGAGGAAGAAGAACAGCGGCAAGCGATTGATCATTTGGATGAATATCTTGATCATATTGATCATAAATATGATGGTCTTAAGGCGTATTGGGGAGAAATTGCCGCAGAGCTTAGGAAAGTGTTCAACCACTAAGTCTTCTGTTTTTGAATGTTTCTCGGCGTTATGGGGAAGGGTATAGAAATGATGATAAAGTCGGAAAACGGGCATGAATCGCGCCATAAAATCAATAATTATGGCCGTAAATTCATAAATAAATAGTTTTTAGTGGCCGTATCTGGTTATCAGGATTTGGAAAAGTTGCCTGAAAGAAATTCAAGAATGAGTAAACGTCATTTTATATTGGGTTTTGTAGCAATAGAGTTTTTTTAATCCACTTGGGTCGTTCAAACTTGAAGTGTTGGATTAATCCCCGTCGTTCTGAAAATGAAAAAACTTCTTTTGCTGTTACGTTGAATGGGGGAAGTCGTATATCTAGGTATCTAAAATCCCCATTCTCTATATCACTATTAACTGTTATGCCTGTGGGGTTTATACAATTGGTTATTAGTACATATTTGTATCGGTTTATTTCATTGAAGAAAGTTCGGATGAATCCGTTTGACCAGTGCTGTAATACGTCCTTGGCAATTAAAAGATCACTATCTGGTAGCGCAGCTGGTTCGCCGGAGTAAATATTAAATTCAATATTTGAGGATGAGAATTTAGTTCTATTCGTTTCGATAACCGGGCGAACAATATCAAATCCCTGATATCTTGCTCCTTGCCAATCGATAAACCGCGAAAATTGCCAATCGCCACAGCCGAGATCAATTACTGACTTTATGTTGCGTCGGCGAATAAATTTTTCTAGGAATTTGGCATATCCTTTTGCGTTTTCGTAAATGGAACCCTCTCCGGATCCAACTCCCCACGCGTTAGTAGCATAAATTTCTTCAAACCTTTCGCGCATATGTTTTTGTATTAAGGTGATCGATTTAAAAGCGTTGTTTTAACGCAATCATAATGCAGAACTTAAAGATCTAATTTAGATCGTTGACTTGTAATAGTGAAGTCACTATTTTACGTGGCTAGTTTGTATTTACCACGCCCCAGGAAACACGCATTATGTCAGAAGTACAAGTTTACCCGGTCAGTAAGGAAGTTGCTGCGCGTGCATTACTTGATAAAGGTACTTATCAACGTATGTATCAGGAATCAATCAATGACCCGGATGCTTTTTGGGCAGAGCAAGGTAAACGTATTAACTGGATCAAGCCATATACCAAAGTAAAGAATGCTTCGTTCGACCTGAACAACGTTGATATTCGTTGGTACGAGGACGGCACGCTGAACGCTTGTTACAACTGCGTTGATCGTCATTTAGAAACTAAAGGTGAGCAAGCTGCGTTTATTTGGGAGGGCGATGATCCTTCAGTTTCAGCTATCGTTACCTATAGCCAGCTTCATGAGAAGGTGTGCAAGTTGGCTAATGCGCTTAAGGCTCGTGGGGTTGGCAAGGGAGATGTGGTTACTATATATATGCCAATGATTCCGGAGGCGGCCGTGGCGATGCTAGCGTGTGCCCGCATTGGTGCACCGCATTCGGTAATATTCGGTGGGTTTTCACCAGAAGCAATTGCTAGCCGCATTAAGGCATGCGGCAGTACTGCGGTCATCACCGCTGATGAGAATCGTCGCGGTGGGCGTGTTTTTCCATTAAAGGCAAATGTAGATGAAGCATTAACTAAGGATGGTACAGATCAAATTCATACTGTGATTTCATTCAGATCTACCGGTGGCAAAGTTGAATGGAACGAATCGGTAGACTGCTGGTGGCAGGATTTGGTGGCCAATGAGAAAGCAGAATGTCCTTGCGAAGAAATGAGCGCAGAGGATCCGCTATTTATTCTCTATACATCGGGCTCAACAGGGGCTCCAAAAGGCGTGGTACATACTACCGGTGGCTACTTGGTTTATGCCGCCCTAACCCATGAATACGTATTCGATTATCATGAAGGTGATGTTTACTGGGCAGCCGCCGATGTTGGGTGGATTACTGGGCATACCTATATTGTGTATGGGCCGCTCGCCAATGGTGCGATTAACGTCATGTTTGAAGGAGTGCCTACTTATCCATCAGTTGCACGCATGGCACAGGTGGTTGATAAACATGCCGTAAACATTCTATATACCGCGCCTACCGCTATTCGAGCATTAATGGCTGAAGGCGATGTTGCGATAGAGGGTACTGATCGCGGCAGCTTGAAAATATTGGGCAGCGTGGGTGAGCCGATTAACCCAGCAGCCTGGGAATGGTACTACGAGAAGATGGGCAAGCGCGCTTGCCCAATAGTAGATACTTGGTGGCAAACTGAAACTGGTGGAATCATGATTACACCTTTACCCGGCGTTACTGACCTGAAACCGGGATCAGCAGTCCAGCCATTCTTTGGTGTGCAACCAGCTTTAGTGAGCGCAGAGGGAATACGTTTAGAGGGGGAGGCTGAAGGTGGGTTGGTGCTCTTAGACAGTTGGCCGGGGCAAAGCCGTACGGTTTACAGAGATCATGATCGGTTTGTAGCGACCTACTTTTCGACCTTTACTGGGCACTATTTTGCTGGAGACGGAGCTATGCGCGATCGAGATGGCGATTTGTGGATTACTGGTCGCATGGATGACGTTTTAAATGTATCAGGACATAGATTGGGGACCGCGGAAATTGAAAGTGCGGTGGTGCTGCATCACGATGTAGCTGAAGCCGCCGTCGTGGCATGTCCTCATACGATTAAAGGACAGGCTATCTATATTTATGTGACGCCAAATTCTGGTGTGAATCCCTCGGATGAATTGCGACAAGGCATTGTGACTCTAATTCGCCAAGAGATCGGCGCGATAGCAACGCCAGATTTTATTCAATGGGCTCCCGGGTTACCGAAAACACGTTCTGGAAAAATCATGCGTCGTATATTGCGTAAAATTGCGACCGGCGAGCATGATGAATTAGGTGACACTTCAACACTGGCTGATCCTTCGGTTGTAGAAAATTTGTTCGAAAATCGCTTAAATCGATAAGTCTTTTCAAGTGTGGCTGGCAGGAATAATTGCTACGTTGATTAGATCTATGTTGGTTTCGTTTTACATATCCATCATGTAAATTAGCAACGTTGGGGCAAGTAACCAGCGTGAGATTGCTTTTAAACAGCCTCTAGCCTTATGTTAGTAGCTTTGTAGCTAGACTATTGCTTTGGTGTTGGCAAAAACTTAGCCTAAAATATTACGGGCTATATATAAAATGGGTATGATAATTTGCGCAATATAATTTTTATGATCGGGCAATCAATCGGTGTGTTGTCAGGCGCTGCAGTATTCGCATTGTGGTGTTATGCAATGTGGGCACCTGCATCAGAGATGTCGCTTTCAGGTATCACTTTGTCCGGTGCATTTGCACTTAGCCTGCTGGCTATACTGGCAATTATCGTGTCAATAAAAGGCCATAGTTTGGGACTGTTTGTAGTGTTTTTCTTATCGTTTTTTCCTGTCGGATTTTTCTTTTTGACCGAGGACCATTTTTTGCAGTGGGCGAGTTGGTTAAATCTTTGCTATCCGATAGGTGCTGCGATCATGTACAAAAGTCGACCACTTAAAAAAACTGATGCTGAAGAATAAGGGGGCGATTTGGCCTTTGGGCGCTTGCAGCATCTGCCTATCTGGCCATTTTTCTGAATATGCCTCTGTACTGATCGGTGCAGGAAATCAAATAGTACTGGAGAAAATTGCAACCAAAGCCTAAAAATAGAAACTTAAAAATCGTGGTCGGCTTTGCTCTAGTTTTTACCAGTCTAGCGGTTTTGATAATTTATCTGGGGTTCAAAAATGTCGTTAGCGTTCAATTGATGCTGCTGATGCTAATAGCTTTAATTGGTTTATACGTTGGATTTGGAATTCTGGCCGCATCCTATCGTTTTATTCGATCATTGAAATGAGCCAAATAAGGAAGTGAGCGTTTTTGGCAAACAGTTGGTGATTTTTATTCAAGCAATGTTTTTTGGGCTTGCTGCTAGCTTGCTAGTCGAGTTTTTTGGTACTATTTACGGTCTACTTGGCGCGTTCGCGGTTATTGCGATAGTTGCGGGATTTGGCTACGGGTTTGGAGTTTTATCAGCCCGGTTTAAGGCGCAAATTCCTGAGCTAATTCACACTCTATTAGCTACTGCGATTCCTTTGGGGTTTGTAGTTCGTGGCTTGACGAGTGATAATTCCTTAACGCTTGCCTTTGTACTATTAGCAGTTGTAATTGCCCTATCTGTTTTTGTCGGGGTTCGGGTTCAGAAAAGTAGAAACTAGACTGTAGAAGTCGCAAGCAAAGTTTACAGCGGCCGTTAGAGCCAATAATTTTGCTATCGCGAGATCAATATATTCCATTTTTATTTCTCGCCAGAGCGCGCGGCATTGAATAGCTTCTCTACTTTTTAGATTGTAATCACATGTTGGTAGTAAGAAACTTTATATTCTCATTCGGCATATTGTTGCTAGCGGTTGGTCAGCAAGTGGCTGCACATGGTGGCGTTTCGTTCGATGATGACGTTTGTAAACTGAGTATAGGTTTTCTGGAAGCTCATTTTACCGTCTATCAGACTCAAACAAGCGCATCAGAGGAGTTTTGTGAAGATATACCTGATGTTACTAATAGCGTTTTCGTTTTAGATTATTTACATGACTTTTTAAAGGAAATGCCAGTTGATTTTCGTATAGTAAAGGACTCTCATAATTTTGGGATATTTGCTAAATGGGAGGATATTGCAGGGCTTGAAGATATCGAAAACGATACAGTTTTTTATCAAGAGCCAGTAAAACGCGCAGATGGGGTGCTTACTGTAGAGTATCATTTTCAAGAGGCTGGTGGTTACATAGGAATCGTCAACGCTTCGCACCCCGTACAAGATAAGACTTATCACGCAGTGTTCTTTTTCCAAGTGGGGGGCGATGATTACGGTTATCTTCCATTATTTATCCTGTTGGTTCTGCTGGCTCAAGGTGTTTATTGGTTAAGTACGCGAAAGCGTAAAATTTCAAGTTAAATTAATATCTGGACTCGGTTTAAGCACTTTACTCACTAGTTGAGCTCCGGTGATTTAACCGACAATTACTTATTTCGTAACTACGTACCCAAAATTACACAGGAATAGAAATGCGTATAAAATTGCTGCTAATTGCCATTCTTTTTGCACTAGTGTGTTTACCAACTCAGTGGTATCCCGAATCAATTCGGTTAGTGTTTAGCGATTGGTTTGGCGCACAGAGCTATCGTGCCCGTCCTGAATCGCTGGCGACGGCGCAGCGAGTCAGTGAAGTCGCCTGTCCGGAAGATTTTCGAGCTTGGCGTGAGGCCCAAACTATCGCTGGCGTTGACATTCGCTCTTCGCCTACTTGCGTGGCAGATAATCCAAGTGCAGTGGCAGCTTTTGTACGAGGAACAAATAATGTTTCTCAACAAGTTCTACTGGATAGCGGGCTAACGCCAGATGCTGTAGAGAAGGGCCGCGATTTAGATGGTGATGGAGATCCAGATGAGATACATATTCGGCTGGAAGTGGCTGAACTCAATGGTAGCTCACCGGATCTGAATGAGCCTACGACTCAATACTCTATCGCGCCTGGTATAAAGCCGGGCTTTTGGGTGTTTGTCCCAAAAACTTTTGGCATGGCAACAGAGAACTTTGAATCAATAAAGGCACGTTCAATATTGCGTGTGCCATCCCCTGCAATACGTGTTGAGCAGGGAGATAGAATCAAAATTACGCTTGAAAACAGCCACTATATGCCGCACACAATTCATTTTCACGGTGTGGATCATCCGTTCGTCGATGAAGATGGCGAAGGTAATGATGGAGTTCCGATAACCAGTGAGAAGCCAGTTTTGCCTGGTGGTGCGCGAACTTACGATATGCAACCACGACAGCCGGGTACCATGTTTTACCATTGTCATGTGCAACCGCAGGTGCACATTATGATGGGTTTGCAGGGGTTGTTTATCGTAGAAGAAAATAGACCGAACAATTGGCTACAAACACTAAATATAGGCGCAGGGCAGGTTCGGGTTCCTTCTGTAGCAGTAGCTGAAGAGTTTGATCGCGAATATGATTTGCAATATCTCGACATAGATAGAGAGCTTAATAATTTGATTCAAGCTTCGAGCGACCCGCGCGTTATTACTGAGCAAATGCATAATCGGTACGATATAACCGATGCGACAAGCGATTACTTTACGGTTAACGGGAGATCTTTCCCATATACTTTTCGAGAATCTCTAGTGGTCACCAAGCCAAATGAGCACATCAAGTTACGTGTCGTAAATGGAGGTAATAGTGGTGTCGCCTTGCACACACACGGGCATAAAGTAACAACCACTCACTTGGATGGTGTTGAGGTCAGCCCTGCAGTACGTATTACCCGCGACGTGGTGTGGGTTGCAAGCGCGCAGCGAGTCGATTTGGATCTTGAAACTACTAATGATGGTCTGCATTCATACGGGGCTGGTATTTGGTTGTTTCACGATCATCAGGAAAAAGGCGTCACCACCGATGGAATTAACCCGGGTGGAAATATTAGCGCAATTGTTTATGAGGAATATTTACAGGAAAACGGTTGGCCGATGACCCAGGGAGTAGATTACGCCCCATACTTTACTGAGGACTATTATAGAAAGGAGGTGCCAGTCTGGGGTGACCTTGCCGGCGACGTATTTTTAAACGCTGGCACAGATGTGTGGATGCTGCTTCGAATTCTAGGGCTTGCAATTTCGTTGAGTGTAATTGTTGTGCTACTGCTTGGGTTTGTTCAAAAACGCACGCATTAATGGTCGAATGCCGGTGATAAAAATATTTTATACGGTTGGCTTGTTGTCGCTGACTTGTCTATCACTGTTGCAAGCGCAAGAGCGGGATCTACATGCAGAACATGTTATTGGGGGGGCGAAAGGAGAAGCGCTAGGTACGATTAGTGATTCGGTGGATTCGCAAGCGCAGATAAGGGTGGAAGACGCCCATGCCGGCCACGATATGGGGGAGTCGTCTGAGGAGGAACTCAATTCGGGTATTTCGGTAGAAGATCCGCACGCAGGCCACGTAATGGGCGGCGAGCAATCTGATCACGGCGATCATAATATGGTACTGGATAGCGGTGGGATGGTGATGAACAATAACCAGCAGGTGCTACCACAGGATTGCACTGAGGTCGTTGCGGAATACAACTTTGAGGTCTATGCCGGCACCGAATTCGCTTCTGAGTATCCCGGAACTATTTACGCCATGAGTCAGCATGAATACTTAGTTGAGCCATGCAGCAGCGTCACCATTAAATTTGTAAACACTGACAGTATCCGGCATCAGTGGATGATTCATGGCCTGCCTAGATACTTGTACCCGGGAGGCATGTTTCATCTTGAGGCCGCTGGGGGGCAAAGTCGAGAGGGAACTTTTATTGTTCCTAGTGATGATAAGACCTATTTAGTGCATTGTGATATGGCTCAACACATGGAAATGGGAATGAAGGCACAGTTAAAGGCCGGAGCAGGTAGTGGTGATTTATGGAGTATTCCTGGGGTGAGTAGAAGCTTTCGGCCGGATAACTATTTACCTAAAGCTAGCCGAAATTATCTGCTATGGGCATTGTTGGTTGGGGTTATGTTAACAATAGCGTTTTCGTGTTTTTGGCGAAGGTAAAATACGGTTACCCTTGTGTTAATTGTTAGAACATTCCTGGGTATTTTTGATTAAAAAAAAAGTATCTATTTGGCTATGTCCCTCATTAGTATTATTATGGCTTTGCTATACAAAATTCATATGTTATAAAGCGCCTGTAAATTATCTGGGGAGTAGGTAAATACCAATTACCTGGGCCTAAATTCATCAATTAAGCTGCAAATTTACCGCTAGACTTTTCAAATAAGTTTTTCAATGTAAGTCCATGGTTTCTGGGAGGAAACTGAATTGAGTGCCACGTTAACAGCAGTTCGAAGTCAGGCTAGTGATTTTGTCGAAATGGCAAAACCTCGAATAGCCCTATTGGTGTTAGTCACCACTTATAGTGGTATGTGGTTGGCATCCGGCGGCACGCTGTCTCTTGAGTTAGTATTTTTTACAATGTTGGGTACGGGACTGGCCTCAGCATCAAGCGGTGTACTTAATAACTATATTGATCGTGAGATCGACAAGCTCATGTCGCGCACAAGCAATCGTGCTTTGCCTACCGGGAGAGTGGATCCGCAAATAGCGTTTGCGTTTGGATTGCTGCTGGGTTTTACCGGGTTCGTCATTCTTTTCTATGCGGTTAACCCGTTAACAGCCGCATTGGCAGTAG
>ERZ887942.767-NODE-767-length-24626-cov-21.246551_pt1 | contig 24626 bp, 20 predicted proteins | sample MGYA00521099_ERZ887942 | MGnify/ENA primary metagenome ERZ887942 (study PRJEB32303, sample SAMEA104408605) | aquatic metagenome | biome: Brackish water; feature: Pelagic; material: water | place: Baltic Sea | collected 2014-06-07T06:48:00 | depth 16,251 m ...
CGCTGGTTGGATAAATATCACTGGAAAAGAACACCGCGATGGAACGCGGTTTCATCTCCTTCATGAAGTTTGACCGGTTGCGCGTATAGAGGTCTGCAGGTAAAGCTTGGTATCGCATGAGACGAAGATACCAAACGGATGGCTGAAGTCCACCGAATCACGATTCGAGGACACTGCGCGCTAAAAGTGAGTCTGGTTCAGGGTTCCGTAAAACCCCGACAGCCATCACAACTTTGTTGGCACAGGAGCGTGTCGTAGCGATGGCGAAACCGTCGGTACGGGTCCGGTAGCAGGCTCCGGATTGAAACACCCTCGGACATTCGTGTACCCCGAGATCCAATACGTTGCTTGCGGCAACGTCAGTAAATCGCCTGATGCGTCCGTTGAGCCCGTTTGTTCCGTTCCATACCCTAGCGTTCCGAGGAACGATGATCCCGAATATCCGAAGACAGCGGCATCGTAGTAATGAACGGTTACCGGAGCGCCATATGCCCCCGTAAATCCAATTTGCCAGCCTCCATCCAATGAGCCATGTGTCGCGGCACCGTCAACGATGAAGCTTGTGACATACGGATAAAGCGATTCGGTCACGGTAACGTCGATGTCTCCCGTGTTGGTCCCGTCCGTCGCGGTCAACTCTACCGTGCCCGAACCCGTGTTCGCACCGCTATAGTCAATCGTCAAGGTACTCCCCACCAGCGATGCCGAAGCAAAGCCGGAAATGTTGACGTCTAGGGCATACGTCCACGTTCCTGTTTCGCTATGCAGCGTAGATAAATCCAACGTCGCATTCGCGGCAGCATCACACGCACTCATTGTTGGCGTCACTGCAAACAATTTGCAGGCGACGTTGCCATACGTACCTGCGTCGAAATTCAAGGCCGCTGTATTATCACAATTGTCCGTATTGTCGGCGACATATCCGGAAGGCGCCGTGCAGGCCGATTGAGAATCCGAAGCGTCTCCAAGGTTATCACCATCCGCGTCAGCATACCAGGCAGTGGCAAACGTACAGGCCAGATTGCTGACGTCGCCGTAATTGCAAGCCGTTGGGTCTTCACATACTACATCCGTAATCGAGAATGTCACCGTGGTCGCAGCGCTCGTGTTGGTCGCCGCATCACTTGCTGTGACGTTAAAACTGTAGGAGCTCTTCGTTTCGTAATTCGGGTCTGCAACCAACGTGACGACCCCCGACGCAGCGTTGACCGACAATAACCCCGCATCCGTGCCACCAATGGCATAGCTCGTAACGGCTACGTCATCTGTTGCTGTAATCGTGTAAATCGTTTGGCCAGCGCCCGAGTTCTCTGCCAGATCCGTGCCCGTGACACCGGAAGTGATTACAGGTGCCACTCCATCTCCATTCGTAATTGAGAATGTTACTGTTGTCACCGCACTTGTACCTGCGGCATCACTCGCTGTGACCGTAAAACTATAGCTGGACTTCGTGTCATAATCTGGGTCGGCATCCAAGCTCACTGCATTTCCTGTTAAAGTTAACAGTCCCAAGTCCGTGCCACCAATGGCGTAGCTCTGTATCGTTCCTCCATCGTTGGCGTCTGCTGTAATCGTGTAGATCGTTTGGCCAGAGCCAGAGTTATCTGCGAGGTTCGTGCCCGTCGCTCCTGAGGTGATCGTCGGAATGACCTCATCCACATTGGTAATCGAGAATGTCACCGTGGTCGCAGCGCTCGTGCCCGTTTCATCCGTGGCTGTCACCGTGAAGCTGTAAGAGGACTTCGTCTCGTAATTTGGATTGGCTGTTAACGTCACAACACCTGTTGAGGAATTTACACTCAAGAGAGAAACATCCGTACCACCAATGGCGTAGCTCTGTATCGTTCCTCCATCGTTGGCGTCTGCTGCAATCGTGTAGATCGTTTGTGTAGCGCCAGAGTTCTCTGCGAGGTTCGTGCCCGTCGCTCCTGAGGTGATCGTCGGAATGACTTCATCCACATTGGTAATCGAGAATGTCACCGTGGTCGCAGCGCTCGTGTTGGTCGCCGCATCACTTGCTGTGACGTTAAAACTGTAGGAGCTCTTCGTTTCGTAATTCGGGTCTGCAACCAACGTGACGACCCCCGACGCAGCGTTGACCGACAATAACCCCGCATCCGTGCCACCAATGGCATAGCTCGTAACGGCTACGTCATCTGTTGCTGTAATCGTGTAAATCGTTTGGCCAGCGCCCGAGTTCTCTGCCAGATCCGTGCCCGTGGCAGCAGAGGTGATCGTCGGAGGTGTATTATCCGCTGCGTATCCGGAGGAGAAACTAAACTGAGGAACATTGTCGATGTAAACCTCAAAAATAGAATCGTCATCCGGGTAATTCGAATCGTTCACCCCTCCAATATCACTTGCCGAGCCACCCAATGCCGTATTCGCTGAAGAGGCCGAGGCAAACACCATGCGCAACGACGTTTGAGACGTAACACCCCCTCCCAAACTTGAGAAGTTGATGTAAAAATCAATGAATATGGGGTTTTCCGAGGTGTTGCTCGGGTCTTCGCAATTGGTGAAAATAGCGTAGGATCTTTGATCACGAACGCCATCTCCATAACTGACCAACGTGGTAACTGCATTGCCTGCAGCAACGCCATTCACATCGTTGACTTCGACGCCTCCTGAATTACCAGATGCAAACAATATTTCATATTCAAACCCCGGGTTGCCTGCAAGATAATCCAGGTCCTGATTGGGTCCTGATGCTCCAAACTTTCCGTCCGTGTCGAGCAAAAAACTATATCCATAAGCCGCATTGTTAGGATCTTTATTCACTCGAATGCGAAAAGCCAACATCTCATCCCCATTCCCATCCACATTGTCCGGGTCAATAATGCGATAGTACGCCGCATGCTGTCCAGTCTTGTAGTTGTCTACCAACTCTGTCGGCCCACAATCGCTCCCCGTTTGTAAATCACTGCTCGGCTCATTTTCATAATGCCAAAGAATCGTCCAAGATTGTTCGAATTCCGCTGACTCATCGACAAGCAATGCTGTGTCACTGTACGTCGCCCCCGAACTTGTAATCCATCCGTCCCCATTGGGATCAAGAATCGCGGCCCCAGCAGGTTCTGCTGACCTAAATATTTGACCAGGAGTCTGAGCAGACGATTCCATCCCAAAACAAAAGAGCACTCCACAAAGAAGCAATCGACCTGTCATAACAAAACAATTCATGAAAGTAAAAATACGAGCTTGAGCACTCATATTTCTTTTTTCGTCGATTTTTATTTGATTTTAATCGCAATGATTGCGTGTGCTTTTAAAAAAAAGCTTCATCATCATCAATCTGAGGGCAAGCCATCGCTTCGTTATCTTCACACCATGGAAACTCCAAATCACCCCTTGCCGCCCAAAGCCGTTGGATCGTATCCTATGTCTAGAAAGGTCGGTTCCCTCCTTTTCTTAAGTGGCGTCGGCCCGCGTATTGCTGGAAGTGATGTGCATGACAGCCTGGTGCCCGGCTTGGAGTTGGACCACAACGGCAACTTCAAAACATTTGACTTTGAAGCTCAAGTACATAGTGTTTTCGCGAATGTCAAAGCCATCTTGGAGCAAAATGGAAGCCAATGGAGTCAGCTTGTCGATATCACCGTATTCTTGGTCGACATGCACCGCGACTTCTCTACGTTCAACCGCATTTACGCCGAGTATTTTCCGGATCCAGCAATTCAACCATGCCGAACAACGGTAGCCATCAATCGCTTGCCAACGCCCATTGCAATTGAATTGAAGTGCATCGCTTCGGTTGAATGAGGTTATTTGGCCCCATCCTTGCGTTCGGATCTCTCCTTTTGCGTCTGTTCACCTGCGGAATGACCCTCGTCATCTGCGCTCCAGCAAACGCTCAAAGCCCTATCCAGCTCCCCGAAGTCAACCCGGACACCTTGTCCACACTTCACTTCCCCGAAGTCAGCATCCCAACGAGCGCTTATGGTCCTGGAGAGCGCTTAGAATACACTTTCCGTTATGGTTTCGTTCATGCCGCGGAAGCCCAAATCGAACTGAAAGCAGCGGGACGCGGTCCCAACGGTCCACAATGGTTGATTGACGCGCGTGGACGATCCACAGGAACATTCAGTTGGTTCTTCAAGGTGGACGATCGCTACCGCACCACCATTGACGCCGCTACGGGATATCCCCTGCATTTTATCCGTGACGTCAAAGAAGGAGGCTACACAATCGACCAGGATTATCGGTTTGACTGGTCCACACAATCCGTGCGAACCTTGACGTCCAAGCGCGGGAATCCCGTCAAAAAATACGTGTTTCAGCTTCCTGGCCCCACACACGATATGATCAGCAGCATTTTCGCACTGCGAAATTTAGACTTTGACAACCTACAGGCCGGCGACACCGCACGGGTTCCGCTTTTCATGGACGAAGAGTGGTTGGAACTTGAGGTTGTATACAGTGGCAAGGTGGAACAGAAAGTCAACGGTGAAAAATGGCCTTGTCTCCTCTTTCATCCTGTCATCCAAACCGGTCGCATTTGGCGGAATCCAGATGATTTATCGGTCTATATCAGCGACGACGCCAACCATATTCCGCTGTTGGCTCAGTCCAATATTCTCTTCGGAACGATCCAAATGGAATTGACACACGCCAGTGGGTTAAGAAATCCTTCATCACGGCGCGATTGAGGCCTGTTTTTTTCCGAATTTGCCGTATGCCATCTAACCACGATTTCGACCCTGCAATTCTCCGAAAACTGGAGGCGCTAGAAGCGAAGTATGCCGCCATGGGTCAAGACCTATCGGCTTACCTCGACGGGTTGCTGCATGCTGATTTTCTAACGTATTGGGATTACATCAACCTGGATACGTTACTGAGTTTACAGCATCCCATCACGCCGTTTCCAGACGAGTCCATCTTCATCGTTTACCACCAAATCACGGAGCTCTATTTCAAGTTGGTGCTGCACGAATTGGAGCAACTCGCTGAAGAAGCACCTCGAACCAGTGCTCCCTTTTTGGAACGCATTCGACGCGTCAACCGCTATTTCGAGGCCCTAACACACAGTTTCGAAATCATGGTCGATGGGATGGACCGCGATCAGTTCCTGAAATTCCGGATGTCCCTCTTGCCGGCGAGCGGTTTTCAGAGTGCCCAGTATCGGATGATTGAAATCCGCTCGACCAGCTTTGACCGCCTCCTTCATCCAGACCACCGCGATGCCCATGTCGCTCACAGTCCGGGTGATTTAGAAGATTTATTCGAGAAAATTTACTGGAAGGCGGGAGCCGTAGAATTGGCAACAGGGAAGAAAACCTTGACGCTCAAGCAATTTGAAGACAAGTACGGCTCGGTTTTATTGGAGTTGGCCGAAAACGCCCACGGCGTCAATGCCCGGGCTTTGTGGTCAGAGCTGCCCATTCACGAACAAACAGACGAATTGCGCCAGGCACTGCGTTGGTTGGATGTGAATGTCAACATCAACTGGCCCCTGAGCCACTACAAAAGCGCCGTCCGATATCTCCAGAAAGATCCCGAGGACATCGCTGCTACAGGCGGAACCAACTGGCAGAAATACCTGCCTCCGCGTTTTCAGAAGCGGATTTTCTTCCCGGAATTGTGGAGCTCAGAAGAACTCGAGAATTGGGGGAAAAGCTGGGTCAAACGCGAAGTCTTTGGCCTATCATGAAATTCAATTGGTTGCAGCGCTGGTGTGTTGGAATCATTGCAATCACATTGATTCAATGCGGTTCCAATGACATCGCACCATTTTCTCATTCGGATGCTCCCGATACGGTTGATCAGCCGGTGGAACGATTCGGATTGATCTGGGAACACTTCGCCGTTGACTCAGGGACCGTTCAAAGCGGCCAATCGCTTTCGCACCTTCTTTCGCCGGCAGGGTTATCTGCCTCGGCGATCGTGCAAATTGCTGAAGCGAGTCAACCCGATTACGATGTGCGGTCCATGAAGTCCGGCAACGCTTGGTGGCTCGCGTTTCGCAATGACTCTGCGGCGACTCCCGCTTATTTCATCTACCAGCGCAACGCCATTGATTATGCAAAATTCCAACTGGAGGCCCCTTTTGGTGTTCAGTTAGCGCAGCTCCCCACAGACACCATCATCGAGCGCGCTAAAGGCGTTATAGAGCAGGCATTGTATGTTGATTTAGAGCGCGTGGGTGCGCCGTCAAGTCTCGCATTGGCCATGGCCAGTGTGTACGCTTGGACTGTGGATTTTTCACGCTTGCAGAAAGGCGACGCTTTTGACGTTTTGTATGAACGGACCTATGTCGCAGGAGAACCCAAAGGGATGCCGCGTGTCGTTGCCTGCCATTTTCAACACCGTGGTAAAGACCTACCAGCGTACCGTTTCAACCAAGGGGAGGGCATGGATTATTTCGACGAGCAAGGACAGAGTTTGCGAAAAGCCTTCTTGAAAGCTCCTGTGGAGTTTAGCCGCATCTCTAGCCGGTACAACCTCAAGCGGTTTCATCCGGTATTGAACCGCACCAAAGCGCATCTCGGCACCGATTACGCGGCCCCCAAAGGCACGCCCATTGTGTCTGTCGGTGACGGCGTCGTCAGTAAATCATCGTACACCAAAGGCAACGGGAAATACGTGAAGATTCGGCACAATGGCACCTACGAAACGCAATATCTCCACATGTCGAAACGCGCAGTTTCTGTAGGAGAAAGGGTGCGGCAAGGTCAAGTGATTGGCTACGTCGGATCAACGGGACTAGCGACAGGTCCCCACGTTTGTTTTCGTTTTTGGAAAAACGGAAAGCAAGTGGATCACTTGCGCGAGGAGTTCCCTCCATCAACTCCAATTAAAGAGGACGCGCTCGCCGATTTTGAACAGACCGTGGAACAACTTCGCTTAGCCATTGATTCACTGGAGTTTGCACGTTAAAAGCTTGGCAATGCAACCCATTGGGCGTTGATGGCGTTTCACTTTCAACCGTTTTGGTTGGAAGTGACGCCGTGGATTTGAGCATCCTTCAAGACCTGCAAGAATTGTTGAGTCAACAAATCCACAGGAAGGCGTCACTTTTTTTACTCCCTCTCGGAGTTATCTCGCTTGAAAGGCGATGCCGTAATGCTTCATTTGTTGGACCATGGACAACAGTCCATTGGCGCGCATTGGGCTCAAATGGGTGTCCAAACCAATGCGCTGAACAAACCACAGGTCAGCGCCGGCTATCACTTCTGGAGGTAAGTTGTTCAAGGCGCGAATGACCAAGGCTACCAGCCCTCTTGTGATGATGGCATCGCTATCCGCTCCAAACAACAACGTTCCATCTGGAGATCTCTGCGCAGCAAGCCATACCCGCGATTGGCACCCTCGGATGATATTGTCATCGGTACGATCGGCCTCATCGAATGGCTTCAGCTCCTTGCCCAATTCAATCAAGTACTCATACTTCTCCATCCAGTCTTCGAAGTAGGCAAATTCTTCAACGATTTCTTCTTGACGCTGTTGGAGCAATGGAGTGGAATCGGACATGCGGTAAAGTTAGCGAAGCATGCGCACTGCGCGTTCCACACCCGCGGCCAATGCATCGACTTCTTGCAAGGTGTTGTACGCCCCAAATGACGCCCTGACCGTTCCTGGAATATCATAGAAGTCCATCAAGGGTTGTGTGCAGTGGTGGCCCGTTCGCACCGCGATCCCCATGGGGTCAAGCAGTGTTCCAATGTCATAGGGATGCACACCATCCACGACAAAACTTACCACTCCCGTCTTGTCTTCTGATGTCCCAATGAAGCGAAGGCCATCCACTTTTCCGAGCAACTGGCGGGCCTGAGCTCCCAATGTGTTTTCGTGGTCGCCAATGGCTTTAATTCCGACGCCGCGCATCCAATCCAGCGCCACTCCCAAAGCAATGGCACCGCTAATGTGAGGAGTTCCGGCTTCAAACTTGTGCGGCAAACCAGCGTACGTCGTGCCCTTCTCAAAGCTCACAGTATCGATCATTTCGCCTCCACCACGCCAAGGCGGCATGGATTCCAACAGTTCCTTTTTTCCATGCAACACCCCAATTCCTGTGGGCCCGTATGTTTTGTGTCCTGAAAACACATAAAAGTCACTCGCAATGTCTTGAACATCCACTTCCATGTGGGGAACCGATTGGCAACCGTCCACTAGAACCGTTGCTCCAACCTCTTGTGCGTCCCGTGTCAAACGCTTGATATCATTGATCGTTCCAAGCGTATTGGACACATGCAACAACGCCACCAGTTTTGGTTTCATTTTCAGTTTCAACTGAAAGTCAGCTTCAATCAGGTCACCCGTCTCATGGATTTCAACAACCTCCAGTCTGGCACCCTTTTCTTCTGCAAGCATCTGCCAGGGAACAATGTTGGCGTGATGCTCCATGCGCGTGACCACGATGACATCGCCGGTCTTGATGTGTGTTCTTCCCCACGACTGGGCCACCAGGTTGATGGCGTCCGTCGCTCCTGCGGTCCAAATTATTTCTTCTGTGCATGCCGCGTTGAGGTGCCCCCGAACGGTTTCGCGTGCCTTTTCAAACGCATCCGTAGCCTGCTGAGATAGGCTGTGCACTCCGCGGTGCACATTGGCATGCAAGTGCATGAGGTACTCCCGCTGCGCTTCAATAACGGCGACTGGTTTCTGCGCTGACGCAGCATGATCCAAATACACGAGGGGACGCCCGTTCACTTCCCGGCTCAAAATGGGAAACTGAGATCGGATGTGCGCGGGATTCAGCATGGCGTTTCCTTAGTGGTCACTGGGGTCATCCCAGCGATTCCAGTTGTGCTTTTCGGCAAGACGGTGTCGAACCTCCAGCGCCACCTCTTCTACCGCAAACCCATCGAGGATATCCGTTATAAAGGCATGCACCAGCATGGACTTGGCTTCCGCCTCACCAATGCCTCGAGATTGCGCATAAAACAAAGCGTCGTCATCAAATTGGCCAATGGTACAACCGTGGCTGCATTTCACATCGTCCGCATAGATTTCCAATTCCGGCTTGGCATTCATGACCGCTTCACGGCTCGCCAGAATGTTGGCGTTTTGCTGGTACGCATTCGTTTGTTGCGCATCTGGACGTACAAAGACCTTCCCGTTGAACACCCCTTTGCTTTTGTCATACAAGATGCCCTTATAGCTTTCCGAGCTTGTGCAATGCGGCATCCGGTGATCCACCGTTGTATGGTTGTCAACCATTTCTGATTTGTTCGGTAGAAACGCCCCGTTCAATACGGCGTCTGCTCCAGCCCCATTGAGCGCTATGGCCAAATCATTTCGAACCCACAATCCTTGAATCGTAGCGGTTTGAATACGGAAGTGGCTGCTGGCTGCTTGGTCAATTGACTCCATCGCCAAATGATGCACGGTGCCCGGTTCATCCTGTACTTTATCCAGGCGCAATGTAGCTCCTTCACCGACCACCCCTGTGGTCAGTGTATTGACAAATCCAGACGCATCGTCAGAAGACGAGGACCATACAACGACGCTCGCCTCTGCATGTTTTCCGAGGTGGATGGAATGCCGCAAAAAAGTGGGGTTACCGACGCCTTCTTGGCGCTGGTGAATGACCAACGGGCGGTCCAATGCCACACCGTCCTTGATGGACAAGAAGACCCCATCAGTAGCGTATTTTCCATTCAACGCCGCAAACCAATCCGTACGTTCCATGTCGGTCAGAATCCGCTTTTCATGGCCGTTTGCTTCTGCATCCGATAAGGGCATACACGTCACGCCTTCTGCAACGGGCAAACTACTCGATGCCGCATCAAAGCAGCCGTTCACAAAGACCAAACGGTAGGCATCCAAACCTGGAACCGGCAATGGATCCAATGCAATAGCAGCAAGTGTCTGGGTCTGACTGCGCGCGCATTCAGCCCAAAACCCGTTGACGGCAGCATATTTCCAACGCTCCAAACGTCGATGTGGAACAGGCAGCGTTGTCAGCAAGGCATCAACGGCTTCGTTGACACAGTCTGGAAACAACGCCTGCAAACGACGCTCCATCTCCAAGCCCTTTGTCTGGCTTGCAGCGTGCATTGGAAGGCGTTGAGGACCCAGTTGAGGTTGTTTATTCAACGCTGTACTCATGAGACGACGCCTTCTTTGATCCAATCATACCCTCTCTCCTCCAGTTCCAATGCCAATTCTTTGCCGCCCGTTCGGACAATTTTTCCATCCACCAAAACGTGGACGAAATCGGGAACGATATAATCCAACAAACGCTGGTAGTGGGTGATCACCAGAAAACTTCGCTCTGGTGAACGCATGCTATTCACTCCATTGGCTACAATGCGCAAGGCATCAATGTCCAATCCAGAATCGGTTTCATCCAAAACAGCGAATTTTGGTTCCAACATGGCCATTTGGAAAATCTCATTGCGCTTCTTCTCGCCTCCGGAGAACCCCTCATTGACCGAACGGTCCCGAAGCTTCCCGTCCAATTCCACCAACGACGCTTTCTCCTTCACTAAATTCAAAAAGTCCTTTCCTGCAATCGGTTCAAGTCCAGCATGTTCTCGCTTTCCGTTGAGTGCCGCTCGCATGAAATTGATGTTGGAAACACCGGGTATTTCAACCGGGTATTGAAAGGCCAAAAACAGTCCAGAACGTGCGCGCTCCGTGGCGTCCATGTCCAATAGGTCTTGCCCGTCAAAATCAACGGTACCTCCGCCAATTTCATATTCTTCACGTCCAGCAAGGACAGAAGCCAAGGTTGACTTACCTGAACCGTTTGGGCCCATGATCGCATGGACTTCACCCGGACCGATATGGAGGTCCAGTCCTTTCAAAATTGGCGTGTCCTCGACAGAGGCCTTGAGTTGGTTGATCTTCAGCATTATCCTACACTTCCTTCCAATGAAACTGCCAACAGTTTGCGCGCTTCTACGGCAAATTCCATGGGCAATTGATTCAAAACGTCTTTCGCGTATCCGTTGACAATCAAGCTAATCGCTTGCTCGGCATCGATCCCACGCTGAAGACAATAAAATATTTGATCTTCTCCGATTTTCGAGGTGGTCGCCTCGTGTTCCACTTTAGCACTCGGGTTTTTCACCTCGATGTAAGGAAACGTATGCGCCCCGCTCGTATCGGTCATGAGCAGCGAGTCACACTGAGAAAAGTTCCGTGCGTTTTCCGCGCTCGGCATGATTTGCACCAAACCGCGGTAACTATTTTGGCTCCTGCCTGAGCTGATGCCTTTCGAGATGATGGTCGAGCGCGTATTGCGACCCAAATGAATCATCTTGGTTCCCGTATCCGCCTGTTGCGCATTGTTGGTCACCGCCACGCTATAAAATTCTCCGATGCTGTGGTTGCCCTTCAAAATGCAACTGGGGTATTTCCACGTCACCGCACTCCCTGTCTCGACTTGTGTCCAGCTAATTTTGGAGCGCTCATGGCAAATACCGCGTTTCGTTACGAAGTTGTACACCCCGCCTTTGCCCTCTGCGTCGCCCGGATACCAGTTCTGCACCGTGCTATACTTGATCTCCGCTTCATCCAGCGCGATCAACTCGACAACCGCCGCATGCAATTGGTTCTCATCTCGCTGTGGTGCTGTGCACCCTTCGAGGTAGCTCACGTAACTGCCTTTGTCTGCCACCAATAAGGTCCGTTCGAATTGACCCGTTCCGGACTCGTTGATTCGGAAATACGTGCTCAACTCCATCGGACAACGCACCCCTTTGGGAATGTAACAAAACGAACCGTCCGTGAAAACGGCACTGTTCAATGCCGCAAAAAAGTTGTCTTTCGTTGGAACAATGGAACCGAGGTACTTCTTCACGAGTTCAGGATACTCCTGCACTGCCTCTCCCAATGAACAGAAGATAATGCCCAGCTCTCCCAACTTTGCTTTAAACGAAGTGGCCACAGAGACCGAATCCATTACAAAATCGACAGCGACACCAGAAAGTCGCTTTTGCTCCTCGATTGAAATGCCCAGCTTCTCCATAGTCCGCAACAACTCAGGGTCTACTTCATCCAATGAACCCAATTCCAGCTTCTGTTTCGGAGCAGCGTAATAGCTGATTGCTTGATAATCCGGTTTGTTGTAGTTCAAATGAGGCCATTCAGGCTCCTCCATTTTCTTCCACACTTCAAACGCCTCCAAACGCCACTTCAGCAGCCATTCGGGTTCGTTTTTCTTGTCCGAAATGAAGCGAATGATCTCCTCACTCAGGCCGGGAGGCGCCTTATCCGATTCAATATCTGTAGTGAAGCCAAATTCGTACGCTTTGGCCGTCACCTCCTCCAATACCTTGTCTTTGCCGTCGTATGCCATGTTGCACCTTTAGATTACGCTCCTTTACAGAGAGAAACTCTCTCCGCAACCGCATGTTCGATTGGCATTCGGATTATGAAAAACAAAGCCATTTCCATTCAACCCTCCGCTGTACTGCAATTCCGTTCCCACCAAATAGAGAAAACTCTTACGATCAACGACAATTTTCACTTCATTGTCTTCAAACGCTTGATCTCCCTCGCCCATTACATGATCGAAGTCCATCTCGTACATCAGCCCTGAACACCCTCCTCCCTTCACGCCTACGCGCAAAAAACTGCCTTCAGGACGGCCTTCCTCCTGCAATAATTTTCGCACTTGATCGCGCGCATTTTCATTGACTGTTATCATCGCAACTCGTTGGATTACGTAAACAAAGATACGTTATTTAAACTCGTTCTAAACAGGTTTTACAACGACGAGGGCAGGTTCTTAACGAGAATTGCACAACGTTGGCAATCCAATCGCATCTTTGGAACACGAATCAATCCATGGCGCGCTCGACCTCATCCAATCCTCGCTACACAGCATCGCAGATTACAACTGCGGTGACGACCACCGTTGGAATGACGCTCACCCTTCTCATGATGGGATTGCTTATCGTGATGGCTTATCTCGGTTCGCAATGGGAAAAGCAACTCCGCCAAGAAGCCCGGGTTCAAGTCTTCTTTCAGCGAGAGTTGGATGCCACGTTACTTGAATCCGCGCGTGAAACGTTGCGGACAGACCCTTCCGTCGAACGGGTTTCCTATCTGGATGCGGCCACTGCAAGTCGGGAGTTGGAGTTGGAACTGGGCGAGTCTTTTGTTGATTTCCTTGGTTACATCCCGCTTGCTGATGTGATGGACATTCAAATGAAGGGGGCGTGGAGCACCACGGAAGAACTGACACTGGCGGTGGAACGCATGGAGCAAATTCCTGGAGTCGAAGAGGTTGTTTGGCAAAAGGCATTGCTTCAACAAATTGAATCCACGCTGGACCGCTTGTTTTGGCCTTTGTTGGGCCTCGCACTTGTTTTCTTGCTCGCAGCAATCGCTTTGATCAACAACACCATCCGTCTGACCGTGTACGCCCGACGCTTTATCATCAAAACGATGCAGTTGGTTGGTGCGCATCCGCAATCCATTCGCAATCCATTCATTCGCCAAGGACTGCTCTACGGCGTCTTATCCGCAAGTCTCGCGTTTGCTTCCATCAATGGCTTGTTGTTTGCTGTCCAATGGCACAACACGAGCCTTGCCGCCTTTTTTTCACCGCTCAGCCTCTTGATCCTTTGGGGAATCTTGTTGGTTTTAGGGGCCACGTTGGGCGGAATTTCAACGGCTGTCGCTGTGAATCGATTCCTTCGCAAACGCTTGGATAGCTTGCACTAAATTTGACCCATGAGTGAGAAGAACACGACCGCTCCATCCGCAGATGGATTTGCTTTTACACGAACAAATTACATCTGGTTGATTGCCGGCATGGCCATTCTCGTCATCGGGTATATCCTCATGTCAGGCGGCAAGTCCGAAGACCCCAATGTATTCAGTGAGGCCATCTTCAATTTTCGCAGGATCACACTCGCTCCGATCGTCGTTTTGACAGGCTATGGCACCATTTTCTACGCGATTCTGAAAGGACGATGACACACTGGGAAGCCGCTTTGCTCGGCATCATTCAGGGCCTGACAGAATTCCTTCCTGTAAGCAGCTCTGGGCACCTCGAGCTGGGGAAATCATTGTTTGGATTGAGTGATGTGGATTTGACCTTTAGCGTCTTGGTTCATGGAGCAACGGCTTGCAGTACGCTCGTTGTTTTCCGCAAGGACATTGCACAATTGATTGTAGGGGTGTTCAACGGAAAGGCGGAAAACGCTCAAAAATCCCGGGTGTACGTTGGTTGGTTGGCGGCTTCTGCTGTACCCGCCGCTGTGATCGCCTTTACCCTGCGCGATGTGCTCGAAGAGGCCTTCATCAACCAACCACAACGTGTAGGCTACATGCTCTGTGTGACGGCGCTTATTTTGTTTTTGTCTGAACGCATGCGGGCTTCGGCACGCCTTCTCAATTTACCGCGCTCTGTTGCCATCGGTCTAGCGCAGGCCATGGCCATCATCCCGGGCATCAGCCGATCAGGGTCAACGATTGGAATGGCCATCGCTTTGGGCGTTTCTCGAGAAGAAGCAGCGCGATTTAGTTTCTTGATGGCTTTGCCTGTTATCCTTGGCGCCACACTTTTGGAAGTTCTTGATCTCATTCAAGAACCAGCCACTGCGGGAGGATCCATGGAGTGGAGTGCGTATTTACTCGGAGCTATCACCGCATTTATCAGCGGATGGTGGGCGTGCCGTTGGATGATTCGATGGGTGAAGAGTGCGCGTCTCAATGCCTTCGCCGCTTATTGCTTGATTGCAGGGGTCGTAACCATTGTGATCCTCTGAATTCCATCCTGTTACGATTCACCTCCTCTCCATGAGCCATACATTTTCAATTTTGTTCATCGCCCTCGTTGCCCTGACAACGGGGTGTTCTGAAGTTACGTTTCAAGAGTCGGTTCCTCTCAATCGCAAGTCCTTGAATGCCTTCCCAAAAGCATGGCACGGCGTCTGGACCGATACAGAAGGCGACTTGTATACCATCTCTGGACCCGGCTTCGAGTCGTCGGATAGTGAGACAGAACCTGTCCTATTGAGCCCATCTGTTTTGCTCAAGCGGTTTCAAGGGTATTTGGTCTTGAATCAACAACAAGACAATGGACGCTGGGAGGTCTTGCTAGCCAAGCGTAAAAAAGACCGCATCTTTCTCTTTCAATTCGATTCTTCCAACGAAGCTTCGGTTGCCGTCTGGGAGGCCGTTTTGGGTGCATCCATGGAACAAGCGTCAGCCCCATCGGTGGATGTCAATCGCAAAACCTATGTGTTATCGCCCGAAAACAATTTTGCACTTCGACAGCTCATTCTCAAAGGGGGATTGACGGAAATTTCCACGTTGACGCGTACCGCCGACTGAGTCTCAGCGCAGCGTACCAAGACCTTTAAGCCCGGTCGTTGGAAGCCACTACGTCCCAATTGATTTGCTGCATAAACGCGGCGATGTAGTCTTTTCTACGGTTTTGATAGTTCAAGTAGTAGGCGTGTTCCCACACGTCAACTCCTAGCAAAGGCTGACCCAACTGTTCCACTATGTTGGTCATCAAGGGGTTGTCTTGATTGGGTGTACTCGTTACTTCCAATTGCCCTTGGCTGTTTCGAATCAGCCAAGCCCAGCCGCTGCCAAATCGGGTTGCTGCCGCCTGAGAAAACGCCTCTTGAAACGCCTCTACCGACCCGAACACTTCTATCAATTCAGCCCGCAAGTCACCTTCAGGCATGGGTGAACCTCCCGGTTCCATGGTTCTCCAATACAGCGTGTGGTTGTAATGCCCACCCCCATTATTTCGAAGGGCCTTTTGATCCGCTGTGATGGAGGACAACAAAGACTCCACAGTCAATCCTTCTGTTGACATTCCTGCAGCCACCATAGCCCGGTTCAACTTGGTGACATACCCGGCATGATGTTTGCCATAATGGATCTCCATGGTCATCGCATCAATCGCTGGATTCAGCGCGTCAAAGCCATATCCCAATGGCTCCTGTTTGAACAGGAACGGTCGTGGGGTCAAGTCATTCCCTTGTGGACTCTCTGTCCCCTCATCGTTGCATCCGGCCAAGGGTGCCAACAACAGTCCCGCACCTGCGGTTCCGGCCAATTTTATGAACGTGCGCTTCTTCATGTTGCAAAGATGGGTCTTCCACGTTAAAGTGTGGACATCAATGCAATCCTACTGCGCGTCCGTCCGTTGGAACCATTAGATTCGATGTTGCAAGCGCCATGAAACATTCACTCCGATGGGTCTTATTGCTCGTGCTCCTCACGTTCCTCTCTGTAGGCGGAGGATTGCTCTGGATTGTCCAGCACGAAGCGGAGGCGGAATCCGCTGTTTTGGAATCCATCGCATCGCATTTGTTAACCGATGCGCACATCGGTGATGTCACACTCGACATCTGGACAGACTTTCCTCACATCTCCTTGCGCCTTGAAGACGTCGTTCTTATGGGGTCGTCTGGCTCCCCGTCCGATACCCTGCTGAAGGCCGATCAGTTGCAGCTGCACTGCAATGCTTTTCAACTGCTCCGCGGACAGTACCAAATCCAATCGGCATCCATGGAAGGCGGTTTCATTTCACTCTTGTCCACTCCCAACGGTTCATGGAATACCGCTGTTTGGAAAACAGATGATGCCGAAAATCAGAGCGAAGCCCGCTTTGCCATCAATGGCTTGACCTTGAGTCAATGTGAGGTCCAAATGGATGAAATGTCAATGCGTCTGCCCGACATGCACATTACAGGAGCTTGGGAGGATGCCATTCTCAATGCGACTATAGAAGGAACTGTTGAACAATTCAGCTTACAAAAGGGTGCTGCGCCACTCCCAGAAGCCGCCGTATTGCTCATTGCCCAATGGAATGAAAGCACAGAAAACGCGTCGATACAAATGCCTCGAGCTGAGTGGATGGAAGGGCAGTGGCAAACAGAAATCCTCTACAACACAACGTCAGGGTGGTCCTGCGAAGGAACTTTTGACGACATCCCCGCACGCTTTGTCCTCCCGTGGCTTGACCTTTCCAAGCCCTACAATTCCCTTGAATCAAACGCCCTGCTTTCTGGTCAGTTTACCTGGCTCGATGGTGAATTGGGGATGCAGGCAACCCTTCCCAAACAAACCTGGAGCATCGCACCTGATGAGCTCAACCGCCGCATAGAAGGCCAAGTCGAGGCTTCCATCTGGGCTAAATACGCCCAGAACCACTGGCGCATCGATGTGCCGAAATATGCACTTGAACTAGACGGCCTCAAGCTCGATGGTACGTTGAATGCCTTCAATCCCGAGCGGGGATCTTTTGAGCAATCACTCATAAACGTTCAGTTGGATGCACTGCAGTTGGGTCAGTGGTGGAATGTGGTCTTGGACGCAGGGGTCCAACCAACGAACGGGTCGGCCCATTGGAAAGGTCATCTCGCTCGCAATGCTCAAAGCCAGTTGACTGCAGACGGCCTGTGGGAGGTGGCGAACTGGAGTGGCTTAGAAGATGACGGGTCTCCCTGGGAGTTTACAGGCAACGGAACACTCGATCATAACGCGCTCGAAATCGAACGCTTCGATGCCCACTGGGGCGAGGATTATTTTTCAGGGTCAGCAGGGATCCTCGATCCTCTTTCATGGCAATCCGGTCGGCCGATCCGAGGGCACGCCGAGATCGCCTTGGAATCGTGGTCGTACGCGCCTTCAACGCAAGAACCCCTTCTCCTCTCGCAATTGCATTTGCCCGCGGGTAGCCGCATTGATTGGTCGGTTTCCTGCGAAAGAGCCCATTACAGTGGCTGGACCTTGCACAACATTGAAGCCCAAGGACGCCTCGAATCAGACCTCTGGAAGGTGCACCGGTTTCAAAGTGAAACGCTTGAAGGACACTTGAGCGGAGATGGCCAAATCCTCTTCATCCCAGAAGAAGACCGCGCTGTGGTCCAGTGGCACCCTGTGGCAACAGCGTTGAACCTGCCCTCCTTATTTCAGGCATTCGATAATTTTGATCAAGCCACACTCAGGGCTGAGCATCTAATAGGCGCACTTACGGCGTCCGGTTCCATGCAATTCGATTGGAATCATACCATTGCTTGGCTTCCGGACACATTCGAAATGCTCGCTGAGGCAAAAGTTGAACAAGGTGCTCTTCGAAAACTGGAAGCCTTTGAAGCCATTGCCCAATACCTGAGAGACAACCGCATGATGGCGCCGTTGCTGGACCCCAACGACCTGTCTCAAAGACTCGAGGAAGTCGTCTTTCAACCGCTCGAAACCCCCATTTATGTTGCCAAACAGTCCGTGCATATCCCAGCCGTGCAAATCCGCTCTTCTGCTATGAACATTAGCCTTGAAGGTTCTTATGCATTCAATGGAGTGATGGACTACACGCTGGGTTTTGCCATGCGTGATTTACGGAGTACAGAAGAAGGCCAGTTTGGGCCCATCGAAGACGACGGTTTGGGACAGCAGTTCTTTATCCAAATGCATGGCAATGTCGCTTCTCCCGAATACCGCTGGGATCGCGAGGCACAACGCAATCACCGCAAGAGCAATTTTCAACGGGAAAAGGAATTGCTCAAATCATTGTTCAAACGTTCCTAAGCTCCCCATAGCACGCCCTTATCTTTGATTCATGACGCAGCAAGATCATTTAGCGACCATTCGAGCAAAACAAGACCAAGCCGCATCGGCTTGCCAAAGAGCAACGTTGTTGCTGCAGCACAACCCCGATGCTGACACGCTCGATCAGATTGCCGCATCCCTGTCTGAAGTTCAGGCTGCAGTAGCGGTCATTGCACATTGTTTGGAGGCCGCTGAATCGTTGAGCGTATCCGCTCCTGAGCAAACAGAATCCATTCCAATCCCACCGGAACCGTTAGAAGCCGTTGTCACTCCAGCGTACGAACCTTCCGCAGCAACAACTGCGACAGTCGCCGAGCCAGCCATCGAAGAAGCCGCTGCTACCATACCAGAGGGAAATCACACCCCCTCTTCAGGGCCTTCGCTTTTAGAAAAACTCAACGATTCTCCACTAGAAAGCATCCAAATGGCACTGAGCATCAACGATCGCGTGCGTTTCTCCGCCGTCTTGGCGCTGGGTGACATGAAGCGATTCAATCAGTTGTGCGCAGCCGTGGATACCGCTGCGAATCTCGAAGAGGCACTGCACTCAGTACAATCCTCTTGTTCTCACATCACAACTTGGGATGACGAAGAGGAAGCTCCTTTCGAGTTTATGCACCGCGTCCACAGAGTCTTCGCCTGATGGAAGCCAAAGAAAAAAACCGCGCCTCGATCGGTTCCCTGGTCCTGATTCCCACACCTGTTGGAAATTTGGGTGACCTCGCTCCGCGCTCCTTAGAGGTTCTCAAAGAGGCCGACTTGGTTCTGGCTGAAGACACCCGAACCACCGGGAAACTGATGCGTCATTTCGAAATTGACACCCCGCTTCGAGCGTTTCATCAGCACAACGAACACCGCGCAGTAGAAGGGTTGGTCCAACAAATGGAATCAGGGTTGCAAATTGCGCTGTGCTCCGATGCCGGAACACCTGGAATTTCTGACCCCGGGTTTTTGTTGGTGCGAGAGGCCGTTCAACGCGGATTCATCATCAGTTGTATCCCCGGTCCTACCGCCTTTGTGCCTGCACTTGTGGTCTCTGGACTCCCGTGCGATCGCTTCGTTTTCGAGGGGTTCCTACCGCACAAAAAAGGACGTCAGAAGAAGTTGAGTGCGCTCGCCGAAGAGGAAAGAACCTGGGTCGTTTACGAGTCTCCGCATCGCATGGTGAAATTGCTCGGAGAACTGATTGAGTATTGTGGTCCTGATCGCTTGGTTTCGTGCTCTCGAGAAATCTCGAAGCTCCACGAAGAAACTGTCCGAGGTACCGTCACCTCCGTTTTGGCCCATTTCACAGAACATGAACCGCGTGGCGAATTTGTCGTGGTCGTGGCTGGTCGGGCCTGAGGGCGTCGTTGCTAAAACAACTTTCCATGCAAGTCACTGACTTGCGCAATCGCCACTAGCTCCATATTGCTTCCTTCTGGAATCTGAATGTTCCGAGCGTGCGCGCTGTGAAACATCCTTTTCATGCCCAATCGCGATGCCTCGGAAACACGCTGACCGAGTCTCGGAACAGGGCGAATCTCACCTGTCAGGCCGACTTCACCTGCGAATACGGTGCCCCAAGGCAGAGGTACATCCAAGGCGCTGCTCAAAATAGCCGCCACCACTGCCAAGTCCAACGCGGGATCTTGAATCCGTAAACCACCGGCCATATTTAAAAAAACGTCTTTTGAAGCCAACTTGAATCCGCAGCGTTTCTCCAAGACTGCGAGCAACATGTTCAAGCGTCGAAGGTCAAAACCAGTCCCTGAACGTTGAGGCGTTCCGTAAACGGCGGTACTCACAAGTGATTGCACTTCCACCAACATCGGCCGAACACCTTCAATCGCTGCAGCGATGGCTGTTCCACTCAAACCATCCTCTCCAATTTTTTGACCCAACAAGGCGTGAGAAGGATGTTCGACGGCCATCAAGCCGTTGCCCTGCATTTCATACAACCCCAACTCCGCTGTGGTTCCAAAACGATTCTTGATCGCACGGAGCATGCGGTATGCATGATGGCGTTCCCCTTCAAACTGCAGCACAACATCGACCATGTGCTCAAGCACCTTGGGTCCTGCCAAAGAGCCCTCTTTGGTGATGTGGCCAATGAAAAAAATAGGGACCTGGTGCTGCTTGGCAAATCGTGTCAATGCCGACGCGGCTTCCCGAATTTGACTGACTGAGCCAGGGGCCGATTCAATTTCAGGAAGAAACAGGGTTTGAACTGAATCCACAATCACCGCTCCGGGTCTGTTTTCTTCCAACTCCTTCAGCACCTCTTGTACGTTGGTCTCAGGTAAAATGTATAGGTTCGGAGGCACTGTCCCCAAGCGTTCAGCACGCATTCGGACCTGCTCTGGACTTTCCTCACCCCCGACATAGAGGACCCGATCCATCTTCACCGCCATTTGCAGTACCGCCTGCAACATCAGAGTCGACTTGCCAATTCCCGGTTCACCGCCCAAAAGCACCACACCTCCAGGCACCACACCTCCTCCTAAAACCCGGTCCAACTCGTGATCGCCCGATGATTGACGGTCCACGTCCAAAACTTCCACGTCCGCGAGCGGCCGCGCCATGACTTTTTGCATTCCAACCGGCATACGCCGTTCGTGAACTACTGTAGAAGCATTCACCGTAAAGGACTCCAGTGTATTCCATGATTTGCACCCGGGACATTTTCCGACCCATTGGACCGATTCATGTCCACATGCAGAACAGGAGTAGTGCGTTTTTGCCTTCGCCACCCAGACTCAATCTCTTAAGAGCGTAACCGTTCCAGCATGATCAATGCCGTTGGGCAAAATCATGGTGTACCAATACGTTCCCGTTTCCTCATTGTTCGGGCGCCACGCATCTTCGTTCTTGTAATCATTGCTGGAGTATACAAGTTGTCCCCAACGGTTGTAAACACGGAGATTCACATCGTCGTAAACCTCTAGCCCTGTGATTTGAAACGACTCGTTCATGTCATCTCCATAATCCGGCGTAAACACATTCGGAATGACCAATTCGCACCAGTCAATTAACACCTCCCATTCTTGACGAATACCGCCTACAGCACATGGGTTGATCGCCGACCCCGTCAATGTAATTCCATATCCCCAGCAGTCGTCAGGCAACATCGAACTCACAACAGTAACGCCATCGGTTGGATCTTCGAAATACACAAACTCTCCGTTGCAGTCAAACCACCATTCGTATTCTCCAGCGCCAACAGAACTCAAATCGAATTCATATTCCACTTCAGGACACATGGTTAAAAACGGCTCATCCAAGATGGGTTCAGCTGCAATTGTCGGAGGAATTCCGATGAACAAATAAGAGCAGACTGTATTGGTCGCACAGCCAAATGGGTCTGTGTAATCCAAACAAAACACCTCTCCGTCATACTCTCCATTGTTGTCAACTAACCACGTGGCATCTGTAGAACCATCAGGCCAAACGACTGTGTAGCCTTCCGGTAAATCAGGAACCACGACAGCAGTTGACCCTCCTAAACAGTCCACGGTATTGTCTTCCAAAGGCACAGGGATTTCACCGACAATTGTAATCTCGGCACAGGCTTCACCCTGGCCACACAAATTGCTCACTTCCACACAAAATTCTCCCGTTGAAACCGCGGTATACTCCTCCGCAATTTCGCCTGGGATCAAGCCTCCATCAATGTACCATTCGAATTCCAAGTCCGGCGTGTCGGGACTTGTCGGGTCCAAGTAAACCGTTCCTCCTTCGCAGAGACTTTCATCATCCAAACTAGGGTCTGGCGTGTACTGCGAATACAACGGTAGGGAAGCTTGCGCTGAACCACATCCATTGGTAATCGTGACCGAAGCATTGTACGTCGTCGTGTTGGAAAAAGAGAACGTGTTCTCCGTAACACCGTCCGTTCCTGGCGCTGACCAATTGATGTTTGCCGTTCCACCAAGATCCGTGATGTCAGCATAGACCGTGGTTTCATCCCCATCACATAACAAGTCTTCCGAAGTCACCAAGCTGACATCCGGTTCCTCGGTAATTTCAATGTCGTAACAATAGTCCGTTTGGCAAACTTCTTCCGTGAAGCAAATCTCATACAACCCATAATCTGACGGGTAGAACGTTGCGTCGTATTCATTTGTGTTCGAAAAGCTCCAAGGCACAGGGCCTGAAAGGCAGTTCCATGTTCCAACCGCAGGCTCAGCATTGCACTCCGAAGGACCACTATAAATCGTTCCTGCCGTGAGGTCTGATATCTGAGTCGCGTTTAAAAACCCACAATTGTACACCGACACCGACAAGACATCCGTGTCAATCGAACTGTCTTCAAAGAAAATGATTTCAATATCATCCGCCGCCGCGATGTCATACGTGTGTTGGGTGAAATCATCGGGAGATGTCAAGATGCCAACCGATTCTCCATTGATGATCAACTCCAAATAACTTCCTCCCCAACCTGACTCTTCGTTGGAACTCATATACACCAGTAAAGCCCCCTCTGTCGGGCTCGAATAGCCCCCTTCAAAAACAATCTCATCTGGAATTCCATCGCAGTAAGCGTCAAGCTCAACTTCCGGGATATACGATCCGATGGTCTCAATGATAAAGACACGCTGTCCTTGGCACCCTTCGTTGTTGGTGATGAGCAGACGGTACGTTCCTGCAGTTAATTCAGCATTCGTTTCATTGTCCGCAATCACTTCACCTCCCAAACCATTCCAATCGGCATCCCATTGGTAAATATCATACTCTGGCTGCTCCGTTGGGTCTACTGTGACAATGGCTGTTTGACCAACGCAAACCGCAGGTGGATCGATGACGACGTCCGGTAAGAAATAAGGCGACTGATCGATGAAGAAGTATTCAACCGTTTCGCATTGCCCGATTTGCCCTGTGACAAAAAAGTTCCCACCAAACACGTATGTATTGGTTTCGCCCACATTTCCATTGGACCAAACGATCTCGTCAAAATCCCCCGTTGCTGTAATCGTAGCCTCACCCCCTGCGCAAATGCTCGTATTGCCTTCAATGGACAATTCAGGAATCACAATATCCAACACCTCAACAATGAATGTCACCTCTGTCGTGGCTGCAGGACTTCCGTCATCTGTTGCCGAAATAGTCACCTCATGGATGCCTAAGTTGGTGGCCTCCCCCACGAAAACACCTGTCACATTGCCTGTTGATCCATCTGTTGCGGTAAATGTCCAACCTGGAGCATCGGTCACGACCATGGTAATCGTCTGATCAATTTCCGGGGCCAAAAAGCTCAAATCCACGTCGAACTCATTGCCTTGACACAGCACAATGGTATCGCATCCCAAGTTGTTCGAAGGAAGCGGTGGGGTGTTGCCCGATGTCACCGCAGCATCCATATTAAATACTTTGTAGTCCAACCAATTGACACCGTCCTGGTCTTCGTCACCCGCTCCATAAGGACCGTTGTAATCATCTGTCAAGAAATTAAACCGTCCGTACTGCAAGTGGTCGCCCGTTGCAGGGGCATCATCTAGCCCTACCGTAGCAGGACCGTCACCACAGCATCCGCCTGATCCTCCAACGTCACCATGCGCCCAGTTCATGTCCAAATAGCACATCTGGGTGTTGGACCCATCAGGCAAAATGATGCCGTCAGTGGGCGTAATAATGATCTGATACGAATTGATCAAATCATCGTGGTTGTTGTAGTAACCGACATCCACAAAATTGATGAACACCGCGTCCTGATCGATTTTGTAATAAATATCTCCTGACGATCGATAATCCGAATCTGCCCAAAACCCCGCTACTTGCGCCACCAAATTGACTGTGTTTGGAAATTCCTCTGGAGTCCAATCAATCAAATAATCGCCAAATGAAATAGAGCCTTTTGAATTGATGTAAATCTCATCATACGCTGTTCCATAAAAGTCGAAGGTCCAGGGCAGCTGCAATGGGCCAATGGAACAATCCACATTAGCGCCAGCGCCATCCGTAAAGTCCCAATCAAACGTCGTGATCTGCTCGTACGTGTCATCAGGCTCAATCCAGCAGTCACATCCGCCTGGTTGGTTTTGACGCATCGCTTTGCGCTGTTGGATCAACGCTGCGTTTTCCTTCTTCCAAGCCTCTTTGGATTCATTCAAGATCACCCGAGCATCCTGCTCATTGTACTCTTCTGAATTGCGGATGACGGACCATTCATCCCG
>ERZ887942.768-NODE-768-length-24600-cov-71.309635_pt1 | contig 24600 bp, 34 predicted proteins | sample MGYA00521099_ERZ887942 | MGnify/ENA primary metagenome ERZ887942 (study PRJEB32303, sample SAMEA104408605) | aquatic metagenome | biome: Brackish water; feature: Pelagic; material: water | place: Baltic Sea | collected 2014-06-07T06:48:00 | depth 16,251 m ...
TTTTTCATAGTTATCTGATTTAATTATTCAATTCTTTTTTAACAACCTGTGTCATTTTCCACTGTCTTTCGTCGTCTTCATAATGTAAAGGAATACACGTTGCTAAGAGAAGCAGACCGCCGTCCAATATCTGTTTTACAGGTAACTTAAACTCCTTTAGTTTCTGTAAGAATACCTTCTTAACGGTTTCGTTTTGGGAAGTGTTGGAAACAATAGAACTATACCCATAATAAAGATCGTGCGCGAGTTTACACCAATCATAAAGGTTGTCGCCCATGGTACCAATCAAGCCACCATAGTTTCCTCGCGGGTCAATAAACTTAAACTGATTTGTATAGTGGTTATAAAGTATGTTACCAAAATGCAGATCGCCGTGATGGGCATCTACGGGCGTAACATGGTTCCAAATATCATATGCGATATCAATAAGTTTATCGTGTTCTTCAGGTTTCAGAGGTACATCATCAAGTCGCGTTTTTGATTTATCAACCCAGATGTTTGTAGAAAGTCCTGCAAATCCATCACAGCGTTCAAGCGGGGTCGAAAAGTAATTAAACTTAATTCTAAACAGCTTGTCCATAATAAAGGACCAGTTAGCTTCTGAAAGATTTTCATACAGCATAAGATCTGAAAGCAGTGATCCAGATTCGTATGACATTATCAGATCCGTTTTATGCGGGAGAACCCGCGGGACAAACATACTTTGTTCGGCCGTGATAGAATTATACCAAGAGCGTTCAGCATGTAAAGTATCTACGCTGTGCTTTGACGTATAATCAGGAGTCTTTGTAACAGTACCTAGCTCGTCGTTAAATGCAATGTTATTAAACGCTCGGCTTTTGAGTCGTAAAAGCTTGGCACAAGTTTCATGATAAACGCTTAGTGTACCAATGTCGTACCATTCAGACGTTCGCTGATCAGCAAATACCAAATCGTTACTAAGACTTTCGTATCCCCTCAACGCAGATGAGATATCATAATCAGAAGATTCTTCAAAGGCCTGCTGAGCCCGTGCACCGTTCTTAAAAGAATACAGACCTACTAGTGCAACACCGTCTTTAATGTTTTTCTCTGGCTTGTCAAAGTAGTTGGAGCCGTCCCACATACACCAAGAAGAGTGATTATCAACCTCCTTACATAACAGGAAGTCGGTTCCAAGATCCATGTAATAGGTTAAGATAATCGCATCACCCAACCATACAACAGTTGGACGGGAAACTTCAATCTCTTTAAAGCCAAGTGCAATCGCAGGCCGTGGACCGTTGAGTGTCTTTTGCTTTACGAACTTAATGTCTGGGTATTTCTTAGAGCAATACTCGCGAACATCGTCAAACTTTCCGTCAACAATAACAATCTCCTGAACATCAGCTAGCTTTTTCGCTTGCTCTATAATGTAATCAAGACAGGGTTTACCGTTAACCCTGACCATGATTTTAGACATGTTATTGCTCAGCGGCTTTAAGCGAGTTGCCTCTCCCGCCGCAGGGATAATAAGATTAATCTTCTTCTGCATATTTCCAAGATGTAAATTGGTCAAGCGTCATGGCCTTATCATCAACATAGTATGTACTTGCATAAGGCTTTCCAAAATGGATTTGATTATAAGGAACACCATGACGGGATAACCAAGAAGTAGTTATAATGCCAATATCTGCGAGGATCTTTTCAACATCTCCGTCGTGTGTTAACATCCTTCGTGCGGAAGAGATAGTAATGTACCATCCATCATCAGCCATCTGTTGCATCTTTTCAATAAGAGGAAGGTTGGGTTTAGCTAACCCATACTTTTCATAGCTATCTTTTTTAGAATGATCTGGAAAACAGATAGTATCGTCCATATCAAAAACGATTGATTTTTCTTTCATTATATTACTTGGTTGAGATTTCTTCTATACCTTCTAGGAGGGTATTATTCATGTATGTACCATCATAATACTCATCTTTGAGAACTTTATCAATAGCATCCCGCAGTTGATCATACGCCTCAGGATTTTCTTCAAGGAATTTAATCTTATCAAAAAGTTCCTTTGAATCTTTTACGCGGAGAAAGGCTGGAACATCTAAGTGCTTTTGCTCATCGTAAGTTGGATGCAGGAATGGGATAATTCCGTAATGGGCCATCTCCCAAAACTTAGCGGTGACCCATCCCTTTTTAATCGGAATACAAAAGGTATACTTGACTCGAGGAAGCATGCTTTGCAAATCATTGAATTTCTTAGGGCCTTTAAATCTGTTATCATCACCGATTGTATCGGGATTCCACTTACCATAGATATCAACATCTTGTACATTGTCAAGTATGTACTTTTTCAAATCAGGATAGCGCGACGGCAGCCCTTCGTTACATACAACCATAAAGTTAATATCCTTTACATCCCCCGCAACTTCTTTAGGAGCATCAGAGAAAAAGGAATCGAGGGAACCTTCTTGCTGTTCCATAGCCTCACCCCGAGTCTTACCAATAAGAAATATAGTTTCCATCCCTTTGTATTCTTGAGGGATCTGTGTTACGATGTCCTCGGTCGAGTCGTATTCTTTACACGATGTGAGTTTACAAATGCTGTCGTATTGCGAATAAATCCTTTTAGGGAAATTCATTAGATCCCGTGCTTTTCCTAGGGTCGACCGCGGATCATTTTCAATCGCAATCCATGGGATATCTCTATAAACATTTAAGTAATGAATAGGTGGACCAGAATACAGTTTTTGCGCATTAAGTGGCAGCGCGAGTGAAGAAGGATCTTTTCTCTTGCGTGAATGGCCCGGAACATTAGATGTAGCGATCATTCCTTGCATCAAGATGGCGGCATCAACCTTTAAGTCAGGGTCGGGAATAATAACTTCCTCCATAAATTTCTGATTCCCATCATGAGTAGCTAAACCGTCTGATCCCAACCAAATAGTATCAGTTACATCGGCCCGCTTCATGAAGACTTCTTTCCTCCAAACAGAACATCCCGCAAACGCGTCAATAAAGTTACGATGTTCGTTGATACGTTCTTGATCTGCAAGAGGTAAACGAGAATAATCGCTCAATCCTAGCATGACAAAAGTATGCTGCGGATTATTACGAATAAGATTTTCGTATAAGATTGGTGGCTCATTATCTCCTCCAATCGCCCCCCAGCTTTTACTGTTAAATTGCACCGGCCGGCCAAGTTTTCCAATTCCTATTTTCATTGATCTATATATGAAGTTTCGACTCCGCTTTCACGGAAGAAGATTTGAGCAAGGTCGCATGATTCATTCCAGCGATTATCTTTTGTTTCTTTTCGCATTACCACCTTCTTAATTCCAACTTGAATAACAGCCTTAGCGCATTCGTGGCAAACGGGCAATCCATAAACATAAATGGTTGAGTCGTAAAGTGAAACACCGGTGCGGGATGCATTGTAAATTGCGTTCATCTCCGCATGCGAAGTTCTTTTATATTTCGTTTCACGGTCAGCATAAAGCTCATCCAAGTCGCTCATTCCTCGAGGGAATCCGTTATATCCCTGCGAAAGAACCTGACCACTGTTACCAACAATCACAGCCCCGCATTGGGTTGAAGGGTCCTTTGACCAAGAAGAGATTTCTTTAGCTAAGGCGATGTATCGCCCGTCCCAATTCGTAAACATAACTTAGTCTTTTGTTTCTGAAGGCTTAACACGATTTAAAAAGTCGCGGTTTGCATCCTGACCATCAACCCCGCCTCGGATAAAAGACACTGCAAAGCTTGCATAGTTGATCATATCTTTGAACGAATCTTCAACCGACTCAAAGTTTGGCTCGTAAGTGGGGTCAAGTTCCATTGCTTCGATAACGCTTTGAGCACGAAGCACTTTCGCGTAAATGATCTCAAGGATCGTCTTTACCCCGCTAGGATAGTAATCAGATTGACGAATTCTTGACTGAGGGTTCTGATAGTCGTTTGACTTTTTAAGTTGCAGCTCTGCGCATTCCTTTAAAACGTGCAAGCTTTCTTTATCGGTATTCATTGTTATATTATACACTATATCGGGGTGAATGTAAATAATTATTTGACGAACTTGAAGTGGCGTTCGTACACGTGAAGTGAGCCAACCTGCCAACAAATATCGCCGACTTTATAATCGGCTTCGCCAAGACGGTTAATGTCAGCAACAAGATTTTGCAGAACATGCTTTTGCCAAGCATAGTCATTGCGGTAACCAAAGATAACATCGTTACTTCTCATTTGAACAACTGCGTTTACTTGGTTTCCTCGGATAAGATACTGAACTGTGTTTGTACAGATAAAGTCAGACATACCATCAGCACAAAAGTCCTCATGCATTGTAGGCCGCTGATAAATCATTACCGCTCTGCGCGTTTGGCGATCGGTTATTAACTGTGTTAGTACTTTCCTGTATTGATTAAAGTTCTCGTCGCTGAAAACTAAATACCCATAGTTGGAATTGATCTGTCCACTATCGGATGAAATACTTTCCCAGATCTTAGGTGTTTCTCCGCGGATATCTTTGACATTTAAGCTCTGGCTTTCGTACCATTCAATTTCACGAGAGATGTATTCTTCGTTAGGAGTCCCAAAGATTGCAGGAGCATCAGCGAGAAAACTTGCACCAACAAGGTCAAGTGTTTTTACACCGGTTTTATCTTCTACGAAATCTTCATTCTGCAGAGCTGAAATGAAGTACTCGCGGATTTCATTAATCGTTTTCATAGTATTATTATACCATATTTTTTGCAAAATGTAAATAACTAAATCGGTATTATTCAATTATTTTCCAAAGCATTTCGAACTGGACTGCATCCCAGACTGCATCCTCGGCATCCTCGACTGCACCGCAGACTTGAAAGATGACTCGATGGCTGACTTGATCCCAGACTTGATTCCGGACTTGATTCCGGACTTGATTCCGGACTTGGACTCGGACTTGATTCATGACTTGATCTTTAAGTTTCATTTATCTGAGTCGTTGTCACCCACCTGAATCATATTGATAAAAATGATCTTGTGGATTGGTATCGGAGTGCCGTCGTCGGCGATATATTTGTCGTTCTCTCGCCCAAGTGTGTTGCACACATGAAACGAGCCATTAGAAAGCGTTACTTTGATTTTCATTATTATATGCTCCAGTTCCAGATGATCATTCATGGCAGATTAGTCCTGCACTGCACGGTGGGAATCGCTGAAGTAATCATACTCCTGCTGAATCCCGAACTCCCAAATACCTGGCTCAAGCGTGATTGCATCATGGCGGTTTTCCACGACACAACGGATTTGCGTTGGCTTTGTGTTCTGCATGAACATCGTGTCGTCCTTTGCCTGAAAGAAATCTACTCCCTCAAAGGCATCAACCACGTGATGGTTGCCTGTTGTTTCGCTATCTGCAACAATCAGATAGTCGCCTGTCACGACTACTGGAGTTGATGTGGCTGGCATTTCACTGCGAAATACCATGCATTCTCCGTGGAGGATTACTTTATTTTCTTTCATATTGTGTGTAGTTATAAGATTTAATTTTAGGCAATTGCTTCAATGCTAAAGTCACGGCCGTTGAATCGGTCTCGAACAGCATCCTCCAAAGATCGGCAGGAAGGAGCAACAGCCTCAACGTGCCAAACACCAGTGGTCGCGTTTTGCATTTTAAGATGCGGTGCATAGTCAACTCTTTCAAAGATGTCGCACATGTCCCAGAGTTCGTACCCAGATTTGGTCCACCACTTTTCATTGTAATTTTCAAAGGTGTCCAACTTATTTCCATGAGCTTCCAGCATTCTCTCGACTCCGAACTTGCGGACAAACTCAGTGCGAACATCAGCGGCATTGATCGTGGTATACTGAGAAAGATCAAGATCACCCTCATCGGCCATTGCAAGCCATTTTGGAACCCTCACACCGTTGAGGGAGTAAACCTCAAACTCAACGTTGCCTGCATACTTGATCGCAGGCTTCCCGTCGCCATGAAGTTGGGCTGCTTCGTTAAAGTGTATTTCAATGGGCTTCTCCGTAACGACCATTGCGTCGGTAAGAGGAAACATGAGACCAAGCTCCGTTGTCCTTTCCCATGCCTTGTACCTAGCCATAAGATCAGCTTCAATATCTACACCAACCTCATTGATCATAAAGTCATAGAAAGAGATAACTGAGGAATAAAAGGAACCATCCTGATAAGGATACACCGGAGGATTGTCCTCGAGGAGTTTGCTAAACCGATCCTTATTTAGAACCACGGCTTTAAGTTCTTCCTGAACGTTATCAACTGTAAACCCTTGAGTAAGAAGAACTGTAGCTACCCAGCCTTCAATGGGATTATTAGTAATAACCACCTCGGTCTCTTTTGACTGAAGGATCTCCCGCTGATAGTTGTTAACGATTTCCTTTGTACGAGCAGGATCAAGTCGGTCGGTATTGGTACCAGTTTGAATCCATTTCTGCGCATATTCAGACATGCGTGTTTCTTGTTCCTTTGTCAGTTTTTCAATCATAATATAATAAGTGTTGTTTACTTTATAATCTAAAGTCTATGCGGTCAGCGCTAACCTCGTGTTCTCCGCCAATGCGGTCAACGCAGAGGAAGGTTTTTTTCCCACTTGTGTCGGACCAAATCTCGTCAACAATGGCCGAGATCATTTCATCAATTAGAACTTCTTCTCCAAGTTCGATTTCTTGTTTTTCTTTCATATTATAGTTGGTAATTTACAACAGTTGCTTGAGCACGTGTGATAATGCGGTGTCTGTATCAGTTGCTTCACGAATTGTTTCAACCTCTTCCCATGCGTGGGTGGTGTGGCGCACCACAAAACACTTGACCATTTGGTCTTCATCGATAAAATTGTTCCTATCCCAGCCAAGCTCTTTACAGAGCCAAGCAAGGGCGATTTCCTTCTCCTCTTCTGGAGATATGGTGATACTGATTTGTCCAGTGACTGTTTTCATAATATTGGATAATGGTGTGTTACACGGTGATGCTCCTATCGCGTTGCTCGAATCATATCTGCAATGTTGTCGCGTGATGTTTGAAGAAGACTTTTTCCAGATCTGGATTCGATATACCTATCAAAACGCGGATCGCAGTTGGAATATTCTTGCGCAGTATGAAGCGCAGCAACCTGGCTCCAATTCTTTGCTTCTAGAATTTCATGATAATACATATGCTCTTCAGCAAAGATCAGTGATGCAAGTTCTTTTATTTTCATAATATAGTGGGTTGTTTCAGATTAGTGGTTAGCGTCGTGTGTAAACATAAACATCGGCATGAGCAGCAACACCGAGTGGTACGAAATATTGATGGCCACCATGCCAGGACGGTTTACTAGGAGTATAGTTAGGATTGTTCTTACCCCAACGTCCTTGGAGTTTAACATATTTCCCAGTTCCGTAAAATAGCTTGCGGAACATTTTGAGGGCTTTCATATCCTCTTCACTGCTCATGTCTACAGTGAATTGATATGCGTCTGTGCGATTAGGATTAGTTTTTGTCATAATATAGTGGGTTGTTTCAGATTAGTAGTACTGTTACAGTATAATTATACCATAGTTTGGGACAAATGTAAATAGAAAAGTGTTAAAAAAGCGAAAAAAAGTCACATTTTTCCTATTTTTGCCGAAATTGGCCTGAATTTACTCAAATCCGTAAGAAAGGGCCCCTGCCGATCCCGAGATCATCGCACCTATCTTTAATTATCAAAGGAAAAACTTTCCTATAATACCAACCGCGGTCATTGCTCCGTTGGTGATGATGATTGGTTTGTCTTTCATTCTAATACCAGCGATTAGCCAAAGCAGACCTCCGAGGATTTGAATATACCACCCAACCGCGATGCCAGCACTGAATAGGCCAAAACCAAGAATGAGGAAGGCCGTTGCCATCCATTTCAAAACGCCTGTCATTAAGATTTACTTGATAATCCCAAGGGACTTGAGCTTGCCTTTACCCCAATTCTGTTGAAGCTTCTTAATATCCCGTGCGGTGAGTTCTTCAACAATATACGTTTTACCGCCAAGTCTTACTTCGGTCTTTACTGGATCTGGCGTAGCCGTTTCTTCAAGGGAATCTTCATCACCGGCGCGAAGACATTCATCAATTACTTCAAGAGGAGGGCCTTCTTCTTCTGAAGGTTCGCTTGTAAACTGAGGTGCAATTTGTTTTTCGTTACCCCACATAAGAGCCGATTGGCCAGTGTTCCATCCAAATAATTTTTTAAGTAGTCCCATAGTTTTTTTATTTATCAGTTCACGAATTTTGCAGAGCCCATTCAATAGCCCGCGCAGCTTCGACGCTCATTGGTCTGCTTTTATACCACTCACCAGTTTCATTATCAATTTCACGACAAAGCTGTTCAATCTCAGCCGGGGTGATTGGATATCCTTTCTTAATTGCGTTGCAGGCTATTCCACACATCATTCTGTAGATAGCCGTGTACCATCCAGTCTCTGAAATACACCGATACTCGCTTACATATTTTTGATTAACGAATGGGCAATCCCGATAAGAAGACCATTGGAAGCTTCTATTATTCAACCTTTCTTTCTTATAAGCAAGTAACTTCTCTTGCATCTCTGCGCTTAGTTTATCTTTAAACGAAAGAGAATTTGGTTCTGCAAAGGGATGCTTTTTGAGCAGCTCGTCGCAATTAAGAAACGGTGCGTTGCGTTGGAACTTGATGAACTGATACGAATTGGGATACTGTGCAGGAACGTAATACATACGAGAAAGATCCTTTGTCTGAGGATCACCTAGCTCGTTATATTCCTTGTTAAGAGCAAACCAAAAGTGCTTTATCTTATCAGAATGAATCGGCTTGTCACAAGGGATAACAATGCGGAACTTTGGATTCTCACGTGTACTACTTGCCGACGAATAACAAATATGACGAATGTTCTTAAAGCTTTGGAGTGCTTCCTCAAAGGTACATTCATAGTCATCAATATCCAGCGCGGCCCAGCCTCCCCAGCCCAGGACGTTTACGTTCCTTCGCTTTTCACTAGGCTTATAAACGGCTGGACTAATAAGAGGTGAACTCTTTCCACGTTCGCCCTTCTTTGGCTTATACCCAGGCTGCTGACTCAACCCTTGCAGGAGAGTCTCAAATTCATCCCATGTCTTGAACGACATTCTACGATGTGTAGAATTGTCAAAGATTGAGTTGAATATTGTAAGAGAGTATTCCATTCTTATACGTCTGAAAGCGTACCGTGATTGCCTTCGTGACTAGGGTTCTCCCATCCTTCGGGCTTAATCAAATCTGGAAGCCCGAGGGGATTTGGCCGTTCTTCTTTAATACCAACTTCTTTTGCCATATTTGCTTTGTGTACAACATCCCAAGCTTTGTAAGCATCAACACCAAAGGCATCAAGGGTTCCAATTGCAACCACACATAAGTCGACTAGAGAATCGACGATTTCCTCTGCATCCTTATTTGCGATTGCCTCTCTGCCTTCGGTTAGTTCCTCTTCCAAGAAATCAAATCGGAACTTTAAAAAGGCTAGCAGCTTCTCTTTATCAAAGTCTTTAATAGCTTCGTGAACACCGAACTTGCGGTGCATATCATTTATGTCTTTTACCCAATCTATACTCATAGTCGTTATATTATAGTTATCCAAAAAATTGTTCAAGGTCAGCCACTGGTTCTACGTGCCAGCCAATCGCGTCAAGAATCATCTTAATCGGATCGACGAAAGTTTTGTTGAACTGCAATTCATAGTCAATGTAACGATCAAGCTCAAGTTCGGTCGGAAGGTGATCAGGAAAAGAGATGATGTTCTGCTGAATAGGATTAGGCTTCTTGAGGTATACAAACTTAATCTTATCACCACTTTGAATAAGAGGAAACCGCTTGTCTAGTCCACGATCCTTGATTGATTTGTTATACAGCAGCGAACCTCTTACATGAATAGGTGTACCTTTTTCAAATATAGTAAGCGCGTTTGCCCACTTACGAATAGTGTTAACCCCGCGAGGAAATGCAACCTTATCAGCTGGAAGACTAGAGAAGTGAGATTTGAAAAGCTGAATCGCTTCTTGTGTTTTACCTTCATCGCCAGTCATGATAATCTTGAACATTGCATTCATGGATTCACGACAGACTTGTGGGGTTGAACTTTTGATAGCCTCGATACCCATGATCTTGATCTTAGGCTCTGTATATTGAACACCTTCATTGTTATGAACATTAAGGATATATCGTTTCTTAGCAGTCCAGATTGCACGATCGGCAATAGCTTCTCGCGCCATGACCATACGGTTGGTGTAAGCGTTACTTGTTTCAGCAAACTCGCCAAACGCCTTTGCGAACATCGGCTCAATAGCTTTGGAACCAAACTCATCAAGAAAGGCAACAGGATCCTTTGGCTTGAACTTATCAATTACGTCCTTCACACCGACGTATAGTGAGTCAGTATCAATTGCAATAACACGATCTTTCTTTTCTTTGAGAAAGTCGTCAAGAAAGTTATTCAACTTTTCTTCAGCATACTTGATAACAGCTTGGCCAGTGAGGGTAATTCCTGAAGCAATACGAAGATCAAAATAACGAAAGTAACGGTTTCCTACGGCTCCGTACAAAGAGTTGAGAAGAATCTTAACCGCTATCTGAGAAGTATCAAGTCTGGCTACATTACCTTCGGCAACCTTCACTCCTTGTTTATCGGATTTTGAAACCTTCTCCATTCTTTGCTTGGCAAGGATCATCTCATCTTTGATTTCAACCCGCTTAGCATAAAGCTCTTCAACAATCTCTGGAATTATTCCCTTCTTAGCTTTACTAAACACCGCACCATTCGAAGCCTTCGCACCAATAGGATCTTTCATCGGGAGCAAGGTTTCGGGCGACATGTTATATTGAACAATAATATTAGGATACAGCGAGTTAAGGTCAAACGACATAACCCAGTCGTGCATACCAACGTGTGGTTCCTTTACATACCCACCTGGGAAGGTTTCAGAATAGTTGTCTTTGCTAGGTAACACGGCAATCTTTTTATTAGCCAGACGACGGAAGATAATGCTGTCCCATATCGCGACGGTCCCAAGCGTGTCAGTATAATTAACCCCACCAAGATAAGCCATTGTCAAGACAAGCGTAATAAGACCAAGCTTATCTTCCATACGATCAACAAGCTCAACGTCCTTGATGTTATAATCAACAAACATCTGAAAGTCCGCATCGTAAAGTTCACGAAGAGTACCAATCTCTGAATAGTCAAGCTTCTTCTCGCCAAGAACCACACTAGCAATATGATTAAGTGAATAAGACTCTTGGTTGCCATAAGTATAAGCAAACTTCTTGAAGAGCTCCATGTAGTCCAGCGACTGGACGCCACTTATATCAAAAGTAACCTGTGTCCTACCCATGATGGTAACCTCACGGCGATCAATCTTACCCCAAGGGGAAAGACCTTTGGCTGTATTCTCTCCAAGGAGAACCGCGGATCGAGCGATAAGATAAGGAATATCAAAGAACCTTGTATTCCATCCTGTGATAACGTCAGGTGTGTAATCGGGCTGAGACCAATGATCAATAAAGTCATGAAGCATCTCAGCCTCAGATTCAAACTGACGATACTCGATCTGTAGGTGAGTCAGTTTGGATGCAGAGACGTCATAGGGCTTTAAACCCCATACACGATAATGATCTTCTCTGCTGGACCTATAAGCGATTGTAAGGATTTCGTTTGTGGGGTTATCCACATTGGGAAACCCATCACCGTAACTTGTTTCAATGTCAAGCGATGCCACATCAATATTTGCGCGAGAATAATCAATCTCTTTTGGAAACTGACTTTGAATAAAAGCAGGAATGTGGCGGGTGTTGCCATACAGGTTAAAGTCAGGTACTCCGTCATACGTCTTTTCAAACTCGCGAACCTCGGACATCGAGTCAAACCGCATTGGCTCCACCGGTGTACCGTCGAGCGCCTTCCACTCAGTATCTTCAGATTTTGATTTGAGAAAAAGCTGAGGACGGTACCTGATCTTCTCGCGGACCTTGTTCCCTTGGTCGTCGTAACCGCGATAAAGCAAAGAATTTCCATAGCGGTTCACGCACGTGTAAAATCCGTTTTTAATGTGGTCTTTTTGCATAATCTAATTATACCACAGTTTGGGATGAATGTAAATACAAAAATGTCTTTATTTTACATTTTATACCGACTAAAGCGAAACTTGCCGTATAAATAAAAATGCTGGCCACGGTACGACAATACCCGCCAGCTCTATTCAACTCAACTTAAAACAGCAATGAACAGCAAATCTATATATAAAAATCTTTGTCAGTCGAGAATGCATCTCGAGGAAGACTGGAAACCAGTCGGAAGTGGTCTTGAGAGACATCGCATTCTTCCCAAGCATCAAGGAGGAACATATGCGAAAAGCAACTGTACCTACCTAACCCGTCGTGAGCATATTCTTGCTCATTATCTTCTTTGGAGAATTAATGGTCATGACGGTGATCTGAATGCTTGGCAGAGGATGAAGGGGGTAAAATGCTATCCTCCACGGCTAGGCAAGACGCTCTCCGCGGAAACCAAACGCAAAATGAGTGAAGCCCATAAGGGTAAAAAGCACTCTGAAGAAGCCAAGCGCAAAATGAGTGAAGCTTTGAAAGGCAAAATCCCGTGGAATAAGGGTAAAAAGCTCCCGCCGCAGACTAAGGAGTGGAAGCGGAAACGCGGCGAAGCTATGAAAGGCAAAAAGTGCTCCGAGGAAACCAAACGTAAAATCAGTGAAGCCAATAAAGGCAGGACGTGGTGGAACAACGGAGAACAAACTACATTGGCTCACGCTTGTCCTGGGTCAGGCTGGAAACGTGGTAGAATGTAAATACAAAAATAATATAAATAGAGATATGGCGATTTGGAATAAGGATAATCAGAATTACAACAGCAATAACACCACGCAATTTGAGGCGGTGATGCTTGCGGATAAAGACGGTAACGCAATGAACGCGTTCGGTGCAGCGTCCAATATTCCTATCGCCGCTGGTGAAGTAAGTGGTTATTCTCACATCAATAAATTTGGTTATAGCGATAACATATCAAGCCTATCTACAGTGTGGGACGGCTCTAACATTTATTCATATTCCACTTCGGCAGGCGCAGTAACAGTTGAAAGTGATGCGGCTACAAATGGAGACGATGGGGCGGTGATTGAAGTTCAAGGTTTAGATTCCTCTTACAATTTAGTTACGCAGGATATCACGATTAGTGGAGCAACCGGAACTGGTACTACCAACTTAATTCGGGTTTTCCGTGCAAAGGTTAAAGCCGCGGCGGTGGGTGAGGATACAAACGTTGGAGATATTGATATTGATATTGACGGCGCGCTAAGAGCAAAGATTCTTGAAGGTAAGGGGCAAACACTTATGGCCGTTTACACTGTGCCTGCTGGCAAAACAGCTTATCTGCTAAACATTACGATGTCTGTTGATAAGAATGTGGACGTCATCTTTCAACTGATGGCTCATCCGCACGATGACGGTGGGTGGAACATCAAAGGGCAATTTGGAACATTTGGTTCTCCTGTTGACCATAACTATCCAGTACCTCTCAAATTCACTGAGAAAACGGACATTGAGGTGAGAGCCGACGCAGGTAGCACATGCGGTGGGGGTGCAACTTTTGATATTATCCTAGTGGATAACCCAAGCTAAAAGGCAGCTGGAAATCTCCACAGCAACAGCGTTGGAGATGCGAATGGCGGAATGGACGGGACTTGAACCCGTGACCTCCGGCGTGACAGGCCGGCGCTCTAACCAACTGAGCTACCACTCCATTCGCGCTGCCCCCTGAAAGGGGCAGCGGTTGATCTTGTGTTTATTCTATTCAGAAAGAAATTCTTTTCCTTCTGGCAATGCGTCGTTAATGGTAAACACTTTTGGCTGTAGCTCCTCGGGGATTTCCCTTTCAAGTATAATTGAAAGAACCCCGTGCGCCAGTGTTACACCTTTGATTTGGACGTGCTCGGCGAGGTCGAAAAGTTTCTCAAATTTTCGAGCCCCGATGCCTTTGTGAAGGTATTCAACATCTTTAGATGAAGAAGTGTTTCCTTCGATTTTAAGCTGACTTTTGTCAAGTGTGACCTTAAGGTCTTCCTCTTTAAAGCCTGCTACGGCAATCGCAATTTCAAATGAGTTATCCGAATGTTTAATAACATTATGTGGAGGATAAGTTTGATTGTTTTGCGATGCTTCAATTCGATCAAAAAATTGATCGAACCCTACTGTCCACGTTCGTGGAATACTATATGCTGTCATTTGTTTTCTCCTTGTATTAAGCGAGTTTATGTTAGTCGGAACCCCGAAGGCATTCCTATTGACTGACCTTCTTGGCCAATCAAAATTGTTTTATTTCAGAAAGAAAGCTTACACAATTAAGCGTAAAAGGCAGTCTTTGTAAAGAGGACGTCAGCCGCTGCACCAGTTCCGGCTGCGGCTGTACTTGCAAAAATTTCATCGCCATTGCCTTTACGAACCAAGATATTCTGATTTGGCTGCAAGTAAAGCGAAGCAATTCGAGTTCCGGTACTTCCTTCTTCAACGTGGATGTAACGACCAGCGGCGGAAGTATTTTGTACAAGTACCTGCTGCGCATTATCAATCGTAGAAGCGCCTGCTGTGAGAGAAGCAGTTGCTGCAATATTTAAAGGATTAATTTTCATGTGTATTGTTATTTATACTGTTTCTTAACATTGCCAATTGAATATTTTTCTTTTAATTTCCAATTAGGTTTATCGGCAAAAGAGATGATCTTAATCTTTTTAAGATCTGTTGTTTCGGTTATCTGGTCACGTTTAGCAAGGCGGATCAGGCCCCAGTCAGAAAGAAGAATGGAAATGGTATTCCTCCGCCTTAGGTCGTCTAGTGTAAAGTTTGAGGGTTTCCCGTCTAGCATAAACAACTCTTTGAAGTGTAGGATAAAGTACCTCCCTTGTTTATGAAGAATGTGGCAACTTTGATAAAGCACGTTTCCATCTCTTTTAGAAGCAACGCCAATACGTGAAAGGGTTTCTTTAGCTTTTAAGAAATCATCAGGCTCATTTAAGTAGACCTCAAGCATATCTTCAGGCCGCCAATCAACGTAATCATTATGTGAATCGTCATTCATAATCTTATTTATATTTTAATTATTTGCCGCCCTTATCTCTAAGTTTATGAAGGTCGGCTAACGCGGATTCGGTGAATAGCTGAAGAACCTCTCTTGCCTTTTCAGAACTGTATCCGTAGTGTTCTTTTATAACTTCAACATCTTTATTGTCCGGCATAGCCTTAAACCATTTGCTGAACCTACGGCGAGGTCTGATCGTGTTTCGAAAGAAGTCGTATTGCATTCTTGCAGGGAGGGCCGCGTAACGATTCATCTCATTAGCAAAAAGAACAGTGTCTTGAAAATACGACAACGAGCGGTTAACCATAAACGGAACATACGCCTTTTCAGGTGATTCAACAGAGACTGCTTCTTCGGTGTATGCAGTGGCGTCCTCGAGAATATCCTTTGACTTTGGGCCAGAGTTGATATTCGAAACAATATCGAAGAACGAAAGTTTCTTTTCTTTTTTCATCTTATTTCCACGTGACGTTAGCCATCAGCTCTGTCATGGCCGCAACTATGTTAAGTTCTTTGTCAGCTACAAAAGCTGCTTTGAATTGATAGTCCGCAAGAATAAGAACCGCAGAGGGAATCCCATTTGCGTCAGCGTGATCACTTAAGACATCATAGATCTTTCGAAAAATAGCTGAGGTATCCAACCCTGCGTTGTTGGCCACCCATGCTCGCATACTCTTAAAGTCCTTTGACTTGAGATGGGTAATTACTTCAGCAACACTTTCATCACTGTTACCAATAAGAATGGCAGCTGGGATTTCACCAGTGCTGCCATAACGCTGACACTCGCCAATCACCCTTCGCCAATCAGGCGCGTGTCGGATAATAAGTTCGGCAATGACCTTTTCGTTATAAGTGACGCCTTCCTTATCAAGGATACCCTTAAGGCGGGACATGAATTGGCCTGCAAGACCGGCAAGCTGTTTCTTGTTTGTGTTAAACTCAATAACCGCACATCGACTATGAAGAGGCTCGATAAGACGATTCTTAAAGTTGCAAGTAAGGATGAATCTACAGTTGTTACTAAACTCTTCGATGAATCCACGAAGTGCGGGCTGAGTGCTTTGCGCGTTAAGATAATCAGCCTCATCAAGAATGATAACTTTGATACCTCCGCTAAGACTAACCGTACTTGCGAATTGCTTGATCTTATTTCGCAGAACATCAATACCGCTTTCTTCCGATCCGTTGATCAGCATACAATCTAATCCAAGCTCGTTACATAGCGCTTTGGCAACGGTCGTCTTACCCGTCCCAGCAGTTCCAGAAAGAAGCATGTTATGCAACTCTCCGCTTTTAACGATTCCATTGAACGTGTCTTTAAGATCTTTGGTAAGAACGCATTCGTCGATAGTTCTGGGTCGGTATTTCTCGACCCATAAGAATTCTTCACTTTTACTCATTATCAATTATAGGGGTTTTATTTTGTTGTTATATTATACAATACTTCAGCCAATTTGTAAAGGTTAATCTGTAATAAGATTAATAATCAGTGAATATAGACTAATCAAAATAATGACTAATCCGCATATTCCCAACACCGCGGCGTGCGTCATAATTTGGTAAGTGGGGCTGGTCGGACTTGAACCGACGACCTACGGATTAGAAGTCCGTTGCTCTATCCAGCTGAGCTACAGCCCTGTAGGGTTAGGATTTAAAAATACGGGACAGCAGCTTTGTGATTCCCTTCTTCTCAGGCGCTTTCTCTTTACGACAAGGCTCGACGAAATACACAAAGGAAAACTGAACAATATCTTCGGGATTTTTTCCAGCCCTCTTAATCGCATTAGCTACCTCGTTAGCAGTGAACAGCAGAGGATCGTGGCCCTCAATAAACACCTGGGTGTATTCGCTAGATGCAGAGGTTTTGGCCTTGCGGTATGGTACCTTACAAACGTAAGCTCGAGCTTGTGTAGGATGTCCTTTCATAATTTAGTAATTATAATAAGATGGGCGGTTGTAATTATTGCGGTTGTAATTATCACGGTTGTAATTATTACGGTCGTAATTATAATTCCGGCCCGGGCCTCGCGTGTCTTGGTAAGATCGATGGTTGTAATCATTACGGTCGTAATTATTATGATAAGATGGCCGGCCACGGTCATCGTTTGCGTCGCCTATAAGGGCGCCACCAAGACCACCAATACCAGCGCCGATGAGGGCTCCACGTCCGGCGTTACCATTACGGGAACCGATCAGCGCACCAGCACCAGCTCCAAGGCCAGCGCCAAAGCCAGCCCCTCGCTGAGTAGGAGTGCAGGAAACACTAAGAAGTGCAGCTCCTCCGAGAAGAGAAAGTATGAATATTTTTTTCATAATGAGTTTCAGTTTAGCTATACGTTTTTATTCAGCAAAGTTAAAGTCAAGCTGTGCCGATTCCTCTTCCGTCTCTTCAACATCTTCCGCCTTTTCATCTTCTGGAGGTGTAGGAAGATGCGCCACAAGTCGGGTAAAAACATCACCCACGACACTAAGTTCTTCGGCCTTAAACGCACCCCGCTTTGAGCAAATGTCAATAAGCTGAGCCATAGTTGCAACGTCCGCGAGAATCACGGGCACAGTTGAATTGATTTGTGTTTCTTCAGTCATATTTTATATATTAAGCGGAAAAGGTAGAGGATTTCTCAAGTGCGATAAAGTACTCAATAGGAGCAACAGTGTTTTCCCAGCGGGAGATAAACTTGGAGCTAACTTCAACGTTATAGTCGCCACTAACAACACGAATGTTAGAGATGAGAAACTGAAAGTCAAACTCAGACTTGCAAGCGTTATCTTCGTCAATCACCATGTCAAATGTATTGGCCGAGGAGTTTTTATTGTCAGTAACACTAAGGCTGATAGCACCTTCGTTGCCAACAACAGAAACCACAGAATGCCCAAGAACATTGGCGGCTTTACGAACCTGTGTGAGTTGATCTTCAGTTACAGTAACAGAAACTTCAGCGGGAGGCATCTTGATCTGACTTGTTGGAGATGTAAGAATGCCAGGATCAGCAAAGCGGTAAGAAGCTTTACTGCGACCGTTCTTAAGCAGAACACTGTCATCGTTAAACTCAAGTGTAGGATCTCCAACCAGATTCACGACGTTAATGAATTCATTTAGATCGTAAATACCAAAGTCGCTCTTAAAGGGTTCAGAGATTGTCGCCTTTGCGAAAACGTTCTTAGCTTCGGCGATAGTTGAGAGAGGCTCATCAGCCTTTACCACCAAATTGGGATTAATAGTTGCGAAGTTCTTAAGTACTTCGAGTGTTTCAGTTGATAGTTTTGTCATATGTATATTATATAATAGTTTAGTTCAAATGTAAATAAAAAAATGTAAATAAAAATAAAAGGGTGGCTGGGCACCACCACAATACCCAGCCACACCTTCTAATTAGCACTACTTGGAGTGCTGCTTAGGCGTACCCAAACGATAACGGCTTACACGAGTGCCGCATTTTTCGTATCGGTTGTTAAGATAAATCGGTGCTCCTTGCTCACTGCGAAGAGTATTCACCACGCGATAAGGATCTCCGATCCCCGCGTTCACGAGCTCGGTTGGAGATGGTTCGAACCCCGCTTCAAGCGCGGTCATCACTGCTTCCTTTTGTGTCTTAACAAGAACGAGTTTTGTCAATCGGTTGATTTGTCTTTTTGTCATAATGTTTGTTTTATTTTGTTGTTGTGGCCTGATTTGTTAAATTGGCTCAGACCGAAACCAAATTGTTAACCTCTCTCGAGGAGCTACTAGAAAGGAACAGATGGATTTTCTTCAGCTGGTGTTTCCGTTTCCTCAGCATTGGGATCAATCTCTCCTGAGTCGATCTTAGTGTAAAGATCCAAGAAAGCTTCTCGGGTTTCTGTTTCAAAACGGGAGATGCACATCTGAATTGCTGTAAGGCGGTTGGCAAAGATAGAATACGCTTTGGCGATGTGGCAAAGTCGTCGAGTAGAAATCACTTCATCAACTCCATCGTCGTCGAAAGTCTTTCGGATAATCTTACTCCATGCAACCAGCTTGGTGACAAATTCCGAGTCATCGACATCATAGCTGTTCATGTGCTTTTCAACGATCTTAGTTTCGACCGCAGAGGAAGGAAAGGGCTGATTGATATTAGCCACAAAGCGTTCGAGGAAAGCCTCATCAATGACCTGCGCTGCAACGAATCGACCGTCGTCAGAACCTTGTCCCTTTGTGTTTGCCGTAGCAATGATATTAAATCCTTTGGCAGGGGCGACCGTTTCACCGGTCTTTTTAATCATAACGGGATTCCCTTCAAGAACTCCCTGCAGACACATGATCTTGTTAGAGCCACGATCAATTTCGTCGATAAGAAGAATTGCACCGGCTTCCATTGCCTTAATGACAGGCCCTTTTTGAAAAACCGTTTCTCCGTTGATAAGACGGAATCCACCAATCAAATCGTCCTCATCAGTCTCAGGCGAGATCTGAACCCGAACATATTCGCGTTTCTCTTTAGCACAGGCCTGCTCAACCATCATGGTTTTGCCGTTGCCGCTCATGCCGGAAATATAAACTGGGAAGAACATCTCAGATTGAATGATCTTCTTAATGTTTTTGAATTCGCCCCATGGGACAAAGTTGCTGTTCGATGAAGGAACGTAAACCTCTTCGCTATGAACACTGCGAACGGAACCAGAGCTCATCTTGAATGATGCGGCAGGCTGGGTTTGAGGTGCAGGAGTCGGGGGAACGGGAATCTCTCCGCTTTCAAATAGTTCAAGATTCCAAAGGCCTCTTTTTCCCGCGGAGGTAGAAGGAATAAGGAAAGTTGCTTTAGCGGTGTTATAGCTATAGCCATTCTTTCGAGCGGAGGTGTAGACATCAGCGGTTTTGGCAATGGGAAATTTACCCATTGCTTTAAGATCGTTGATCGTGTCGATTACGTTATTGGTTTTCATAATATAGTGTGGTTGTGTGGTGTGGTTGTGGTTTGCTGTAGTAATATTATACCATATTTTAAGGTAACTGTAAATAATAAAGTGTTAAAAAAGTGAATTTTTATGAAATTAGGTCACTGAATTTGGATAGAAACACTCGTGAAGCGCGCTTGTCCTTACTCTGAGTAGAGAACTTCCGTGCAAGTATATTAATATCGCGGGGTTTGCTATAGTCAAGGTTTTCATCTACTTCGAGCTCGGTGTCTTCAATTGCTACTTTGCTTGTTTCGATAATGAAGTAACCATCATATCCTAGGCCGTCTTCAATAAAAACCGTTCTACTCTTATCTTTAACAGTCTGCTTTCGCACCGTCTTGTATTCCTCAAGTGCGGGCTCCCATTTGTCTGACTTAAAGGCTGAGGAATGAATTATTGCATTCGTGGCTGCAGCCCGTGCATTCCGCGGAGATCCTAGGAAAAAGCAAATTGCTGAAGAACCCGTGATTCTTTTAAAGTTAAGAATAAGCTGTCTGTAGGTGCCCGAGAGTCCGCGATGTTTAAAAGCATCAGGACCAATCAATGTGTTACCCCAGCGGAGGAACTCCTTCCTCGTCTGCTTCGAGTGCCAGCGGCGATGATGGTTTTCTGAGTCTGAGTCTTCAGCAGGTTTTTCAAATGAATTATCTTGATGATAATTCATACGGCTTGACTCACCATCAGTAAGAAACATCGTGTGAAGCTTTTGAACATTGTACTTCGCGCGGAAGTTTTTCACTATTTCCGTGGCGCAAAGAATTGTATCGAAAAGCGGGGTTCCGCCAAGGCTTTCAAGATCGCTGTCAAATCGATTTCCCCATTGGTAGCAGCTGAGAAACAATTCTTTGCACGCATCCTCGAATTCTCTTTTGTTGATGGTCGAGTTTATCAGCTCGAAAACCGACGTTGCCGACATGTCCACCACATTGCCAATTTGATTGGAATCCGCGATAGAATAACTGTTTTTGGAGTAGGACGTCGTGAACCCATAAACAGCAAAGGGAATACCAACTGCTTTACAGAAGAAAGCCAACTGGAGCGTTTGTTGGATCACGTCGTGAATCACCTGACCCATACTTCCGCTCCAATCAACGAAGAAAATCATCCCGTGATCCTTTGAAGTAGCTAACCTAGTAACCGACTTGAAGATCTGCTCGTCATACTTGTAAGTGTGGAGTTTGTTTGGGTCAAGCGATCCTGTTGCAGATGTCCGAGCTCGGGAGTATTCGTATGCAGACTTCTTTCTTTCGAATTCTCTAACAAGAAGAGCAACGTTCTTTTTAGAATCGTTCTTAAACTTCTTCCACTTAAAATCGTATTCAGGATTTGTCATCAGCTCGTTATAAACTGAAAGCCGGTTCTTTCTTTCCTCTCGTACTTTGTCGAGGGGTGAAATGCAGCTGTTTATCTGCTCGCGGTTTGGAGCATCGACGTAAAGGTCATTTTTCAAGTCTTCTTGAGAGTTTTCAAGTTCCTCTTCTAGAGCTCGTTGGGTTTCGGAAATGGCATCCGAGTAGTCGATGCCATCATCGCCGCTGAGGGTTCCGTTGGAATCAGCTGATCCCTCATCCGCTTCTTCTGAAGACTCAGAGGTTTGGTCGGATTTGCTCATAGACTCTTCTTCTCCATCCTGAGACTCATCAGAGGTAGAGGTAGGATCCGATTCATCGTCGGGTTGAGAGGTTTGGTCGGATTCAGAAGATTCAGAATCAGATTCGTCGCTCTCGTCTTTAGGTTCTCCTTGGCCAAGATTCATTGAATCATCATCAACTTCATCTTCATCTTCGGGATCGCCGCTGGATGGCGATTCTTGAAGCTGCTGCTCAGGCTGCTGCTCAGGCTGTTTCTCTTTTGGAAGCTTCTCTATGATTTCTCCACAGATGTCAAGAACCTCCTCGTAGGTCTCAGCTCGCATGCATTTATTGTAAATCTCAGTTTCCCATTCGTCAAACTCTATATTAATAAGGTGGCGGAGTTTGCCTTTAAGGTTAAGACGATCAATAAAGTTGAGTTTTCCCATATCCCCATCTTCGAACTTCCCAAAGAAGTCATTCTCAAGAAGGTAAGTATAGCCTTTCGTAAAAGAGCTTACCAAGCCAGGGAAGGCAACAAGAATGCGGCGTTCGATCCGAATGTCTTCAACGATATTGGCAATGTCGAATGGAGCCTCTTTGCCGAACCTTTTGTGGTATTGCTCAATACCATCTTCAGGTGTCCAGCGAGCATGACCTATTTCATGACCGACAAGGAGATCGGAAACATCTTTGGATTTAAGGTTCCAAGTGGGAAGGCCAAGAACTCGATTCTTAACATCAAAGAAGGCCGTTTTGTAATTCCCTTGGCGGACTCGGATATTCTCTTTAGCAAGGAGCTTGGCGAGTTGCCGTTGGTGCTCAAAGCTGACATTGTGCTCGGGTTGAACGTATGTGGTTTTCATAATATAATAGGCGCTGCTGCTGTTTACTCAGATTAAACGATAACCTGATTGTCTTCCAGCGAGATAATCACATAGTTAGCATCACGGTTCGCAATTTTGCGAAGGAAATCGATGTGCCATGGGTTTCCCCAGATACGAAGGGTTGATGTTGGGACGTGGAGGAGTGCGTATTGGTATTTCATAATATAGTGGGTTGTTTCAGATTAGTAGTACTGTTACAGTATAATTATACCATAGTTTGGGACAAATGTAAATAGAAAAGTGCTAAAAAGATGATTTTTCTTTCACATTCCCCAGAATACAAGGCTTTCAACCCCACTTTCCCAGTAAATCACGAGAAATGGGTTGTTAATTTCCCGATAGTGGGTAAACTACCCGATAAACCAAAAATAGGAAAAACACGTATCTGTAACCTGTTAATAACAACGGCGTTATACTTGATAAATTTGACTAAAACCGTGTTTTATCCCATCATGTGACGGGAGGAAGTATGTTTTCTCTAAGTGATGCTCTTCACATTTGTAAAGTTCTGGCGTCGTTCGAATTCGATCTTCCTCTCGAATTTCCCTTCGAGCAAATCAACTTTATGACTGATAACAAAGACTCGTGTTTCGGCATCAAGCATATTCATAATCTTGAGGAGATTGTCAATGCCGTCAACATCTAAACTAGAATCAAACACTTCGTCAAGCAAAAGAAGATTGGTGTTGGCCGAATTCTTCATCTTAGCAATTTGTCGCCAAGCAAACAATAGGGCAAGGTCGATTCTTGATTTTTCTCCTTCAGAAAAAGATGAATAAGAAAATGCATCGCGATGGCGAGACTTAATGGTTTCGGTAAAGTTCTCGTCAAGCTCAAAGCTAACAAAGAAGTCAAGTACTTGGAGGTAGTTGTTAATCAGCTTGTTCATCACTGGAAGATATTGCTGAATGATCTTTGTCTTAATTCCCGTATCCTTTAAGAGCTCAGAAAGAACATCATTATAATGCCTTTCCTCAATCAGTCCAGACTTATCATTACTAATCGCTTCGCGGGACTCTCTAAGATCTTCAAGATCAGCCTTTGCAATTCCCAGATCCTTATCCGAAGAAGCCAACGTCTTTTGCTTTTTAAGTTCATCAGCTCTTTTATTAAACTGAGCAATCAAAGATTGGTTGGTGGTCAAGGAGTGATTAAGCTGGAGAATCCGATTAAGATCCTCTTGGCTTTCTTTAAGCTCAGCCGTTACTTTGGTGAGATTGGTTTGAAGAGAATCTCTCCCGAACGAGAGTTTACCCCTCCACTTTTTACTTTTCTCAACCTTCTTTTCGCAAAAAGCTTCACTTAATGTCGAATAGCAAGTTGGGCACTGTCGCTCATCGGTATAGAACTTAATGTCCTTATCCACCGTCTGGATATTCGCTGCAATTCCTTTATCAAAAGCTGCAATGTCGGAGATTGATTTATTAAGCTTGTCGACCTTTTCTTTAGCAGCAGGATATTTCTCTTGGTATTCTTCAAGTAGTTTTTGGTTACTTTCAATGTATACCTCGATCTGCTCTTCTACTTCTTGCAACTCTTCTTCGTATTTTGTGCCATTACTTTCGCCAATCTTTACCAATTTGTCAATGTGTTTGTTTTGCATTGTCACCTTAGACTTGACCAACTCGAGTTCATGCTCAGCTTCAGTTAACTTATCCTTAAGCTTACCGTTCGATTCCTTTAACACTTGATTCATCTTCGAGAAGATACTAATATCAAGTAGATCTTCAATCACAGCCCGTCTTTGATAAGTGGGAAGCTGCATAAACGGAATGAAGTTTGAGCTACCAAGGACAACTACTTGGTGAAAGCTTTTATGATTGAGCTTGAGGATGTTCGTTTCAAGTAGCTTTTGATAGTCCCGTGAATGCGACTCTTGGTTAATCATCTCACCGTCAACCCAGATCTCAAAGATGTTAGGTTTAATACCACGAACAATTTTGTATTCCTTTGGGCCGATATTAAAATCAACTGCTACTTTGCACCCCTTCCCGTTGATGCTGTTTACGAGTTGCGGCTTGTTAATAGCGCGATGGGGTTTACCAAACAGAGCAAAGCTTAACGCATCAAGCATAAGACTCTTACCACTTCCATTATGTCCAACAACCAAGGTTGACCTTGCGTCAGTGAAGTCGATCTTAATCGGGTTTGATCC
>ERZ887942.773-NODE-773-length-24518-cov-18.413522_pt1 | contig 24518 bp, 20 predicted proteins | sample MGYA00521099_ERZ887942 | MGnify/ENA primary metagenome ERZ887942 (study PRJEB32303, sample SAMEA104408605) | aquatic metagenome | biome: Brackish water; feature: Pelagic; material: water | place: Baltic Sea | collected 2014-06-07T06:48:00 | depth 16,251 m ...
GCCACAAATAGCTCGCACCGATTACAGGCACAGCTGTTTGCCAAATGCCGTTGTTTTCACTTAAGATGGCCGTTCCTCCACTGAGTGGATTCACAAATCGTACCAAATCACCACAGAAAGAGATGTCCGCAATGCCCGCCAATCCGACGAGGTCTGCAAGCAATCCACCCGTCTGGTCTGTAATATTTGAGAAATGCATCGGTCCATCAGTACCGTCACCGAGGAAGACACCGTTCAAGGCTACGTTTGGATTCACTCCACCTGCAGCTTCGCAATCCGCTGCGAACGGCTCATTTTCAGTCCCGGTCAATGTCACACCAACCAACCACAACGATTCAGCGCCTGTAACAATGGTCGTAGACTCATTGTAGTCGCAGCTGCCATCGTCATCCGTAGCAGCGCCGTTGTAGTTGCAAGCAATGGCGCTTGTGCAACCATAGACAACCAACGAGTTGCCTTCGCAATCAAATCCTTCTTCAGCGTAGGTACAACTTCCGTCATCCGATGTAGCCAAAGCGTTGTAGTTACACGCCGCTTCGTCATTGCAACCCGGGCCAAGAGGCACCAATTCCAAGCTTGTCGCCAATCGCGGTGCCGTGTAGTCTTGAATCTGATCAATCCAGAACATCGCCTCATCGATACCCATTGTAGGGTTCAATGTCAATTGCGTTGCAGCAATACTGGTTCCGTTCGCTTCATCCACCATCTGTGTTGTAGCGACATCCCACCACTGCCATGGAGCAGAGTCGAAAGGCTCTGTTGGCGCTCCGTCTACGTAGTTATTCATAACAGGGTACAATCCATCCCATCCCTGGTTGCCCAATGCAGCAGCCGGATCGGCCAGACCGATTTCAGCAAATGCCGCATTGTTATTGGTGGCATACCCATTGATTTCAGAGTGGATGTCATAAGCACCTGAGACTTCAACAACAGGCTCACTAGTCGTTGGAACGACCAAGACACCACTGGTATAAGGAGCGAATTGATCATGGGGAGCATGGAAACTAACCATCGGCATATCGCCTTCATCCAACCAATTCAAATCACCCATCGCACCGCCCATGTTCATCTGGAAGTTAAAATCACTGGAGTAATCCACGTGATTCGCCATGCACAACTGGAAGCCGCCACTCGATGCTGGAGCATACGTGTCAGTCGTCGCGTCTGGGTTTCCATGAATGCTTTCAATCACCATTGGAATGAACGAGCCATCTCCCGGGTTGTACCAAAACTTGGTAATCGGATTGCCTAGATCATCCAAAATGATGTCATTGTAATCGGAGATGGTCGAAGAAGCCAGGGTAATGTAACCTCCTGTTCCTTCGCCAAACATGGCGATTTTATCACCAGAAACTCCCCAAGGGTTGCCGTCTTCAGCAATGGACTTGCGGAAGTAACGGACCGCTGTGCGGCTATCCTGCACTCCACGATACGCCGCTTGGATTAATTGCAATGTTCGCTCTTCTTGCGTTCCAGCCAAAGGATTCCATCCCAAGCGGTAATCGACAGAGGCAACAACATAGCCCATGCGTGCAAAGCGCGAGCAAATTTCAACGGCACTGCTGTCTGTGCGTGTACCGACGGCACTACCATTCACATACTGAGGCAAAAAGTTACCCGTGTGAAAGTAAAGAATGACAGGACGGTCTGTCTCCGAATCTCCTGCAGGTGAGTACACGTCCAATACCAAATCTTCTGCTGCTGGAGGCATGCCCTGCAAAGCTGGAATAACGGTGATGTTCTCACCATAAACAACTCCAGAGTTTATTTCCACATCATCAAAAATCTCATCGATGTAACGAACGCCACCTTCAATGGTAGTCGTCGTAACCGCTCCCATTGCCAAGCCCATACGAGGCGTATTGTAATCAACAATCTGCTCAATCCAGCTCATGGCCTCTTCTTCTCCCATCGTTGGGTTCAAAGTCAGCTGAGTAGCCAAAATGTTCGTGCCGTTTGCTTCGTCATACGCTGCAACAGTCGCTTGATCCCACCACTGCCAAGGAGAGCTATCATATGGCTCTGTTGGAACACCGTCTACGTAGGAGTTTTGAACGGGGAATAACCCATCAAAACCACCGTTGGCTGGTGAACCGGCATCGTCCAACCCTGCGTCCGCAAAGACGGCGTTATTGTTCGTAGCGTATCCGTTGATTTCTTCATGAATGTCTTGTGCTCCTGACACCTCAACAACAGGCTCATTGGTCGTAGGAACGATCAAAACTGCTGTTTCATAAGGAGCGAATGGATCATGAGGACACTGGAAGCTTACCATCGGTACATCTCCTTCGTCCAACCAATTCAAATCACCCAAGGCTCCACCCGCGTTCATTTGGAAGCTCACATCAGAACTGTATCCAACATGATTCGCTGCACACAACTGAAAACCACCAGAAGAAGCTGGAGCATACGTATCAGTTGTTGCGTCAGGATCACCGTGAATGCTTTCAATGATCATCGGGATGTACGATCCATCTCCTGGGTTGTACCAGAACTTGGTGATCGGGCTGCCCGTATCATCTAAAATAATGTCGTTGTAGTTCTCAATGGTAGATGAAGCTAGGGTGATGTATCCGCCTGTTCCGTCGCCAATCATTCCAATTTTCGTTCCATCAATGCCATAAGGATCGCCATCTTCCGCTTCTCCTTTACGGAAGAAACGAACAGCCGTTCGGCTATCCTGTACACCACGGTACGCGGCCTGAATCAACTGCAACGTTCGCTCTTCTTGCGTTCCCGCTAAAGGATTCCATCCGAGGCGATAGTCGACAGATGCCACGACATACCCCATTTTGGCATAGCGTGTGCACATCTCAACAGCGAAATTATCTGTCTTCGTTCCCAGCGCACCTCCATTAATGAAGGGAGGCAAAAAGTTACCTGTGTGGAAAAATAGCAACAAAGGCCGATCTGTTTCAGTATCACCTGTAGGCTCATACAAATCCAACATCAAAGGCTGCATCGCAGGCGGTTGACCTTGCAATGCAGGGATTACGGTAATGTTTTGACCATAGTTGATGTCCGACGTTACCGTCACTTCATCAAAGACTGGATCGAGATAACGTGTCTGGGCGTCCAATTGAAGGACAGCAAGGCACGTCAAAAGCGTACCGAAAAGTAATTTTTTCATCTGGTTTGAATCACAAGGTGAATTTGGTTTTCCGAGGTAAGGTATGAAAAAAACCACAGAGTGTCCCGCTTACACGACAACTCATGTGTTTATTTATGCAATTTAGAGACCATAAACGCTGATTCAGCGCTTCTTGGGCGCCTTGGGGTTGAAGTCATAAATAAGACTCGCATAGAGCATTCGCCCTACATAAGGACCTCCATACGCCTCTATGTGCAAGTTGTTCAACACATTAGACCCCCCAATCTTGATGGTCGTGTTCAGTGAAGGGATCACCGCATTGACCTGTGCATCCAGCAGGTTAAACGTCGGAACAACGCCTGTAAACTGCGGAGAACCCTCGAAGATGAAGCCTTCAACCCATTTGTAGTTTGCACTAAAGCCCCATGTCTTGTCGCCACTCAGTTTCAAGTCGCGCGCACTGATGCTGAGGTTGTACTTGTGCTTGGGGGTATTGAATGCCGGAATGATCGGGTCGTCTTCATCCGTTTTCACCAACTCATTCCAACTGTAGTTGCCCGCAACCATGAAATTATTGTCGATGTAGTAATTGATCCCAATTGCAGCCCCTTGCGTTTGCACTTCGCTTATTGAGTTGGCAGCATACCGGTAGACATCGACGGCACGAGGAGATTGCTCATTGCCAATAAATAAAGCGTCTAGCCCGATGTTGTAGCCAATGAAGTGCTCGTAGATGCTGAAATAGTAACTTCCATCGACGTAGACTTTTTCTCCCAGAGTGGTTCGGTATCCCACTTCGAACGTACGGACCTGCTCAGGACGGATTGGAGCGATGTCAAAATAGACCAACGTGTCCCGGTTCAATCCATACTGCCCTGCTGAGGCATCCGCACTGTTTCGGAAATCAATAAAACTTCCAATCGTAATCAAGCTATCAGCCCCATTCAAGTTGCCTACAAGCGTTGCCGGCCCTACATCCAAAAACAGGTATTGATCTGCCAATGTTGGATTTCGTAAAGCGGAACTAAAGCTCATACGCAGATAGTCCTTTTCTCGCGGTGAGAACACCAATGAAGCGGCAGGCGATACGACCCACTTGAAATTTTGGTTCTTGTCAGCGCGCACCGTGCCCGTCACAATCATCCGGTCTTCCAAGAAACGCTTCTTGACACCCGAGTAGAAGCCCATCTCCTGGTTCACAATCTTTTCTGTTGTGTCGCTGAAAATGGTTCCATCACTGTACGGGGTGTACCGTCGGAAATTGCCTCCCACTCGAATCTCCTCCAAGCCTCGCGGCTTAAAGATGTATTCCCCATGAGCATGACTTAAGCTCGATTGATCAAAGAAGCGAGTCCCCCCCTCTCCTTCATTGTTTTTTGCAGACACGAGCTGATTGAAAGCGGCATCAAATGCGGCAGAACCGGGTTGCAGATAGCCCACTGGGTTCTCAGAAACATCATTCAAGCCAGCGTAACCCGCATTCGTCCATTGCTCTACCTGGCTGTGCCATTCCGACAAATTGCCTGCATTGTCATCGTACCAAGCTGTGATTTCATCTTGATCCCAGGTGTACGTTGGAATGCCATCCACCCATTCCAAAACTCCTTCTGGGTAGCTTGCTGCAATTCCCGGAGCAATGCTATCGACCCAGTACTTATAGTACACTTTCGAATACTGATAATCGTCTCGCGTCGTTTCCTGAAGCTTCAAAGCCGTGGCATACGGATCATATGAATTGCCCGCATCCTCGCTCGTGCGGTATGCTCGGACAAACCACTTGCCCGGTTTGCGCAATTCCAATTTGTGCTGATAAAATTCAATGTCCCTCAAGCTGAAGCGGTTGTCTCCTTGGTACACTGTGGTGCCAAAGCCAGAATTGAACCCGTAAATCAATTCGGGACTCTCATACGTTTGTTCTGGACGCAGCCGCCAATGAGCAGCCGTGCTCACTTTTAGGTTTTCTGTATTGTAATCCACCAAGTCCTTCTCTCGGTAGCCCGTTCGGAAGAAATTCCCCAAACCGCGCGCATTGCTGCTTCCGTCGCCTGAGTAATCGTAAACAGGCTTGTATTCATCTCCATAGATATTGACTGCGTCAAAGCGTCCAGGATTGGAGGTATCCACTTGTGAACCGTCTACAGGGTCGTAGTTCGTCGCTTCCCAATCATAGGCTGAAAATCGAAACGCATTCACCTTAATCCCCAAGACGGGGTCCCCATCTGCATTCGTCGTGTAATCCGCATAGCGGAAGGCGATTTCATTGAGATTGCGCTCACCAATTTTAAAGGACGCGTTGACCCCTGGAAATTGAAAGGGAGACTTGGTTTCCATGGATACCACCCCGTTGAACGCTCCTGGCCCATAAAATGCTGAACTCGCTCCCGCAACGATGTCCACGCTTTTGACATCCAAATCCGATGCTCCAAGGAAGTTCCCCAACGAGAAGTTCAATCCAGGACTTTGGTTGTCGATGCCGTCAATAAGTTGCAACGATCTGACAGGAGAGGTCGAATTGAACCCCCGCGTATTGATAATCTTGAAGCCCAAACTCGCTGAAGTCACATCAACTCCTTTCAAGTTTCCTAAACCTTCATAAAAGGACCCCGATGGCGCTTCCTTGATGGCAATGACATCCATTGACTCAACGGTCAGCGGCGCCTGCTTCTGTTTTTCACTGATGCGTTCTCCGATGACCTCGGCCGCTTCAATCAAGACTTGATCGGGTTGCAAGCGCACCGTGATCATATCAGAAGGGCCTTGTAAGTTGATTCGTTCAACAGCATAGCCGATAAAACTCACTTGCAGAACCGCTGGATAACCGGCTATTGGCAATAAAAACTGCCCATCAAAATCGGTAGTGACCCCATTGGTTGTTCCTTCCAAAATCACGTTTGCTGAGAAAACAGGCTCTCCCGACTCTCCATCCACGACTCTTCCTCTCACAGTTGTTTGTGCCATCGCAGCAACAGAACACACTAAAAAAAAGCTTATAACAATGAATCTCATGGTATGGTTTTTTAAAGCCACTCCGAAATAAAGCAATTAAACGCCACAACCGTAAAACGCAAAGCGATATTATTCAGAAGGCGTGTCTTGGGAATCGCCTAAAACCGCGATTCGGATGCGGCCTTGAAACTCCACGACATCCCCTGGGCGTAGTTTTCGTCGCTTCCGAAATTCGAGTTCACCGTTCACGCGAATCAACCCTTGAACGACATGGGCCTTCGCATCCCCTCCTGTAACCGCATTGCCTGTAGCCTTCAACAATTGAAGCAAATCGATATACGGGGTTGTCAAGGTCAACGACTCTTCCTTCCAATCGGTCATGACAGCGAATTCAATGAAGGATAACGTACTGGGTCGGATTCGTGCATGAGGGCATAGACCGCTTCAACAATGTCCTCTTGATTGGGCTTGGCATAGTAATCTCCATCCGATCCGTATGGAGGTAAATGCGGTTGCGCCGAGATGGTGGTCGGAGAACCGTCCAAGAGCTGCCAGGCATTTTGTTGATGAAGAATCTGGTCCAATAGATAGGCCGATGCTCCACCCGGAACATCTTCGTCCACAATCACCAAACGATTCGTCTTGGCCACTGAGGCACTGCATACACCTGTCAAATCAAACGGAAGCAGTGTCCGAGCGTCAACCAGCTCAATTTCAATGCCCAAGCTAGAAAGTGTCTCAGACGCCGAAGAGGCCACATGAAACGTTGACCCATAAGAGACTACCGTTACATCCGTTCCAGGACGAACCACTTCAGCAATTCCCAATGGGATTCGGAAATCGCCTAGGTTCTTTGGCAGGGGCTCCTTGCTGCGATACCCATTGAGGCATTCAATCACCAAGGCCGGCTCTTCGGCCTCGAGCAGGGTATTGTACATCCCCGCAGCCTCCGTCATGTTTCTAGGAACGCAAATGTGCATACCTCGGAGCGAATTGATGATCGCTCCCATCGGAGAACCGCTGTGCCAAATTCCCTCCAGGCGATGACCGCGAGTTCGGATGATGACCGGAGCTTTTTGCCCACCGGCCGATCGGTATCGCACCGTCGCGGCATCGTCCCGCAAAATTTGCAGCGCATAATAGATGTAATCCAAGTATTGGATTTCAGCGATGGGGCGGAAGCCTCGCATGGACAAACCAATCCCTTGGCCTGCGATGGTGCATTCTCGAATTCCTGTATCCGAAACACGATGTGCCCCGAATTTATCTTGCATGCCCTCCATCACTTGATTCACCCCTCCAATCTTCCCGGTGTCTTCACCAAATGTGATCAATTCAGGTTTGCGCGCAAACAAAACTTCAAAATTTTGCTGCAAAACCTGACGGCCGTCCACCCATTCTGCATGGGCATCAATTTCAACGGCTACAGGTGCAACTGCCAACGCTGAATCCTCGCCATCGCTCATCAAATGATTGCTGTAACGGTTGAGGTTGACCTCTGCATAAGCGGATGACCAGCGCTCAAGAGATGCTCTTTCCTGCGTTTTTTGACCAATGGTTCGATACAGCAATTGGCGGGCTGCGGTATGCAGCGCTGCTCGCCCGGGATGGATGATTTCTTTCAAGCTAGGGACTGTTGGACCCTCGGGTCCTTCAACAGCCGCGACAAGCTGAATGAGTTCTTCCAATTCAGCGTCGATGGGCAGACGAAATTCAGCCCACGCTTCTTTTTGAACTTGGCGAACCTCCTTTTTCGTTTCTTTTCGAATGCCATCCAACTGGTCGGCCGTTGCAGCTCCTTCTAGGATCAAAAACAATCCAAACTGTTCGATGCAATCGTATTCCTTCGCCCAAGCCATGCGTTCTGCCGACTTGTAGCGCTCATGCGAACCCGAGGTGCTATGGCCCTGAGGCTGCGTCACTTCTTCAACATGAACAAGAACAGGAACATGATCCGCACGACACTGTTGTTCTGCCGCTTCATACGTGGCGACCAAAGCAGGATAATCCCATCCATTGACTGTGTAGATCACCATGCCGTTCGTCCCCGATTGAATCTCCATGCCACGCAACGCTTCCGAGATGGATGCTTTCGTCGTTTGGTATTCTTTGGGCACACTGATGCCATAACCATCATCCCAAACATTCATCAGCATCGGAACCTGCAAGACGCACGCCGCATTCATGGTTTCCCAAAACGGACCTTCCGAAGTACTGGCATCACCGATTGTCCCAACGGCTATTTCATTGCCTCCTTCGGTGAAATTGGATTTCAGCTTCGTGACTTCGGGTAAGGAGCGGTATAATTTTGAAGCCTGTGCCAGACCGAGTAACCGAGGCATTTGCCCCGCCGTTGGACTGATGTCAGCAGAACTGTTGAACTGTGTCGTTTGATCCATCCACGATCCATCATCGTTCAAGAACCGGGTAGCAAAATGGCCTCCCATTTGACGTCCAGCGGATGAAGGCTCATGCGCTGGGTCAGTGTCTGCATAGAGCGCCGCGAAAAACTGCTTGACGGTCAGTAACCCCTGCGCCATCATCAAGGTTTGATCACGGTAATACCCGGAACGCCAATCTCCTGGCTTCAATACTTTCGACAAGGCTATCTGTGCCAACTCTTTGCCATCACCGAATATTCCAAACTTTGCCTTGCCTCCAAGCACCTCCTTTCTCCCCAGTAGCGAAGCTTCTCGACTCATGCACGCCAAGCGATAATCCGCTAGCAATTGCTGCCGAAAGTCAGCGGCTGTAACCTTGATATCTGCCATTGAAGTGGGTGAGTCCGGGCTATTCATGGCGCGAATTTACAACGCCTTGGACCGTTGGCCTCTTTGAAACTGAATCAGGCGCCGATCTGCTCGGCATAGGCGACTGCAATAGCCGCACCCAATCGGGCATTGTTGGCAACCAGCGCACGGTTGGCGTCCAAACTTTCTCCCCCCGTTGCCTTAGCCACTTGCTGCAACAAAAACGGTGTAACATCTTTGCCCTGTACTCCTTGTTTTTTCGCCAAAATCAGGGCTGCATCTGTGGCCTGTTGAATGGCATTTGAATCTGCAGCGTGCTCGACAGGAACTGGATTGGCAACAAGAATAGCTCCCTCCAAACCCAACGTCCACTTCGCCTCCATCGCACGTGCAATGGTCATAGGATCGTCAGCACGATGGACCAATGGCAATCCACTTGATGGCACAAAAAAAGCAGGAAAAAAATCCGTCTTGTACCCGAGAACTGTGACCCCTTTTGTTTCCAACGACTCCAATGTTTTTGGAAGATCCAAAATGGACTTTGCCCCAGCGCTAACAACCGCAACACGTGCTCTGGCGAGTTCCGGCAAATCGGCTGAAACATCCCAAGAATCTGCCACGCCTCTGTGAACGCCTCCTATTCCACCGGTAACGAAAACGCGAATACCCGCCAGATCAGCACCGATCAGGGTTCCCGAAACTGTTGTGGCTCCCAATTTCCCCGAGGCCAATACCATGGGCAGGTCACGTCGAGACACTTTGATCACACCCTTTTCTGTGGCCAGTCGGTATAACATGTCTTCATCGCACCCAACTTGGATGCAACCGTTCATCACGGCGATGGTCGCAGGCACCGCTCCACCCTCACGAATGATGGACTCCAAGTGCTTGGCTGTTTCCAAATTTTGAGGGTACGGCATGCCATGGGCCACGATTGTGGATTCCAACGCGACAACAGGCCGACCCGAAGCCAACGCTTCCTGGACCTCTTCCGATATGTTCAAACGTTCATTCACCATACTGTAGCAGAGTCCATGGCTTGCCAAACAGCGTCTTTGAGTTCTACAATGCCCATTTGGGCTACACTCGAAAAATAGAGATGTTCCAACTTGCCCAATTCCGCACTGATTCCCATCCTCAACTCGTCATCCAACAAATCACTTTTTGATATGCCTAAAATGCGTTTCTTCTTCAGCAGGTCTGGATTGTACTTCTCCAACTCGTTGAGCAACGTATTGTACTCTGCTGCGATATCATCACTGTCAGCAGGCACGAGGAAAAGCAACACCGGATTCCGCTCGATGTGACGCAAAAAACGAAGCCCTAGCCCTTTCCCTTCACTCGCTCCTTCGATAATGCCCGGTATATCAGCCATTACAAAGGACCGGTCATCACGGTATGCCACCATCCCTAAATTGGGCTTTAACGTGGTAAATGGATAATCTGCAATCTCAGGTTTCGCAGCACTGATGACTGATAGCAGCGTGGATTTCCCAGCATTGGGGAATCCCACCAAGCCAACATCCGCCAACAGTTTCAACTCAAGAATTTTCCATTCCTCCACAGCATCCTCCCCTGGTTGGGCAAAACGCGGAGTTTGTCGGGTTGGGCTTTTAAAGTGATCGTTGCCCAATCCTCCTCGCCCACCCGCCGTGATGACGACCTCTTGGCCATCCTCTATGATTTCAACAAGCACCTCTTCAGTGTCGGCGTCCTTGATGAGTGTTCCCAAGGGCACATCGATATAGCGGTCTTCGCCATCGGCCCCATGTTTGTGCTGACCACGACCCGGTTCTCCCGGTTTCGCAAAGACGTGGCGGCTGTATTTCAAGTGAAGCAGCGTCCAAAACTGGCTGTTCCCTCGAGCGATAACGTGACCGCCTCTACCTCCGTCTCCGCCATCGGGTCCTCCCTTTGCCGTCACACGGTTTCGCATGAAGTGTGCAGAGCCTGCGCCACCTTTTCCGGAACGGCAGCAGATCTTTACGTAGTCGACAAAATTTTCACTGGCCATGGAAAGGGGATTTCAATCAGGCCGGAATGGCCATGCGCAACCGATCTGTAATTTCTTCAACCGAACCCATTCCATCCACACCTGTGAATTTTCCTTGGGTCGCATAATGACTCGCCACAGGCGCTGTTTCTGCGTTATAAACGTCAATGCGCTTTTGGATGACCGCTGGATTCGCGTCATCAGGGCGTCCACTCGTCTTCGCACGATTCAAAAGTCGAGCCTTCAATTCCTCTTCCTCAACATCCAATGAAAGCATGCATGAAATCGGCGTTCCACGTTCATTCAAAAACACATCCAAAGCTTCAGCCTGAGCCGTTGTGCGTGGAAAACCGTCAAAGATGAAACCGCCTGCATCGGAATGCTGATTGACTTCAGACTCCAGCATGCGAATCGTTACGTCATCGGGCACCAATTGGCCTTGATCCATAAAGGATTGCGCCATTTTACCCAACTCGGTTCCACCCTTGATGTTGGTCCTAAATATATCCCCAGTACTCAGATGCACCAGTCCATAGGATTCAACCAAAAATGAACTCTGCGTTCCCTTACCAGCGCCCGGTGGGCCAAATAATACGATGTTCAGCATCGGATTCAGTCTTTATAATCGCTTCGACACGCGTTAGCACGCCAAAAAAGCGGAATGGATCTTGAAATCAAAGGCCCAAAGGTAGCGCAGAGACGGACGACCTTTTCCCACAATAAAAATCCGCTTTTCACTCCGGAGTGATGCCGTAACTTCGCCCCGAGTATTCAAATTCTCGGGTGCTTTCGGCACCTCCTATTTTTTTGACATTTGAAGTAAGATGAAATACGACGTTATTGTACTTGGAAGTGGCCCTGGAGGCTACGTAACCGCGATTCGCGCTAGCCAATTGGGGTTGAAAACTGCTGTCATTGAACGGGAAGCTTTAGGCGGTATCTGCCTAAACTGGGGATGCATTCCCACCAAAGCCCTGCTCAAAAGCGCCAATGTTTTTGAATACATCAACCATGCTGAAGACTATGGCATCCAAGTGAATGCTCCAAAAGCGGACTTCACGGGGATGGTCAATCGCAGCCGCGGAGTGGCCGACGGCATGTCTAAAGGCGTGCAGTTCTTGATGAAAAAGAACAAAATCGACGTGATCATGGGTGACGGTCGATTGCTTGCTGGCAAGAAGATTGAAGTCACTGCAGCAGACGGCTCCAAGCAAACCGTTGCCGGAGACCACATCATCATTGCGACCGGAGCGCGAAGTCGTCACCTGCCTTCGCTTCCTCAGGACGGGAAGAACATCATAGGCTACCGTGAAGCCATGACTTTGAAAACGCAACCAAAGCGCTTGGTCGTTGTGGGCTCTGGTGCCATTGGGGCTGAATTTGCGTACTTCTACAATGCGATTGGAACAGAAGTCACTGTGGTTGAATACCAGGACCGCATAGTCCCTGTTGAGGATGCCGACGTGAGCAAGCAACTTGAGAAAAGCTTTAAAAAGGCAGGTATTAAGGTGATGACCTCCTCTGAGGTTTTGGGCGTAGAAACCGGTGCGAAAGAGAATACGGTGCGCATCAAAACGAAGAAAGGAGAAGAGACCATCGCTTGTGACGTCGTTTTGAGTGCTGCGGGAGTGGTTGCCAACATTGAAAACATTGGCCTAGAAGACGTTGGCATTGTTGTGGACCAGGGCAAATTGGTCGTTGATCCCTATTACGCCACCAACATCCCCGGATACTATGCGATTGGCGATTGTGTTCCTGGACCGTCATTGGCACACGTTGCCTCTGCTGAAGGCATCACCTGTGTCGAAAAAATCGCGGGACAGCGCCCTGAACCGATCGATTATGGCAACATCCCCGGCTGCACCTATTGCTTCCCGGAAGTCGCGAGTGTGGGCATGACAGAAGCACAAGCAAAAGACGCTGGACACGAGATTAAAATCGGAAAGTTTCCGTTTTCTGCTTCAGGAAAGGCAAGCGCATCAGGACACAAGGACGGTTTTGTAAAGCTCATCTTCGATGCGAAATACGGCGAATTATTGGGAGGTCATATGATCGGAGCCAATGTGACGGAAATGGTCGCCGAATTGGTTGTCTTGCGAAAGTTGGAAACGACGGGGCATGAGCTCATCAAAACCATCCACCCGCACCCGACTTTGAGTGAAGCCGTTATGGAAGCTGCAGCTGCAGCGTACGGCGAGGTGATTCACCTCTAACACTGCGACACGAGCGAAACAAAAAAGCCCGGAACTGTGTGTTCCGGGCTTTTTTTATGGAACGCATTCAACGACGATCGAATGGTGCCCGTGGATTGGGTCTTACGGTCGCAAGGTCACATGCATGCACGCATTTTCCGGTATCACCAAGATGCGTTTCTCCTTTTGATATTGACTCAGGACTTGCTGAATCGCCCGCGTAGGTGCCGAACAGTCGGCACCATTGTCAGGACGGTCGGTAAAGGCAATGTCAAATGACGCGCCGTAACTGTGCGTAGAAGCTTCATCAATGGCATTGTAATTCCGTCTTCCCAATCGATTCTGCTGCTTTACTGTTCGCGTCAAACTCGTAACCCGAATCCGCGTGCCCTCGCTGGAAGTCCCTTCCAACAGATCCGCAAAATCATTCCCTAAATCTTCGAGCAGCTCTTTCACTTCGGGCAACAAAACGGCATAACTATGGGAAAGCGCACTGATGTGATATCCACGCGCATCGCTGACCTCAACTAACTTCCCATTGCGTTTCCCCGCATTCATTTCATTCTTGTCCTTGACAAAAAAGCTGTTGGGCAAATTCCGAGCCGCTCTTCGATGCTCTGTGTATGGATTCTTAGCCAGCTTCAGCACGTTTTTGTTGCAACTGCACGGTAGCACAACCTCTTCGGTCGACTTCACACTCTTCACAGTAGGCTCCGGAGCTTCACGTATTGCAGTGACCGTGGCGGGCCCTGGAACCGTCGCATTGTGCTGAGGGTGAGAAAGAACTTGTGCATCCAAAGCCTCGTCGGGAGCCACCCATGCCGCCAAACCAAAACTGAACAACACCATACCTCCAAGTACCAGTCCAATTCGATCCCAACGGTATTTCTTTTTACTCCTATCGGTCATGGACGCAATTTCACTCATTTCAAGGATTCTCCTTCACCTCGTTCTCATGAAATCCCCACAACGTTCTTGTGAAAAAGAACACCCTCCAAATCGCTGTAACCTTTTTTCAAAATGGACAGTATATCCAGTAAACAAACACTGAAATGATGTCAGGAATTGGAGCAAAAATCATGCATCCTTCGCACGGAGAGGGAGTCATCTTTGGAAGAGACGGAGACTTTTGGAGGGTCTACTTTCAGAATCACGGAGAAAAATCCATCGCTTCTGAATACGCTGGTATGGAAATTCTAGAGCCCGCAATGGACTTAGCGAAGCCCGACCTCAGCGACATCATGACCGCCATGGAACATGTGATGGAAGACTTTGCAGACCGATTGCGCGGGGAAGACCGCCCTCAGGATGTTGAGCTGGCAGACAAATGGGATGGCGGCAATCTTCTGATTCAATCCGCTGACCCCGACCTCAAAGCCAAAGAAATCCCTGTCGATGCCTTCTTTCATAAAATCGTTATGACCCGCGATCGGCTGCGGGTTCTCGAGGCAAAAATCAATGCCAACGCCAAACTAGCGGATTCCGATAAATTGGAAATCCAGCAGTACATCACAAAAATTTACGGCTCGCTCACGACCTTCAATGTGCTCTTTAAGTACAAAGAGGATTGGTTTGTAGGCGAGAAAAAAAGCTGACCCACCTTAACTTGCCTCGCAACTCAAGAGATCGAGGCATGAAAACACCATTATTCTTCTGGCAAGCGCTTAGCTTGATCAACCGTCTGATGCTCCCACGAATGAGCAAAAAGACGAATTTGGCTGGATTAAAGAAGTGGGAACAAGCCATCGTAGGATGGCGCATGTGGGTCACTTACCGCCTGCTTGACACCCAAAATGCAGCGAAGAAAACGCCATGAGTCGGACAAAACGCACGGCGCATTGGACGCACGTTTTGGGTCCTGGAATCCTATTTGCATCCACAGCGATTGGAGTGAGCCATTTGGTTCAGTCAACGCGCGCTGGGGCGTTGGTTGGCTTTGGACTCGTGTGGGCTGTGGTTGCAGCCAACGTGGCCAAGTACCCTTTTTTTGAATTTGGCAGCCGTTATGCCAACGCAACTGGAGAATCGCTCGTAGAAGGATATCGATCCATGGGGAAAGGAGCTGCGCTGCTCTACCTCATCATCACCGTTAGCACCTGTTTTTTCGTGATGGGTGCCATCGGCATTGTCACCGCCTCATTTTTGGATAATTTATTTGGCATTTCCAACGCGCTCGAGATGAATGCGACGCCAGCAGTGGCCGTCGCCGTCTTTGCTTTGGCGACTTCGCTTCTTTTCTGGGGGCAATACAAGGCCCTCGATTCCTTGATTAAGATCATCGCCGGAGTTTTGCTCATCAGCACACTCGGCGCATTCATCGCAGCCCTATTCCACACGCCACTGAGTGCCGTACCTCCTCCTCCGATTGACTTCACGCCGTGGTCCGGAGCGGGGCTGGCTTTTCTCATTGCTCTGATGGGATGGATGCCCACGGCCGTGGACCTCAGTTCATGGAATAGTATTTGGACGCTTGAGCGCATTGAGCAAACAGGTTACCATCCGCCGCTGCGAGATACACTCCGAGAGTTCAATGTTGGGTTTCTCTTTTCGGCTGGATTGGCTCTGCTTTTTTTGGGCTTGGGCGCTTTGCTTTTTTATGCGCATCATGTTGAGTTTCCAGAGGGCACCGCAGCATTTGCGTCAGGAGTTGTGCAGCTATACACAGAAGCCATTGGGTCCTGGAGTTGGTGGATCATTGCCACGGCAGCATTCTCAGCCATGCTCGGAACCTGCATCGCTTGCCTAGACGGCTATTCAAGGTCGTTGGCGCGGTCCATCGCTACGCTAACGGGTTCTGGATCATCAAAGCGCACGCACCATGAACGGTTGAGCTTGGTTGGCGTTGCAATCGGCGCGTTGACATTGATTCTGGTTTTTCCCGATGACATTACGATTTTGGTTGATATCGCTACGACACTGAGTTTCTTAGTTGCTCCTCTTGTTGCAGGAGCCAACTTGTATCTCGTCACGCGAAAGTCCTTTCCCTTGGAGGCGCGTCCTCCGCGTTGGATGATTTTCCTTTCCTGGGGAGGATTGCTCTTTTTGACGGGGTTCAGCCTACTCTTCTTATTTGGCCGCTAAGGCCGTCTCGAATACAGGCATCACCGGCTTTATTGACTCCCTGCAATGCGCCCAAGTACATACAGCATTTCGAGCGCTATTTCGCTTGAACGTTCCGCATAAATAGCCCGAGCAGACGGGGTTCCATCACTGACCTTTGGATCGGAGTAAGGAAGCGCAATGCGTCGGAATGCACCGGGAATGAAGGGGCATCCTCGATCCGCTTCATCGCATGTTGTCACCGCAATAAAATCCTGTTTGGGCAAAGCTTCGGCCTCCAACGTTTTGGAAAAACAGTGCAACGGATGTGCGGGGTTGGCCCCATAAACGGCATGTGATTCGATGGCTTTGCCATCCACTTGCTTCACGACAAAGCCACGGTCTTCAAGCGCCTGAATGGCATTCGGGTGAAACGAGGTCTGTTCTGTTCCAGCCGAATGGCAGCGTACAAAATCGATGCCCAAGTCATCTGCGATACATTGAGCCCACACCTGAGCCAACTGGCTTCTGCGGCTGTTGTGGGTGCAAATAAATACCACATGTACCGTCTCGTCGACCACTTTTTTCAGATCCACCATTGCCCCAACGAGGGCATCCAATGCAATCTGTCGTTCTGGGACATCGCTGAATATCCGCTGAACTCTGGGGAACCAATCTTCACGTGATTGTCCGAGTCCTTTGACTCCAAGCAGGGGATACACCACAAACGGCATGTGTCACGATTCGATTAAAGAAGCAAAATCCAATTGCACCTCACCAAACAACGCATCGTATCCAACCAAGCGGCCTTTTATCTTCACTTCTGCTCCTTCATAAAGGGATGGATCGGTCAATGGCGCCGCCAATGCACATGAAATTCCGGGGAGTAAAACCAATGACATCGCCCCCACCGATTGGACGGTGCCTTGGACGGCAATAACCTGACCAATGACGAGCGCATCCGTTGAATCCGAAGAAGCGAATGCTGCAAGTAAATCCGCCGCAGCAAGTGTCACCTGAATGGGCTGGTCGCCATGGTCTTTCGACGGCCTAGCGTATTGAAACAGTCCAAAAGCGATGCAGAAAACAAGTGCTACGACAGCGAATAGTCGCCATTTCTGGATATGAGTCATGTCCATCAAATTTTCAAACCAAGTGTGATTCCAGCTCGAAACCATGACCCCGTCCTTCCGTTGTACAAGTCCGAAAATTGAGGACTGGAGTAATAATTATAATTCAACCGACGCTCAACCCCTTGGAGAGCATCCGCCTCTGTCATCGGAACCGCTTCAAACACGTATTCTCTGCTCATGGACCGAAACATGGGTCCCGCATACACATCCAAACTCAAGCCGTTCTTAGACAACCAGTGGTAGCCCAACTCAACGCCGACTCCAAGAGAGCGGACCGTCGCCGTGTGATCCACTGTGTATGGATACGCTATTCCGTAAACGTCTGAAAACGGCTGAACATCATCCAATTCCTCGGTCAATTCTGTATTACACTGACGCCATTGCGTGAACACACCTCCATAAAATCCATGGGATTTAATTTCATGAGCTGCGCTGTATTTCCGCAATCCAAAACTCAGGGCCACACCCTCTACATTGGCTGCCATTTGCCCTTGCAAGGTGGACCATTCTCCGATTTCATTGTAGAAATATCCCAGCGAATAATTCTGAGCAGCGACTTCATACCCCACCCCTGAAATCGAGGCGTTCATGCTCCAATCGGGGCCCATAACACGCTCATAACCCAAGGTATACTGACCAATAATGAAATCTGTCAAACTGATTTTGAGGATAGTGGATCCGTCCGTATCCTCTTGAGCCTGCAAGGTCAAACTCATGGAAAAAACCAGGAGGAGTGCATGTGAAATTTTCATGATGACAAGGTACAATGAATCGCAGAGGTCGTACCTTTTCTGAGTCAATCAATTTGATGACAACGTCCCGGATCACGCGCCAAAACCAAAACTCAACCCATTGCAACAGACGGCTCCGCCCAAAGTGTATTCGCTGAGTCAGGTGGCCTCTTCGATTCGACAAGCTCTTGCCCGAGCTACGGCAAATCGCAGCTGGCTTATTCGGGCGGAAATTTTGAAAATCTCCCCTGGATTGGGACAAAAGACGGTTTACGTGGACCTCGTCGAAGAAGCCAATGGCGATCAACGAGCGAAAATGCGTGGAGTCATTTGGCCGTCCAATGGCGCACGCATCCTCGAAGCACTGGGGAACGATGCTTCCACGATTCTCGCTCCGGGCTCTGAAATGGTTTTTACCGCGCGCATCGAATTTCATGAGCGTTACGGGCTGTCCCTTTTCATTGAAAACGTCGACCTGCGTCACATGCTCGGCGAGATGGAGCGGAGAAAACAAGCCACCGTGTCTCGCCTGCAAGAGCTGGGCGCTTTTGAGCTCAACAAGCGGCTTCCCATGCCCGCCGCTCCGCAGCGGATTGCCTTGGTCGGATCACCTGGAACAAGCGGCTTCCGAGATTTCATCTCAAAAACGTTGTTGCACCCGTCCCAACGCCGCATTCATGTGCAAGCATTCGCTTCTTCCGTGCAAGGAACAGCAGCGCCCAAAGGACTCATCGAAGCATTGCAAGCGGCGGAAGCCAGTGCCCCAGACTTGATTGTTCTTGTACGAGGCGGCGGTTCAAAACTGGATTTAGATTGCTTCAATGATTTTGAATTGTGTCGACATATTAGCCTCATGGGCGTTCCCGTATGGACAGGAATAGGCCACGAATCCGACCTGGTCGTTGCTGATTTGGTGGCGCATTCCTATTGGAAAACACCGACCGATGTAGCCGACTCCATTGTTCGTTTATTGGAAATTGCCACAAGTGATGTGTTTGATATTGCATCCTTGCTCCAACAGCGTGTGATCCACTGGTTGGAAGCGCAGCAGAGAGAACTCGACCGCTTTGGATCACAAATTCAATGGTCGAGTCAAGCCATCGTCAGAAGCCAGATCAACTCCCTCCGAGAGCTGGAAATGCAATTGGGGTGGCATGCTGAGCGCTGGCTTCAATCAAAACACCAGAAAGTCAACACCCTGTGTCAATTGGTTGAACGCCAGTCGAAACAGGTCTTGCTTCGACAAAGCACCGAATTGAATCAATGGCTGGCCGCTCCATTCAGAAGAGCAGAGCAACAAGTGCAATACCAGAAAGAGCAACTCGCATCAATGGAAAGCTCATTGGCCGCGCTTCACCCGGAAAGAACCGTGAAAAGAGGCTTTGCCATGATGAGTCACAAGGGAGAAATCATTGCGGATCTCACTGGAGTCAAGGTCAACGAAGAGCTTAAAATCCACACCCGTTCAGGGATTGCCATCGTGACCGTTCAGGCCATTGAACCGCTTACTAAAACAAAAAAACAAAAAACTAGACGCCATGACACCTCCAAATCTCGACTCAACGGACATCCCTGAAAAGTTTGACGACGCTCTAGCCGAATTGCGTCAATTGATGCAAGTGCTCGAAGGGGAAGACATCTCAATCGATACCCTCACCCAGTCGATTCGAAGAGCGTCCATTCTGCTCAAGCACTGCCAAAAGCAATTGCAAGCGACGGAAGAAGAAGTAAAAACACTCATTCAAGAGCTGGGAATGACTTCCGGAGAAGAATCCGCAGAAGGCGCACAGGACTGAAGCCAGGGGCTTACTGGTTTCCTTTGCTCAGTTGATCTAACAATCCCTTCGCACCACCATCGGTAATCTCATTCATGTTTGTTGGCATTTCGCGCGTCGCTTCGCGCACTGCGATCAACTGCTCTCTGAATTGACCAACCAACGTGGTGTATGCTGCAAATTCATCGCATGCCAGCTGCGCTTTGCTCCACGCATTGAGTTCTTCCGGAGTTCTCTCCACCAACATGCAGGCTGATGTATTCTCCGTCAAGGCTTGTGTCCAATCTTGCACAGTCCAGTCACTGGATTGCTCTGCAGACATCAACTCCGTCAACGAAGCGTTCATTTCAACCAAACAGCTACAAGCATCTTGATCTAAAGAAGCAGAAGCCGCCCCCGTTGATTCTGTTCCAGCGCCGCATGAAATCAATAGCATGGAAGCGCTCAAAGCCGTCAAAAAAGTACGTGCGTTTTTCATTTTGAGTTGGTTTTTCTCATTAATCATCTCCGCGAAGATAGCATTCGTAATCTTCTGAATTCTTGAGCCTTTCGGCTTTCTTTGCAGCCATGCCGAATTCCTCCAATTCACCCTCCTCCAGAATTCACCAGGTGATTCAAGCGCAACGCCTGCCCATGGGGTCTATTTATGTGGAACAACCTCTTCCTTGCCCTCAATTTGAACGCATTGGCCCCTTCCTATTGCTGCACCATTGGCAAGATCTCCTTCCCGGCAACCAATCCCCGTATGAGGTGGGGGTTGGCCCGCATCCACACCGAGGATTCAGTCCGGTAACATGCATCTATGCCGGCGGGTTGAGGCACCGAGATTCGCTCGGCAATGACCATGTGATTCATGCCGGCGGCACCCAATGGATCGACGCGGGCAATGGCATCGTTCATAGTGAAAGGCCCGATGATACACTCGCCGAAAACGGTGGCATGCTTGAATTAATCCAATTCTGGATCAACACCCCAAGCGAAGTCAAAATGAATGCCGCCTCGTACCATCCGCTATCCGCGGCCGAGACCCCTTCTTGGAATGAGTCGGGATGGAAGATCGGGCTGGTTCAAGGCCGTTGGAATGAACACGAGTCTCCAATTGTCTCAAGCCACCCGCTGCGCATTGCCAATCTCAAGGCAGACGCTGCAGGTTCATCCATGAACATTTCCATTCCCATGGGGTGGACCGGCTTGCTTTACGTTTTGGACGGAGCCATCCTTGTCGATGGCCAAAGGACAGAAGGCCGACACATGGCAACGATCGTTCCTGGAGACGCTGAAAACATTCACATTGAAAGCCTAGACGCTTGCCGCGTTTTGATGTTGGTCGGTGCGCCATTTGACGAACCCGTCATATCTCACGGACCATTTGTGATGTCAACGTATGAAGAAATTCAGCGGGCCATATTGGATTATCATGACGGAAAAATGGGAACGCTAACCGAACCTTAGAAGGCGCTAAGCGGTGCTAACCGACAAACACCCCTCCTATTTCAATCGTCGTCGCTCGAGACGACCACCACTTTTTTGACTACCTGTATGGCGCCATCATCTGAAATCCATGTATTCTGTGATGCCTCGTGACCTGCTGTCATCTCAACATTCACCTCAACGTCTTCGCCTTCACGCGTCAGGTGCACTTCCCCGCCAGGAATTGCAAATACCGTGTCCCCTTGAAACGCTCCACCTTTCATTTCTTTGACGAACACCTGCACATCCTCTGCGTGCATCCCATCCATGAGGACCTCATGCATTGGCCCCAAAGGACGCTCCATTTTAGGAGCCGTAACGCGCCCTAGTGCAAACCCGATCATAGCAAATGCAGCAGCAATGAGTAAATGGGAAGTGTCAAAATTCATTGTATTGATTTTAAGGGAATAAGGTAGTTTGCTTTTCTTATTCTCACGACCCAACGTATCTTTCGAGAGTCTTTGAATCGCCAAAACAGACCCGATGAATCGCCTATACGCTCTGTCTCTGATCGCTTTTTGCATGCTAGGCACCTCGAAAATGTGGTCGCAAGCTGAAGAAAACATCGCGCACATCTGGAATGAGGAGGTGCTTGAGGGAATCCGAAACGATTTCGCTCGCCCTACAGTGCACGCTCGAAACTTACTGCATACGACCATCGCGATGTATGACTGCTGGTCTGTATACGACAACGGCCCTTCAGAACCTTTCTTCTTGGGGAAGACGTGGTCTGGCTTTGAAGCTCCTTTCGATGGGGTTGTCATTCCAGAATCACCGGAAGAAATCGAGGAAGCGCGTGCTGAGGCCATCAGCTATGCTGTTTATCGGATTATGACACACCGTTTCGGAGAAACTCCTGACGGGGCGATCACCTTATTCAATATCAATTCGCGCATGGCCGAACTGGGATATGATCCTTCGATCACATCAACGAACTACGCAGATGATGGTCCATCAGCTTTGGGGAATTACATCGCGGAGCAGATCATCGCATTTGGCTTTCAAGACGGCTCCAATGAAGCAATGGATTATGCTTCCGCGTGTTATGAGCCCATCAACCCCAACATTCAACCCGAATTCCCGGGCAACCCCAATGTCATAGACCCGAACCATTGGCAACCCATTGAGCTGACGGTTTTCATTGACCAGAGCGGCAATGTCAGCACCGACATTCCTGAATTTGTCGGGCCGGAATGGGGGTCGGTCACGCCCTTCTCTCTGGATTCCGCAGACCTGGAATCACTCGAGCGGAACGGATGCACCTATGATGTTTGGAAAAACCCCGGTGCACCGGTTTACCTAGACTCCACTTCTGTGGCTTCGGGTCTCGATGACCCCTGGAAATGGAATTTCTCCATGGTCTCAGTCTGGTCTTCCCATTTGGACCCTACGGACGGCGTGATGTGGGACATTTCTCCGGGCGGCTTGGGATCCGATGGGTCGTTCGTGACGGAGGTTGAAGATTTTGCCGACTACTATGATTTCTACAACGGAGGAGGCGGTTTTACAGGACATGATTTGAATCCTGTCACCGGCGAACCGTATGCCCCAAATATGGTACCAAGAGGTGACTACACACGGTGCCTCGCCGAATTCTGGGCGGATGGCCCCGACTCCGAGACCCCTCCTGGTCATTGGTTCACCTTGTTAAACGAAGTGATGATGGACCCGTTGTTTGAATACCGATGGAGAGGCCAAGGCCCCGAAATCGATTCATTTGAATACACGGTGAAAGCTTACTTAGCCCTTGCGGGAGCCATGCACGATTCAGCAGTTGCCACGTGGAGTATCAAGGGGTATCATGACTATACGCGGCCCGTATCGGCTATTCGATACATGGCCGAAATGGGACAATCCTCTGACACCACCCTGTCCAATTACCACCCTTCGGGCTTGCCCCTTATTGATGGCTACATCGAAATGGTCGAGGAAGGCGATCCCGTTGCTGGATTCAACAACGAACACATCGGTGAAGTCAAAGTGTATGCTTGGAGAGGCCCGGATTACGTAGAAGTTCCTTTTATCGATGAAGCCGGTGTCGGATGGATTCTGGCGAAGAATTGGTGGCCGTACCAAAGACCTTCCTTTGTAACGCCTCCTTTTGCGGGATACGTCAGTGGCCATTCCACCTTTTCTCGCGCTGCAGCAGAAGTTTTGACCTTGCTCACAGGTTCGGAGTATTTCCCGGGAGGAATGGGAACATGGCCCGTCACCATGAATCAATTTCTGATTTTCGAAGACGGTCCTTCGGTGAGTTTTGAGTTGCAATGGGCGACCTATTATGATGCCGCCAATGAAAGTGCCTTGTCTCGTATGTGGGGCGGCATTCATCCGCCCATGGACGATGGTCGAGCTCGCTTGATTGGTCAAGAAATTGGCATCCAGTCGTTCCATTGTGCAGAAGGCTATACGTTTCCTGAGTGGTCCATGGGATGCGGCGGCGAAGGCTTTCTCGCTGGAGGACTTTGTCCTGGTGATTTCAACGCTGACTCCATCATCAATGTGAGTGACTTCTTGTTATTCCTGAGCGCTTTTGGAAACGATTGGACAGGTCCCTATGATATGGATAACAATGCGGTCGTTGGGTCTGCAGACCTGCTCCAATTCTTGACTTTGTTCGGGGAAAACTGTCCTTGATCCGGAAACGCTTCTATCCATATTTTTGAGGAAAACACTACTGAATGCGGCTTCTTCTCATTGCTCTTTCGCTTGTATGTTGTTCGGCTACCCAAGCTCAACATACGTGGGGCAATTGGCTCATGTATTTCGGCAACCATCGGTTGAACGCTGAATGGAGTATCCACTCGGAGGTGCAACACCGCAATTCCACTGTCGTCCCCAACAACTTGGAGCAGCTGTTGCTTCGGACAGGAGTCAATTACCATTTCGCATCGGGCAACACATTGACCGCAGGTTATGGTCACATCACCAACTACGCCTTGGAGAGCGCTCAAGATGGTCCTGAGACCACCGAGCATCGCATTTGGCAGCAATTCTTGCGTGCACATCGACTTGGCCGTTTGAAATTGGAGCATCGCGCCCGCACTGAGCAGCGATTTATCCATTCCGATTTCAAAACACGATACCGCTACCGCCTCATGGGCTTCTGGCCACTGAAGGCGGAAAGCATCGGCCCGGGAGTGTCCTATTTAGGACTCTACAATGAAATTTTCGTGAATCCGACAAATACCCCTTGGGATCGCAATCGCCTCTTCGCATGTGTGGGCTACCAAGCCTCTGCCCAACTCAACTTCCAGATGGGCGTCTTGCACCAAGCGATTCATTCGGCCAACGGCTGGAATGGCAGCTGGTATGCTCAGATCGGGGTCTTTCTAAATACCCCATGGCAAACGGACTGAGCTTTCTCTCGCTCGCCTTGGATTTCACCCAATAAAAAA
>ERZ887942.774-NODE-774-length-24485-cov-8.188498_pt1 | contig 24485 bp, 27 predicted proteins | sample MGYA00521099_ERZ887942 | MGnify/ENA primary metagenome ERZ887942 (study PRJEB32303, sample SAMEA104408605) | aquatic metagenome | biome: Brackish water; feature: Pelagic; material: water | place: Baltic Sea | collected 2014-06-07T06:48:00 | depth 16,251 m ...
AGACCGATTTAACCAATGTGTTGCGTCGACCGGTTGAAATCGCAGCAATTAACGGACATTTGCGTATATACGCGTTATCTCACCTCTAACCACCCCACGGTTTGGTCGATATTTCGGGATCACAGTCGATATTAATGAACTCGAATTGCGGTGCAAAATCCCACTCCATATCGCCCTTGAACGGTTCAGCCAAATAGTCTGGGTCCTCAACCACAAAATTTATAAGTAGCCGTCGACCGTCATCGCTAAGCGAGAACCGCTCGATAACATGCCTATTTGAACCCATTGGTGCTCCGTCAATTAGAGCTGATCGATGTTCGGCAAATAAGCTGGTCTCTACAACCAATACATCGTCTTCCCACCATCCAATCGAATGCCCTTGATTCGTATGCTCTGCGTTTTCCGGGTGATCTCGCCCATCGGTATAGATGACTCGCTCTGACCCAAACAGCTCACCGCGTATTGTAATTTTGTCATCGCTCATGGAAATCTCGTTCAGATACGGGACGCCCAAAAAAGTCGGTGTTGGGTAAGCGGTGCATTTGCCTGCGGGGCTGTCGCGCGTGACATCATACTCGGCTTGTGCCGCTACTGCGCTAGGCGTCAAGGTTCGCACAGAACTTCTGAGATGCCAAAGATGCGCATTCGTCGCGAGCGGCGTTGACCAGATGCCAGTGATGCCAGAGGCAACAGATCCTATCGCCGCATCACTCGGCCTGCTTTTAAACGACAACCGCGGTGAAAGTAGTGCGCCATCAGCCGTCGCGACCGATATTAATCGTCCATGCGGACGCTGTGCATTCTTGTCTGGATTCGCGCGCACAACGACTTGTTCACCGGGCCGCAAAGATCCCGAAGACCAGCCGCTACGCGTTAAAATTGGAGTCGCGTCGGTTTCTATCTGCCACTCAGTGACCTCGCCAGTAGCGTCCATTGTCTCGACGTGGATATAAACATGTGGATTGCTCCAACTGAAATCGCTGACTGTGCCTTCCAACGCTACAACCGAGTCCTGATCGAATATCGAGCCGCTATGATGAGCGAATCCAGGTACAGTGATAATCAATGAATAAAAGGATATGGCTAACGCCAATATATTTCTCATTCTTCTCCCCTGAATGATCGTTTAAGTCACACCCTACTATTGGGACTGCGGTTATACAAGATACGCTCAGACTAGCCCAATAAATGACCGCTATTAGCGGTAGGCAGTTATCCAATAGAACGGATTAGATATTATTCCAAGTTTTGAACCTGTTCCCGCATTTGCTCTATAAGCACCTTAAGCTCTATCGATGCCTGAGTCATACGAGAATCCTGCGATTTAGACCCCAGAGTATTTGCCTCCCGGTTTAATTCCTGCATTAAGAAGTCTAATCGGCGGCCTACGGCACCTTCATCCAATAACGCTGACCTGACTTCGCTAACGTGCACCTCCAGTCGATCTAGCTCTTCTGCAACATCCAGTTTTTGCAGAAATAAAACCACTTCTTGTTCGCGCCTCGAGGGATCCAAATCTTGGATTTCTGATAGCCGGTCTTCAAGACGGGCACGGTACTCTTTTTCAATATCTGGTAGGGCTTTGCTGACTAGCGAAATTTGATCCTCGATACCCACCAATCTTTTTTCTATAAGCGCCGCCAACTTTGCACCTTCGCGCGCCCGCGCTTCAAGCAGCTCATTAAGCGCTTGGTCAATTAGCTGCTGCATCTCCACTTGCATCACTTTGATATCCATCGATTCGGCGACTAACACGCCCGGCCAACGCAATATATCGGACACCCTCAGAGGCTCAACTGTTGGTAACAACTTTTGCACTTTGCTAGCTATTTTTGCTAGATCTTTAACCACGCGTTCTTCCAGCTGCCCGGCATCAGATGCAGGCCCACACGAGCTCAAGCGCACAAACACATCAACTCGACCTCTATGTATCTTACTAGCGATTTGGTCACGAATGGATTGTTCAAGCACCCTAAGCTCCTCAGGCATGCGTGGCTGAACTTCTAAATACCGATGATTAACAGCGCGTAGTTCGCAACTTAATTCACCGTGGTCTGTCAATCGCTTAGCTTGCGCATAGGCGGTCATACTATTAGTCATTGCATGATTACCATTGTTTTTATAACGCCTAATGTTACTTCAGTTGTAACGCCACTTAGTAGATTTTTAGCATTTAGATTAGTTTTGTCTTCTACAACCATTCACTCGCAAACTGTAAATAGATCAAATCTCAGCTAAATGTGACGCAATAATCCGCCCAGTTCTCCTATAATAGCGATATGCCTGCGCGAAAGCCCCCAATGACTGTAGAAAATGCTAACTCCGTGCCACTCGAGTTAGGCACAACACTGCAAAACTACGAACTTCGAAAAATCTTAGGGTTGGGCGGATTTAGCATTGTGTATCTAGCTAAGAATAAACAAACTGGCAAAGTTGTTGCGATAAAGGAATTCTACTCACCTGCTTGTTGTAAGCGCCTGCGAAACAACAGCGTCAGACCAATATCCGAGAAACACGACCGGAAGTTTAAGCTAGGCTTTAAACGATTTTTTGATGAAGGTTTTACCCTTTCACAAATAAATCATCCAAACATCGTACACGTGGATAATTTTTTTCGAGCGAATAATACGGCATATATGGTTATGCCCTACGAAATGGGAAAAGATTTGCGTTGGTTCATCAAGCAAACAAAAGATAGTCCAAGCGAAATATTCCTGCTAAACGTGTTCTTAATGGTACTCGCAGGGTTAAAAGAAGTGCACGAACAAGGTTTTCTACATCTGGATATAAAGCCCAGCAATATATTACTGCGATCTACTGGCGACCCGCTCATTCTTGATCTTGGCGCATCGCATCGAGTTGCTGATTCTAATGAAGTGCCCAAAATACAAACATTGACACATGGTTACTCAGCACCAGAGCAACACCTACGTAAACCATTGTCCCGAAGCTCAGATCTATACGCACTGGCGATGACGATGTATGCCTGCATCACTCATAGAAGCCCACCTTCCGGTCTTGAACGAAGCAAGAAAGATACGTTGGTTCCATTAGCGAAAAAATATAGCAATCGATACTATAGCGGTATGCTTGCCGCAATCGATGCGTGCGCAGAGATTTCGCCAGCAAATCGGCCGCAAAATGCAGATGAGTTTGTAAAGATGCTCACTGCTGCGTAGACTTTTTACTATATAAGGATGGTTTTAAAATATCTGGTTCGTACTAAGCTGGTAAGACACAAAAAGTTATGGACACTCTATAGAACCGCATAAATGATTTATACAGTCGCATCTCAATCTTACATTGGCGGTCGAGCACGGAACGAAGATCGTGTTGCAGTCGCGGCTCGAGACGGCGCCGTCTTGTTAGTTGTAGCCGATGGGCTAGGCGGGCACGAAGGCGGTGATATAGCATCTCAAGCGCTAGTTGATGCAATGGTGCAGTCTTTCGATCGAACCCCTGCGGAGCAACTCGCCGATCCCGCGGCATTCTTACAACTTGCGATCGGTTACTCACACTCCGTAATTCGTCGCCGTGCGACGGAAAACAAACTGCCTCCTCACGTCCCCAAAACCACCTGTGTAGCTTGTTTGATTAGCAATGGCGTAGCGCACTGGGCTCATGCAGGCGATAGTCGCCTCTACTTGTACAGAGATGGACGAATGGCCTATCGTACAGAAGACCATTCTGGAGACCCTGCTAGCGGGGTCGAAACCAACGCTATTAGCCGATACGTCGGTGGACATGCTCGTCCAATCGCGACTATCGGCCCAAAAGTCCAATTAGAAGATAACGATATGATCTTGCTTTGTAGCGATGGTGCATGGCGAAATATTGAATCCGCGGATGTAATGAAACATATCGTACCGGAACAACCTCAAAATGGTCTTGATAGTTTGCTACGCTCACTTGAACTGCGAAATAAGGAACCTAGTGACAATTTAAGTGCCGTTGCCCTTTGCTGGGGTGCTGATTACGCAAGCAGCGGTGAAAAAAAGGAACACCAGCTAGACCTGTTGGCTAGTTCGGCACCAACAGTCGTGTCCTCCACGTCCACCAGTAGCACGAAAGGAACTACTGACCACTCGGTTCCAATAGAAGAAAATAGCGCTAGCGAGAATATCAAGCCTATGCAAGACGAACTCGAGCGTGTCGCTGCTAAACTCGACAAACCCAGCGCCGCACAGTCTGGCGATAAGCCGGGAAAATTAGAAGATTTTAATAGCATGATAGAAGAACTTGAAAATTTTGTAGAGAAACTAGACAAATCACTGTAGACGGCCAATTGAGTTTTTAGTTCAAGATATTCCTTCCTTACATTGCAGCCTAGACGATAGATAAATTCACCATTACCAAAATAGAGCCTATTTGAATTATGAACAGACCTAGCGGCAGAGCGCCCGACGAGCTTAGACAAATAACTATTGAAAGAAACTTCACCCAACACGCAGAAGGGTCAGTGCTAATCAGTTTCGGAAATACTAAAGTTATTTGCACCGCATCCATAGAAAACCGCCAACCACCATTTCTGCGCGGCACCGACAAGGGGTGGGTAACTGGTGAATATGGAATGCTGCCGCGCGCGACCAATACACGCTCAGGTCGTGAAGCCGCTCGCGGCAAACAGTCCGGTAGAACTCAAGAAATACAAAGGTTAATCGGCAGATCCCTCCGCTCAGTTGTAGATTTGGAAAAGTTGAGCCAACACACCATCACTCTTGATTGCGATGTGATTCAAGCAGATGGTGGCACCAGAACAGCTTCTATCACGGGCGCTTGGGTAGCGCTTTCCGATGCCATAAACTCACTTCTCGAGTCCGGAAAAATCAAAGAAAACCCACTTAACGGCCAATTGGCATCGGTCTCCTGCGGTGTTTGCGAAGGAATTCCAGTACTGGATATCGATTACTCGGAAGATAGCACTGCTGAAACTGATATGAATTTCGTAATAGACGGTGATGGCAATTTTATTGAACTACAAGGTACTGCTGAAGGCGCTCCCTTTACTGAAGAGCAATTGGCCACCATGATCAAATATGCTCGCAAAGGTATTGCCGAACTTATCGAATTACAAACAGCCGCTTTGGCAGATTAGTGCCGCTGAAAACATTAACACTGTTGATAATATTCTAGATGTTGAACAACCCGGAACCGAAGAAAAAGAAGCTAGTCTTAGCAACTGGCAATGCAGGAAAAGTTCAAGAAATGGACTCGGTTCTGGCAGATTTAGGCTTTGAGGTAATATCACAACGAGATCTCAATGTTGAGGATGCTATCGAAGATGGACTTAGCTTTGTTGAAAACTCACTAATCAAATCGCGACATGCCAGCCGAATTACAGGATTACCAGCTGTAGCAGATGATTCAGGAATTTCTGTTGATGCCCTTAATGGCGCCCCAGGAATATACTCCGCCCGATATGCAGGCGATTCATGTGATGATCAAGCGAATAATGATTTATTGCTTGAAAATATGCGCAATGTAGCCGAAACAGATCGAGGGATACAATTTGTTTGCGTGCTTAGCTATGTTCGGCATGCAGAAGATCCAATGCCTCTAATAGCTCAGGGAGTTTGGCACGGCAGCTTGCTATTTGAAGAACGAGGAACAGAAGGATTTGGGTATGACCCCTTATTTTGGGTTCCAACCCACAAGCTAGCATCTGCTGAGCTTGAGCCTAACGTCAAGCGTCAAATCAGCCATCGTGCAAAAGCACTTGAACTGTTATGCCAGCAACTTACTAAGTAAATATAGATTCATTCCTTGGTGGTATTGATACAAAACTGTTGATTAATTATGGTAAAAGCACTGAACAAATTAGGTAACTTTGATGGGATTGAAGGCCCTGTTTTACTCATCGTCGCCGATGGGGTTGGCATTGCCCCAGTTGGCCCGGCTAACGCCGTATCACTGGCGAACACCCCAACGCTCGATAAGCTGGCCACTTCTGAATGCTATACAGAATTAAAAGCACATGGCACGGCTGTTGGTTTACCAACGGACGACGACATGGGAAATAGCGAGGTAGGACACAATGCCCTAGGCGCGGGTCGAATATTTGAGCAAGGCGCTAAACTAGTTAATGCAGCTTTAGCGAATGGATCTGCTTTTCGCTCCGCCGTATGGCAATCTGCTTGTACAAACACCCAGACTAGCAGTGGTGGTAGCAATACTCTTCACTTACTCGGCTTGCACTCAGATGGAAATGTACATTCTCATAACGACCATCTATATGCGCTGCTCAAACAAGCAGCATCACAAGGCGTAAAAAGCGCACGATTACACTTGCTACTCGATGGTCGCGATGTGCCGGCCCGTTCAGCACTAAGCTACATTGAAACAACCGAAGCGATTCTCAGCGAAATAAACCAACAATTCAATGCTGATTTCCGAATAGCTTCAGGAGGTGGCAGAATGCGTATAACAATGGATCGTTACGAAGCTGACTGGGCCATGGTGCACCGCGGCTACGATTGCCATGTTCATGGAATTGGCCGCGCCTTTCAGACTGCTGACGAAGCCGTTACAACCATGTATGACGAGTCTGACAAAGGCGACCAGTACCTAGATCCCTTTGTTATTCACGACAATGGTGAGGCTATAGGCAAAATCACGGATGGTGATGCAGTGGTCCTATTCAATTTTCGTGGCGATCGCGCTATCGAAATATCCCAAGCGTTCGAGTCAGTAGAATTTGACAAATTTGACCGTGGACGCCATCCGGATGTGTTTTTTGCCGGCATGCTGCAATACGATGGTGACCTTGCAGTTCCAGCCCAATATTTAGTTGATCCCCCACAAATTGATCGCACCATGGGCGAGTATTTATGTGCTTCCGGCGTGCCAAGCTTTGCGATTAGCGAAACCCAAAAGTATGGCCATGTTACGTTTTTTTGGAACGGCAATCGCTCGGGCTATATCGATAAAGACCTAGAGACTTACATAGAAATCCCATCAGATAATATTGAGTTCGACCAAGCACCGGCGATGAAAGCTCGCGAAATAACAGAAAAAACAATCGAATTACTTCTTACCGGCAAATACCGGTGGGGCCGTTTAAACTTCGCAAATGGTGATATGGTTGGTCATACAGGCAATGTGGACGCTACTGTTAAGGCAATGGAGGTGGTAGACGAGTGCGTAGAAGCATTAATCAATGTCGTACACAAATTGAATGGTGCTGTCATCTACACTGCAGACCATGGAAATGCAGATGTTATGTATACCGAGAAGGACGGTGTCCGTAGCCCAAAAACTTCTCACACTTTAAATCCGGTACCATTTGCGATTAGTTGTAATACTGCTGCTAAAGAATTATCACTGATAAAACACGAGGATGCGGGGTTAACCAATATTGCTGCAACCGTGATGAATTTATTGGGTTATCAAGCTCCAGACGATTATCAGCCTTCACTACTAGCCCTCGGTAATTAATTTAATAAAGGACGCCAGATTGAGGGATAAGAAGGTTTCACCAAGGCATAAATTACTACATCAGGGGCAGCTGATATCTCTGTATCGTGATGAAGTGCACTTACCGGATGGCCGCACTACCCATTACGATACTGTCCGCCACCCTGGCGGGGCAGTTATTGTTGCCGTTAATTCCAATCGAGAAATCTGCTTGTTGCGCCAATTTCGTCACGCAGTAAATGGCGATATTTGGGAACTACCCGCGGGCTGTTTAGAAGACGATGAAAAACCTATTGAAACAGCCAAACGCGAACTACTAGAAGAAACGGGCTGGAGCGCTCACAGCTGGAAATCGCTTGGGAATATAATCCCGTCGCCGGGATTTTGTAACGAAGTACTCTGGATGTACAAAGCTGAAGATTTAGAAATAGGAAAAACCGCAAAAGATAATGACGAATTTTTGGAATCCTATTGGTTGCCAATGAATAAGATTCACCAAATGATAAGAGATGGTGAAATACGTGATGCCAAAACACTAGCGGCAATAACGCTTTTAAATTTCAAGCTTTAGTTTCTGCTTTAATTTGTTTGTCCACAATCTGACCACAAAACTATTTATTCGGGCCATCGGTCGGGCTAAGTAAACTTCGATTTAAGGCTTCAACTCCACCATTTTTCCATCAAACGTAGCTACTACTGCATCCGCTTTAATTTCTTCTATCAATAAGCCGTTATCCAGTAATTCACCCGCCCGAACCATTTCCCCATCTAAAATAGCAAAACTTCTCTCCGAATCTCCTGCAAACGAAATAACCCCCACAGCGACTTTAGGAACCGATCGCTGCGCATCAGCTTCTGCGTATTCCTCTTCACTATTAAAATTGTTTGCCTCGGCTAATTGTGTCCGCGTCTGTGACACGTTATCTATTGATGGCTGAACACTAGGCTCAATATTCTCCTCAGTCTGAAGCCACATTACGAGCACCCCCGAGAGCAGTGCACTGCACACCACTAAAGAACCAGACTTTAGCCATTGCAAATCAGCCTTCTCTTCCGGTGGCCGCATACTGGATAAATGTGGTACTTTTTTAAGCTTGCGCTCACGCTCTGATTTCTTTAAAGCGTCTAGAATGGTAGACATTACAAACTCGGTACCGCATCTTTTTCAAGATAAGTACTCAAAACCATCAATGTGTCCCGCCCAGCAATACCATCAGACTCCAATCCGATTCCACGCTGAAACGCGCGCACTCCGTTGAAGAGTGCTTGATTATATTCAGGGTTATTTATGTCGCCCAAGCCATCACTGCCAAGTTCGCGCAAGGCTAAATCTAAACGCTGTCGCAGCCAAATTACAGCCGCACCTCTTTTACCTGGCACCAGTTGTTCACTGTCCACCGGCGGGGGTTTCCAGAAAACCATGTATTGACCATTCCAGTATTGGTCGATTTCGCTTCTTTCCATCTCATAGGAAGTGCCAGAAAGTCGCACGGTGACAACATCGTCTTCAATTGATTGCAATACCAACCGAATTGACTTTGCTCCGACGGACAATACTAAAACACCGGGGCGATTAAATCGTTCAATAGAGCTCCAATCTCCTCTGCCAGGCAAACACTCTAGCTCTACTGCCCGCACCGCGTCACAAATCTCAATTTGAGATTCATCAAGAGATAAGCGCACACCCCAGAGTGTCGCCAACGATTCGTAAGCAGAATCGCGATCAAATTTATCAGGATGAATTGCTAATAAGCTTGGTAACGTGACGCGCGCTATACCCGTATTTTGCGTTAGATCAGTTAAATGATCCTGAGCGCTCCAATCAGACAACAAGCTATCGAGTTCTTGTTCACTCGGTGCCTCAGACACGATGCTCCTTACAGTCGCGAGCATTGGCTCTTGTTCAGCAGCATTTAGACTAACTTCTAGTCCAGACTCAACCGGTTCTGGTTACTCGACGACTGCCTGCTCCGTCAGTTCAAGGACCGTTTCTGAACTACCCAATTCTGCACCAACTACGTTAGGGGAAGAAATCGGATTTACTGGCGAGTCGCTTGTGGCAACCTCTGTAGCAGTAAACGATTGATAATCGATATACTTAGGTACCGTCCAAGCCAGAGCGGCCACAAGTATCGTCGCAGCAATCGCTTTTCCATAAACTAACGCTTTATCAGAATCTACAAATTTACGAGCGGCTAACACCTCACGAGCGGCTGAAGATACGAGGCTCGCGTTGACTAATTCTTTACTTGAAGCATAGGCTCGCAATAATGAATGATCACATAGCACATTAATTATTCGTGGCACCCCACGACTAAGTCGAAAAACACGCCTGATCGCTTGACGGCTAAACAGCGCGCGCTGACACCCAGCAACCCCGAGTCTGTAGCTAACATATTCTGCAACTTGCTCCTTGTTCAAAGGGCCAAGGTGATAACGAGCATTTATCCGTTGATCCAGCTGTCTCAGCTCTTCTCGAGCTAACACATGATCGAGTTCTGGCTGGCCAATCAAAATAATCTGCAATAGCTTAGCTTTATTAGTCTCTAGATTGGTCAACAGCCGGACCATTTCAAGCACTTCGATTTCAAGCAGCTGGGCTTCGTCAATAATTAATACTGATGTTTTACCTTTGGAAAAAGCACGTAATAAATGCTGATTCAGTAAATCGAGCAGAATTTTTACGGTGCTGTTCGTCGTGTAGAGTATCCGAAATTCATCACAGATGGTTTCCAAAAGCTCACGCTCATTTACCCGAGGGTTCAAAATGAGGGCGACATCAACACCCTTTGGCAATTTGCTTAGTAAGCTACGGCAAAGAGTTGTCTTGCCTGTGCCAACTTCCCCAGTCAATTTTACAAAGCCGCCACCTTGCTGTATCCCATAGCTAAGATGAGCAAAAGCCTCCTGATGCCGCTCACTCATATAGAGATACTGCGGGTCGGGTGCTATAGAAAAGGGCCTTTCTCTAAGCCCAAAATATGCTTCGTACACTAAATTTCCCCGGTATTTATCGGGCTCTTACAATTGAATTTCTAATAACCGCGTTAAGCAATACATACTACCAATACCAAATGGGACCGCATAACTATAAAATGAAAGATCACATCTGCCTATAACTATGTGATAAACGATCCGCTAATCCTCGCCCTCGACCACCCATTAAGTCTATCACTTCTTCCAACGCTCGGTTCTCAGGTGCGGTTCTTATAATGCAGGAATCATCTATATCTATCTCAGACTCCACGGTCGCCAATAATCTCGACAAATAGGCAACCTCTTTATGGTCTACCAATTTTGCCGCCAGTGTTTTCGCCCCACGAACCGGCAACTCAAAAAGCTTATCTAGATTCTCGTAAACCGAATCCAGATTATCATATTTGTCTAGAATTCCAGCAGCCGTTTTAGCGCCTACTCCCGGAACCCCTGGGATATTATCAACGGCGTCACCAACCAGTCCCAAATAATCAGCGATTTGATCGGGATACACTCCAAATTTCTCTTTCACACCGTTAATATCATGCTCAAGCTTCCGCGAATAATCCCACCACATATCACCCTCTACAAGTACCTGCGCTAAATCTTTATCTCCGCTAACAACCACAACTGGCTGCTCCTCAGATCGGTGAAGACGCGCTAAAGTGGCAATTAAATCATCAGCCTCATAACGTGGATGAGAAAAACAGGCGATTCCAGCGGCTTCGGAAAATCTACGGCACAGTAAGAACTGGCGCTCTAAGCTTTCTGGAACAAGCTCGCGATTAGCTTTGTACGGTGCATAAATTTCATTTCTAAAGGACTGCGACAAGCTTTCGTCAAATGCTATCGCCATATTTTTACAAGGTGCTTGCTCTGCCAGCTCGGTTAAAAATCGCGCAAATCCGTAAGCAGCATTAACAGGGAATCCCTCATGGTCGGTAATGGAATCTGGAATCGAAAACCAAGCACGAAAAATATAGATACTGGCATCAACAAGAACGCACGATGCCGGAGAGATTGCTGATGCCATTGCGCCCCCTACACACCAACGATTTGCAAGGACCCACCGCTTAGGCAGGTACAAAATTTAGTCAAAACGGCCTCAATTAAAATCGCGGTAGATCATTAGTTCTCTTTTATAATTAGACTCAATCTCAATTTTACGCAGTTCTGCTTCAGCAATTGCTGCCTCATATTCCAAAATCTGTGATGTAAGTGAGTCTTTCTCAATTGTCAGACGATCGATGAGACCGGTAGCTTCTGGCCTAGCCGAGGCCAAGCTTTCAGAAACTTGATCCAATCGATTTCTGCGCAATACCAATAAAGAATCCACAGTTGCCAGCTGCTGTTCAACCGTTTGCAACTTGTTGTCGCGCGCCCGCGCAATATCTTCTTCGGTATCATATATATCTGCAATGCGGGCTCGCTCTGCCAGTTCTAAATCTAGCTTAGCCTGCAATGCTGAATCTCGCTCGGCTGTCTCTTTTGCCTCTGCTAACTCTTCATCCGTAAGTGGTCGACTCTCTCGCCCTAAAACATTTCCACTTCCATCCATATGGGTAACGTCAGACTGTGCACATTCTTCAGATGCAAAGTTTCCATAGTGCCACTTGCCATCCGCATCTTGGCACTTTGCGATCTGCCCCTGCACACTCGTGGCAGGAAACAAAAACCATACGAATAACAGCCCAAACCATGTCCGAAATTTATTTTTTCTATTCATCTAATCAATCGCTCTTTGTAAATAGCAACCAAACGCCAAAAGTTATCATCGGCAAACATAGCAAATGCCCCATTGTTAGCCAATCCCCAGCAATAAAACCTATGTGTGCATCAGGTTCCCGCACAAACTCTACAGAAAAACGAAACACGCCATATAAACATAAAAATAAGCCAGCAACCCGACCATCAGGTCGTTTGCGTGAAGAGTACCACCACAGAATCGAAAATAGCACTAAACCTTCAAGTAACGCTTCGTAGAGCATCGAAGGATGTCGTGCTTGAGGGCCTGCCAATGGAAAGATGATACCCCAGGGCAAATCTGTAGTGCGTCCCCACAACTCTTGATTAATAAAATTAGCGATCCGCCCTAGAAACAATCCGATCGGTGTTAGCACTGCTGCAAAATCGGCTACTTGCCAAAATGTTTTGCCCCGGGTTCGAGCAAAAAATATCATCGCAATAATAACCCCAATCAACCCGCCGTGAAATGACATGCCCCCTTGCCACACTTTTAGAATATTGAGTGGGTTATCTACATAAGAAGAAAAATTATAAAATAAGGCATAACCTAATCGCCCACCCAACACGACGCCGAGAGCCCCAAAAAATATCAAATCAGATATTTGCTCCTTGTTCCATCCACTTGCAATACGATTAGCGCGATAATTCCCGATCAAGTAAACTAACAAAAAACTCAGCAAGTACATTAAGCCATACCAATGTATGGCCACTGGCCCGAGCTGCAGAGCAATAGGGTCTATTTCTGGATATTGCATTATGGCTAAAAAACCGGCATTGAAAGAAATGCGATTATACGATACTTCGGAATATTGCGGCGTTGTTAAAATTTGCCAAGCTAGCGAATACAAAAAAATTCGTTGAAATCCGATATTCGGACATCAATATACTTACCGAATAAAATGGGCAATAGCCTATTAATTCTAGCCGACCCAACTACAATCCAATTTAGGAAACGATAATGAAAAACTTTCTAATAATATTTAGCTCAGCTCTGGTTCTAGTAAATTCCAGTGTTTCTTATGGTGATGCAATTATTAGCTATTCAGGTGAAGGAAGTGACCAGACCGGCTCTCAAACTGCCTATGTGCAAGATGGCCGAGTCCTCATTAAAGATGCTGGAGATGCTAATACAGACATTGTTTTCGAACCCGCTTCCGCAACAATGTACGTTCTTGACCACTCTAAAAAAACCGCGATGCGTATAAATGAACAAGCAATTGATAATTTTGCCGGCCAAGCAAGCGGTATGGCATCAATAATTCAACAACAGCTCGCAGCTCAAATGCAGAACATGTCCGCTGAAGAACAAGCGCAAATGCAGGAATTAATGGGCGGCTTCGGCTTAAGTGGAATGACGGAGCAAGCTACGCCATCAGCGCCTACCCTACAACAAACTGGAAATGCGGAATATGGTGGCATAGCGTGCAGTGTTAACAATGTTATACAAGATGGCCAGATCATTGCTAACGTATGTTTTAGTCAAGGCAACAATATCGGAATTTCAGATGAGGATTATCAGACCCTTGTAGGAATGCAAAATTTCACATTTAAAATGGCGAGTAAAGCCCAGCAGTTTAGCGGTATGCTAGGCGGTAACGTACCAGCATTTGGAGATATAGAAACCGACAATCTGATTATTCAGGGCACGAATTCTACTGGTGAGAGCAACTCGATGAACATAGAGCAAGTCAGCAATGAGTCAATACCTGCTGGCACAACCGCGTTGCCAACGGGTTATGCGGAAACTCAATTACCATCGCTTTCAGACCTAATGTAATTTCCAAGCCATCAAATCTAACTTGCTCGCCGCTAACGCCTTTCAGTAAAACAGATTTACAGATACAGACTAGCGGCGACCCGATTATTTATTACGTAACCGGGCCTCAGGTCAAGGCCATCGCAGCGAGATTAGCGCCCGGCCAGCAGCCGACCAACTATATTTACAGGTTTAGATTTATAGTTTTAGCTTCCGGCCAAAGCTTGTTGAAAATCGTTCGCAGAATGCCTTTTTAGAAAATTTATGGTTCTGCGGGCCAACTGATTCGATTTTGACTGCACCGAGTAGTGAACCGATTAGCGCCGAAGTCTCCCAATCCAAGCCATTCAGGTATCCATACAACAAGCCTCCCCTTAATGCATCGCCACACCCGGTAGGGTCTAAAGCAGTACCTATTGGTGCCGCTGGGATCTCAGTGATTCGACCTTCGGTGTACAAGCTCGCGCCTTTCGCTCCCTTTGTAACCAAAAGCATCTCCAGATCCCTTGCGATCAAACCGATTTCACGACCAGTCTGATTTTCGATCATCTGAGCTTCATAATCGTTCACGACCATAAAATTGGCTTGCTTGATAAATTGTTCCAAATCACTGCCATCGAACATGGGTAGACCTTGACCAGGATCAAATACAAAAGGTATCCCCAACTTGGCAAATTGTGCGGCGTGTTCAATCATCCCATCGCGGCCATCAGGCGAAACAATTCCTATTCCGACATTTTTAGCCATCCTCACCGTATTCTTATCCGAACGGGACATTGCCCCTGGATGAAACGCAGTAATCTGGTTGTCTTCCATATCTGTGGTAATAAAAGCCTGCCCAGTAAAAGCATCTTTAATTTGACGAACGTGTGTGCGATCAATCTTATTCTTATCTAGCCAGTTGGCGTAAGGATCAAAATCATCACCCACAGTTGCCATAATTAGTGGATCACCGCCCAGTAACTTCAGGTTGTAAGCTATATTCCCAGCACACCCGCCAAACTCGCGTCGCATACCCGGAACCAAAAAGCTGACATTCAACATATGAACTTTGTCGGGCAAAATATGGTTTCTAAATTTATCTTCAAACACCATAATGGTGTCATACGCCATTGACCCGCAAATCAGGGCACGTTTTTTACTTTCCATAATTGATTTTATTATTAGTTTTTATAAATAAGTTCTGCGTGGAGCTCACTTGGAAAGGAACCCAGTTTCGAATCACGTCACAGCAGGTCGTTACATGAAAGAAACGAATGAGAAATTTAGCTACAAATTACTAATCACTCAGCGTTTCAACATAACTATCGCTTGATAACAAACGATCTAAATCTGACACATCAGCACAACGAATACGAAACATCCAACCCTTATCATATGGCCCTTGGTTAATAAGCTCAGGATTCTCATCTAGCGCTAAATTAACTTCAATTATTTCACCGCTTAACGGCGCATAGATGTCGGAAGCCGCTTTAACAGATTCAACCGCGCAACACTCTTGAGCTGCAGATACCGACGACCCAACTTCTGGCAGCTCGACGTACACCACATCACCCAGCGATTCCTGAGCATAATCAGTCAAACCAACTTCAATTAGATCATCCCCCATTAAACGAACCCATTCATGAGTCGCCGCGTACTTAAGTTCGGTTGGAGTATTACTCATTCCTATACCCTATCTTTGGTCTATTTAGCGTTTTATGTAGTTACGGATTCTAACCTGAAATTTAGCGATCTTCGCCAAAATTAGGTTTGAAAATTATCAGTTGGAGCTAAAGGATGAAAATCGTGTGCCTAAGTAGAACAGCTCTCACACATGCCATACATCACCAAAGAATGCTCCTGCAATTTAAAATTATGCTCTTCAGCAACTTTGTCCTGCAGCTTTTCAATCCCTTCATTATAAAACTCGATAACTTTGCTGCACTTAACGCAAACCAGATGATCATGGTGGTGCCCGTCATTAAGCTCGAACACCGATCGACCACCTTCGAAATTATGTCGGATAACCAGCTCTGCGTCTTCAAACTGCGTTAACACACGATAAACGGTAGCCAAACCAATCTCTTCACCGGTATCTAGCAACCTTTTATATACATCTTCGGCAGTAAAATGCTGGTCTGCGGCTTCTTCCATGATACCCAAGATTTTCAGTCGGGGTAATGTGGTCTTTAAACCCGCCTGCCTTAGCTCTTCGCTACTTGACATAATAAACCCTAGTTTTTCCTTCGTATAAGCTGGCCGAAATCTTAACACGAGTTCAGAAGTTTACGCAGCATCCTCACCATTCAGACAAACAATGTCTGAACTTATTGCACGATCTTTATCCACTCACCAGGTTTTGGCTCACCGAACGGGTAATATCCATTGATAGCTCGCAATTGTTGCTCCCCATAACTACCCATGTTTAATGCTCGGTCCAAAGCTCTAAACGTCATCCCTTGTTTTGCTTTGACATAACGAACACGAGGCAACTTTTGAGGCGAGCTTGAAACCTCCCGATACGGTCTAAATGTTTCCAGCAGCGCTTGAAATTGGTCATCGTGCCTCGGTGAAGACGATGACGAATTGTAATAGTTGATCTGGTAAACTCGATTACCGTTAAAAAACACAGCAAGCCTTTCCGATTTAGCATTTTCCTCTGTTGTATTCACCGCTCCCATGTGGCCCAACAAACCGCTAAGCCGAACATCTTTGGTACCAAAAAGTATTACTTTAGGCATATTCGACTGAATATACTCGGCAGGCGTCTTGCTTCCATTTCGTGTGCTGACCTGCACTTCCAACCACTCCTTCTCGTTCTTCGAAGTAGAGCGTAACGGTGGCCCTACCTCGGTAGTCCAATCCTTTGGAAACAAAATAGAAAACCGGTTGGTTTTATCAATGTATGTTTCCGGCGGAAGTTTCGGAGCATTTTCAGGCATCGTGCCACCTCCATAGAGCATTCCGTCGACTGCCTCTCGAAACTCTCCGTCATCGCCGAGCGTAATTGTTGAGTCACCCGGCAAGTTACCAACACCTCGTCTCAAACGCTGATCATCACGCGGGTGAGTCGCATAGACACCATGGTAGGTGCCCGGTGTTTTTCCCTCGGCACTTGCAATTTCACCTACAAAACGTCGATTACTGCGCAGTATTTCGATTACTTCGACCATCGCTGCGGGGTCATATCCTGCTTTAGAAAGGTATTCCAATCCATATTCATCAGCCTCCATTTCTAACTCTCTCTGATGGCCATAAGTAGAAACCTGAGACAGCAGATCGGCTGCTTGCATTGCATCACCGCTACCGGTCATGAGAGCCGTCAATATCGTTAAAAACGTCCCTCCACCACGTTTCGCCTTTCCTCGCTCATGGTGCCGCCCCGCGATATGGCCTACCTCATGACCTAATACAGCCGCCAACTGTGCCTCGGTCTTCAGCTGAATAAAGAGTCCTCTATTAAAATATATATATCCTCCCGGTGCCGCAAATGCGTTCACATCAAAGCTATCGATTAGAAAAAACTTGTATTCAAACCCTCTCGACTTACTGACCGCAGCCATACGCTGACCAACTTTATTTATATAAGCTTGAACATTTGCATCAGGGTAAAGCGGATTGTCTGCTATGTATTGTCTATGTAGCTTCTCATAAGTACCGACTTTTTCAGCGGAATCAGCTGGCACTACATACAACCCGACGCCTAACATGCACACTATGCATATCAGCGCTCGAAACGAAATGTTAATTTGGTGTTTCACCTGTCTCACCTTTAAAGTAGCTTTTAATTTGCATCGCTATTCCATTGCAAGCGCTGGACTGCACTCGAGCAATTATAGGAATAGGCACGATTATCGCAGGTAGATATGAAGTCCCTTCGGCGCTTACAGAAATTTGATCGATTTCTCGATTTTCTTCAATATCCCATATTGACACCTCGTACCCAGATTCATTGGTCCAAATACCCATGCCATAGCACCCGGCAAATCCAGGCGCAATTGCACAGCTCATCGAACCAGACTGATCCGTAGTCTCGGTGGACCCATCAACCCAGACAACATATCGCAAATTCATCGCGTTTAACCGTTCGCGCACTGTCGGTCTATTCATCATATACAGCATAGCTTCGATTTTGATGGGCGCTATCCTCGGCTCAAGCCACGGATAGAGCTCGTCTGATAACACCGTCTCACTAATAACTTGCAGACCATCACGGCCAACGTCATTTGCAACACACGACACCAAATCGTATTCGGTGTTGTAACTGCTTCCATGTCGGCGTCCAAGAACAGCAACGGCATCAGTACTGTCTAAGACGACCGTCTCAATGCGATTTTCTTCGACTCGCACGGTTGAACAGCCAACTAACGCCATTACACATGCCAACATAACTAAGTCTTTAATCATTCGGTTCATGGGGATAGCTCCGCGCCCTGATCGTCCAGCCAAGATTTAAAACCAATATCACGTGGTAAGCCCAGAATTATATTGGCACCTAGATCGCGAACCGCCACACGCACGGCTTCACCAAAGATCGAACCCCTGCTGGACATAAATCGCTGGTCAGATTTTCCGTAAGCGGTAACAGCCCAATCTGTTATTTCACGCCCCGCGCTATCAGAAATCCGTATGGAATACTTGGCCCATACCTCGAGTACTTCCACGCTCGTTTCAGCGGGTAATGCGTATTGAAAATCTTCCAACCTAGGCTCGAACATTACATCAACATTTATTGATTCTGGTCGCGACTCGTACTGCTCCAACGTAGTAAACATGCCGCCCAGAACATTGCCAAGAATCGCAGCCTGTGCCGCGCCTAGATCAACGGATTTCATGCCACGATCATCTCTACTCTCTTCATAGATATAATTGGCAAATTCCGGCGGTATAACGACACCTGCAGAATACGGATACTTCTCCAGTAAAGGAATAGGATATTCATCGGTTACAACCACTGCGGTTCCTCCGCAGCCTGTCAACACAGCACAACACAGCAAGATGCAGATCTGGACTGTTTTAGCTATTTTATTCATTTTTAGAATATTAAAGACCGTTTAAACCTACAAATGTACCGCCATTACGCCAGGTTAACTCACGCATCAATGCGGCAAAACGAATGCTGCTTTCAGGCTGTGCTCGCTGCCCCATGTAATAAACCGGAAAACCAATTGCATGAATGCGGACTCTGCGCTCACCATCTCGTCGTTCTCGATTAAGGCGATCAACCGCCGTTACAACGCGAGCCACTGAACCGCCGGTAAAGTCATCCCCAAAAACATAAAGACTAATTTTCTTATTCTCATCATAAAAGGAACGGATCGCGGCATCAATTCCTTCAACCGGGCTGCTATTACTAAATGGCCTCCATGTTCGCAAACTACGAACAATTGCGGTGCGTCGCTCAGGCGTATCCGGAATCCATCGATCACGATACTGTCGAAACATATAATCGCCCATATCGTTCAGCACCTGAATTCCTTTAACATTCGGATACACATCCAGAGTGGCAACCACTTCATCGATAACCTTACGCCATGCAGCTGACTGCATACTACCCGAGGTATCAATAATAAATACAATGTATTCACTATCTACGGGTATACCACCAACCAAATCTTTATTTTGAATTTCCTTATCTTGCAGAAGTCTCTCCATTTCCTCAGTCATACTTTGGCGAGCAGCCAGCAACTTCTCAAGCTCACTTGATCTTTCATCTTCTTCCCCACCGCTATCATTCATGGCAGCGGCCATGGCATTAAATTGCTGGGTAAGAATCGCGATTTTTTCTAAATATTCTGACAACTGTTCTTGCTTAACCGTCATATCACGATTCAACACAGTCGTTTCACCACGTATTTCGAATAGCGCTGCTTGTAAATCAGCAACTCTCCCCTCTTCAGGCACCGCCTGTTCAAGCGAATGCGGTGGCATAGTCCGGGTAATCATCATTAACAATACGATTGCCCCGAAACCGCAGCAAATAACGTCCAAAAAGGAAATGCTAGCGTCTTCTGATTGAGTTCTATTTTTCTTCATAGGATTTTGTATCTAAGGCCAATCCGGTGCTGGACTCATAAAAGCACCATTCGTTATGACAGCTAATCGCCAAAATGCCGAAGCTGCAATCGGATCCCCTTCCATAGGTTGCAAAATAGTATTCACTGGCACGCCCCGCGGAAGTCGCTCAATAGCTTCACGAAAAAACCCCATCCGTTGAGCCGCAGTCACCGTACCTTGTTTCGGATTCTCTCGCCCCTGTGTGGGCAACCCGTCTGTAACCAAAAAAACATTATCAGGCTGTGGCGACATAATTGCGGCTGCTTCAAAAATGGTTCGCAAGTTGGTACCCCCAGCCGGGATCCGATCACGCATATTAGCTACGGCATCATCCAGTTCACTTCTGTCACTAACCTCTAACCACTCGCCTTCAGTACCTGGCAGCGCGGACTCGTAATCAGTGTTAAACAAGTATATTTGATACTGACTGGTTCTAGGTATACGGGACACAATCCATTCAACTGTATCCAACGCGCGTTGCCATTTGTGCGAACTGCGCTGTTCGGCATCGCTCATATTTCGACGTCGAATTACATTTACGATAGTTCTATCCAGCATGCTTCCAGATGCATCTACCAGAATAAGAATATTTCGGCCGCCAGTTTTAAGGCCGGTTAAATACTGGCGATCGCCTTCACCAAGAATAGCTCTAACGTAACTATCACCGGGATCCTCTCCCAGCTCACGTGTACGTTGTTCAAGCGCAGCAATTTCGGCTTGTAATTGTTCTATTGTATCGCCAGTCGCTATTGGATTCTCGGCTTCAACTGCTGCACGCAATTCATCAATTCTTTCCTGAATCCGGCGCGCCCGTCCCTGTGCCTCGGCGAGCCGATCGTCAACTTCATCCACTGTATTTCGCGCAACCACTAAGTCCTTTTCACCCTCAGTAATCTCTTCTTGCAGTAAATTTATCTCTGCCTGCATCGGCTCAGTGGGGGGTGGCTGATTATCAATGTCATGCTTTAATATCAAAAACAACAGTGCCACGGCACCAAGACCACAAGACATAATGTCCAAAAATGACAGGCTAAACGTTGAAAATTTCCGTTTTGCCTTCACTGAATCACAAAACCCTAATCAGGGTCGCCGATAGTCCATTAATGATTAGCTCGTCGCCTGCATTCAATTTTTTCGAACCAGTAGCTCGCCCATTAAGCAACACACCATCCAATAACCCGTCAAGCGTGTATTCATCGGAGTCGACTGCATCGGCCTTAATTACGCAGGTTTGATCAGCCCATTCTGCTAATTTATTCGTGGATTCAAGTATCAATTCACCATTCTCAACCTTTAGTAAATTTTGCGCACTAAGGGCTCGAGCATTCGAACCGATCAATAGGTGTGTAGGTAGTTCAAGACGAGCAGAATCTTCTCGGGCCGCGGATGTATTCACAGTAAGCTCTGGCTCTACATTCGTACCGCGCGCCAGAATATTGGTAATGTGTACGCCACCGTCGATGGCCGGTTCTAGCAAGTCATTTAGCCACTGGTGTTGCAATTGCACTTGGTCGAACTCAGAAACTGCATTTCGAACGCCTGGTATTTCAGATATCAGGCCAGAACACAGAATTTGATCGGTTCCAGAATCTCCGTTCAAACCCGCAACGCTTACAGACTGAAGTTCATCGATCGCACTGGCAATACGACCTAAAGGGGCCGCACCCCAATCTTGAATCTGCATATCTGCAACCTCAAGCCTTCGACCAGATAACTCAATTGTCAAACCATTACCCAAATCGCCTTCGGCAAATGACTTGTTCAATAAGTCGATAAGCGTTTGTTCACTATCGCCATCGTGCAGAGGATCAAATCGAGTTTCTTTGACGAATAACTCGGCCGCCCCGCGGGACCATGATTCCAAAAAGTTGAGGTATCCTGCACCAGATACAGACTTTACTTCGCTAACTTCCCAATATTGGTCTTGCTTAAGCACTCTACTGACAACGCACTGATGCAATGTCATTTCTAAATGAATAACTGATTCATATGAGCCACTTACAGCAGCTGTTTCCAAAACGGCCCGGCCTACCACTCGACCAATTTCTAATTTTGCATGCTGCGCAACGCCTAGTAACATAGATAATTGAGCTTCCGATGTGCTCGACGGAACAATGACGTCGACTTTGGCATCACTGTTAGAGCCACTTTTTAAATCCATTAAGTGGGCATATACCAAATCAGCATGATGCTGTATTTTACCGGCCTTCGCTTTGATAGGCTGGGTGTCCAATCGATGCCAATACTCACTCGAAATTTGAGTCGGGCGGATGTAACTTTGGGCGACAGCGGCGTCGCCAAACAACAGTGACCCATCACTCTCTACTAACGCGATACCAATACTTTCAACTGCATGCTCACCGGCCACCCAGCGCAAACAGGCATCGTTTAGTTCAAATACGGTGGACTCACTCATTCAGCAACCACCTTCAAAAATCGTAGTAATTTTCGATCGCAATACTTCTCAGTATCTAATACCAAACGTTCTTGCTGTAACTGAAGTTGATGCATGAAAAACATCAAAACGATACTTAATAGCAATGCGACAAACGTCGAGTTAAATGCCACCCCAAGGCTGGCTGCAACCCCTGAGATATTACCTTCTACAGCCTCATGAGCTTTACCAAGTGCATCACCAATCCCGCGAACTGTTCCAATAAAGCCAATCGATGGTATCGCCCAACCAATATAGCGAATCATCGACAACTCTGAGTCCAGGCGCTCGGAATGACTATCACATACCTCACGTATTGCGGTCGAGACACTGCCAATATCCCGTGTAGAGGAAAAACGTAGTAGCGCAGCTGAAATAGCTCGTGCAGGTAACCAATCTTGCTCATCCTCGGTCAACGCCTCAATCGGACGTGCAAGCTGTCGAGCATCTTCCGGCAACACCCGGGTTCCATCCGGTATCTCCAACAGTGACCGGTCCATAATTGACCGCTCGCCCCCTACTTGCTGAGATTTTCGATACATAATCAGCATCGCCCATAACATTAAAATGAAGCAGGCTTCCTGTTCGAGATCTTTCAGAATAATAAATACAGACCGTTGAGCCTCATAGGTTTCACCGGCCTCTTGCCTGGCCAGCTGCTCCGCTACAAGCGAGGCCGCCTGTGGCCTGACAATAGTGACATACACTGAATGCACCACAATGGTCACGATTAGCAACGCTAACAATTGATACATCAATTCGGACTTGGCGCTACTCTGGTTTATAGATATTATTTTCATAGTCGGGTTCTTTCCAAACGCTTTATAAAGCCAAGTCTATCGCTAATATTGATTGTTAAATTGAGTCTTTAAATTGTTTAACATACTGTTAAATATCTACCGGAAAAGGCACAGCATTGTCTTCAGAAATTTGTTCAGTTGGTACAAAATCGTCTTCGGGGATCACAAGTCGATCTTCAGTCTCGTCTTCTTCAGTGGGCTCCTCATCAGTTTGAGAAAACGTCACACTAGCGACAAGCATTAATACAAACCCAGGTATCAGCAATCGTTTTAGTTCGCCCATTTCACCACCCGAAACCCCAAATCGTTTCTTGGCTGATCGCTGTAATCCCTAAAAGATAGCCGCAGTTCAGTCACACTCGCGTGCTTCCAACCCGAACCCCTTACCACATGGTAGCGCCCACCAGTTGCTCCACTAGGGTCGATTTCAACCTTCCCGGGTGCAACCACTTTAACTTCGTAGAAATCATGCACCCACTCAGCCACGTTACCCGACATATCAAAAAGCCCTAGTTGGTTTGGCGTAAAACTCCCCACTGGCGACGTCAACGAAAAGCGATCGTTATATCCTCGAAAAATTCGTGCAATAAATTTTATGGCACTCTCGTCGGCAATATTAGCGCTATCCATCTTAGGCTCTGCTTCATCTCCCCAGGTATAACGCATCATCCCCTGATCTGAAAACCGCGCCGCATAGGCCCACTCAACTTCTGTAGGCAATCTGTAACCGTTAGCCTCTAGATTCGCAGAGACAACCACGCTATCGGCTAACTCATACACCGGGTCTAGGCCTTCCCGCGAACTTAACCAATTGCAAAACCCAGCGGCCTGATCCCAGCTCAAGTTCACCACAGGATGTGAGGATTGATCCAGACTCTGGTCTCCAACCCGGCCGCTGCTATGGCCCGGCAAGAATCGCTTGAATTCGGTATTAGTTACCTCGTGAGTCGATATATAATATGGTCGACTAAGTTTTATAGTGCGCTCTACCTCATTAGCTTGCCTTCCTTGTTCACGGCGGGGCGCACCAATTCGAAACGTATCAGTTGGACGCAATAACTTTAACTGCATATCAATAGAATTGTTGGTGACCAACGCCAGCGAAGCCGCGGCAGACTGTAAAGATACCAGCTCAGCTCGAACCAGTTGTTCCACCCCTTCTCGTGGTGTCACCGATGTAACAAAATCACGATAACCAGTTTTACGAATCAATATCTGATGCGCTCGCGTGGGTAAACTAATGGTTTGATTTACCTTTCCATATGAGCGCTGGTCAATTACCACTTCAGCATCATCTAAATTGGCTTCAAATACTACAGCG
>ERZ887942.775-NODE-775-length-24469-cov-29.734046_pt1 | contig 24469 bp, 31 predicted proteins | sample MGYA00521099_ERZ887942 | MGnify/ENA primary metagenome ERZ887942 (study PRJEB32303, sample SAMEA104408605) | aquatic metagenome | biome: Brackish water; feature: Pelagic; material: water | place: Baltic Sea | collected 2014-06-07T06:48:00 | depth 16,251 m ...
TTGGGGCGTGGCCAAGTGGTAAGGCAACGGGTTTTGGCCCCGTCATTCAGAGGTTCGAATCCTTTCGCCCCAGTTTTATTTTGTTGTTTCGATTGAAACAATCGCTCGTAGGTAGAGTCGTTACTTTTTCCTAGCCTCATTTTGTAGATTTTATTTTTTTGTGTGATTAGTAAGAAGAATTTTTATTGAACCTCTATGTCCCTTGAAGGACGAAGCGCGAACTTTCGTAAGCTTTATATAAAGCTTACGAAAGTTCGCGCTTTGTACTGATTAAACAGTAAGCGAGATAAATGAGCTCGTTTTATAGAGATGAACCTAGACCGATATAAGAACCGGAAATAAACAGTGCTAATAAGCCAATCGCAGCAACGCCTGCAACTGTTCCCACAAGCCATAGTGGGATTCGTCCTTTCGTTCCAGTATTAGACATGAACAATCTTCCTTTATTAAAAAAGTAAAAAAAACCCACCACTCTTCACTAAAAAAAGGGAATGGTCCTTTGGATACACGAGCCCCTAATAAGGGGTCGGAAAAAAGGGTTTAGTTAAAGATATAACTTGAAAATAAAACAGCTAGAACAAAAATAAGTAATAAACCCCAGTATAAACTAGTTCGGTTTAATTCAACTTGTTGTTTGTTTGGATTTGGTTGTGTCATAATGATGTCCAAGGATCGTTAGTAATGTGTTACCCTTTTCGAATACAGAGGGTATGTGCGTTATCTAATAGGAAAATGTTGTCCGAATGGGCAATATGTTTTCTTCGTGCCGATATTTTTCGCGAACGACTTAACGCTGGATGAATTGCATTGCTGAAATCGAACCTAAGAAGAAAACTGTAGGTACGGCTAAAGCATGAACAGCTAACCAGCGGAATGTGAAAATAGGGTACGTAAACGTTTTTTTAGTAGTCATATTCTGGAATTGTATAATGTACTTTTTCTAGTCTAGAAAAAGCAAGGAGTAGGAACATGTCCTACAACCTCAAAAAAATCTTTTTCTTTACCGATTAAGGTAATTGTGTTCCCAGCTGCTCTAAAGCATTGAAACGATCTGTAATTAATGGAATCTCTTGACGAGTTTCTGTAAAGTACTCATTTGGACGAGGCGTACCAAAAACATCGTACGCAAGACCTGTACTTACAAAAAGCCAACCGGCAACGAAAAGAGAAGGAATAGTAATGCTATGAATAACCCAGTAACGAATACTCGTTACAATATCCGAAAACGGGCGTTCTCCTGTAGAACCTGCCATATTAAACTCCTTTATTGTAGTAACTTTTTAGATGTGTTTGTTGAAAAACAAACCACCTTTTTCAACGCGAATACTAGCTTTTTCAAAAAACCACTCTCTTTTTTCTACTGAATAAAGGTAAAAAAAAGTTTTTTTGTTTGGATGGCCTCTCTTCAAAGTCTTTTTGGATGGAACATCACGGTTTACTTCGTGTGGGCCATTTCCTAAATCAAAAGTAGTATATCCTTGAGCTTTTTCGAGAGCAAGATAGGTTTGAGGAGAAATCCTCTTTTTTTCTACTCTCAATCTGAAATAAACTCGTAAACCCTCAAGTTTCCTTGAGTTTTCTAAAGAATCCTTTCTTAGAAATCTTGAAGGTTTTAGGCAAAAGAAGGATTAGCTAATTTGGTCCTGTTCAATGTAAAGGAAAAGCGAAGCCATTGCAATAGCAGGGAATACTAAGCCTACTAATGGAACTAAAATAGAAGGTAGAAAAGATGCAATCATGGATTTTTGTGTATAGACCTATTTTTCTTTATTGTTCTTTATTATAAAAATAGTTTCAAAAAAGGACAAGTTTGGGTGACTAAGAATAGCATTTTTTTTTCCTTTCTTTTTTAATTTATGCTACAGTAAAGAAATAAGGTGATCGTCTGGATTTCACAGAACGATCCTCAAAACAAAGAAATTGAGAACGAAATAAGAGGAAATATTTATGTCTAGATATCGTGGACCTCGATTACGAATTGTCCGTCGTCTTGGTGAATTACCAGGGCTTACAAGAAAAACGTCAAGAAAAGAAAACCCCCCAGGCCAACACGGATCATCTGCTGCAATGAAAAAGATTTCACAATATAGTATTCGCTTACGTGAAAAACAAAAGTTGCGCTATAATTATGGAATTTCTGAAAAACAATTAATTAACTACGTGAAAAAGTCACGAAAAAGTAAAGGTTCTTCAGGAGAAATTTTACTTCAATTACTAGAGATGCGTCTTGATAATATTGTTTTCCGCCTAGGAATGGCTCCAACAGTATTAGCTGCACGACAAATGGTTAATCATGGCCATATTTGCGTAAATAAACAATCAGTAGATATTCCAAGTTTTCAGTGTAAACCGCAAGATGTCATTACGGTGAAAGATCGAAAAGGTTCACGTAAAATGATTGAAAGTCATATTGAAGCTTTAGGAAATGTTCAGTTACCAGAGCATTTAACTTTTAATGCATCGAACTTAGTGGGTGAAATCAAGAGTCTTGTACAACGTAATTGGCTTTCATTAAAAATTAATGAACTTCTAGTCGTTGAGTACTACTCGCGTAAAGTATAACGCCCCTTTTCATTTTAATTAAGGAGAAAATACACAAATGGCAAGACAACCAAGAAAAGCAATGGTGAGAAAAATAAAAAGAAAAGTAACTAAGGGGGTAGTTCATATTCAAGCGACTTTTAATAACACAATTATCACTATTACGGACATTAAAGGCGAAGTAATCTCTTGGTCTTCCGCAGGTGCTTGTGGTTTTAAAGGAGCTCGAAAAGGGACACCTTTTGCTGCGCAAACTGCTGCTGAAAATGCAGCACGTCAATCTATGGAGCAAGGAATGCGCCATGTAGAAGTTGTAGTGACTGGACCAGGTTCAGGCCGAGAAACGGCTATTCGTTCGCTTCAAGCCGTTGGATTAGGGATTACGTTAATCCGAGATATTACACCTGTTCCACATAATGGGTGTCGTCCGCCGAAGAAACGTCGTGTATAATCACGTTTTTGGAACACTTTTTTGTAGAAAACAATCTTAGGTAAGCGTATCTAGGTTTTCTTTCTCTATTGGATTTCTATCCCCCCGAGTTGGGGGAAAAAAGGTTTTTTTGTGACCTTGGTAGTTTAAAAATAGAGGACTATTCTTTTATGAATGTTACACCGAAACTTGAATGTTTAGATCTTCATATTGAAGAATTATGTTTGTATTATGGTCGGTTTCGTTTTGGCCCACTTCGTCGAGGCCAAGGGATTACCGTTGGAAATGCACTGCGCCGAGTACTTCTTTCTGAATTATCTGGGGTAGCCATTACAGCGGTTGAATTTGTAAATACAGATTCGATTGTACATGAGTTTTCGACACTTCCAGGGGTTAAAGAATCCGTTTTTGAAATTTTACTTCATTTGAAAGAGGCTGTCATTTCCAAAACGAATCCCATGACTGAAATGGAACCTCAAAAATGTTCGTTCCTATTACAAGGTCCTGGTCGCATCAACGTGCAGGCTATTCCTTTACCTGCCGGGTTACAATTTGTGAACCCCAATCAATATTTAGCGACTGTTTATTCAGAAAGTACGTCTTTTCCACTGGAATTAACGATTGAATTTGGGCAAGGAAGCTCGCCTATTCTAAAAAACGAAACTCTTCATTCGATTCCTGTTGAGTCTACATTTGTTCCAGTAAAAAAAGTAAATTATATTGTAGAGGATATGGAAGTCACTCGTTCCGAAATGGAAAAACGCGAACGCATTATTTTTGAAGTATGGACCAATGGAAGCGTGTCTCCGCAAGAGGCTATTCACGAATCGGCGAATCGATTAATGGAATTATTCATTCCTTTACTCGAAGAACCACCAGAAGTGGATCCTTTGTCGCGCTTTGGTTCGAGTCTTCCGCATTCGGAAACATCATCTCTGGGAAAAGATACGTCAGTTGAGACTCTTGCTCCCGATGATCTCCTTATTGAAGATTTGGGTCTTTCAGTCCGCTCTTATAATTGTTTAAAACGAGCTCAAATTCATACCGTTTCAGACTTATTGGACTATTCTCAACAAAATCTGTTAGAAATTAAAAATTTTGGGTTAAAATCAGCCGAAGAAGTCGCTCAAGCATTACAAAATCGTTTAGGTATAGAATTACCTAAGTAAAAACAAAACAGGAATTCAGTGATGAATTCGAACTATACATAAAACAAGGAAGGAGGTTTTTTTATGGTAACAGACGAAGCGCAACGATTTACCGGGACTGGGCGACGAAAATCCGCCGTAGCTCAAGTTGAGCTTATTTCAGGAGGTACTGGACAAATGATTATTAATGGTCACGAAAGTACAGCCTATATGCAATTCAATCCAGCAAGCATTGGGACAATTCAAGGGCCTTTGGAAACATTAGGCTTAGAAGATAGTTATAATGCCGTGGTGAAATGTACTGGCGGTGGACTAACTGGACAAGCTGAAGCGATTCAATTAGGGATGGCGAGAGCCCTTTGTAAAATGAAAGCATCAAACCGTTATCCATTAAAAGCAGAAGGCTATCTAACTCGAAATTCACTTGTGAAAGAAAGAAAGAAATACGGTTTAAAGAAAGCTCGTAAAGCAGGCCAGTACTCAAAACGTTAACCTTTTGGTCAAACGTTTTTCTCTTTTTGATTCTCTTTATTAAAAAAATTTATATATATAAACATATGTCAGCAACTACAGACGCAATTATTGAACAGCTTAAGTCAATCACTCTTTTAGAAGCAGCAGAATTAGTTTCTCAAATTGAAGAAACATTTGGTGTAGATGCTTCTGCACCTGTAGGTGGAGGTATGATGATGGCTATGCCTGCTGCCGGTGGAGCAGAAGAAGTGGAAGAAAAAACGGAGTTTGATGTTGTATTAGAATCAGTAGCTTCAGATAAGCGAATTGCTGTTATTAAAGCAGTACGTGGTCTAACTTCATTAGGTCTTAAAGAAGCAAAAGACTTAATTGAGTCGGCACCAAAAGCGATTAAAGAAGGTGTATCAAAAGCAGACGCTGAAGAGACAAAGAAAACTCTAGAAGAAGCGGGTGCTGTTGTAAGCATTAAATAATTAAGTTTGAGTTTCAGGTCACCCCAAAAGGCTGGCCTGGAGCTCTTTTTATCCAGCTTTTTCGCTGAATATTTGCAATACTAAAAACGACATCTCATTTATCATTTTTTTTAGAAGTGGGTTATTATACAATAAAAGGTTTGTACCTCTAAGTTATGATTCGAATCTTATTGATCCAAAGAGAATCAATTTTTTATCTAACACGCTAATTTTTTTATGGATTTTCGCGATTTAATTGCTTCTTTACATGCCGAGACAATATTTCCCGAAGGGGTAATTATCCTTTCATTATTGGTTACACTACTCGTAGATTTAATTTTTGAAAAAAATAAACAAGTTCAGGCCATTCCTCTTGTAGGACTTGCGTCTAGTTTAGTGATTCTTGTTTTTCAATGGAAAACAAATGCGGATGTTGATTCCCAATTCTTTTTGTCCAACCCGCAAATTGGTTTTGTTGGAAGTTTTCAAGGGGATTCGCTAGGAATTGCATTCCGCTTTTTGATTGCTTTATCTGGGTTTTTATGCATTTTACTTTCTTATGAGTATATTGAAAAAACAAGAACAGCTTTCATTGAGTTCCTTGTTCTTTTGGTTACAGCAATCTTAGGGGGTATGCTTTTAGCTGGTGCGAATGATTTAGTCACTCTCTTTGTTTCTTTAGAAACTTTAGGATTATCTTCATATTTACTTACTGGGTATATGAAACGTGATGTACGTTCGAACGAAGCAGCCCTTAAATATCTACTGATTGGAGCTGCAAGTTCAGCTTTACTTTTATATGGCCTATCGTGGTTATATGGATTATCAGGGGGACATTTAGAATTCAATTCGATCATTTCGAGTTTATTAGCTACCCAGAGTGAACACTCTTCTTCTTGTTGGTTAGCTTTATTATTTATTACTGTAGGTATTTCTTTTAAAATTTCTGCAGCACCTTTTCATCAATGGACTCCAGATGTATACCAAGGATCACCAACTCCAGTCGTCGCTTTTCTTTCGGTAGCGTCAAAAACAGCAGGCCTTGCGTTAGCTATGCGTATTTTAGCGGTTGTTTTTCCGTTTCTAGCTTCAGAATGGCATCTTGTGTTTGAATTCTTAGCTGTATTAAGTATGATTATTGGAAACTGTGTTGCCATTACTCAAACAAGTTTAAAACGAATGTTGGGTTATTCTTCGATTGGACAAGCTGGATTCTTATTAATTGGATTAATCACAGGTTATGGAGATGGATATGCAAGTATGCTAGCATACATTCTTATTTATATTTTCATGAACTTAGGTGCTTTTGCCGGCATCATTTTATTTGGTTTACGCACAGGAACTGATCAAATTAAAGATTATGCAGGATTGTATAAAAAAGACCCTATTTTGGCTATCTGCCTGAGTGTATCTTTACTTTCACTAGGGGGTATTCCACCTTTAGCTGGTTTTTTTGGTAAACTGTATCTTTTTTGGGCGGGTTGGAAGTCAGGCTTCTACCTACTTATTCTTATTGCTTTAATTACAAGTGTAATTTCGATGTACTATTACATTCGTGTAATGAAAATTATGTTCATGAAAGAAGAATCACTTTGTATTCAAAACTATCCTACTGTTTCGTTCTCACAAAGACCTGCTGAGTTAGGAATGGGTGTTTGTGTTTTTGGAACTGTGTTTATAGGTTTATTTTTAAATCCGGTAGTCGATGTAGCACAAGCAACTCTTTACTATTCTCCATCTTTACAAAGTTCTCTTGGAATGCTTGAAACAAGTGTTTTTTAATATTGTGAAATTTATTTTAAGAGTTTTTTAACTCTGTGAAAAAGGGTATAGGAAAGCGTTCGTCTTTAACCAAAAACGAACGCTTTCCTATACCCTTTTTATTTATAAAGGACCTGAAATTCCTTGCTTACGAATCATAAGGAAGTGGATAAGCATGAAAACAGCCGTTAATAGAGGAAGAACAAATGTATGTAAACTGTAGAAACGTGTTAACGTTGCCTGGCCTACACTTGTACTACCACGTAGAAGTTCTACGATGAAGTCTCCGATTACAGGAACAGCATCTGGAACACCAGTTACAATTTTAACCGCCCAGTAACCAATTTGGTCCCAAGGAAGTGAGTAACCAGTTACACCGAAAGATACTGTTAATGAAGCAAGAACAACACCTGTAACCCAAGTCAGTTCACGAGGCTTCTTAAAACCACCTGTTAAGTAAACACGGCAAACGTGAAGGATCATCATTAATACCATCATACTTGCAGACCAACGGTGAACTGAACGGATTAGCCAACCGAAGTTAACATCTGTCATAATGTATTGTACTGAAGCAAACGCTTCTGTAACTGTCGGTCGGTAGTAAAATGTCATAGCAAAACCAGTTGCTACTTGCACTAGGAAACAAACTAGTGTAATACCACCTAAACAGTAGAAAATATTTACATGAGGTGGAACATATTTACTTGAAATATCATCAGCAATCGATTGAATTTCTAATCGTTCTTCAAACCAATCATATACTTTACTCATAATTAGATACCTATTGTATTTTAAATTTTATTTTTTTTTCAATCCTTAGAAAAACATGGGAGTGAATGAACTAGGTTTTAACAGTAAAACTGAAAACCTTGAGCTAAAAATGAGAGGAATTTTATAGAAGAAAAGGTTTTCTTCATCTCTAAAGCTCTATTTTAGATCTTAACACGAAAAAGAAGTTCTCCCCAATGATTCTAACCTCCAAAAAGGTTAGAATCATTGAAAAGAACTTAGCCTAGGCTTGCCCAGCTCATACCTACACCATCAATAATTACTGAAGAGTTGTAAATTTGTAAAATAATAACTAGGAAAAGTGCAAAAAGAGCCATAAATACGCCCATAACTACAGTAGTACCCCAACCTGGAGCAACTTTACCATATTCCGAGTTTAGAGGCTTTAGCGCTGTTCCTAGAGCCGTTACTTTACCTTGTGAAGCCGAAGCTGACACAGCTTTACGTTTTGATGTTGTTGCCATAAATTTTATTCAATCAATTTGGATTTTTTTTACTTTCCGTAATATCATAGAGTAAGCCCATAGACATGGGTCACCCTACGTGAAACAAAAATCAAACGATAAAAACTATGGAAACACCTGCTTTTTTTTCCACAATCTTTATTGGTTGTCTATTACTGAGTATTACCGGGTATTCAATTTATGTTGGGTTTGGTCCCCCTTCAAGAGATCTTCGTGATCCTTTTGAAGAACATGAAGATTAACTCGATCTTAGCCATGCAAGTCTCTTAAAAGAGACTTGCATGGCTAAGATCGAGTTTTTTTTTAAGGAAAAATCCTTGCAAACATAAATGTTTTATTTTGCAATACGAGGAGGTTCTCTAAAAAAGATTGCAAAGAAAATAATACCTAATGTTCCAATCAGTAAGAAAGTGTAAACTAGTGCTTCCATAAGTTTTGTTCAGTTAAAAAATGTTAATTTTACGCTAACCAGAATTCTTCATCTGAAAAGGAAAAGGGTTTGTTATGCAAACCCTTTTCCTTTTCTTCATTCTAGATTACAAAAGAAATTTAAACGACTTGACGCTTAGTTGATGTATCACCAAGCTTCAGGTACGCACCGAATTCAATTTGCTCGTCTAGATCTGGGTCAATACCCGCGAAAACGTCACGGAAAATTGTACGTGCACCATGCCAAATATGGCCAAAGAAGAATAATAATGCAAAACAAAGGTGACCGAAAGTAAACCAGCCACGTGTGCTGCTTCGGAATACACCATCTGATTGTAACGTTGCACGGTCAAATTCGAAAATCTCACCTAATTGTGCACGTCGTGCATATTTTTTAACTGTAGCAGCATCGCTGAAGCTTACGCCATCTAGCTCACCACCGTAGAAACTTACTTTAACTCCTACTTGCTCAATACTGTATTTTGATTCAGCACGACGGAATGGAACGTCTGCACGAACAACACCATCTTTATCGATTAGTAGAACTGGGAATGTTTCGAAGAAAGTAGGCATACGACGAACAAAAAGTTCACGACCTTCTTTATCTGTGAAAACAGCGTGGCCTAACCAACCTGCTGCAATACCATCACCGTTATCCATCGGTCCAGTACGGAAAAGACCACCCTTTGCAGGGTTGTTTCCAATGTAGTCGTAGAACGCTAGTTTTTCAGGGATCTTTGACCATGCATCTGATAAACTTGAACCGCTTGCTAGCGATTTTTGAACACGACGTGTTGTTTCTTCTTCGAAGAATCCTTTATCCCATTGGTAACGAGTTGGACCAAATAGTTCAATAGGAGTTGCTGCTGAACCATACCACATTGTTCCTGCAACTACGAAAGCTGACCAGAAAACCGCTGCAATACTTGAAGATAATACAGTTTCAATGTTACCCATACGTAGACCTTTGTATAGTCTTTGTGGAGGACGAACTGTAAGGTGGAATAAACCAGCGATAATACCTAGAATTCCTGCAGCAATATGGTGAGATGCAATACCACCTGGGTTGTAAGGGTCGAAACCTTCAGGACCCCAAGCAGGTGCAACTGGTTGCACACTTCCTGTAATTCCGTAAGGATCAGATACCCAAATACCAGGGCCAAAAAGACCTGTTACGTGGAAAGCACCGAAACCAAAACATAGTAAACCTGATAAGAATAGGTGAATACCAAAAATCTTTGGTAAATCTAATGCAGGGTCACCTGTACGTGGGTCACGGAATAATTCTAGATCCCAGTATACCCAGTGCCAAATAGCAGCTAGGAAAAGTAAACCAGAAAGAACGATATGTGATGCGGCTACGCCTTCGTAACTCCAAACACCAGCGTTTGAAATACTTTCACCACTAATACTCCAACCACCCCAAGATTGCGTAACACCTAGACGAGTCATGAAAGGAAGTACAAACATTCCTTGACGCCACATCGGGTTTAATACTGGATCTGAAGGATCGAAGATAGCAAGTTCGTAAAGAGCCATTGAACCCGCCCAACCAGAAACTAGAGCAGTGTGCATTAAGTGAACTGCAATTAAGCGGCCTGGATCATTTAATACAACTGTATGTACACGGTACCAAGGTAATCCCATAGGAGTCCTTTTAAAATTAAAAACTTTTGACTTTCTTTTTTGTGGGGGTCAATGCTTCCATTGACTCAGTTTTTTTTATTTTTTCGCTATCTCTATTGTAACACATCATTTTAGGACAGGTTTCTTGATTCTTTTATTTCAAAGAAAAATTATTTTTTATAGACTTCCTAAGGATCAGGCTTACTCTGAAATGGTGAATCGTGTATACTAGAAATAACGTTTTTTAAAGAAATTTTTTCTAAAAACCACGTTTCGTTTCGTGACTTCGTCGTGTGTCGACCCCTTTGTTTTGCGAGAAAGGGAAATCTCTCGGACCAAGTTTTTTGCGATTCTTTTCAGAAGAACTCTCTATTTTTAATAACATAACATTATTATGCCAATCGGTGTACCCAAAGTAGCCTATCGTCTTCCTGGTGAACCCACTCCTCAGTGGGTTGATTTATATAACCGTTTGTATCGTGAACGTGTTTTATTTTTAGGTTCAGAATTAGATGATGAATTAGCAAACCAATTAGTTGGTATTATGCTTTTTCTGAGTGCTGAAGATGAATCAAAGCGATTATATGTTTATATTAATTCCCCTGGTGGTTCAGTAACATGTGGAATTGCTGTATATGATGCAATGTGTCATGTCAATGCTGGTGTAACTACCATTTGTGTTGGTATTGCTGCTTCAATGGCATCTTTTGTTTTAGCTGGAGGAGATAAAGGAAATCGAATTGCTTTATCTCATTCTCGTATTATGCTTCACCAACCTCAAGGCGGAAGCCAAGGTCAAGCATCAGAAGTTACAGCCGAAGCAGAGGAAGTCATGCGTATTCGAAGACAGGTAGGGCAGATTTATTCCGAAAGAACAGGTCAAACTCTATCAACTATTGCTCGCGATATGGATCGAGATCGATTTATGTCTGCTTGGGAAGCTAAAGAATATGGTTTAGTAGATCAAGTAGCACGTAATAACCGTTACTAAAAAACTGTCTAGTTTTTTTTTAGGTTGTTTCTAAAAAAAACTAGACAGAATGCCCAACTTCTTTTATACTAAAAGTGTGCAATGAGTACCGCGGATGTAGCTCAGTGGTAGAGCGCAACCTTGCCAAGGTTGATGTCGTGGGTTCGAATCCCATCATCCGCTCCATTGCTTTTATTGTGCGCACTCTTTCTCTGTATTGAAAGCCCCCATCGTCTAGAGGCCTAGGACATCTCCCTTTCACGGAGGTAACAGGGGTTCGAATCCCCTTGGGGGTATAATGGCTTTCTTCTCTAGTAAGATGCTTTACGTATCTTACAGTGTGTGCATCTTTAATAGCGTCCTTAGTTCAGTTGGTAGAACGCAGGTCTCCAAAACCTGATGTCGTGGGTTCGATCCCTACAGGGCGTGTTTATGATTCTATTTAGTGTTTTTGATTGACTCTATTTTTTTATTACCTCTGACCGGACTTGAACCGGTACGCGATTACCGCACATGATTTTAAGTCATGAGTGTCTACCATTCCACCACAAAGGCTTATATTACTATTTATAGTAGCATTATGTCTTTACAAGGTCAACTACAAAAGAAAGATTGACTTAATAGAACAAGGGTTGTTTCTTCAAAAGAAAACAACCCTTGTTCTATTAAGCTCGGCTGTTTACTTGGAAACGTGCACGTGCTCGTTTGAAAGCTAGATTTGTTTCAATTTTCGCTTTACGTCCATCTGCTTTTTCTAGGGCTTCTTTTGCCGCTAAATAATCAGCTTCTGCTTTTTCAGGGTCAATTTTTGAACCTAATTCAGCTTCATTGACTAGGATAGTGATTTTATTATCTTTAATTAAAGCAAAACCACCCATTAATGCCATAGAAACCCATTCAGAGCCTGTACGCACTAGCATTACACCAATATCTAATCCTGTAATTAAAGGAGTGTGATTTGTTAATACACCCATTTGACCAGTATTTGTTGGTAAAATAATTTCTTTAGCTTCTTCATTCCAAAAAATTCGGTCTGGAGCCATAATACAAACTTGTAAACTCATAATTTCCTATTCCTTTTGATTAATTGTTAACACTATTTTTTTCTTTTGGATGAACTTCGAAAGGAACATCCAAAAGAAAAAAGAATTATTCGATTAACCTAGAGTTCCAGCTTTTTCTACTGCTTCATCTAAGTTTCCAACTAGGTAGAATGCTTGCTCAGGAAGTTCATCTAACTGACCTGATAAGATCATTTGGAAACCTTGAATTGATTCAGCAAGGCTTACGTATTTACCTGGTGAACCAGTAAATACTTCCGCTACGAAGAAAGGCTGAGAAAGGAAACGCTCTACTTTACGTGCACGTGCTACAACTAAACGGTCTTCTTCAGATAATTCATCTAGACCTAAAATCGCGATAATATCTTGAAGTTCTTTGTAACGCTGTAACGTTTGCTTAACGCCTTGTGCTGTATCGTAGTGCTCAGCACCTAAAATCCAAGGCTGTAGCATTGTTGAAGTCGAATCTAGTGGGTCTACTGCTGGGTAAATACCCTTAGAAGCTAGACCACGAGATAGTACAGTTGTTGCATCAAGGTGAGCAAATGTTGTTGCAGGAGCTGGGTCAGTTAAGTCATCTGCAGGTACGTATACAGCTTGGATTGAAGTAATTGAACCAGACTTCGTTGAAGTAATACGTTCTTGTAAACCACCCATTTCTGTACTAAGTGTAGGCTGGTAACCTACAGCTGAAGGCATACGACCTAGAAGTGCAGATACTTCAGAACCTGCTTGTACAAATCGGAAAATGTTATCAATGAATAGAAGTACATCTTGGTTGTTAACATCACGGAAGTATTCTGCCATTGTTAACGCAGTAAGACCAACACGCATACGAGCACCAGGTGGTTCGTTCATTTGGCCATAAACTAAGGCAACTTTTGACTCAGAAAGGTTCTTCTCGTTAATTACGCCAGACTCTTTCATCTCCATGTAAAGGTCATTTCCTTCACGTGTACGCTCACCTACACCACCGAAAACAGATACACCACCGTGTGCTTTAGCAATGTTGTTGATTAGTTCCATAATAAGTACGGTCTTACCAACTCCAGCACCACCGAAAAGACCAATTTTACCGCCACGACGGTAAGGTGCAAGTAGGTCAACTACTTTAATACCTGTTTCGAAAATAGCAAGTTGTGTATCTAGTTCTACGAAAGCAGGAGCTTCGCGGTGAATAGGTAATGTTTTCGAGTAATCTACAGGACCCATTTCATCTACAGGCTCACCTAGTACGTTGAAAATACGACCAAGAGTTGTTGTACCTACAGGTACAGCTAGAGCTTCGCCTGTATCTACACAAGACATACCACGCATTAGGCCGTCAGTAGCACTCATTGAAATAGCACGTACAAGGTTGTTTCCTAATAGTGTTTGTACTTCACAAACAACTTTAAGTTGCTCACCAGCTTCATTTTTGCCTTCTACAATAATTGCATTGTAAATACTAGGCATTTTTCCTGCACTGAACTGAATGTCCATTACGGGACCAATGATTTGTGTAATTGTACCTTGGTTTTTTTCTGTAGTCGTTTTCATTTTTGTCTGTTTATTTGGATCAAATTGGACAGGGATGATACCTTTCCGTTTTGGTCAGTTTTCAAATTATTGTTTCCTTTTTGACCAGTTCATTTCTTTTCAAAAGGAGAACATCCCATTTCATTCACTTGATCCCATGAGTTTTGTAGTTAAAAAAAGATAAAAAAGTTTTCAAGAATTTCTTGTTCGATAAATAGATCCAAGGCTATTATAAAACAACTCGAAAAGGAAAGCAAAAAAAGGGCGTAAATTATTTTACAAAAAAGGATTTATCGTATATAACTAATACTAATACAAAAAAGAAGCCAGGAGTCTTTCTCTTTTATTCGAGTCAAGGTTTTTTGAAGGTTTTCTTTTCGAGCAGATTAGCATTCTATAAAACAATTTACAATAATTTTCGGAGGCATATATGTCACCACAAACTGAAACGAAAACAGGTGCTGGCTTCAAAGCTGGTGTTAAGGACTACCGTCTTACTTACTACACTCCTGATTACCAAATTAAGGAAACTGATATTCTAGCAGCATTCCGTATGACTCCTCAGCCAGGTGTTCCACCTGAAGAGTGTGGCGCAGCGGTTGCAGCTGAATCATCAACAGGTACTTGGACTACTGTATGGACAGATGGTCTTACTTCTCTAGACCGTTACAAGGGTCGTTGTTACGACATCGAGCCAGTAGCTGGTGAAGAGAACCAGTACATTTGTTACATTGCTTACCCAATCGATCTTTTCGAGGAAGGTTCAGTAACTAACCTATTTACTTCAATCGTAGGTAACGTATTCGGTTTCAAAGCCCTTCGTGCACTACGTCTAGAAGATTTACGTATTCCTCCAGCATACTGTAAGACTTTCTTCGGTCCTCCACACGGTATTCAGGTTGAGCGTGACCGTCTGAACAAGTACGGTCGTCCTCTACTAGGTTGTACTATTAAGCCAAAGCTAGGTCTTTCGGCTAAGAACTACGGTCGTGCTGTATACGAATGTCTTCGTGGTGGTCTTGACTTCACTAAGGATGATGAAAACGTAACTTCACAGCCATTCATGCGTTGGAGAGACCGTTTCCTATTCTGTGCTGAAGCGATTTACCGTTCTCAAGCAGAAACTGGTGAAATTAAAGGTCATTACCTAAACGTAACAGCTGCTACTACTGAAGAAGTAATCAAGCGTGCTGAGTTCGCTCGTGATCTTGGTGTACCTATTGTTATGCATGACTACATTACAGGTGGTTTCACAACAAACACATCTCTAGCGGCTTACTGTCGTGATAATGGTCTTCTTCTACACATTCACCGTGCGATGCACGCGGTTATTGACCGTCAGCGTAACCACGGTATTCACTTCCGTGTTCTAGCTAAGGCACTTCGTATGTCTGGTGGTGACCACCTTCACTCAGGTACTGTTGTAGGTAAACTTGAAGGTGAACGTGAAGTAACTCTAGGTTTCGTAGACCTAATGCGTGATTCTTACATTGAGAAGGATCGTTCACGTGGTGTATACTTCACACAGGATTGGTGTGGTCTAGGTGGTGTTATGCCAGTTGCTTCTGGTGGTATCCACGTATGGCACATGCCAGCTCTTGTAGAAATTTTCGGCGACGATTCTTGTCTACAGTTCGGTGGTGGTACACTAGGTCACCCATGGGGTAACGCACCTGGTGCTGCTGCAAACCGTGTAGCTCTAGAAGCTTGTGTACAAGCTCGTAACGAAGGTCGTGACCTTGCTCGTGAAGGTGGTGACGTTCTACGTGCTGCTTGTAAGTGGTCTCCTGAGCTTTCTGCAGCTTGTGAAGTTTGGAAAGAGATTAAGTTCGAATTCGAAGCTATGGATACACTTTAATTATCTTTTTTTGAAAAGAGTCCTTTTTCTTTGTCACCATTGTTTTAGGATTTCTTTTCAGATAGGGTAAATTCTTTTCCAAAGTCTTTCTTGCGAAACTCAATGCTTGCAATAAGTTTCGCAAGAAAGACTTTGGAAAACTTCAAAAATTTAATTTGAATGGTCATGATTTTTTTAGGTGCAAATAAACCAGGGCAAATAGCTCAGTGGATAAGAGCACAGGTCTCCGAAGCCTGGGGTCGAGGGTTCAATTCTCTCTTTGCTCAATTCCTTTTTTTAAACCTTTAATTTTTTAAAAAGTACTATACAGCTATATTAATAGGGGCTAACGTACACAAAGTGAATGTTTTTTTAGGCTTCTAGTGGTTTCACTCAGCTTGCTAATACGACTCACGAAGTGGCAGTACAATAAAGTGTAGTTTAACTAATCGGTATCATCAATTCTATGATTGATTTAGTGAAATATCCGGTACTTACTGAAAAATCAACTCGACTTCTTGAAAATAACCAATATACCTTTGATGTTGACTTACGTTTAACCAAAACGAAAATCAAAGAGTTAATGGAAGAATTATTTGAAGTTAAAGTATTATCTGTGAATACGCATCGAGCTCCTCGTAAAAAGAGAAGAATTGGTCAATATCAAGGATTCCGTCCTCGTTACAAGCGAGTGATTATTACTTTAAAACCTGAAGATTCGATTTCGCTTTTTCCTGAAGCGTAATGATTTACTTATTCATTTATTCTTAAAACTATGGGTATTCGTTTTTATAGAGCATATACACCAGGTACGCGTAATCGCTCTGTTTCTGATTTCCAAGAGATTACAAAAAGCAAACCTGAAAAATCGTTAACATCTTCCAATCACCGTGCACGAGGTCGAAATAACCGAGGCGTCATTACATCTCAGCAACGAGGTGGTGGCCATAAGCGATTATATAGACAAATTGATTTTCGTCGTAATAAGGCGGGAATTCCAGCTACGGTATTTAGCGTAGAGTATGACCCAAATCGTAATGCGCGTATTGCTTTACTTCATTATACAGATGGAGAAAAGAGATATATTCTACATCCTCAAGGATTACAGGTTGGTGAATCTGTGATTTCTAATGTAGAAGCGCCTATTAAAGTAGGGAATGCTTTACCTATTCGCAGTATGCCTTTAGGAACTGAAATTCATAATATTGAACTTCAACCTGGAGCAGGCGGTCAAATCGCTCGTGCTGCAGGAAGTGTAGCTCAAATTGTGGCAAAAGAAGGCCAGTATGCAACATTAAGACTGCCTTCTGGTGAAGTTCGTCTTGTTTCCTTAAATTGTTGGGGAACAATTGGCCAAGTAGGCAATATTGATGCTTCGCTTTTAACTATTGGAAAAGCTGGTAAAAACCGTTGGCTAGGTCGACGTCCAAAAGTTCGTGGTAGTGTAAAAAACCCTGTAGATCACCCACATGGTGGTGGTGAAGGTCGCTGTCCAATCGGTCGTCCACACCCTGTAACTCCATGGGGTAAACCTGCTCTTGGTGTAAAAACAAGAAAAGCAAAACGCTATAGTAGTCGATTCATCGTTCGACGCCGTAAGTAGTCAAGGTGTGAATTCTTAGGAAGAGGATTATACCCTCCTAAGGAAAAGAGAGTTGCTGAAGCAACAAGGATTATAAATTATGTCACGTTCTCTAAAAAAAGGGCCTTTTGTTGCAAACCATCTTTTAAAGAAAATTGATAAACTAAATTCACAAGGAGATCGTCAGGTTGTTGTGACTTGGTCACGTGCATCTACGATTGTTCCAAATATGATTGGCCATACTATTGCAGTATATAATGGTCGCGAACATATTCCCGTTTTTGTTAACGATCAAATGGTTGGTCATAAACTTGGTGAATTTGCTCCGACAAGAACTTTTCGCGGTCATGTGAAAAGTGATAAAAAAGCGCGACGTTAAGGGGAGAGTCTTATGACACAAACAACAACGAGAGAAGCAACAGCTTATGCCCGAAATGTCCGTATGTCACCTTTTAAGGTGCGACGAGTACTTGATCAAATTCGTGGGCGTTCTTATGAAGAAGCCTTAATGATTTTAGAATTTATGCCGTATAGAGCTTGTAAACCTGTTCTAAAAGTACTCGCTTCTGCGGCTGCAAATGCAAAACATAATCAAGGTGTAACAAAGTCCACTCTTTTTGTGAGTGAAGCTCAAGCAAATCAAGGTCCAAAAATGAAGCGTTTTAGACCGCGTGCACAAGGTCGAGGTTTTCCTATCCAGAAACCTACTTGTCATATTATGATTAGTGTTCAGCAAAATAGTTAATAACATTTATTCAAAGGAAAAATATGGGTCAAAAAGTTAATCCTGTTGGATTTCGTCTTGGGGTAACCCAAGATCATTATTCTTCTTGGTATGCAAAACCAGATCAGTATCCTGCCCTGGTCATTGAAGATAGTTTATTACGAACTTCAATTATGAAAAATGTAGGGGAAGCTGGCATTTCTAAAATTTTTATTGAAAGAAAAGCCGATCGTGTGGAAATTGAAATCCATGCTGCAAGACCTATGATTGTATTAGGTCGTAAGGGTGGAGGACTTGAATCGTTACGTGAAATGTTACAAAATCAGGTAAAAACTCAACGTCAGATTTCTATTACTGTAGTTGAAATTACAAATCCAGATTTTGAAGCTAAATTAGTGGCTGAATTTGTAAGTCAACAATTAGAAAAACGAATTCCATTCAGACGTGCTGTAAAACAAGCTTTACAACGTGCAAAACGTGCAGGTGTAGAAGGTCTTAAAATCCAAGTTTCTGGTCGTTTAAACGGTGCAGAAATCGCAAGAAGTGAATGGGTTCGTGAGGGCCGTGTACCTTTACAAACACTTCGTATACCAATTGATTATTGCACGCATGAAGCTCATACTATTTACGGTATTTTAGGTATTAAAGTTTGGGTATTTAAAGGTGATATGTAAGGTTTAAGGTTTTTTCGGCCAATGGCCAATGGTTAAAGAGAGTAGAGCAGTACAATAGATTATGGAAAAAGGAGACGTTCAATGTTAAGCCCTAAACGAACGAAGTTTCGAAGATATCATCGCGGTTCTTTAAAAGGAAATTCTGTTCGAGGAAATAAAATTGCTTTTGGAGACTTTGCAATCCAAGCTTTATCTGCAGGCTGGATTACTTCTCGTCAAATCGAAGCGGGTCGACGTGTAATGACGCGTTATGCACGTCGAGGTGGAAAATTATGGATTCGTATTTTTCCAGATAAACCGATTACTCTTCGAGCTGCGGAAAGCCGAATGGGTGCAGGAAAAGGAAATCCAGAATATTGGGTAGCAGTAGTGAAACCCGGTAAGATTTTATACGAAATCAGTGGAGTTCCTGAAAGTGTAGCGCGAGGCGCGATGCGAATTGCTTGTTATAAGATGCCAGTAAGAACGCGAGTCATTAGTCGTGGTCAACAACTTATTGAAGCAGAAAAACTTGCAGTAAGCTCTTCATCGTAGATTTGGTTTTATTCTGAGGAAATCCAAGAATAAAATCAAAATTTACAAATTTGTAATTTTTGGAAAGGAAAAAAATGATTCAACCTCAAAGTTATCTGAATGTAGCGGACAATAGCGGTGCCCGAAAGCTTATGTGTATTCAGATTTTAGGAGGCAGTAGTGGTAAATATGCAGGTATTGGCGATATTATTATTGCTGTTGTCAAAGATGCTATTCCCAACATGCCTTTAAAAAAATCCGATGTAGTAAGGGCAGTAGTAGTAAGAACAGTAAAAAGTTTACGTCGTGAAAATGGAATGTCAATTCGTTTTGATGATAATGCAGCCGTAGTGATTAACAAAGAAGGGAATCCCCGAGGGACTCGTATTTTTGGTCCAATCGCGCGTGAATTACGTGATCGCAATTTTACGAAGATTGTATCATTAGCACCGGAAGTATTATAATGTTCATTTTTTTAATGTTCCCTAAGGTGAATCGCGGGGGGCTTTAAAAATTTATAGGAGTTGCGAAAAGGTTTACATAAGATAAAAAATGCCACAAAGATTAAAAACATTTTATTTAAAAGAAATTGTTCCAAAGCTTCAAAAGCAATGGAATTACAAAAATATTCACCAAGTTCCTGAAGTTAAGAAAATTGTAATTAATCGTGGTCTAGGTGAGGCTTCTCAAAATGCAAAAACATTAGATGCATCGCTGAAAGAAGTTACGATTATTGCAGGACAGCGCGGTATTATTACAAGATCGAGCAAAGCCATTGCTGGTTTTAAAGTTCGTGAAGGCATGGCTGTAGGTATTTCGGTTACGTTACGTGGAGAACGTATGTATGCTTTTTTAGATCGTCTTATTAACCTAGCCTTACCTCGAATTCGAGATTTTCGAGGGATTAACCCTAAAAGTTTTGATGGTCAGGGAAATTATAGTTTAGGTCTTGAAGAACAACTTATGTTCCCAGAAATTAATTACGATTCTATTGATCAAATTCAAGGTATGGATATTTCGATCGTTACAAACTCTAAGTCTAATGATGAAGGTAAATCTTTGTTAGTGGCTTTAGGGATGCCTTTTAAACGTAAATAATGGGGGTTTCATGGTTAATGATAGCTTAGGCGATATGATTACAAGAATAAGAAATGCGCATTTAGTTCAAATGCAAGAAGTTCTTATTCCAAAAACAAAACTGACTTTACGTGTAGCTGCAATTCTTCAAGAAGAAGGTTATACGCAGTCTTTTCAAGAAACAGATGCACAGTACATTTCTATTTCTCTAAAGTATAAAGAGAAAAAAGCAAAACCTTTTATTACTAAACTCGTTCGAGTAAGTAAACCAGGTCTTCGTGTTTATACAAATAAAAAAGAGATTCCTCGCGTTTTAGGTGGTATTGGGGTTGCTCTACTTTCAACATCGCAAGGGGTTATGACAGACCGACAAGCTCGCGCAAAAAATATTGGTGGTGAAGTGTTATGTTATATCTGGTAACTTTTTTCTTTTTTGGGAATCTTTTTTGTAAAGATTCCTAAGAAACTGGCAAAAGGTTACAATGATTTGATTCCTACACACATTATTGGGTATTTTTAGGGTCCGTAATTCCCTGTTTTTTTAAGGTTTTTGAAATTAAGGAGTTTATCTGGAAAAACAAGAATTAATTGAAATGGAAGGGGTAGTGACTGAAACCTTGCCAAATGCCATGTTTCGTGTGGTTTTAGATAATGGTTTTCAGGTGTTAGCACATATTTCAGGTAAGATTCGAAGGAATCATATTAAAATTTTATTAGGTGATCGTGTTACAGTCGAACTTACACCCTATGATTTAAGTAAGGGTCGTATTACTTATCGTCTTCGTAAACGATAATTTGAATAGAAACTCGATTTTACGCCGTCTCAGTGACGGAGGAATACGTTAAATTCCATATCGCCAGTGGTTTTGAGAGATTAATATCACACGAAGCATCTTTACAGTGCGGAATCAAGTGGCAGATATGTTCATCATGGTGTGCCAAATACCATAGCACGATTATTAAAAAAGGATATTATGAAAGTACGTAGTTCAGTGAAAAAAATTTGTGATAAATGTTCGCTAATTCGAAGAAAGCGCACGATTATGGTTATTTGTTCTAATCCAAAACACAAGCAGCGTCAAGGTTAACCATTTCTTTTTCTCTGCGAGGTTGTTTAACCTATTCCTAGAAAAAATGGCTTTTCTTCAAAAAATAAGGTAACGTAAGAAGAAATCTTTTTTGCATCTATGGCCGAGTGGACGATGGCTCGAGACTCATAATCTCGCTTCGCAAGAACATCGCTGGTTCGAATCCAGCTGGATGCAACACCTCTTTCTTTTAAAAAGATAGAAAAAAGTTCTCTTTTTTCGCTACAATAAAGACTACTATAGTCAAAAAGATTTCTTTACACGATCAATGAAGTCCTCTCATGGACTCAATAAATAAGGTACATTTTATGGCAAAAAAAAGTATGATTGAACGCGATAAAAAGCGTCAAAAATTAATTTTGAAATATGCAGCAAAACGTGCTGATTTAAAAGCACAAAGAAAAACTGCGGTTGATTTCGAACAAAAACTAGCGATTCAAAGTCAGTTACAGGATTTACCAAAAAACAGTTCACCTTCACGATGGCACAACCGTTGTTTAGTGACGGGTCGTCCGAAAGGGTATTTCCGTCAATTTGGATTATCTCGTCATGTTTTACGAGAAATGGCAAACGAGGGATTACTTCCTGGGGTTACAAAATCAAGCTGGTAACCCTTTAAAACGAAAATAATCCATCAACGGGATTATTTTCGTTTTAAAGAGTCAAGTAGTCTGTTCACGATTAGTCGTGGCCTACAAATAAACATTGAGTAAACTTTTCTTGAATTTTTTTAACAGAATACTGTTTTCCTTCTTCTTGCCAACAATTGATAATATCAGTTGTTTGGTTTAAAAGCACAATAGCTTCATTCGGGGGAATCCACGAATATGTATCGAGTTGATTTTTTAATTCTTCCCAAGCATCTTTTCGTGGCCAAAAGAAATACTCGGTTAAGGGGTGCGTTGTATTTCCTGCACGTTGGTCTAATGCGATGGCAACACTTTTATCGAGCCATAAAACTTTTAAAACAAATTTATTCACTTGATTTCCTTTTCAACAATGTACATCCTTTTTAAGGATACATGACTCATTCTAGCTCAGTTTCATTCGCTCGTAAACTAACTACAAAAAAAACATTCCCTTCAAACGTTTCTATATTAAAATAATAGAAACAAACGTAGATAAAATAGAACAATATGCCACGCTCACAAAGAAACGATAATTTCATTGATAAAACATTTACGGTCATTGCCGATATTTTATTAAAAGTAATGCCAACTACAAAACGTGAAAAAGAAGCGTTTACTTATTACCGAGAAGGTATGTCTGCCCAAGCCGAGGGAGAATACGCAGAAGCATTACAAAATTATTACGAAGCAATGCGATTAGAGACCGATCCTTACGATCGAAGTTATATTTTATATAATATCGGTTTAATTCACACAAGTAACGGAGAACATACTAAGGCTTTAGATTATTATTACCAAGCTTTAGAGCGAAATCCTTGTTTACCTCAAGCATTAAATAATATTGCTGTTATTTATCATTACCGAGGTGAGCAAGCCATCGAAGGTGGAGATGTACAATCTTCTGAAGCTTTATTTAATAAAGCTGCCGATTTTTGGCAAGAAGCTATTCGATTAGCTCCTACTAATTACATTGAAGCTCAAAATTGGTTAAAAGTTAATAATCGTTTTCAGGACTAATGGTTAGTTTCTTTTTTTGATAGAAAGTTTAACCACGCATGGAGCAGATCGGTTTCATAAAAGTCAAGCTTTTCTGAACCATGCGTAGTCTACCTTGTAGCTAATTGAAAGAATCCTTACCATTTTGCCAAATTCGGTTTCTTATTTTTCTTATTTGCAGAAGACTTTAAAAAAATAAAGAAAACTCTTGCCTTTGTTTCGTCTTTTCTGTTAATATAGGTGAAAGGGAAAATTTCCTTTGGTGTTTGCTAGGATAGCTCAGTCGGTAGAGCAGAGGACTGAAAATCCTCGTGTCGCCAGTTCAATCCTGGCTCCTGGCAATATCAATATTGCCTCATTGAATAGAAAAACATAGGGTTCTTTTTTTTATAATTTTACCCTATTTTAGGGGAAGTGTCTGAGTGGCCGAAAGAGCTTGATTGCTAATCAAGTGTACGTTCTTCGTACCGAGGGTTCGAATCCCTCCTTCTCCGTTTTAAAAAGCCTATCAGTTAAGTTATACTGATTTCTAATCTTTACCTTTTTTAAAGGATTAAAAAGATAAATGCTAGTGCATAGATCACTTTTTGCGTTATAATGATAAATAACAAAGAGGGTATTCTTACCTTGTTTGAGAAAAAAACTACTACTTTAAAACTAAAAAAATCATGACAGCTACTTTAGAAAGACGTGAAAGCACTAGCCTATGGGCTCGTTTCTGCAACTGGATTACTTCAACTGAGAACCGCCTTTACATCGGTTGGTTCGGCGTTCTAATGATCCCTACGCTACTTACTGCAACTTCTGTATTCATCATCGCATTCATCGCAGCACCTCCTGTTGATATCGATGGTATCCGTGAGCCAGTTTCTGGTTCTCTACTTTACGGTAACAACATCATTTCTGGTGCTGTTGTACCTACTTCAAACGCAATTGGTCTACACTTCTACCCAATTTGGGAAGCTGCTTCTTTAGACGAATGGCTATACAACGGTGGCCCTTACCAGCTAATCGTTTGCCACTTCTTCATTGGTGTATGTTCTTACATGGGCCGTGAGTGGGAACTATCTTTCCGTTTAGGTATGCGTCCTTGGATCGCTGTTGCATACTCTGCGCCTGTTGCAGCTGCTACTGCAGTTTTCATCATCTACCCTCTAGGTCAAGGTTCATTCTCTGATGGTATGCCTCTTGGTATTTCTGGTACTTTCAACTTCATGATCGTATTCCAGGCTGAGCATAACATTCTTATGCACCCATTCCATATGCTAGGTGTTGCTGGCGTTTTCGGCGGCTCTCTATTCTCAGCTATGCATGGTTCTCTAGTTACTTCATCTCTAATCCGTGAGACTACTGAGAACGAATCAGCTAACGCTGGTTACAAGTTCGGTCAGGAAGAAGAAACTTACAACATCGTTGCAGCTCATGGCTACTTCGGTCGTTTAATTTTCCAGTACGCTTCTTTCAACAACTCTCGTTCTCTTCACTTCTTCCTAGCTGCTTGGCCAGTTGTATGTATTTGGTTCACTGCTCTTGGTATTTCTACTATGGCATTCAACCTAAACGGTTTCAACTTCAACCAATCTGTAGTTGATTCTCAAGGCCGTGTTATTAACACATGGGCTGACATCATCAACCGTGCTAACCTAGGTATGGAAGTTATGCACGAGCGTAACGCTCACAACTTCC